>MRWG01000761.1_pt1 | contig 27159 bp, 36 predicted proteins | sample 1013341 | NCBI WGS metagenome assembly MRWG01 (sample SAMN06117577, study PRJNA244670) | biofilm metagenome | biome: Water; feature: Cathode Biofilm; material: Biofilm; isolation source: microbial consortium enriched at the cathode of a solar microbial fuel cell | place: USA: District of Columbia ... | reverse complement strand
CAGGAATGTCTCTCGGACGGCCTCTTTCGCCGCCTTGTGCGCGATCTGGTGGATTTCGGCTTCTGTCAGATTGTTGCGCGTCATTTGCGGAGCCTCGAAATAAGCTCCGCGCCGGCCTTGCCGATGAACAGCGACCCGATCATAGCGCCCATCCATTCGTCCAGCGGGGGCGGCAGGGCTGCGATGGTCCATTCCTGCGGGAAGACGCACGACTGGCACCATAGAATGCTGTAGATACATACCGAGGTGAACCAGACGCCGGCCGGCGCGAGGAAAAGGATCGGGAACCACCACCCTCGCCCATTCAGGACGGAAACCTGTGCCCGGAGATATTCCGCAACCAGATCGGCCTTGACCGCTTCACGCGTGGTGTCGTTGCTGATCTTGTTGTCCACAGTGGATAGAATGCGGTCGAGCGTGCCGCCCGTTAGCCACCCGAGTAGGAGCCTGGCGAGTTTAAGCATCGCCCGTCTCCCAGTCCGGTTCCTTGGACGCCTGAGTGTCGTTCAATTCGTCGTCACGGCGGCGGCGAAGGTATTCGGTCAGAATGCCATTCACGACCAGGAAGTAAGGGAACCATTCGACAGGCATAAGCGGCGCGAGCACTTCCGGCTCGACATATGTGATGATGCCCGCCACGACGCCAAGAACAGCTTGGAACCGCGCCCAAAAGAGCGTTTCGGAGTCGCGGAAATATCGCTTGATACGCTGCCACATCACTTGCCACCTCGCAGGATTTTGCCGATCAGGCCAAACAGCCACGACCAGAACGAAGCCTTGCCAGATGGCGGCGATTTGGGCTCGTTTTGGCGAGGTGCGGGCGCGGAAACCCCGTCCAGGATTTCCATCACGTTCACGCGGCGTCCGCGTCCCCAAATCACCCTGCCGTCAGAAGTCGCCGGATACATCACCGCAGTGCCGTTCCCGGAATACCGGCCATCAAAGAACAGGTCGCGCTCCTTGCGACGGCGCGGGATAATCTCCGGTGGCTTGCGCCACTGCATGAACGCCTCGCGCGCGGCACGGTCGTCGCCGGCATTGAACAGCTTGACCCACGTCGCCCGATGGATGCCGCCAGAATTAAAATCAAACGAAAGCGCCGCGTCGAACTGCTGTTGCGTGAGCGGGCGCGTGAAAGCCCGGTTCACCCGCCGTTCGAACTTGGCGATGTCGCGGGCGAAGATATCCATGATTTCGGAGAGCGAATATTCACCACGTTTCGTTGCCGGGTCCGGCGAACCTGCCGATGCCGTATGACCGATGCCGACAGTGAAAACGCCGACGCTATCTCGATACGGCGCGTTGACAATGCCCTCATGGCTCGCGATCTCAGCGAGACCGCGCTTGCTGGCTTTCATGGCCATCATCTTGTCCTTTCGGGATATTGCGGGATGCAGGCGGGGCGGGTAACTTGTGCGCCAACGGAACAACGGAGATCGCTGCCAATATGATGAGACGCGCCATTGTGCTTTTGCCGTTTTTCATCTTTTTCGGCGCATGGTCCGTCCTGACCGGCGCGGGCGCGGTCATTGCAACGACTTCATCGGGGCAACAGGCTCTACGAACCTTCACTGGTTGGCTGCCGGAAAACGTCGCCACCCATATCGGCTCTCCCACCTACTGGCTGCTACTGCTGCTGCCCTTTGCCGTGGTTCCGGCTACGGGCTGGGTGGGATACAGGCTCGCCCGCTCGGCGGTCCCGAGCGCCAACGCCGATGTATCGACTCCGATGCTTCTGGTCCTTTCCGCGACAGGGTTCGCCTACTGCTTCTGGACGCTATATACGATCGGCCATTGGGTGCCCGGTCTTCTGTTCGAAGAGCTGAGCTACATCGCGTTCATCGCGCGCCGCGTCGCCATCATCGAATCCACCGGGTTTCTATTTTACGCAATCGTCTATGCGATCCTACCGATGTGTTCGGCGCTGTTCCTAGCCAAACTGCTCAAGAGATGGAGATGGGCCGATTTCGCCGGTCTGCTATGCACGTTCGCGGCCTGCTATTATCTGACTTTCGCCATCTACATGAAACTGCCGCTGGTGATATATTTCGGCACACTTGGCCTTGCCGTGATCTTTTCCCGGCGCGGCTGGCTGCTGCTGCCGGTGATCGCCGTGGCGGCGGTCGGTACGTTCCTGTCGCTGCAAAGCCTTATCGGGGGGTTCTACGTCGAAGGGGAACCGATCAACGTCCCCGAACAAAAAATCACGGCTCCGGCGCCGGCTCCCAAAACCGCTCCGGCGCCGGTACCCAAGGCGGACAACAGTCCAAAGCCGGCGCCCGACAAAGCCAAACGAGCGGAGACGCCGGAGACAAAGTCGGAAACGCCTGCGCCACCGAGCGGCCCGAAAGTCTCTGACTTTTCCTGGGCTGCAAGATATCACGGCGCAATCAAGAGCACGGCCGAAAGCATCTTCTTCAGAATGGGGTCAGCCTTCCCATTCTACGTTGCGGTATTTGCCGACCCACGCGAACGCTGCGGCATTGAGACCAACAGCCTGCCGCTTCTTCCCGTGCCGTCCTGCGTGCTGCCACGCAAGGTCTTCGATGCGATGTATCCGAGCGTGAACTGGGTGAGAGGCTTTGCACCCGCCGCCGCGCATGTGTCTGCCTATGGCGAGGTTGGGCTTGGCTATTCAGTCATGGTGCTGGTCGCGGCTGGACTAGCACTAGGGATCGGGTCCGCTTTGATAGCCACAGGGTCAGGCTCCGCATTCGTCGGGGTCGGCATTGCCGTTTCGCTTCTGGCCTATTACCTTACGCAGGTTCCGTTTCTTGGCGCGTTGACCTATTCTCACGGAGCCATCTTCTTCCTGGTCCCTGTCGCTCTTGCTTTTCGATTTAAGGAAACCCACAGTTGACCGACTTTCAACGTGCGGCGCTAGCCATCATAGGGCTTCTCAGCCTCACCTTACTTGCCGTCCTCCTGAGCGGCGGCGGTACGTTCTCGGACTGCATCGATCCGGGAGGTTGGATTATGCCGTGCGTCAGGTAGGGCTACGTAGCCCGCGTCCCGACCGCAGTCCAGACGATATCCTCGGTTCCGCTCGCGACCGCAGCGGTAAAGCTGCTTGTGCCGATTGCGCCGATATCGACCCCAAGACCGCCACTACCCGCACCAATCACATTGGCGGTGACGATGGGTGCGCTGGCAAACGTGACGCCGGTCGGAAAATTAACCGTCGTATAGGACGTGCCGATGCCGGTTGTCGTGCCAGCCACAATGTGCTGACCGACAACCCCGAACTGGTTTCTGACGGTGCTGCTTCCCGCCGCATTGGAAACAGTCACTGAATTGTGGGTGCCCTCGACAATCGTATTGATGGCCGTAGACACGAGGCTGATAGTTCCACCGTCCCACTTGGCGGCTCGGACCACATTGTGACTGGCCTCATAACTCGTCAAGCCGTCGCTGATGTGAGCGAAATCAATCAGGTTGCCGGTGCAAGGATACGTGCTAGTGCCAGTGATAAGCACCTTGCCTGACAGGCCGCCCGCGAGAAACGTGCCTTGGCCTGTGATTTCCATGTTGGTGCAGTTGTCGAGCCACAGTGCACCGATCTCACCGCCAAAAAGCTTGAGGCCACGAATGTTGGCCGAACGCACCGCATAACCGGGGTTTGCTCCGACCAGGCCCTGTAAAGCGATATTCACATAGACACACGCATGTCCGTTTGGCAGCGTCCCGTCACTAGTGCATTCGATGTCGTCGATTTCAAAATACCCTATATTTTGAGCGGGATCATCCGAGACAACGGAAAGGAAACAGCCGGTTCCCGACGTTCCCCCGGCGTTTTGAGACCCCGCAATACCTACAAAGCGGAAGTCCCGAACTCGGAAATTTCTAAGGCGGAAATTGAGGATGGCGTCGATAGTGCCCCCGCTTTCGAAATTCTTGTAATAGGCGTTGGTGTCCCGCATTCCAGGCCCGTAAAGTTCCAGCCCCGGAACCTCGATATCGTTGGGCCGCGAATTGAAATACATCTGACCAGGCGGGAACTGGTAGGACTTGAACCCGCTGTTTGCGGCGGCCACCAGCATCTTATTGAAGGCCGTGGTAGCGTTGACGCCCGAGCCTTGGTTGGGCCTGCCCTCTACGCCGAACTCCCAAAGCCCGGCAGGGACGCGCGGCGAGGCCGGAACACGCTCGTAATACGATCCAGCGCCGGCACGGTTGCGAATCCAGTTGGCATGGGAAGGCTCCGCCCCGACCTTCTTGCCAAGCCAGTCCTGCCCGCCATTCGACGGGTCAAGGCCCGTTTCGGAGAGGAACCGGATGTAGTCCGGGTCAGTGCCGTTCGGCGTGTAGGCTTCCGCAGAAGCCTTTGTGACGAATTGCGGGATGACAGAACCAGCGGCCTCGGTTGCCGACGCCTCGGCATTGGCTTCCGCTGCCTCAGCCGCAGCCTGCGCCGCTTCCGCCGCCGCCTGAATGGCCGTGCTCGCCTGATCGGAAAGCATTCGAAACGTCGAGCTATCCTTGTAGCCCGCGACCACGGTTCCAGAGACAAGCCCGCCAATCGCCGGGTTGTTACCCGCCGCCGTCTTGATCGTGAGGGCACTACCGCCATTGAACGAAACCGTGACCGGCGTTCCATCGTTGGTGAGGTTGATCGGCAGGACGATCAATTGGGTTTCATTGATCGGCAGAATGGTCGTAGCAGCGATGGCATTGGCCGAACCGCCGGCATCGGTAGCGCGGATGAACGAATATCCCGGCACGTCGCCGACGCGCGACCATGAGCCAGCACCACTCGCCCCGCTCTTGACGTAGAGGCCATCATTCGACGTGCTGTCACCGACAACCAGCGCAGCCGTATTCGCGTCATGCGCAAGATCGGCGTCGAGCGCAGCCTTGGTTTCGTAGAGCAGGAAGTTGCCGGCGGCGACCGCCGCATCAATGACGCGCTCTAGCTCTGTGCCCCACGTCTGGACCTCGCCATTGACGACGCCACGCGGTGTTCCACCTGCATCTTGAGGCGCAAAGATAGACGCTGCCAGTTTCGTAAAAACGGACATTCAAAGTCTCCGAATTTTCAGAAGGAGGATCGAGCCGGGCGGCTACGGGCCGCCGCCGCCACCGCCGCTGTTCACGATATTCGCGGTCGGCGTTCCGGCAGTGTCATCGGACGTGTAGGTGATCACGCGGTAGTAGAGCGGCAGGTTCTCAACCGCGAAATCTGTGTCTTCGAAATTGTAGATCTGGCCGGGACGAACCTTGATGTCCGACCCCTGCTGGGTCCATCCACCGGAACCCGTGTTCGAGCGTTCGACCTGCACGTATGCGGCCCGCAATTCCGGAACCTCGATATCGAACGAAAAGCTCGGGGTTTCCGCGACATAAACGATGTTGGAAGTCGTTGCCGGGCCGCAGGCCGTGTTATCGACACCAAGGCCGGGAGTGTCGTCTATCTCCAAGGCCGCGCCGTAATCCGATGCCTCGCCGCTACCGCTGTTGTACGCCATGTAGCGAAAATCGAGCGGATCGCCCGCAAGGTCTTCCGCAAGCCACCCTATGGTCGAGCCCGGATAGCAGTTCATCACCTGCCATTTTTCAGGCTTATTGGGATAAGCCGTGTACTCGCGCATGATCGGCGCATAGCGATCCGCGCCGCTTACCGTCGAAAAACCAACGCGGACCTCTTTCGAGGCATCGGGGTATGTGATCTGCAAAGCTTCTGTCGGCGCGCCCGGTGTTGCGATCTCCGAGTTGATCGGGATCGGCGGAACCTCCGGCGACGGATCGGCATAGTCCCCCGCCGTCATTGCGCTCAGTGTCGGGATGACCTTGAACGGGATCGTAACCTTGCCCGCTTCGCTATTCGCCACCGGCGCACCGATCTCACACCGCTGCGCAATGCCGCCTATCGTGATGTCTGCATAAAGCAGGCCCCACGCCGCCCAGCCGGACATATTGGTGACGATCTCGCCAACGTCTGCACGCTCCATCGCGAACTTACGCCGGCCAATCCTTTGAGCCTGATAGGCCGAAGGGCATAGACCCAATTCAAGGTCCAATGCCTTCTCGCCATATGCGTCTATCTCGTCTTCATTTCGCGACCAGTCGGCGCCGGAATAAGACCCACCCGAGATTTCATGCAGCGGGATTTCCGCGATCTTGTAGCGCCGCTCCGACGAGTAATATTTGAGATTGACGATGTTCGGACGCTCGACCGCATCGGGGCCGGGCTTCCACGAAACCGAGTAGATATCGGCGTCGGTGAATGCGATTTCCGCTGCCGGCGCATCATCAATAAGCTGGAACCAATATTTATCGTCGGCCGACTTCCTGCGCTGCGCTCCGATGCTGTCGAGCAGGTCAATCAGGATATCGCCACGCGCGCCCTCAGCGGCCCATACACCACCGGCTCTACTGCGCTGTTCCGTCCCTCCCGGAACCGTGACAGCGACTTCGGCGCGGGTTGCCTCCGATGCAATCAGTGTCCAGTCGTAATCGGCCTGCGCTCGACCATAGAGACGCGCATCCACCGCCACGGCATTCAGGATGCCATTCTGTGTCCATTCCCATGTGGATTTGTCATTAAACCGCTGTGAGCCGGACCCGCCATTGGTGCTGTCCTTTCGCGGGTCGTAGACAGGCGGCATTCGCATGAGCTTGATAAGTTCAAGCTCGGGCCCGTTGGAAAACAGCTTCTGGTATTCCTCCGGGTCATCGGCGATGCCCGGCGAACTGATGATCATCAGCGTTTGCGCAATGCCGGGAACCGTGTGATTGGCGGTCCAGAGTGTAGGGAAGGCTGCGGTCAAATCCGACCATGCCGTATCGCTATCCGAGCCGTCTTTTTCTTTCAGGGTGACGCGAGTGTTAATCCCACCGGCACCTCCGTCCTCCCCAAATGTCGGCGGGTCGCCGAAGGGAGGCGTAAGGACTTTCCCGTCCGTATGAACCACGACCTCTTGGCCGTTGATGTAATAGCCTTCGACGTAATCGATCTCGCCGCGCACATGGCCGAAAAGGCGATAAATGAACTTGCCGTTAGAATTGCCGTAAAAAAGCACAGTCGGCGCTTCGGCCCGGCCAATGCCGTTGTACTCACTGACTTCTTCGGCCCGAATGGTGGATTTCTGATCGCCGGGACGCGGCAGTTTACGCCGGCCAAGAGCAGATGACAGAAGGCCCGCACCAATCGATGCGGCGGCAAGAACGGTAGACCCGATTGTCGCGGCCGAAACCGTTGGCAACAGCGCGCCAAGGCCGGTATTCAGGAATCCGGTGATGATGAGCGATCCGAGCGATATCGGATCGGCCCAGGCATGGACCGTCATGGCCAGCAGCGAAGCGCCAGCCAAAAGCAGTTTTTTGAGCATGGACTAAATTCGCCAGACAGCCGCGACACGCATGGCGGGGGCAACGGCTATGCCGGTTTCCGCCTTCACGTATCCGAATTGGTGATTTGCGAAGATGATGCCACGCTGGCAGTCCGACATATCCAGAATGCCGACATCGCCGCACGACACGTCTTCGATATCGATTTCGTAGGCCCGCGTTTCGGCCAGAGCGGCCCGCCACAGCGCGACAAGCCCGCCCGCCTTGGCAATGAGCCTCGCCGCCTCGCCGCGCGTCTCGTAGGCCGGCAGAGGGACTTTCTGCCCCGTTGCAACTTCGACCCAAAGCGCAGGCCATGCCGAACAGTCCGAGACGCCCCATACGCTTTCCTTGTCCTGCCATTCCTCGATGAAGGACATGAACAGGTCGCGGCGCTTCACTTGCGGATTTCCTTAATGTCCACGCCCATAAAGTCGAGGCCCTTCACGTCCGCACCGAAACGCTTGCGAATGCCGGCCGGCGACCATTTTTCGGCGGTAGAGAAGTTCTTGGCCTGGTCCTCGCCCTCGATGGTCAACTGGATGACGCGCGTGCCGATGCCCTCCCACAAAAGCGTCGGCGCGCTCATGAACCCGGCCATGACGCGCTTCCACAAAAGGATGGATTGCGTCTCGGTATCGAACAGTGCGAAATAGACGTTCGCAGCCCTGCCCTCCAATGAACGGGCCGTTGATTTGATTTCGGCCATGAACTCGGCATTCGCACCTGAAATCGCGATCTCGACTGCGACCGCTGTGCCAAGGCGCTGATCCTGGATTTGCCCGACCTGCACCATTTGACGGCCATCCGGCGATGATACGCCCTTCCAATCTTCCCCTTGCACCGTGACGGTCCCCACACCGCCGTGGAAGCGCAATGTTCCAAGCGTCGGATGGTCCAGATCGACATGGATGGATTGACCGATATGGGGCTTGCTGAGCTGCGCACGGTCGGCGGACGAAAACAGGTTGGCCATCGTCAGTCCGTAAAATCCGTGCGAACGTCGTAGTCGAAGACCTCGACAACCGTTATCGCTATGCCCTCAAGAAACACGCCGTTGCGCGTCATTGTAACGGCTTCCTCGCTCTCCAAACGGACAGCAAGAACCGGGTCCAGCGTGCAATAATCCGAAGTGGTGATCGCCTTCCTTAGCGGCGGCCAGATGCGATAGACGCCGCTTCCTTGTTCCTCCGTGATCATGTACATTCCGAAGTGGAACGGGAGGAAACCGACGAACGTGCCCCAGCCTGCGGAATAGCCCCAGAACTCATCCGGTAGGCTGAATGTGCTATCGTCCTTCGCGGCTGCGGAAGCGGGGTGAAGGATAGGCAGAGACTGTTGCCAGTTGACGCCATTCGACCAACTTTGACCGTTGCTCCACGTCAGACCGCCGTAAATATCGCCATAGGTGAGATTGGCACCGGCCTCGGCAAAGGTCATCTTGGCCGGGTCCAGAAAGGGCAAGCGTGTCGCGTTCGCGCCGCCATGCATGGCCGTGGTCCAGCCGCGAAAGGCGCGTTCCATACCACCATCAAGCGGACCATAGAGAAGTCGGAATCGCCACGCACCGAACGGAGAAGACAGGCTTTGGATGCCGCCGCCAATCGTCATTTCCTGCGCCGGCTTCCCGCTTACCGTGCGCGGCCCGGAAAGAGGCTCCCACCCGACCAGATAATCATCCAAACCGGGGGGTATCGGCAGAAGTCTTGCCATTAACGCGCCCCCGTATTGCGCAACCGCTGATCGCGGATCGCTTTCATGATTTCGGTCTTGGTCTGCTTGCGATGCTTGTCCAGCATCTGGCGGACTTCCGGCAGCGTGTCGCGATCCATGTTGCCTTGCACGACAATGTTGGTGTCGCCGATTGTCACGCTATTGGTGTTGGCCGGGGCCTGAATGCGCTGGAATGCCGAGACAAGCCCGCCCTCGGAATAGCCCTTGGCACCGCGATGAACGCGGTCCAGATTGCCGACACCGATGCGAGCCGTCGCGGCTTTCGAAAACACATACTCGCCACGATGGACCACCCCGGCAGGCTCGTATTTCCCGCCATGGCCGGTATAACCACCGCCTGCGAACCCTAGAAGCCCACCAAGGAGCCCTTGCAGAAACCCGCCGCCGAACAGGCCTGCCCCGCCGCGCGCGATGTTCATCTCATTGAAGTACTTGAGCAGGGTTTGCCCGACCTGTAGCAGTGCGTCTTTCCATGTCAGGGTTTTGTTGATCAGCCCTTCCATGATGCTGGCGAAGCCGCGCCCAAGCGTTTCGCGCGCCTCAGTCAGTTTCTTGATGGTGTCATCAGTGGATTTGCGCAGCCCCTTCCACGGGTCCTTCGCTTTTTTCGCCGCGCCCTTAGCCGCTTCTCCGGTTTCATCCAGCGCGTTTTTGACCGCGCGGACCTTCACCGCATCGAAGAACTGCCCGAGCGGGTCACTACCCATGATGCCGGCAATTCGCGAGTTCCTTTGAGCAAGCGAATCCGAAACACGGTCTGCCGCGCCATTGTTGTAGCGGCCTATGGTAATCTCACCGATGGACCCAAGTCGCAGGTCTTCGGGCAAGCCGGGGATGTTCGACAACAGGCTATTCACCTGTTCGGAAAGCCGGTTAAGAATACGTATCGCGCCGTTGACCATAAATTCTGTCGCGGCGATTGCGGCATTCGCCGCGCCCATCAGGGCAGCCTTGATGATGTCCGGGAACGTCTTCCACAGCGTCACCACGTCCACGAATGCGGCGTGGAAGCTATTAATAATGGCGTTGCCGACAACCTTTGTGCCGTCGATCACAAGGCTCCATGCTGCGGCGAACCACGGCGCGATAGCGTCAATTGCTGGTCGCAGGATATTGAAAATACCATCCCGAAGGACCTGGAAAACGGCAAGCGCCGTATGGCCAAAACCAACCGTGACACTGGACGATTGATTAATCTCGTATGTCATACCAGCAACGGCTATGGACGCCGCTGCAATTGCGCCGGTCAAGAGCGGGAAGCGGCCAAGAGCGCGCCCCACCATCGCGCCGGTTTCCTTGAGCGCTCTATTGACGCCACCCTCGCCAGCATAGACCTGCTGGATTTGCGAGCCCTGCTGGACAAGAACCATCAGCGGGTTCATGCCGGACGCCAGCGAAACGCCGATATCGTTCAACTGGAACATCAGCATTTTTTGCTGGAACGCGGCGCGGTTCGCCGCAGCGGCCTGTGCCTGCAATGCACCGGCATTTGCCTTGACCGCAACCGTGTTTGCATTCACCTTCGCGGTGTTGACCGAAACAGCACCAGTGTTGCCGGACGTAGCGCCCGTCGCGGCACGTGCGGATCGGGCCGCGCCGGTCGTAGCATTAGAGAAACCATTGGCGGACTTCTGAGCCCGATCAGCCGCACCCGAGAACCGGTCAAGCTCTCGGGTGCCTTCCGTTACAGGGCGGCTTTCAACGGCAAGGCCAAGACGAGCAATATCAACCATTCTTGCCGTCCTTCATCTTGCGAGACATGCCGCGTAGCATTCCGATTACATCCCTACCGGATGCCTTTTGCGGCTTGTCCTGCTCTTGAGCATTGGCCGCGTTGTGGAGCCCGTACAGAAGCCGAAGCATCTGCATTTCCCACGAGCCGATTTCGGCCCCGGTCAATTGGCAATAGGCGAGGATTTCCTGATAGAACCCGGCACCCATGCCGAGCGAAGCGGAGATATCGACGTACCATTCCCAAATGTGGGCCGCTTCATCCGGCAGGGGCGGTCTTTGGCGTGACTTCTTGAACGTAGCCTCGGCAAAAGCGGTCAGCTCTTGCGCGAGGCTTTCATAAAAGCCAACTGGTCATCAGCCGCCTTGTCGATCTGCTCGGCGATGAACCACAGGTCTGGGTTTTCGACCACCATGCGCACGTTTTCAGGCGTGCATTCGAGCGGCTTTCCGTCCTTCTCGAATCCCTCCCATGACAGCACCGCCGCAACGATGATATCCGTGGTCTTTTCCTCGATTTCCTCGACCGTGGCGGTTTTCTTGGGGTTGCGCTTCTGATCGCGCAAGGCCGCGTTGGCCATACGACGCTGGGCCGCCTTCACGCGCTCGGACTGGTACGACGCGACCCGAACGCTAAGGCCCGTAGGCTTGCCTGTGACGGGGTGGAGGATTTCCACCTCCATCCCGTCATCGAAGGATTTGGCAAGCCCCGAAAAGCTGGAAATATCCATGCTGATATCCTTACGGCGAGGTCACGAATTCGGACGGGATTTCGAGAATGTCGGAGTTGATGCCGATCATGTAGGTATTGCGAACCACGTTCGACGCATTACCGACATTGTGACGCTTGGACATCACCTTGGCGCGGAAATAGAACACCGAGTCGGTGTAATTCGCGTTCTGCGCATCGGCCGCCACGACCTTGACGTTGTACGTGAACTTGGTGGCGTGGGCCGCATCAAGGGCCTGCTGGCCGGCGTCGAGGGGATCGCGACCGACCACCAGCGAAATGACATTACCGTCCTTCGCGCCCTTCAAGTGCGTCACTCGACCGGATTTCAGTGGCGTAAACGTCACGTCTTCAAACTGGTCGCCGAACTCGCCCATGTCCTCGACCGGATCGACTTCGGTATAGCTGTCGGCTTCGAACTGAGACTGGTTGGCAGCGGCGGCAGTCGTGCCGATATAGAACCGCCATTCCAAGGCTGTCGTGATGTTGTCTTCGGACATCAGGGGTTTCCCTTTGACAAAGAAAAACCCCGCTCGGTGGCGGGGCTCGTTATGCGAATGCGAGGTATGGAATTGTCACCGGCACTCGCAATCGGTGACGTTCTTGAATAGGCGGGCCTATGGATGGTCTTTCGGGGATGCGGACGTAGAATCCGGTCGCGGAAAGCAGCGTGCCCTTGTCGAAATGATCGACTATTTGTCCCGCCACCTCTTGCGCCGGGATGATGCCGCTATCATCTAGGCTCCACACAACCGTGACCTGGAACAGGCCTTGGTATTGCGTAGAGTTCGCACCCTTCAGAAACAGACTGACATTCCGGTTCGGCAGGAACGCCGCTTCGAGGTACTCGCCGTCGGGCGGGGTGAACTCTCGACCCGGATAGGCAACCGAAAGCGCCGGCGATACCGGCAGCGTCCCGAGCCGTGTCATCAACGCGTCGGGGATTTGCGCTTCAATCGCTGTTGCCATGATGTTAGTGTCCGTCCTTCATGACAAAAGCGCCGCTCACAGATGATGAGGTCGTGGACATCCTGCACAGGATGGCGTTTGACCTGTTCAATGAGACGGGCGAAACCACGGCCGGCGACACGGCCTTAAAAGCATCAAGGGGCGCGCTGATCATCTACATGATCGCGCTTATCAGCGCGAACGAGCCTCCAAAGCCACCTGATTGACGATCTGAGGCCACTTCTGCGCCGCTAGCCTCACGAATGCCCGTGGCGCCCGTCCTTGTGCCCCATATTCGACATGATGCGCGTAGTTGGCCGAATAGACGGCGTAGATCGTATCGCCAAGATCAGCACCGGCAATCGTCAAGGCCACCTGTGTCGCCTCGTACCTGTACGCCCCGCCCTCGTCGGGACGAAACGTGAAGGACATGCTTGGCTCGTTGACGCTTGCCCTCAAGGACGCCCGCAAAAACCCCGTATCGACCGGCATATTGCCGCCAGCCCCAACCGGCTCCTGCATGTCGCTAATGACGCGTTGCGCACTCTCCTTGAAGACCGCTTCCATCCGCTCTTTCGTCTCGCGCACCCATTGATCGACCGTGGCGCTGAAATTCTGTTGCGCCATCGATCACCTCACATTGGCAAGGAAGTCTACTCTGATATCCAGCCAACACCGGCAATTGGCCGTCTCACTGACCGGCGCGCCCGGTTCGCCGGGATACAGCAGACCGTTGTCGAAACGCTGCTCCAGACCGACCGTATCGCCGTTCAAACGACGGTGCGAATGCCGCACGCGAAGATCGCCGGCCGTCTTCCATGTCCTGCGAACGTCTTGCGCCCTGATCTGCCCCGATGCCACGGCCTGCCGGAACGCTTCCATCTGGCCTTGATGCAGGGAAGCCAATGCCTCGGTGCGGCCTATCGTGTCGCCGCGCAGCTTTAGAAGCCCGTCCTTGTAGCGGCCTACGATCTTGTCTATCGTGCCCCTGTCGAGCGGCTTACCTTCGCGCATGGCCTTCGCGATGGTGCGGTCAAAGCGCTTGTCACGACGCGCGCGCGTCAGATAGTTGGACATTTTCGCCGGGTCCGACAATTCGTCCCGAGCGTTTTGAACAAACCGTTCCTGTTGCCTGGTCAGTCCGACAATGCCGCCCTCCCTGCGACCCGTCTTGCGGTTTACGCGACCGACGATATCGAGCGCCACGCGGCGCGGGTTGTCGCCTTTTTCCATACCGGCCCGTAGAGCCTCGCGGACGGCCTCACGCTGGTCCGCAATGATCCGGGACACCAGCGTGGACGAATGCTCACTGAGCCACCTTTCTGCGCCAAGATTGCGGGCATTGAAGCGAATGACCAGACGTTGACCATTTGCGCCGCGCGTAATTCCTTCCGCTGTGTTCGATCCGCTGGCGATCAGGGACCGGCGAATGCTTTCCTCGAACTCGCGAAACGCGGCAGGGTCAAGATGGATGGCATTAAGCGCTGCCTCGATATCGCCCCGTTCCAGAAGGCGCACAATGCGGCCGATCTCGGCCTTGTCGCGGATTTCGTCTATCGCTGCCAGAAACGCATCCCGGATGATGGGCTCCCAATCATCCAGAAGTGTCTCAATGGTTTTGCGTGTCACTGACGAACCTGGACTTGCCACATCACGACCGTTCCGGCCGGATCAAGGGGATTGAGATTAACGATTTCGAACCGCGATCCTTGAATGACGATCCTGTCCGCAGAGGTCGGTGTGATGGAAAGGCCCGCCGTGGAAATCAGCACCTTGCGATCGCCGGTCTGGATCAATGTCCCGTCGCGCTCGCGATCCGAGTAATCCAGCGCGACGAGGGTGGCGGGATAGGACGTGGTAGTGGACGGCCCGGGATTGTGCGCAGGACCGCCGCCCGGCGTGACGCGCTCAATAGCCCCGACCTGGCCGAACCGCGCCAGAAGGCGCTCTGCCGTTGCGCGTGAATTGGCATAATCGAAACCAGTCACCAGCGGACGGCCTCGCCAACCAGTGAATTACTGGAGCCGGCTTTCAACAGTCCACCGATCATGTCACGCACGATCAGCAGAATGGGCCGGGACGCATCGGCATCGGTGAAGGCGTTGGAATATTCGACCTCAAGCACGTCCACCTTCTCACGCTTGACCTGCGCGGAAAGGGTAACGTCAGGGTTCATCGCGCCGGGCGAAACCAACTCACGCAACGCAATCTCGCATGTCGCATCGGCGATCTCGCGAGGAACCGACGTAGACGGGACAGCGTAATCCTCGGCATCGGTCACGCCGGTACGCGGCCACGCAAGGGCCTGAGAGCGGCCGTTGACGGGATAACCCTGCCATGCATACGAATTGGACAGGAAATATGAGGCGCGCCTTAGCGCCTGCTCTTTGTCCTCCCCAACAGGCGAAGAAGACGACGCCCACGCCGTATTGCCACGCGCGTCGTGATAGGCGTCGGCAGTGGCTACGGACACGAACGAATCCGCGTCCGCGAGCCCGGTGCCATCCTCGACAGTCAAGGCCATGATTATTCCCCAGCCGCTTTGAACTGCTCGATCAGGGTTTCGCGCCTGGCCTTCCAATGAGGCCGCTTGCCGGTCTTTTCTTCGATGGCAGCACGTAGTTCGTCATCGGATGGATACTCGTCGCCACGGCGTTCCAATTCCGCCTCGATGGTGGCAACGGCCTGTTCGCGATTGATCGCGGGAACCGGGCTTACTTCCCCCGCCATCTTGCGGATTTCGTTCCAATCCCGCTCGCGATAATCGGCGGGGATATCCACCTTGGCCGGCTCACGCGGAAGCGACTTTGCCGGCGCCATAAGGTTGCCTTTGGCCCGCTCCTGCTTGACAATCTCGACCTCGATCCCGGCTGCGCGATAGGCCGCTACGACTTCCGGCCAATTACCGACCACGATGCACTTCGTAATTCCGGAACACGGCTTGCCGCCGAAAAAGCGCGGGTTGCCGTATCGACGCCCCTTTTCAAGACCCGTCTTCTGACTGGTATAGATGATCTCGTCGCGAGGCTTCATGTTCTTCTCCGAAAAGAGGAAGGGCGGCCCGAAGACCGCCCCACCATTCGTCATTAATCGACGGTCGCATCACCGACAGTGATGACGCCAGCGGTGTGCTTGATGCTGGTCGCCACCTTGTCCCAATACGCCGCCGTGGCAAGGTCGGCGTCGTCCGGCGACTTGCCGCCGTTCTGGTCGTCCCAGGTATAGCCCTTGAGCGAAAGCCCGAAGGTGTAATCGACCTGGAGCGTGGTTTCGATGCGGTCCTTGCCGTTGGAAGTCTCGATATTGGAGATGACATCCCCGCCATCGAAGACCGTCGCCGCAGCGTCGGCCAGCGACAGTACCTTTTCAAGGTCGTTGCCGGGCGATACGGTTTCGTACAGCGCCGGGGCATCGGTGACCACGACGAGGCGGCCAAGAATGTCCACGATCTGCACGTTACGCGCCTGGAACAGGCGGTTGGCGTTGGTCAGGTTCTGGCCAAGCAGTTTGTGGAACACCGAACCGGTCATGACCTGAGTAATCAGCGAATTAGAGTGATCGCCGAATTTGGCATGGGCCTTGTTGATGTTGCCGTAGCTGATGCCACCGGCCGGGGATACGGCAGTCGAGGCGTCATAGGTCGCGTCGGCCTGGTTCTCGATGGCCGTAACCAGCGCAAGGATCGCGGTATCGAGCTGGTCCTTCATCAGCGCTTCCGCCAGGTTGCGCGATGCAACCTCGATGCCCTCAGTCGTGGGCTTATCGAGCCACGTCATCTGAGACGGCTCATAGCGGACCGGGCCAAAGCCGCCAGCGATCTTCACCGCCGAATGCTTGAGCTGGGTCAGGTCCGTTGCGGCCTGGGTTTCGTTGGTCGCATAACGATCAACACGGCGCTGAGCCGAATGGATCGCGGCGAAGAACGATTCCTGGAAGAAGTCGCCTTCGAAGCCGGCCGTGGTGAGGCGGATAGCGCCACCGGAAGCCGCGTTGAACTTGTCAACCATCTGTGCCAGCGTTTCGATAGCCGCCGGCATCACATATTTGTTGAACACCTGCATCTGAGAGAGAGACATTGGTTTTCCTTTGCGTTGTCTCGGGGTTTTTCGTCAGTGGGCTTCCCGCCCGGTTGGCCGTCTCTCATCCCGAGACAACGGCGCATTTGTTTTCGCCTATCCGGCCTTGGCCAGATCGGGGAACATGCTGCTAATGGCGGCTACTCGGTCTTCCTTGGAGCCGGTGAAACTGCCCTTCTTGGCAGAGGTTCCTTTGCCGCCGCCGCCCGGCGTCATGCCGCTACCGGACTGCCCGGAAGCATCGAACGCGCGGCCAAATTCTTCGGACGCTTTCATTTCGGCGATCAAATCCTTGATGGCCATCGGCGTGCCCTTGGCGTCCGCAATGCGGGCATTGCCTTCCTGATCCACAACTTCCACGGTGAATTTGCCGTCCATCTCCTTGACGCGCGTATGGGCGCGGACATGGGGCAGGAGAAGCTTCACTGATCCTTTGGCCTCTGCCAATGCAGTCGTCGCGACCTGATCGACCAGAAGGCTTTCGACGGTCCGCGAAAGATGGCCGATACGTTCTTCCTTGGCGGTCAATTCGCCCTTATGCTTTTCGAGAAGCTGGGCTTTCGCCGCCTCGACCTTGCTATTGGCGATCTTGTCGGCTTCCTTGCTGGGATCGAGCGCTTTCAACTCTTCCAGTTCGGCGAGGGCCTGCCGCGCCTTGTCCGGGTCCAGGTCCTTGAACTTCACCACATCGCGCTCAAGACGCTCACGTGTGCTGCGCTCTTTGCCTAGGGCGGATTTCAGCCCCTCGACATTCTCAAGCGCATATCCGCCCGCCCCTTCGACGGCCAGAACAAACTTGCCTTCCAGCCCTTCATCTGCCGTCCCTTCGCGGTATACGTCGCGATGGGCCTCATTCACATCGTCAAGCTTTTCAACGATTGCCTTTAGTGCCATTTTGCATCCATCCCGGATTGTTGCGGGCCGTCCCGACCCAATAAGAAAGGCCCGGAAGGATCACCCTTGCCGAGCCCGTTTGATGCCGATTTCGATTGGCTACGAGTTGAGCCATTCCGGCGTCGGCGCGCCGAGTTCCTTGCGGGTCCATCCACTGACAGACCGCACCTTGTCTTTCATGAACGGCAGGGCCGCGCGAAACGGGCCTTGATACGTGCTCGCCGATGTCCATCGCGGCCGGCCGTCAATGCGACCGATTTCCGCCGACATGGGAATGCCGCACGCAACGATGCGCTCAAACCCCTCATCAATGGCGTATTTGATCGCCACGCCGCCCGACGCGCCGCTTCTGGTCTGTCCCGGCCATTTGTATTCGATTGCCCGGTCAATGCCCGGCATCATCTGGTTGGCAACGACCTCACACGGCTCGGGATACCCATGGTCACGGCGCTGCTTGCGATAGTCCATCATCCAGTCGGGATGCAGCGATACCCACCCGTATAGCTCGCCCGGCCACACAATGCCGGCCTGTTTTGCGGCAATTACGGCGTCATATTCGCCTACCGAAAGAGCCGCCTCGATATCAGCCCAAAGACATGCGGCCGATCCGAGCACAAGACATCGCCTCAATCGAGCATCGCCAGACATTTATCCAGCCCGCCTTGTTCCGGTTCCTTGCGCCACGCCTTGTTGCCGATATCGATCGCTACGGCACGATCACCGGACAGCACGAAATTCCACGGCCTCAAATCGTCATGCCACTGGCCGGCTTGGTCCAGCCGCTCGACCTCGCGACGAATGCGGGCCTTGATGTCTGCCGGCCATTTCGCACCGAGCAGATGAGCGTTCCATGCGTTCATGCCCGTGACGAACTCGCGTTCTTCACGACTCGCGAAGGATATCCGGGCCTCATCATCGTCTCTCGTGACGACAACCTCGCCCATCGCCGGCGCGCCGCGCTTGTCAGCGTCAAGGGTTTGCGCCCTCAATTGCTTCTGTGCGGACCCGGCAATGCGGTACATGATCCGCTCAGCCCCTTTCGTGGTGTGGGCCTTGGACCGATGGATTTCATCGCCTGCCGCACTGACACTGGATCGGATAGCGCCATGATCCCCGCGCTTGAGCGCGCCGGCATCGCCTTCCCCTGGCGTTTCCACGATGACCTTGTGTGCAAGGCCGGCGAACGCCTTAAATGCGCGCCGCCAATCGGGCATGTGGTGCAGGACGTTAAGCGCCAAAACCACGTCGAACGCCTCGCACCGCGCCAAGCGCTCAAGATCGCCGCCATCCATCCGCTTTGGAATGACGATGACGTTATTCAGCCCGTTTACCCTTGCGAGTTCCGGCAATTCCGTCCGATTATCCACTGCGATTACAGTGGCTTGCGGGAAATCCTCGGCAATCCGGAATGTGAAGTAACCCATATTGGCGCCGAAGTCGAAGACCGAAAACGGACGCTTGTATTCGCCTAGGACAGCCTTTATCGGCTCATACCGGGATGCACATTCGCGCTGGAACGCCTCACCGGTCGGGCATCCCTTTATCCACGTCTCCTGATACCTCAAGCGTCTCTCCGAAACACCGTGGTGCGCTCTTTGCGATTGATCGTGAAACCGTCTATCTCTGCATAACCGCTGATTTTCGCCGGCTCGCGAAGGTCCGCAATGATAATCCGTGGCTTCATCGCCCTGACGCGCTCCAGATAGACCGACAATGGATAGTGCCAGCCCCATGAAAGGGTGGACATCACCACGTCGGCACTGGACGGCCATTTGTCGTGCCGCGCGTCGATCACCGTCGCGTCGATCTCCGAAACGACTTCCCGCGTGATGGAAAGATCGTTGTGGGCGAAACCCTCAGCCGAATAGCCCTTGGCATGGCCGTTGCCGGTCAAATCAACCAGCGTAAACCGGGCCTCGACCAGTTCGGCTATTGCCAGATCGACATACCCGAAGCCGCACCCGATATCGAGGATATGATCGCCCGAACTCAGATGCTTTCGCACCCGCAGCGCGTAGGCCCGGATGTTATCCAGATCGAACGTGTTTCGCTGCTTTTCCAGCAACGGATGATCGAGTACCTTCACGACCAGTACGCTTCCTTGCGCGGCTTGACCAGATCGCGCTTGTGAGACCGGCCCGCCGCTTTCCGCTTGCCCTTCATGTGGTCCAGCCATTGGCCAAGAGGGCCGTTGACCAGCGGGTGGCTTGTATGCCTCGCATCGCCGGATAGCGACTTGGCGCCGATACCTGACTGTTTCACCACCTGCTCTATGACGTAACTGTCATGCCATTCCGGCAGGGCGAACAGTTCATCGTTGGCATACATCGCTTCAAGCCGGTCTATCATCTCCATATGACGAGGATGACGGCAGTTGAAGACCATGAAACCGCATTCGGGATACATGGCCTTGCGATCCAGCCATGAAATCCATTGGTCATCTGCCGGCGCGAGGCTTTCGAGGTCTGCCAGCGTCATTCTGGAGTGGGTGAACGTGTCACCATCGATCCAGATCAGATATCGCGTGCGCCCTCTTGCGGCGTGGCAGATCGCAGCGACCTTATGGGCGAACCTGACCGCATCCATCCGGTAATTGGTCGTCGGCCTGTCCTTGTGGCGCGCCTTGAAACCAGCCAGCCAAGGGGAGGCTTCGAGAAGATCATAGACCGCGAATCTTGTGTCGATATTGGTCCATCCCTCCGAATAGACCCGGAACCCTGCCCCATCCGGCCAATGGCGATGGACGCTTTCCATCATCCTTTCGCCGTATGCCTGTCTTCCCCTCGCATTGAAGGTCGTAACGGCGAGGAACTTCAACGCGCCCATGCTTCCAGTTCGGCGCGCCATTCGTCGGCGTATTCGCTGTTTTCATACCCAGGCATCGAAGGGACGCCATCGGTGAAGTGCACAATGTCCGGCTCAATCTCGGGGTCGGTGTGACCTACGAGATAGTTCCACGACGCATCCAGTTCGCCGATATGCTTGTCTTCCAGCCAGCAAAAGCGGTGAAGATCGCGGCCCGGAACCGTGTTGACCATCTCGACCGTCAAGGATCTATTGGCCGGATGATCGACGTTGAACGCCATGACGCTCGACCAGTTCTTTCTCGCATAGACGGTCTGCAATTGCCCGTCCATTTTCACGCCTTCCACAGGCTCGTGACGATGCTTTACCACCATGACGGCCTTGCTATCCCGGCACTGCTCAAACAGGCGTTCGACATTGGTCCGGGCCAGCATGTCGGCATCCATGAACAAGGCCCAGCCGGTCATTGCCAAATGCGGGACAAGGAAGCGCGAGCACGCAAATTCAGTGCTCATGGGTGCATCGGATATGTCATCCCACAGACGCCCGTCCCTGATGCTCGTAGGCCGTGAATAGAGGCCCTTCCTACGAAGATCGGACATGACAAGGCCACGGATCGGAATAGGCGTGTTCAACCGCTTCCTGACCGACTGACGAGCCACAGCGAAAGCGTCGGCTTCTCTCGGGTCAAATCCGATCCAGATTGACCGCCTCACGCCGCGATATCCTCTTCGTCATCCTCCACATCGTCAGGCGTCGAAGCGGCCTGAATATCCGCCTCGTCTTCGCCCTCCGGCATTTCGTCCTGAATGCGCTTTTGCTCTGTCTCGTAGTCATACTCCGCCGAGAGAATGCCACGGCGCTTGAACTCATTGCCAAGCGTTTCGGCCGAAATGTCACCGATGTCACGCAGCTTCAACAGCGCGTCGGTGTCCTTCTCGTCGGACAGGCCAATATCGAAATCCGGGTCCAGCTTAACGGAAGGACCATCCGAACGATTCATCCACATGGCCGTGATGTGAAAAGCGTTTTCCAGCGCGTCCTTGAGGTTGATCGCCCATGCCTGGATGACGCTATTGGCCTTGTCGCCGGCAAAGGCCGTGGTAACGACCGTGAGATTGCCGGTCTGCGCCGTAAGAGGCTGGCGGCCCAGCTCACGCAATTGCTGTTCCGTCGTGTCGATTTCCTCGGCGAGGAATTTCAGCGACGCGGCGGTGGGCTCGATGAATTTCCATTCGCCATGATCGCCCTCGCCGTTCGGCGGCGCGTAAAGGACCGATTTCGGCCCGATGGGAACAGCGACCGGCTTTCCATCGTCGCCCTTCTGAGGCGACACGCCGTTGCCTGCCAGCATCGGGAACGCGGTCAGTTCCTTGGCGTACTTGAGCGCGGTTTCCTGCTGGAAATGCTCGACCTGCAAATAGGCCACGTCCTGAAGCGGCGGAACGAAACGCCACGAGCCTTCCTTGCGCCGACCGGCGATGAACGGGACCATCGGAATGATGCCAATGGAAATCACGCCCTCGTCAACGATTTCCCAGGAACTCGACTTCGCGCCGGCCGATGTGGTCTTCTCCACATGCTCATAGACCGTGAACGTGGCAGGCGCGTAATCCACCACATTTCCGTCATCGTCCAGAACAGGCTCGCGGTTGTAGACCCGCACGCGGCTTACAACGACCTCGCCGAACCCATCCCGCGACGTGCCGCTTTCAGCGATGCGGATATGAACCAGTTCCTCCTTGGCGCCGATCCTTGCCGAATAGACCGCCAGAACTCGGGGCGCCGGGACATGCACCCAATAGGGACGCGCATTCAGCCTGCGCTCATCTGCCAGCGTCGTGCCGGGGCGGACCTTGACGTAATCCACCATGATCCAGTCGAGAGCGTTATTGATGCCGGCAAAGAACGTGTTCTGCGCAAAGACGTGCAGGTGATTGCCCGCCCCGTCCACGTCCTCTTGGAAATCCTCGAACTCCTTGCCACCATCTTCAACAACGGCCATTTCACGCTGGAACGGCTTTGCGGCCAGCGTTTCGGCTATGTCGCGATAGATGTTGGTGAACTTCGCGTTCGCAACGCGATAGGTGTAATCCGCCCGCGTCTCATTCGGGTATTTCGGCAGATACGGGTTATCCGGCCCGCTCTTTGCCTCGCGCATGGCCTTCGACCCGTCGAGGATATCGCCCACCATGGCCCAATAGCCTGACATGGCGTCGTAGTCGCTCGACGTGGTGTCAGGCGATGTTTTCGCTTGGCTCATTGAGACGATCCATATGTGCCGAAAAGAGGCGTGGCGTCGGACCGAGAGCGCGGCGCAAACGCCATGATGAAGGCGTCGGCCTTGTTTGGAGACGGGATGTCCCGCTTCTCCAAATCCTTCTTGCTCTCGACCTTGGCTTTGCCCCTATTGTCAAAATCGCGGCGCGGTGTAGCGAGTTCGTCTATCAAGGCGTCCAGATGTTCGCATTCCGACGAGATGGAAATCAGGTCGCCGTCATTCAGATCGCCGGCCCGCCCGTTGACCGCGTTGAACGTGTTGCGGAACCGCTTGCCTACTTCCCACCAGGCCTGCGCCTTGAGGTTGGCATAGAAATCGCCATTGAGCGGCGAGTTCGGGTCGTTGGCGTCAATCCTGTCCGCCTTATTCAATACCTCGCCACCCGCGTTGAAACGATGGTACTCGACCCGTGATTTCTTTTCCTCATTCAGCGCCTTGAAGTGCGCGCCGGAAAAGGCCCCTACCCCGATGCTGTCGTAATCGATCTCTGCGCAGTGCTGGACGGCCATGGCATGGACACGAGATGCCGACTTGAGCAATTCGTCCTCGCGGCCTTTCCATTCATCGACGGCCAACGCCACGATGCCATGTGCGTAAACACTGGCGTTCTTGTCCTCGCCGCTGTCTGCCACGTCGAAGCCGATGCGCTTGCGACCCGATGGTACAATGCCAAGGCGCTTGTGCGCGTCGATAGCCGCCTTGATCCACGAGCGCTTGATGATAACCGCATCGTCATCTTCACGCGGCTCGCCAAGGTATATGTGGCGGTATTCTTCTTCGTCTTCGGCCTTCTTGCGTTCAATGACCTGGATAATGGTAGACGACAGGAACGGGTTTTCGTCGTAGTTGATCTTGCGGCGGATGACGCCCCCCGCCTCGCCGGTGATCTTGCCCGCTACCGTTCCAGAGCCACCCTCCGCGACAAACTTGCGATAGACGAAATCAGTGGCAAGACGCGGATTGAAGATAATCCAGAACTGCGACGCCTCATTGCGTAGCGTCGGTTCCAGAATCTCCCACTGTTCCTTGGTGAGGTTGTGGGCTTCCTCGATCCAGCATATATCGATGCCTTCCAGCGATTTGATCTCATCAATGTGCCGCCAAAGGCCGTAGAAGATGAACTCCGAGCCGGTCTTGTTGTGAACGATGGAATCCCGCAGGATTGTGAACTCGTCATGCAGTCCGAACCGCTCGATCTGTATCTTGAGCAGCGTGTAGACAGACTCGGCAATCTTGTTCTGGAACTGCCGGGCGCACAGAACACGAATGCGGCACGTTGACGCCAGATAAACCGCGAAGCCCGCCGCATCCCATGACTTCGAACTCGACCGCCCGCCGTACAGAAGCCGGATGCGAGCCGGCGTCAGCCAAAAATCACGTAGAACCGGGTTTAATGTCGGCGTAGAAGTCTGCAAGGGTCCGGTGCTCAATCGGACCTCCGTCCTTGCCTGTGTGCTCGTGAGACTGCTTGTCGCGCCAATCGTCGGACGCCATGTTCTTCAGGCCGAAGATAACCGCCGTAGCAGCACCAGGGGCTCCGCCTGTCTGCGCGATGACTCGAAGCTGCTTCTCCCACCATGCCGCGCATTTGGCCTTGCCGATCTTTAGGGCGTCCGAAAATTCCTCGTTGCCCTCAGCCCATTTATGGACAGTCGAACGCGCAACGCCGATCTCAGCGGCGAAAGACGATATCGATGCACCATCAGCAAGATGATCTATCAGCATCTTGGAATACGCGGGCTTGAACTTGGATGGGCGGCCTGCTTTCACTCAAACCTCACAAACCCCACCGGGTCTATTTCCTCGACTGCGAATAGCTCGTTGCCGGCGCCGTCATACAGACCGGTTGGCATAGGAGACGTGTCACGCTCGTACACAGTCCGCGCCAGATAGTCGGTCGCGTCGGCCTCGTAATAGGCCAGCCTTGGCCTTGGAACGTACCGCCGCATTACGCCAGCTCATCCACCGGCAACCAATGGTCATCCACGCGTGCAAACGCCCTGCCATCCGCATGGACAACAGTGGCGTCTACCGTGCCGGAAATGCCCGATGGGTGTCTTACGTTCATGCCGATCATTTGATGTCTCTCCTGTATGAGACGACCCCACGCCCGCTGGCCTAGCGGATCGTCATGTGCTGGCGCTAATCCGGTTCACCAAACGCCGCGAATTGGCTCCGAGGGGTCGCGTGGAATCTCGAACCCACCGATCCTGAGCGTATAGTATGGCGAAGTAAGTTCACGACGAAACGCAAACCACCATTCTCGCCATGTGCATTTTCTGCGGCGCTCGTAAGCACGAGCATAAACTGTCGCCACCCTCCCCGCATTGCGAGCGGCGCGGATAAATTCACGCGCAATATCCATTACGAACAACGCCGTCACTACGGCGCCTATGGTCGCTAGCACCGACACAATGCAGTTCCACGCGGTCATTAGCTTCCTACGGTATCGCCATGTGCTCATGACTGGTGTGCAATGCAGGGACCGGGGTCTTGTTTACTGTAGGCCAATCTCGTGCAGGCGGAGCTTGGCATCACGCCTATCCCTGCGACTCATCTGCTTCTTGATGCCGTGGGTGACACCAGGTTTGCGCATGTAGCACAACACGCGCCGCCATCGCGTCACCGCATCCTCTTCGGCACCGGTCTTAAGCCTCTGGCGATGCCCCATCATAGCAATCCCCCTCCGGCTGGGGGTAGCTGGTTAAGCTGCCTCCCCTTTGCCGTCCTGATTAGGTGCCCGGACACCCCGCTAAGAGCTACGAGGCTTCTGTGAAGGTTCGAGGGCCGGGCGTTCGTGAAACTTTTCTCGATAAGTCCTATTGACATATAGGGCCATTGGCCCTATATTGATCATGTCGCAGGGCAATGGTGCCCGCCAGGAATGGAGACAGACAATGACCCAGTTCACCGACAGCAACACCGACGGTTTCACCCAGACCGATCTCGACGTTCTCAACGCCGCCTACGAAGCCGTTATGCAGAATGCAGAGTTCGAATCTGACACCCACGCCTATTCGGACGGCATCCTGAACGCATGGGTCGATGGCGACACGGTTGATACGCTGGTCGAGCGGTTTCGCCGCAACCACCCGTCCCTGTAACGGCATGACCCCCGCTGAACTCAAATCAGCCCGTAACGCCCTTGGCCTCAGCGCCGAGGGTTTTGCGCGCTTTGTCCGCGTCGAGAGCGGTCGGACTGTACGTCGGTGGGAAGCCGGCGACCGCGATATTCCGGGGCCGGTCCGCGTGCTCGTCGCGGCGGTGATGGATAGCCCTGCCGTGCGACAGCATTTCGGTCTGTCCCTGCCCGGCGATAGTCCTTCCGCCGCTGAATAATCGACGTTGGCCAGTTACCAGCTTCCGGCGTCACTCTTACGCGGTGACGGTGCGCCTAAGCACAGCCCGCCATATCGGCAATCTTGGCTATCTCGAAAGAGGCCCAGGGGCCGGTTCGCCAAGCAAGGACTGCGCTTATCCGCACAGGCATTCGCGCCTGTGAACCCGCAGCACGCTACGGGTGGGTGATTTGGTTTGGTTCCCGCCCATGGATTTGAACCACGGCCTTCAGAGCCAAAATCTGATGTCCTACCACTAGACGAGGCGGGATTGGCCGCTGCGGTAGGATTTGAACCCACAACCCTCAGATTCGAAGTCTGATGCTCTATCCGGTTGAGCTACGCAGCGATGGTGGTTAGCTGCGCTGTTGCCGGAGTTTGAACATCGATAGTCCCTTTCGTGCCTTGACACCGGTGCCCGGAATCGAACCGAGATTTGCGGTTTTGGAGACCGCCGTCTTAGCCGTTAGACCACACCGATAGTGGCCTTCGCGGCGAGATTTGAACTCGCAACCTGCCAGCTAGAAGCTGGCTGTTCTATCCATTGAACTACGCGAAGGAATGTCGGTCCTTCGCCAAGGTCTGCGGTTCATGTCTCAGTCTCCGAACGTTGGTAGCCCGCCCAGGATTCGAACCCGGATCGCACTGGGTCTAAGCCAGTCGCCTCTACCAATTGGGCTAGCGGGCCAAACTGGTGCGCGTGGTCAGGGTCGAACTGACACTGGACGGTATTTGAAGCCGTTGCCTCTGCCGGTTGGGCTACACGCGCATGATCTACAGCGCGAGCAGTAATCGATGGCGGGGAGCCGGGGAATCGAACCCCTCGGCACCGCCCGTGAATTTCATAGCCAACGGTTTTACAGACCGCCCACGGGAAAGCTCCCCGTGATAATAATAGCTGTCCATCTCCGTCGTCCTTTCAATCTGGCGGTAGCGGAAGGGATCGAACCTCCGCAGCCTTTCGGCTGTACGGTTTAGCAAACCGCTGCATTGCCACTCTGCCACACTACCGTGGCGGATGGAGAGGGATTCGAACCCCCACGTCCTTTCGGACCCTCGGTTTTCGAGACCGCTGCCGCTACCCAGAATCTTTCGGCTTATCCATCCACGCGCAAATCACCCGATCAGGATGATCGACTGCGCGGAACGAATTGAGCCAAAACGTTCATTGTCGTTCCTTCGGATGGTGGAGCTGGCGACAGGACTTGAACCTGCAACCTTCGACTTACAAGGACGCTGCTCTACCAGTTGAGCTACGCCAGCATGAAAGCTAGCGTGTCGTTCGATGATTGGTCT
>MRWG01000760.1_pt1 | contig 27160 bp, 21 predicted proteins | sample 1013341 | NCBI WGS metagenome assembly MRWG01 (sample SAMN06117577, study PRJNA244670) | biofilm metagenome | biome: Water; feature: Cathode Biofilm; material: Biofilm; isolation source: microbial consortium enriched at the cathode of a solar microbial fuel cell | place: USA: District of Columbia ... | reverse complement strand
GGAGGACATCGTCTACGGCGCCGCGACGCTGCTGCTTGCGTTCTTCACCGCGGGTGTCGGCATGTACTTCATCAGCAAGCACTACCGATCGTTTCCGCTATTCAATCGATTGGTGCTGGTTGATCATGTCGGTGGCGCTGCAAGCGACGTCGGTCTTCTCGGCGCGATGAGCACGTCCGACAGCAGCGCCGTCAAGGTTGGCGACATCGGTGTGGCGACCACCACGCTGCGCCCGGCGGGCACTGCGGAATTCAATGATGAACTCGTCGATGTCGTGTCGGAATTCGGATTCGTCGAAACCGGCGCGCCGGTGCGCGTGACGAGCGTTGGTCGATTCAGGGTCGCCGTGGAACCCGTTCGCGACGATGCGGAGCCCCAGGCATGAACGAAGCGTTCCTGTTGTGGGGATTCGGACTCTTCGGGCTGGCGTTCATCCTTTTTCTGGTTGAACTGTTTCTGCCCACCGGCGGCGTCATCGGCGTCATGGTCGGCGTGGCCGCCATTGCGGGCGTGGTGAGTTGCTTTCGAGCGTCGATGACGTGGGGCGTGTCCAGCCTCCTCTTTCTGATCGTCATCTCCCCCATCGCCTTCGCGTTTGCGCTGAAGGTGTGGCCGAATACGCCCATCGGCCGGCGCTTGATCCTTGGCGACGCGAGCGATGATCTGGATGAAGAAGCGCCGCCGCCAACCGACGCATCAGATGAACTGCGCCAGGCGCTCGTTGGCGCGACGGGCGTCGCGATGTCGGACCTTCGGCCGGTCGGAACGGTTCGCATCGAAGGCGAACGCGTCGAAGCGCTCGCCGAGGGCGGCATGATCGATGCGGGGCAGGATGTGCGCATTACCGCGGTCGAAGGCAACCGCATTCGCGTCCGCGCGGTGAAGTAAGAGCCTCACTCACTTGACGAGGCCGCCGCGCCTTGACCACGATAGTTGAATGAATTGCTTCTTCGTCACGATTTCGATCGTTGCGGCGATCGCCATTTTCGCATTCTTCATTTTTTTTCAGATCAACATAAGGCACTGGATGTTGCAGTTGTTCACTGGTCTGCGGATCAGTCGAAGTCAATTTCGAAAGTCCGAACTCGACAAGCCTGCTCTGGATCGAGTCATGGTCGCTGACGTGACGCTCGGCCAATGCGATCAATACGTCGAAGCAGAGCGACTCTTTGCGCATGAGCGCCGCGGCGGAGACACTCGCGCCGTCGCGAAAGCAGTCCAACGTGCTCATAAGCGAGGCGTGAAACTCGAATTCGACGAAGTCGCCGCATTTGATCTCAAGGGAATCGACGTCGAATCTGCAATGGAATCCGTGATCACGAATGCCTCGTCGCGCGAAGATGTCCTCGCGGCGTTTGAACGGCGACTCACTGAGTCTCAACCAACCTCAAATGAATTGATCGGCGCTCAAGGGATTGCAGCCTCGGCGATTAATCCGATCGGTGAAATCGAAATCGATGGCGTAAGGCTACGGGCGCGCTCGGAAGCGCCGATCGAAGCCGGGAGCGAAGTCATCATCGAATCCGCCAGTGACACTGAGGTGCAGGTTCGAAAGCCCTGAGTGTTGCTGTCCTCCAGCGGCGGCCCGGTATACTTTCCCACGCTCGGCGGGCCGAGGCCGCCGCGGAAATCTGCACAGAGAGTGAGGGATTGAATGAATCCTATTTTGATTGGCGTGTTGGTGCTGGCCGGCCTGGTGATGCTGGTGTTCATCGTCGTCATCGCCCAGTTCATGAACCTGTACATCCAGGCGCTGGTCTCAGGCGCCAAGGTCGGGCTGTGGGAATTGATCGGGATGCGGCTGCGAAAAGTGGACCCGCGAACGATCGTCTTCTCCCGCATTCGCGCGGTGAAAGCCGGCCTCTCGATGTCCTCGGCGCAACTCGAATCGCACTATCTCGCCGGCGGCCGCGTTCCGACGGTGGTTCAGGCGCTCATCGCGGCGGACCGCGCCCGCATCGAACTGCCGTGGGATCAGGCCTGCGCCATCGACCTCGCCGGACGCGACATCCTCGACGCCGTGCAGACGAGCGTGAACCCCAAGGTCATCGACTGCCCGAACCCCTCTATGGGTCGCCCGACGATTGACGCGGTCGCGCAGGACGGCATTCAGCTCAAGGCCCGCGCGCGAGTCACGGTGCGAGCCAACATCGCCCGCCTCGTCGGCGGCGCCACCGAAGAAACCATCATCGCGCGCGTTGGCGAGGGCATCGTCACGACGATCGGCTCCTCCGTCACGCACAAGCAGGTGCTCGAAAACCCTGACCGCATTTCCAAGGTCGTGCTTGAGAAGGGACTCGACGCAGGCACCGCGTTTGAGATCCTTTCGATTGACATCGCGGACATTGACGTCGGCGAGAACATCGGCGCGAAGCTGCAGGCGGACCAGGCCGAGGCGGACAAGCGTCGCTTCCAGGCGGAGGCCGAAAAACGCCGCGCGCTGGCCGTCGCGCTCGAACAGGAAAACAAGGCGAAGATTCAGGAGAATCGCGCGTTGGTCGTCCTGGCTGAGTCCGAAGTGCCCAAGGCGATGGCGGACGCCTTCCGTCAAGGCAATCTCGGCATCATGGACTACTACAAGATGAAGAACGTGATGGCTGATACGAGCATGCGGCAATCCATCGCCGGCGAGGGCGATATGAAGTCCAACAAGCACAGCGACTGAGTTGGCTTGTCCCGCTCCCGTTGGGAGTGGGGCTGATCCGACTATCCTCCTGCCATGAGCACTTCGAACACCGGATGGTCATGGCGCGTGCTTCGCGCCGGGCATTTCATGCTCGATGGCGGCGCCATGTTCGGCCTCACACCCAAGCCGCTCTGGGAGCGCCTGGTCACCCCGGACGATCGCAACCGAATCCCCCTTCAGCAGAATTGCGTGTTGCTGGAGCGAGATGGCGAACTCGTGCTGATTGAAGCGGGGATCGGCGACAAACTCGCCGACAAGCTGCGCGATATCTACGACCAGGAACGCCGCACCGTGGTCGATGCGCTCCACGAGATTGATTGCGCCCCGGCTGACATCACCACGGTCATCGTGACGCATCTGCATTTCGACCACGCCGGCGGGCTCACGCGGCTTGATGCCACCGGCCAGGCCGTCCCCACGTTCCCAAACGCGCGCATCATCTCGCAGCGCCTCGAATGGGAGGACGCCCTCGCCAACAAATCCACGATGCACAGCACGTACCTGCGCGACCACCTCGACCCGATCCGGGACCGCATGGAGCTTGTCGAAGGCGAGGCGGACATCATGCCCGGGATCAGCGTGCTTCCTCTGCCCGGTCATACGTGGGGTCAGCAAGGCGTGAAATTTTCAGGCGCCGAGGGGGGCGAGTTCGTGTTCCCGGCCGACCTCATGCCGACCGTCAACCACGCCGGCCCCGCCTCACAGATGGGGTATGACATGATCCCCTACGAGAACATGCTCCAGAAGGAATCGCTGCTGAAGCGTGCCCATGACGCCAACTGGACCTTCATTCTGGATCATGAGCCGGGCGATCCGGTGGTCAGAACGACGCCCCACCCGAAACGTGAAGGGCAGTTCCTGCTCACGCCGCTGGAGGGTTGACCCCGAGATTCCCGCTGGGCTGCTTGCTCGTGCCCCGAATCAAATCCGGAAACCGCCGGACCCTCGAGTGCGAACCCCGATACAATCGCTCCACCGCCGCGGTTCTGCGGCATTCACGAACACACGTACCTCGAATCTCAGGCGTATGCCTCCGTGTCCATTCGAACCGCAGAACCAGTGACGGACTCCCCCGCCGCGGCTGTTGCGTCGGCCCGCGAGGATGGTTCGTCGGTCCGCACTGCGGCCGCACCCAAGACAGCCAAGCCCGAGCGACCCATTCCGCGATCACGCTCGATGACGCCGCCGTCGTATCGGCAGCCCAGCCCGAGCCGCATCGATCGCATCGAAGCGTGGGTCAGTCGCCTGAGCGCGAAGAACCGATTCTGGCAACGCGTGTGCTCGCTCATCTGGCTGCCGATGGCGTTCCGCTCCGGCATCCGCATGAAGCGCGTGGACTCGAAGACCTTCACGGCGGTGCTGCCCTTCCGGCGCTTCAATCGAAACTGGTACAACGCGATGGCCGGTGCCGCGCTGCTCGCCAACAGCGAGATCGCGGGCGGCATGTACGTCTTCGGCGTTGCGGGCGGCGATTACGAGTGCGTGTGCAAGCGGCTTGAGTATCGCTTCCTCCGTCCGTGCTTTGGTCCGGCGGTGTATCGCGTCACGCCGCGCGATGATCTGGACGAACTCGTCGCCAAGGGCGGCGAATTCAATATCGATCTCGTGCTGGACATTGTGCAGCAGGTGCACAAGCCGGGGCAGAAGGAGCGACGCGTCGGCCGCTGCTACGCAACGTTTCACGCCACGCCCAAGATGCACAAGAAGGCGAAGAAGGACGCGCGCACCGGCAAACGCGCCTGATTCGGCCGCGTCCCCTCAAACCACGTATCCTGCGCGCTGATGCGCGATGTGCTTGCCGCCATACCGCGAGGCGTGTTCCTGGCCTGCTCCTGGACATGGTGCATCGGCATGTTTCTGCCGGTGTTCCTGATCAGTGACTTTGGCCTGTGGGCGTGGGTTGCCTTCGCGATTCCGAATGTGATCGGCGCGATGGCGGTCGGGTTGATTGTGAAAACGCCCGAGCGCAGCCGCGCGATTGTCGAGCGGCACGCCACTGCGATGCTGGTGTTTTCCATCATCACGATCGCGTTTCACTTCTATTTTCTTGGGCAGATTCTTCGGGTCGTCGATCCGATCGGAGCGTCGGTCGGGCAAACCTGGGCATCGCCCGTCTTCATCGCGGTTGTCGCCCTCATCGCGCTCGCGCTGTCGCGACGGCGCACACAAGGCTGGATGATCGCGGCCGTCGCGACCTTTGGGCTTTCAGTGCTCGCCGCGATTCTGATGCAGTTGCTTTCTGATGGAAGCGCGCTGGCCGCGCCGCCGGAGTCCGGCGTCTTCGCGTCGCGACAGCTCATCTGGGCGGCGCCGGCGCTGGCGTTTGGCTTTCTGCTCTGCCCGCACCTTGATCTGACATTCCACCGAACGCGCCAGGAGACGCCGGGCCGAACCGGCGACATTGCATTCATCATTGGATTCTGCGTGTTCTTCCTCGTGCTGATTCTCTTCACGTTTGCGTACGCCGCGTCGTTTCTGGGTCAGGCATGGATCAACCTCTGGGTCCTCCTGCACTTTGCGGCGCAAAGCGCGTTCACGATGGGCGCTCATTGGCGCGAGCTGCGCTCGAATCCAAGGGCCAAGAGGCTCATCGTTGCGCTTGTGGCGTTCGCCATTTTGGCGGTGCTCTGGCCTGTTCGCGGTTTTCGACTTGGCTACGACCTGATCCTCTTCGCGTACGCCATTCCATTTCCCGCATACGTCTGGATTGTCATTGTTCCGCGCCAGCCGTCACGACGGCGCGAGACAGCCGCGTGGCTCACCAGTGTGCTGATCGCATCGCCGATTTTTGCGGTTGGATTCCTCGGGCAGGAATGGTGGCTCATTCCGATCGCGATCGCGATTCCGCTTGTCGCGCCGGTCGTCGAATCCCGCCTCGGATCAGGCCTTGAGGACCCAGCCTGAGCCCGTATCGCCGACAACCTGAAATCGCGCGAAAAACGTCATTTTCGCCTAGAATGACGGTCCCGGCAGGGCCCATGTTGGTTGCCCTTACGCCGCCCGTTTCAGGTCCCGCTGACGCGACTGGAGCCGACCACGGATGCCCGATCCGAGCGATCCCAATACGCCCGATGAGAATGGCTCAACCGCCGCCGCGCCCATGCCTCCGGGCGGGCGCATTGTCGATCGCGATATCGAGCGCGAGCTCCACGACAACTACCTGACGTACGCGATGAGCACGATCATGGACCGGGCCCTGCCCGACGTCCGTGACGGCCTGAAGCCCTCCCAGCGACGCATTCTCGTCGCAATGAATGACCTGAACCTGCGCCCCGGTCGCAAGCACCTCAAGTGCGCCAAGATCGCCGGCGACACGTCGGGCAACTATCACCCGCACGGCGAATCGGTCATCTACCCGACACTCGTTGGCCAGGCCCAGCCGTGGCGCATGCGCGTCCCGCTGATTGATCCGCAGGGCAACTTCGGCTCGATCGACGGTGATCCGCCCGCGGCCATGCGTTACACCGAAGCTCGCATGGCCCCGCCCGCGGTCGATCTGCTCGAGGACCTCAAGCTCGACACCGTTGACTTCCAGCCCAACTACGACGACCGCTTGCAGGAGCCGACCGTCCTGCCGGGTCGATTCCCCAACCTGCTCATCAACGGCGCGATGGGCATCGCCGTGGGTGTCGCGACCAGCCTGGCGCCGCACAACCCGGATGAAATCTTCGACGCCATCGTCGCCGTCGTGGACAACCCCGAGATCGAGCTGATGGAATTGCTCGAGATCGTGAAGGGTCCTGATTTCCCCACCGGCGGCGTGATCTGCGGCCGTCGCGGCTTCCTTGAGTCCTACGCCACAGGCCGCGGACGCATTCGCGTGCGAGGCCGCGTCCATGTGGAAGAATTCAAGTCCGGGCGCGAACAGATCGTCATTGATGAGATCCCATACAACCTCGTCCAGTCCACACTGGTCGAGCGCATTGTGGACGCCATCAAGGGCGAGCGCATCAAGGATATTTCCGACGTTCGAAACGAGTCCGGCCGAAACGCGCGCACACGCATCGTGTGTGAACTCAAGCGCGGCGCCGACCCGAACGTTGTCGAGAACCAGCTCTATCAGTTCACACCGCTGCAGCAGACGTTCTCGATGATGAACGTCGCGCTGGTCAACCGCCAGCCCCGCACTCTCACGCTGAAGGAGCTGATTCAGCTCTACATCGATCACCGTGAAGAAGTCATCGTGCGGCGGACACAGCGCCTGCTTCGCGATGCGCAAAAGAAAGCCCACGTGCTCGAAGGCGTGATTCTCGCGGTGTGCGAAATCGATGAAGTCATCAAGCTGATTCGCTCGTCACGCACGCGCGAGGAAGCCATTCAGAAGCTCGCGGATCGCGCCTTCCGCATCGCGGGCGATCATCAGCATCGCGGGCGCATTCCGGCTCGACTTCTCACGCGAGTGGACGCCGCGGCGGACGGCCTCGCGTTGACGCGCGTTCAGGCCGAAGCGATCGGCGCCATGCGCCTCATCCAGCTTGTCGGTCTCGAGATCGAAAAGCTCGTCGGCGATTACGCCGCCCTCGTCGAAGAGATCGAGGGCTACGAAGCCATTCTGGCGGATCGCCAGCGCGTCCTGGACATCATCAAGGACGACTGCGCCGACATGAAGGCGCGGTACTCCACGCCGCGGATGACCGCGATCGAAGAAGACGAATCGGACATCGACATCGAAGCCCTGATTCAGGAAGAAGAGATGGCCGTCACCATCTCCCACGAGGGCTACATCAAGCGCGTGCCGCTGGAGACGTATCGCGAACAGGGTCGCGGCGGTCGCGGCATCATCGCGTCCGACGCCAAAGAAGGCGATTTCATCGAGCACGTCTTTGTCGCCAGCACGCATGATGATTTGCTGTGCTTTACCGACACGGGGCGCGTCTTCAAGATGAAGGTCTATCAGATCCCGCAGATGGGGCGCACGAGCAAGGGTCGCTCCATCGTCAACCTGATCGACCTGAAGCCCGGCGAGCGCGCCGTCGAATTCATGCCGATTGCCGACTTTGAGCGCAGCGAATACTTCCTCGTCTTCGCCACCGCGCAGGGTCTGGTGAAGCGCTCAAGCCTGCGTCTTTATCAAAACGTTCACAAGGGCGGCCTCATCGCCGTCCGCCTGAATGAAGGCGATTCGCTCGTCGCCGTCACCTGGTCCACCGGGCATGACCATCTCCTGCTCGGCACCGCCAGCGGCATGGCGATTCGCTTCCGCGAAGATGACGCGCGCCCGATGGGGCGCAGCGCGGCGGGCGTCAAAGGCATCAATCTCAAGAAGGGCGACCGCGTCATCGACATGGCCCGCATCTTCATGACGGAGCCTGACGACGCCGGCGCCCAGCAAACCATTGACGATGAACTCGATCTGCTCACCGTGACCGAACACGGCTACGGCAAACGAACGAATATCGATGAATACCTCGTCCAAAGCGAAGGTGAAGACGGAACCGCCGAGTTGCGCCCGCAATCTCGCGGCGGCAAGGGCCGCATCGATATTCGCACGGAAGGTCGAAATGGCGATGTAGTCGCGGTGAAGTCAGTGCTGCCCGGCGAGGGATTGATGCTGATGACGCAGAATGGCCAGATGGTGCGCATCGGTGTGGATTCCATCAGCCGCATTGGGCGCGCCACGCAAGGCGTCCGTGTGATCAATCTTCGCGATGGCGACAAACTCATCGCAACCGCTCGCATCCCGGAATCGGAGAATGAGGACGTGGCGGACGAAGGCGGCGCCTGAACCCGCCACAAACGCCCCAATGCTGTGGTAGCCTGTGACAGGCGCCGGCGCGGCGCGTGACTCATGCGGTGAGCGAGCGACATGCCCCAGGAATGGTCCGACCGAATCCTGATTTCCGAACTTGCGGACGAGCCGGCGCTCTCCGAGGAATTGGCGTCGCTGCATGATCGCATCGAGGCCGCTGCGCCCGACGATGCGCAGGATGTCGTGCTGAATTTCTCAGGCGTGACATTTCTCAATTCGTCCAACATTGCCCAGGTGCTCAAGTTGCGAGCCACGCTTCAGGATCGTGACCGAACGCTGCTGTGCTGCTCGCTCGGCGACCAGGTGTGGTCGATCATGCTGCTGACCGGGTTGGACAAAGTGCTCAATTTCGCGCCGGACCCGGCGTCAGCGATTGCGTCGCTTCAGCTTTCTGAGGACGCCGACGACTAAGGCGCATCAGATGCGTCCCCTGATTTGCCGATAAGTTGATCGCTATGGGATGGGTCATTGCCCTACTCCTGATCGCGATCGCCGCGTATTTCATCATTCGGATGGGCGCGATGGCGCTTGAAATGACTGGAATATCGCGCGACACCGCACGATTCCAGGCGCTGTCAGCATTCTTCGGCGTGGGGTTTACCACGACGGAATCCGAGTTGGTCGTCAACCACCCTGTGCGGCGGCGCATCATCCGCGACCTCATTGTCGTGGGCAATCTTGGGATTCTCTCGATCATCGCGTCCGCCGTCGCTTCGATTGTGGCAGCGCACCCGAGTGAAGTGCCCGGCCAACTCGGCATCATTGTCGGTGTTCTTGCGCTTCTGTTTCTCTCGGGACGCGTCCCATTCGTGATCCGCATCGTGGACTGGGTCGTGCGCACAACGCTTGAGCGCTCCGGCGCCGTCCGCGCATTGGACTACGAGAAACTCCTTCGAATTCGCCAGGGATTCAGCGTGTCGGAAATCGCGGTCGAGGCCAATGGCTGGCTCGATGGAAGACGTCTCGCTGAGTTGCGGGCGCGGGATGAAGGGCTGAACGTCATCGCCATCGTCAACCCGGACGGCCAGTACCAAGGCATGCCGCGCGGCACGACTGAATTGCAGGCCGGTCAGACGCTCATTGTCTACGGCCCTGATGCGGCGATCCAATCGCTGGCGACTCGCCCCGGAGGCGAAGAGGGGCGTCTCGCCCATGAGGAGTCCGTGCGCGATTTCAAAGAATCCGAAGCGAACGAAACGACAAAAACAGGACGCTCCACGCGACTGACCGCCCCGTGATCGGTACAGTCCTCTCGTGAGCATCGCACCCATGTCAAACGCTATTGCCGCCCCTGGTGAGACCATCGCCGAGCTTCGCAGCGTGCGAAAGGTCTACTACAAGCCCGACGGCACCGTCCTCGTCGAAGCCCTTCGCGGCGTGGACCTGTCCATGATGCGCGGTCAGTACACGGCCATCATGGGTTCGTCCGGCTCCGGCAAATCAACGCTGATGAACATTCTCGGCTGCCTCGACCGGCCGACCGATGGCAACTACCTCCTCAACGGCGAGAACGTCTCCCACATGGATGACGAATCGCTCAGCCAGTTTCGAGGGCAGACGATCGGCTTCGTCTTTCAGTCGTTCAATCTGATCAGTCAGCTGACCATTGAGGAAAACGTCGAGGCCCCCCTGCTCTATCGCGGCGTCAACAAGCACGACCGGCGCGTGCGGGCCATCGAAAGCCTTGAGCTCGTCGGCCTTGGCAACCGCCTTGGCCACCGGCCGTCGGAGCTCTCAGGCGGTCAGCAGCAGCGTGTCGCGATTGCGCGGGCGCTCGTGGGCGACCCCCTGGTGCTGATGGCCGACGAGCCCACCGGCAACCTCGACTCCGCGACCGGTGAAGCCATTCTTCAGATCATCGACGACCTGCACGCAGGCGGCATGACGATCATCATGGTCACCCACGATGACGAAATCGCCGATCGCTGCCAGCGCGTGATTCGCCTTCGCGACGGCCTGATCGAGACGGACATCGTGAATGAGCACCGCCTGTAGCCCTGCGACGGGCTGAATCGCTGAAATCCAATGCATCACTTTCCGTAGGATGGTGCGAGAGCCGTCCGCGCGATCACTGCGGACTCAACACTGGGGTGATGAACCATGAATATGCGTGTTTGCCTGTGCGTCGCGACTGTGGCGACGCTGAATATGTCCGCCTACGCCGAGCTGACTCGCCCCGATCTTAAGGCGCTGGCCGAGACGCTCGAATCAGCCCGCGAAACACTTGAATCGCCTGGCATGAGCGTCGCCATCGTCAAGGATGGCGAAGTGGTCTTCGCTGAAGGATTCGGCGAACGGACGCTCGGTGAAGGCGACGCCGTTGATGCGGAGACGATTTTTGCGATCGGGTCATCTTCGAAAGCGTTCACCAGCGCTGCCGTTGCAATGCTCGTGGACGAGGGCGACGTGCGCTGGGGCGACCGCGTCAACGAGCACCTGCCGTGGTTTCGCATGCACGATGCGTACCCGACGGACGAACTGCGCATTCACGACATGCTGAGTCACACCAGCGGCCTGCCGCGCGGCGACCTGCTGTGGTATGGCTCCGGTGTCGAACGCAAGAAGATTGTGGAAGCGCTCCCCGAGCTCGAACCAGTCTCTTCATTCCGCAGCCAGTTTGGCTACCAGAACATCATGTACCTCGCGGCGGGGTTGATGATCGAAGAGATCACCGGCGACACGTGGGATGACTTCATCACAGCGCGTTTCTTTGAGCCGCTGGGCATGGATGACAGCAGCACGTCCATCACGGCGCTGTCAGATCAGGACAACATTGCATCGCCCCACGCGAAACTTGAAGGCGAAATGCAAGCCGTTCCGTGGCGCAACATCGACAACGCCGCCCCGGCCGGATCGATCAACTCCAACGTGACCGATATGGCCAAGTGGGTGACCCTGCTGCTGAATGAAGGTCGCCTCGGTGAGGGCGACGATGTGGAGCAGGTCATCACGAAGGGCTCGATCGACGTGATGTGGTCGCCCATGTCCATTGCGACTCCGGTCGGCCCCGGCGGCGCGTTGCGCGCCGAGAGTCATTTCCTGCTGTACGGCCTCGGGTGGTTCCTGCAGGATTACCGCGGCGAGCGCGTCGTTCAGCACGGCGGCAACATCGACGGCATGAGCGCACTCGTCGCCATGATGCCCGAGCACGAACTCGGCGTCGTTGTGCTGACGAATCTCAACGGCACGCCGCTGACGACCGTGGCCGTCAATGAGATCTTTGACGCCTACCTCGGATTCGACGACCACGACTGGGCCGCTGAAGCGAGTGAGATCATGCAAACCGTCGAAACGATGCAGGCACAGGCGATCGAGCAGGCTGAGGCCGATCGCATCGAAGGCACGACCCCGTCACTTGCGTTGGCCGACTACGCCGGAACGTATGAGCACGACTATTACGGCACAATCGAAATCACACTCGACGATGACAGGCTCGTCTCGACGCGCGGCGATCTGGTCGGTGATCTCTCGCACTGGCACTTTGACACGTTCGAGGTTGAAGGCCGTGCACCGCTGCCGCAGATGGGCAACTTCACGTTCATCATCGGGGGCGATGGCAAGGTCAGGGAGCTCGTGGCGCTCGGCATTGATGAGTGGATGAAGCAGTCGGCGGAACCGACGGCGGATGAGTCGATCGAACTCACCGAAGCGGACATGCGCCGATATGTGGGCACGTATCTCCACGAGGCATTCGGCATTGAAGTGAACGTGTTCATCGCGGACGGAACACTGCGATCGCAGCTTCCTGGGCAGCCCTCGTTTGAATTGCTCCCTACAGGCGTGCATCAATTCGCCGTGGGCGGGCTGCCCGCACAGGTCACCGTGGACATCGTCTTCGCGCTCAATGACGACGGCGCCGTTGAATCGCTGACGCTCACGCAGACGCCCGGCGGCACGTTCGAACTGCTGCCGCAATCTGACTGATCGCACCGTCGCGCGGTACGCTGCGCCCCATGGTCATCCTCGGCGTTGATCCCGGCTTGCAGATCACGGGCTATGCCTGTGTGCGCACGGACGCGGCTCATCCGAATCGCGATCCGGAACTCGTCGAGGCCGGCTGTTTCCGCCTGCGAGCCAGGGACGACGTCGCGGACCGCCTCGTCGAACTCGAACACGACCTGTGCGGCGTGGTCGAACGGTGCGCGCCCGCCATCGCATTCGTTGAAAAACTCTTCGCGCACTACAAGCACCCGACCACGGCGATCACCATGGGGCATGCGCGAGGCGTGGTGCTGCTCGCGCTCCGGCGCGCCGGCGTCGAAGTGAATGAGCTCGCCGCGACTGAAGTAAAGAAATCACTCACCGGCGGCGGGCACGCGAGCAAGACGCAAATGCAGTTGGCCGTGCAGGCGCAGCTATCTCTGCCGGAGCCGCCCAGCCCGCCGGATGTCGCGGACGCCATCGCGATCGCCCTGACAGGCGCGCGGCGGCGCGCTTCGAACGCTGCTCGCGTGTGAATGCCGGGTGAGATTGAACGCGGAGGAAAACAGAGGAAGAAATGAGAAGAGGAATTGAAGCGAGAGTGCGCTCTCTTCCAAATTCATGATCTCTACTCTGTGACCTCCGCGTCCTCCGCGTTCCCAATCCCCCACCCATTACACTGCACCCCATGTCCGCTGAATCATCAGACCAGTCCCTCCGCGCCCAGGTGCTCATCGTCGAGGATGAGCCCGACCACGCCGACGTCATGGCGGACGCCCTCCGCAAACCCGGCCACGTCTCGACCATCGTCACCACGGTGGACGGCGCCATGGACGAGCTCAAGGGCGGCTCGTTCGACGTCATCGTCACCGACCTTCGCATGCCCTCAAGCGCCGGCCAGCACGGCACAGCGCCCGACGGTGCGGACGCGGGCATGAAGATTCTCGAAGCCGCCCGGACGCTCCAGCCGGAGGCCGAGACCATCATGGTCACCGCCCACGGCGACGTGCAGACGGCGCGCGATGCGTTCAAGCACGGTGCGTACGACTTCATCGAGAAGCCGCTGGACCTGGAGCTGTTCCGCTCGCTGGTGAACCGGGCGGCGGAGGCGGTGACGCTGCGTCACGAGTCCGGGGGGCTGGACGAGCTGGTGCAGCACGACGGGTTCGAGGGGATCGTCGCGGGCTCGGAGCCGATGCGCAAGATCCTCAAGACGGTCACGACGGTGGCGCCGAGCACGATCAGCGTGTTGATCACGGGTGAGAGCGGGACGGGCAAGGAGCTGATCGCGGAGGCGATTCACAAGGCGTCGCCGCGGGCGGGCAAGCGGTTCGTCGCGTTCAACTGCGCCGGGCAGAGCGAGAGCCTGCTGGAGGACCAGCTATTCGGGCATGTGCGCGGGGCGTTCACGGGGGCGGACAAGGACCGGGAGGGGGTGTTCGAGTACGCCAACGGGGGGACGCTGTTTCTGGACGAGATCGGGGACATGCCGCTGACGATGCAGGCGAAGCTGCTGCGTGTGCTCGAGTCGGGCGAGGTGGTGCGTCTGGGGTCAAACGAGGCGCGGACGACGGACGTGCGGTTCGTGAGCGCGACGAACCGGGATCTGAAGGCGATGGTGGACGAGGGGACGTTCCGGGAGGACCTGTACTTCCGGATCAACGCGAGCCATGTGCACCTGCCCCCTTTGCGGGACCGGCGGGACGACATCCCGCGGATCGTGCGTCATGCGGTCTCGAAGTTCAGCGAGGAGGTCGCGCCCGGGCGTCCGGCGCCGGGGATCTCCGACGCGGCGCTGATGCGTCTGACGAGCTTTTCGTGGCCGGGGAACGTGCGTCAGCTGCTGAACATCGTGCAGAACATGGTGGTGACGGCGTTGGGGGAGAGCGAGGGGGGGACGCTGCCGACGCTCGAGACGCGGCACATTCCCGACGAGATCCGGGCCGAGCAGGAGGACGCCCCCGAACCCGGGGGAGGGTCGCTCGCCGGGGCGAGCCTGGAGCAGCTCGAGAAGCGGGCGATCCGGGAGACGTTGCGGCTGACCGGGGGGAACCGGGAGCAGGCCGCCAAGCTGCTCGGGATCGGTGAGCGGACGCTTTATCGGAAGCTCAAAGAGTTCAATCTGCGGTAGAGAAAGCGGCTTCTTCGGGTCGATTCGTCCCCCTCGGTTCCGGGGGGGCGGTTTATGCGTCCGCCCGCTCGGATCGCGTGAGTTCCCCTCTGCAGTGGGGGGGTGAATCCCCCGATGTATGCATGAGCTTGTGGGATTCGTTCATGCCCGCGGGGTCACTCGAGGCGCGGTTCTGCGCCGGGGAGCGGTCTTTCGATGTCAAAGAAGGTTCTCGATCAGATCCTGGACTGCCCCACGCTCCCCTCGCTGCCATCGGTCGCGGTGCAACTGCTCGACCTGACCAAGGACCCGGACGCGAAGGTGTCGGACATCTCCATCCTGGTGCAGCAGGATCAGGGGTTGGCGGCGAAGGTGCTCAAGACGGTCAACTCGAGCTACTACGGGCTTTCGAAGCCGTGCGGATCGATCGAGCGGGCGTTGATGTACCTCGGGCTCAACACGGTCAAGTCGCTCGTGCTCGGCTTCAGTCTGGTGGAGACGACGAGCACGGTGGGGGATGAGTCGGAGTTTGATCTCAACGCGCACTGGCAGTCATCGATTCACGGCGCCGTGGCGGCGCGTGAGCTGGCGCTGCGGACGCAGGGCGCGGAACCGGACGACGCGTTCACGGCGGGGCTGTTCCAGAATGTGGGCATGCTGGCGATGAACGTCGCGATTGAGGATGAGTACGCGAACGTGCTGCGTGAGTCGGGGCCCCGGCGCGACAACCTTTGCTCGATCGAGAAGCAGCGGCTGGGGATCGACCACGCCGAGGCGGGCGCGGCCCTGGTGGAGAAGTGGAACCTCCCGTCGGATATCGCGTTCGCCGTCCGCATGCACCACGACGGGGACCGTGCGGTGGGGCGTGAGGCCTCGCTGGCGCGGGTGGTGGCGCTCGGGAACCTGGCGGCGGAGGCGATGGCGGGCGAAGGCTCGCCCGTTCGAGCCCGCGAGTTCGGGGACAAGCTCTACGCGTGGTTCAAGATCACCGCGGACGTGCAGGCGTTGCTCGAGGGGCTGGCGGCGGACGCGAAGACGCTGGCGAAGCTCTTCAACGTCGAGATGGGCGAGACGGCGAACATCAAGCGGCTGATGAGCGAGGCGAGCGATCGGGCGATCGAGATGCAGCTCGAGGCGCAGCGTCAGGCGCAGGAGATGACCCAGCGGGCCACGACGGACGCGCTGACCGGCATTCACAACCGTTCGGAGTTCGACACACGCCTGGAGGAGGCGTTCGCGGCGGTGGAGCGCGACGGGACGCCGATGGGGGTGATCTTCCTCGACGCGGACCGGTTCAAGAGCGTGAACGACACGCACGGGCACGCCGCGGGGGACGCGGTGCTCGTGGAGCTGGCCCGTCGCGTGCAGGACGCGGTGGGGGAAGAGGGGATCGCGTGTCGGTACGGGGGGGAAGAGTTCGCGGTTGTCCTGCCGGGGATGGGTGTGGACAAGGGCGCGGAGATCGGTGAGCGCATCCGCGCCAGCGTTGAGGCGGCCCCGTTCGATCTGCGTCACGTTGAGGACACGCCCGACGAGCTGCCCGTCACGGTGAGCGTTGGCGTCTCGGCGACCGACGCGGCGGACCCGGCGCGGGTCCGGTCGGCGGACAAGCTCGTGCTCGAGGCGGACGAGGCGGTGTACGCCGCGAAGAAGTCCGGTCGGAATCGGGTGAAGGTCTTCGGGCGGTTGCGGGAGATCGACTCGGTCGCGGCGGGCTCGGGTGAACTGCGCGGCGCGGGCGTCGCGGGGGAGACGGGTGTCGCGGCGGATGGTCAGGCGCCGCTGATCATGCTCTGCGAGGACGACGCGCTTGCGGCGACGCTGCTCAAGACGATCCTGGGCAAGGGTGGGCGGGCGCGCGTGGACTGGATCTCGACGGGCACACGAGCGGCGGCGCGTCTGAAGGGCATCGCCGAGGGGAGCTGCCCGGTCCCGGACCTGATTGTGGCGGACCTGGGTCTGCCCGGATCGAAGGGCGTGGACCTGCTGCGGATGGCGCGCGGGACCGAGGCGCTTCGTGACACGCCGTTCGTGATCATGACCGCGTCGATGGAGGCGGAGGATCAGATCGAGTGCACGGAGGCGGGCGCCACGGCGTTCATCCGGAAGGTGGACCTCTGCTCCGAGCTGCCCAAGTGGGTGGACAAGCTGCTCGCCACGGCGCGCGACCCGTCCAGCGCGGCGGCCTGAGCCCTACCAGTCGAGCGTGCCGCGCCAGGCGGTGGCGAGTTCTTCCACATCGATCGATTCGTCGCGCGGGCCCTGGACCTCGAGGCGTCCGGTGTCGGTGGTGCGTCCGACCCAGGTGGCGCCCGCCTCCAGGCGGTCCATGAGTTCCTTGAACGCGGGCACGTTCGGACGGGCGACCTCCAGGAGGTAGCAGCCGGGGCGTTCGGAGAAGAGCGCGGGTGTGGCGACGCGCTGGGCGAAGGTGGCGCCGATGGGGCGTTGGCGGGTTGAACCGGCGATGAGCATCTCGGCCAGGGCGACGAGGGGGCCGCCGTCCGAGACGTCGTGACAGGAGGCGACCGTGCCCTGCGCGATGGCCTGGGCGACGGCGCGGGCGGCGTGGGGGCACTGGGCGAGGTCCACGCCGGGGATCTGCGCCGGGTCGAAGCCGCAGGCCGGGTCGGGCGTGGCGTCGGCGGGCAGGCCGAAGAGGCGTTGGTAGTGCGAGGCGCCGAGGCGGGAGGGGTTGTACATCGCGTCGCCCTGCCAGGGCTCGACGAGGAAGAGGTCGCTGTCGGTGTGCTTGGCGTCCATCGTGACGCACCGGTTGACGTCGCTCACGATGCCGATGCCGGTGATGAGCAGGGTGGGGGGGATCTCGATGGTGCGTCCGGACTCGGTGGTGAACTGGTTGTTGAGCGAGTCCTTGCCCGAGACGAAGGGTGTGCGGTACGCCTTGGCGGCGTCGTAGCACCCCTCGGCGGCGCGGACGAGGGTCGCGAGGTTGTCGGCGCGCTTGCAGCTGGGCCAGCAGAAGTTGTCGAGGATGGCGATGCGGTCGGGGTCGGCGCCGACGCAGACGAGGTTGCGCACGCATTCGTCGATGGCGCCCAGGGCCATGAGGTAGGGGTCCCCGCCGGAGTCGGGGTCGCCCACGCCGGTCGCCAGGCCGCACCCGATGGCGAGGGCCTTGCCCGACCCGGGGACGGGCTCGACGACGGAGGCGTCGCCCGGGCCGCGCCCGAGGGGACCGACGAGGGGGCGGAGGGCGGTGGCGCCCTGCACCTCGTGGTCGTACTGGCGGACGATCCAGTGCTTGCTGGCGATGTTGGGGTGGGCGAGGAGTGTGGTCAGCGCGTCGAGGGGCGAGGGATGGGATGGGGTCGGGGGCGCTGTCGGCGCTTCGTCCGCGGGTGAGGCGGACCAGACCGCCTCGCGCGTGGGTGTCGGGATGCCGTCATGGAGAAAGGCCATGGGGAGGCGCCCGACCTCGTGCTCGTGGAAGTGGAGGATCAGCTCGCTGCCCTCGGTCCCGAAGTGGCCGAGGTCGGCGAGTTCGACGTGTTCCTCGTCGCAGATCCGCTGGAGGGCCTCGACCTTGTCGGCGGGGACGCTGAGCACCATCCGCTCCTGCGCCTCGCTGATCCAGATCTCGTCGTAGGTCAGCCCGTCGTACTTGAGAGGCGCCCGGTCGAGGTGGACCTCGGCGCCGATCTTCTCGCCCATCTCGCCGACGGCGGAGCTGAAGCCCCCGGCGCCGCAGTCAGTGATCGCGTTGAACAGGGGGCCGTCCTCGAAGTCGCGGGCGCGGAGGATGGCGTCGAGGACGCGTTTTTCCTCGATGGCGTTGCCGATCTGGACGGCGTGGCTGAACTCGTCGGCGTGGGTGTCGGTGAGTTCGGCGCTGGAGAAGGTGGCGCCGTGGATGCCGTCGCGCCCGGTGCGACCCCCGAGGGCGATGATGCGGTCGCCGGGCTGTGCGTCGCCGGAGATGAAGGCGTCGTTCTCGCCGCGGGGCATGAGGCCGATGCAGCCGCAGAAGACGAGGGGGTTGCCGACGTAGCGGTCGTCGAACCAGACGGCGCCGTTGACGGTGGGGATGCCCATGCGGTTGCCGTAGTCGCGGACGCCGGCGACGACCTCGGTGAGGATGCGTTTGGGGTGGAGGCAGCCGGCGGGGACGGTGTCGAGCCCGGGGCCGGCGACGCAGAAGACGTCGGTGCTGGCGATGGGCTTGGCGGCCATGCCGGTGCCGATGATGTCGCGGATGCACCCGCCGATGCCGGTGGCGGCGCCGCCGTAGGGCTCGATGGCGGAGGGGTGGTTGTGGGTCTCGACCTTGACGCAGACGGCGTGGTTGTCGTCGAACTCGATGATGCCGGCGTTATCGACGAAGACCGAGAGGGTCCAGTCCACGCCCTCGGCGATCAGCTCATGGGTGGCGGCGGCGACGGTGGACTTGAGCAGGTTGTGGATCGTGACCGAGCCGTCGGGGTTGATCTCGTGGCCGGGTCGGTTGGACCAGTCGATGACGTCGTTGGGGGCGCCGGTGTAGCGGATGGTGCTCTTAAGGGTCTTGTGGACGCAGTGCTCGGACCAGGTCTGGGCGAGGGTCTCGAGTTCGATGTCGGTGGGATCGCGCTGGAGGCGCCGGTACTCGTCGCGGATGGCCCGCATCTCGTCGAGCGAGAGGAAGAGGTGCCCGTCGCGGCTGAGGGTTTCGAGCCCGGCGTCGTCCAGATCGCGGATCGGCACGCGGGTGACCTCGAAGGCGTGCTCGCGCCCGACGGGGAAGGACTCGGGCCAGTGGGGCTCGGTGTGGATCGCCTGCACGACGGGGTTGGCCAGGAGGCGGTTGGCGATCTCGACGGCCTGCTCCTGGGTGACGCCCGCCAGGTCGTAGCGCCACCCGGTGGTCACGCGGGCGTCGATGCCCACCAGCTCGCGGATGGCGCTCTGCACGGTCTGGGCCGTGGGGTCCATGACGCCCGGGAGGGGGTGGACCTCGACGAGCACGCGTCCGGGCTCGACGGCGGCCATGCCCGGCGCGGCCCGCTCGGTGACCGGGTCCTCAAGGAGGCGCGAGCGGATCGTCTCGGCGTCCCAGTCGCCCATGGTGGACTCGATGAGGTAGACGCGGGTGGAGCCGGCGGCGGTGACTTCAAACCCGAGGGATTGGGCGTCGTGGATCAGGCTGGCGGCGCGGGGATCGCCCACCCCCGGCGCTGGTCGGACCTCCACGCGGATGACGCGCAGGGCGTCGCCGGAGGTCGTCTCTTCGGCCCTCACGTCCGTGCTCGCGCTCGTCATGGCACGATGGTAGCCGAGCCGGACGGGGGGCTATGCTCGACACAATGACCGAGATGAACCGCACCGCGTCCAAGCCGCCCCACGTCGAGTTGTTCACCGACGGCGCCTGCTCGGGGAACCCCGGCCCGGGGGGGTGGGGGTACCTGCTCCGCCACCCCGCTTCGGGGAGCGTTCGCGAGCGGTCGGGCGCCGAGCGGAACACGACGAACAACCGGATGGAGCTGATGGCGGTCATCGAGGGGCTCTCGGCGCTGGAGCGTCGGTCGGTGGTGGATCTGACCAGCGACTCGCAGTACGTGCTCAAGGGGCTCGAGAGCTGGATGGCGGGGTGGAAGAAGCGGGGGTGGAAGACCGCCGACAAGAAGCCGGTGAAGAACCGGGATCTGTGGGAGCGTCTGGACAAGCTGATCCAGGACCACGAGATCCGGTTCCATTGGATCCGCGGGCACAAGGGGCATCCGGAGAACGAGCGGTGCGACGCGTTGGCGGTGCAGGCGCGGGAGGCGTTGGTCGCGGGGGCGCGTTCGTAGGGCGTGCGGGTTTTCGGATGTTCCGGTCGTGCGGTCTGGACCGGATGCGTGGGCAGGGCGGAGCGGGGGAGGGGGATCCGGCGGATCGGCGCGTCTGGGCCTTGATCCGGGCGGGGGACGGCCCGATGTGCGATCGGGCGCCGCCCGTCCGCCAAGCGGTGGAGCGTGGGCGTCCCGAGAGCCAGGAGCCCACCCGTGGACATCGACGCGATCCTGCAGGCCGCTTACGACGCCGACGCCTCTGACATCCACCTGGTCGCGGGTCAACCGCCGATGATGCGGGTGCACCAGGTGATGACCTCGCTGGACATGCCGGTGCTGAGCCCGGAGCAGACCCGGGCGATGTTCGAGTCGATGGTGGTTGACGAGGTGAAGGACACCTTCAGCGCCAACAAGGACGCGGACTTTTCGTACATGGTCGAGGGGCTGGCCCGCTACCGCGTGAACGCGCACATGCAGCAGGGCACGGTCGGCCTGGCGATGAGAATGATCAAGACCAAGGTGCCGCCGCTGGCGGACCTGGGACTTCCAGAGGTGATCGCGCGGCTGACGTACCTGCCCCGCGGGCTCGTGCTGGTCACGGGCGACACGGGCTCGGGAAAGTCCACGACGCTCGCGGCGATGATCCAGGCGATGAACGAGCGTTACCGGAAGCACATCATCACGCTCGAGGATCCGGTGGAATACCTCTTCGAGTCGGACCAGTGCATCATCGAGCAGCGTGAGCTGGGTCGAGACATGCCCGCGTTCGCCTCCGGCCTCAAGCACGCGCTGCGTCAGGACCCGGACATCATCCTGGTGGGCGAAATGCGTGACCTGGAGACGACCTCGCTGGCGATCTCCGCGGCGGAGACGGGGCACCTGGTGCTCTCGACGCTCCACACGGTCAACGCGTCGCAGACGGTCTCCCGTATCATCGACATGTACCCGGGGGGGCAGCAGAACCAGATCCGCTCGATGCTCTCCTCCACGCTGCAGGCGGTGATCAGCCAGACGCTGTTCACGCGGAGCGACCGCCCGGGCATGGTCCCGGCGGTGGAGACGCTGCTCTGCACGCCAGCGGTGCGGAACCTGGTCCGCGAGAACAAGATCTACGAGATCCCGAACGTCATCGAGACGAACCGGGCGATCGGGATGTGCTCGCTGGACTCCTCGATCGCGGAGCTGTACTTCAACGGACTGATCTCGAAGGAAGACGCGATCGCGCAGGCGGTCCACCCGGACAAGCTCGAAAAGCAGCTGGTCGCCTAAGACCGGAGAGGACGGACACGCATGGGCGCGTACAAGTACCAGATCCGCACCGCGGACGGTCGGGTCCAGTCGGGAGTGATGGCGGCCGAGAGCGCGCAGACCGCTTCCGCGATCCTGCGCAATCAGGGCGCGCACGTGATCTCGGTGCAGTCCGACCGGCAGACGCCCAGCGCCGCCGAGGGCATCGGGAAGATGCTCTCGAGCATCAACGAGCGGAAGCCGACGCAGAAGAACGTCCTCGACTTCACGACCCAGCTGGCCGTGATGATCCGTGCGGGCATCAACCTGCGCGCCGCGCTCGAGGGCATCGCGGACCAGACGGACCACAAGGCGTTCAAGAAGGTCATCATCCGGCTGAAGGAGGACGTGGAGAGCGGCAAGCAGTTCTCAGACGCCCTGGCCGCGCACCCGAAGCTTTTCGGGTCGCTCTACATCAACATGGTCCGCGCTTCGGAGATGTCCGGCTCGTTCTCGGAGATGCTCGACCGGATCGCCGGGTACATCGCCCAGCAGCTCGAGACGCGCAAGATGGTGATCGGCGCCTCGATCTACCCGGGGATCATCGGCGGGCTGGCCGTCGGCGTGACCGTCTTCCTGCTGACCTTCGTGCTTCCCAAGTTCTACTCGGTCTTCGAGGGCAAGGAGGACGTCCTGCCCTGGGCGACCAACTTCCTGATGGGCCTGAGCCAGTTCATGATCGCGCAGTGGCCCTTCCTGCTGGGCGGCCTGGCCGTCGTGGCGGGCCTCGGCTTCGCGGGGATCAAGACCGAGCTGGGTTCGTTCTGGGTTGACAAGACCAAGCTGAGCATGCCGATCATGCGGGGCATGTTCCGGGCGTTGTTCATCTCGCGCTCGCTGCAGACGATGGGGCAGCTCATCAACGCGGGCGTGCCCATGCTCGACACGCTCACCATCACGGGTGACATCTCGGGCAACCAGCTCTACACGACGATGTGGCGGAAGGTCCACGACTCGGTGAAGCAGGGCAAGAAGATCGCGGCGCCCCTCCAGGAGACCACCCTGCTGCCCAAGGCCGTGAGCCAGATGATCGCGGCGGGCGAGGAGTCGGGCAAGCTGGGAGAGGTGCTCGACGAGATCTCGACCTACTACGCCAAGACGCTGCGCGACCAGATCAAGGCGGTTACCGGAATGATCGAGCCCATCATGATCATCATCATGGGTTCAGTCGTCGGATTTATCGCGATGGCGATCATCCTCCCGATCTTCAAGATGAGCCAGATCGTGCAGTAACCGATGCTTTCGGGTATGGAACGCCCCGCGCGGGCGGTCCGCCCGGAGGAGGTTCGATGCCGCACGCAAAACGCCCGAGAACTCGAAGTGTCCGAGGCTCCGGCTTCACCCTGATCGAGGCGGCCCTGGCCACGGTGATCGTGGGGGTCGGCGTCCTGGCCATGGTGGACGCGCAGCAGGCGTTCATCAAAACGAACACCTGGTCCTCGCACGCCGCGAGCGGGACGTTCCTGGCCAACGAGATCCGCGAGATGACGCGGAACCTGCCCAAGCACGACCCGGTCGTGGGGCTCTCGCTCGACGACGGGGGCGTCCTGACGGGCTGGGGGCCCAACGCGGCGGAGTTCGGCCTTGAGGACTTCGACGACCTCGACGACTTCGACGGGATCACGTTCTCGTACGTGGGGACGGCGGGCTTTGAGGACGGCGACCTGCCCGGCCCGGTCAACGCGTTCCGCGAGGTCGTGCCCCAGATCGACGCGGCGGGCAGCATCGTCACCGATGGGGGCGTCGAGGTCCCGATGTTCGGCTGGCGCCAGACGGTGATCGTGGAGAAGGTTGATCCCTTCGACACGTCGATCTCGCTCGACGACGACTACGTCGAGCCCCCGTCGGGCTCCTTCAAGGGGCTTGACGTGGACCAGTTCCCCCTCCGGGTGACGGTGGTGGTGACCTACCAGCGTTCCGGCGCGGCGGAGCCCGAAGAGGTCGCCCGCGTGACATGGATCAGGCCGTGACCGAGAGCTTCCCAGGAGCACCAGCGATGAGCAGCAGGAAATCGACACGCAAGGGCCGAGTCCGTGCGCTGTTCGCCTCGCGCCGGGGCGTGGCGTCGGTTCTGGCGATGATGTTCCTCATCATCTTCGGATCGCTTGTGGCGGCGATGGGCGTTGCCAGCACGGGGAACGTCCGGACCGCCGCGACGCACCTGCGCGTGATGCGTGCGATGAGCGCCGCGGAAACGGGGCTGGAGGTCGCCGAGGCGAGGCTCAACGAGGCCGCGGGCCGGTTCATCGTGGCCGAGAGTGATATCGACGCGACCATGACCACCGCCCTGTGGGAAGGCGACGCGGGCGTCATCGGCGATCACGATGTGATGCCGCCCCCGAGCGGGTACAGCGAGGGCGGTCTTCCCTCCGGCGTGATGGAGGCCCTGGTCAACCACCACAAGGCGGATCAGAACATCGTCACCGGCAGCGAGTTCATCGACGAGCCCGTCTCCGCCTCGGCGCCCGCCGACGCGGACACCAGCGTCTACAGCTCCACGAACTGGGTTTACACGCCGGCGATCGCGCTCGAAGAGCCCGCGGTCGAGGGCGCCCTCCCCCCCGCGTACCAGATCCGGTACGCCCCGCTCGCCGACGGCGAGCACATCCGCATCATCGTGGACGGCATCGTCTTCGACGACATGCGCTCCGGCCAGCCGATCCGGCGCACCATCTCCCGCGACTACCGCCTCGTCAAGACCGTGGACCAGGCGATCATCAGCCCCAGCCGCATCATGATCGGGAAGAACGTCCTGGTCGAGGGCAACCTCGGCGCCCGGTACACGGACGTGGGGTACAACAACGGCGATCCGCTCGTGCTCAAGAGCGACTTCGAGGGCATCGAGGCCGGCCTCGACGCCAAGCTCCAACTGCTGTACGACGCCCTCGCCGATGGGGACGTGGACGGGGACAACCGCCTGCGCGTCGGGCACCCCATCGAGGGCGCCGCCGTCCCCGCCGATCAGGACTTCGACGGCGACACCACGCTCGACGGCGCCTTCGATGACGTCACGCAGGACGGGTACGTGGACGAGTTTGACGTCTTCATCCGCCACTTCGACGTCAACGGCGACGGTCGCGTCGCCCTCTCCAACGCGCTCATGGAGGGCACGCCCGCCGAGGCCGCCGGCGCCAGCCCCGAGTTCATCCTCGACGACGACCTGGCCCTGCTCATCGACTCGGCCCGTCCCGACCGCAACCGCAACGGCGTCTACGGCTGGGCGGAGGTGAACAACAACACCTTCTACGACCCGGACGTGGAAGACCCGCTCGACTACGACAGCTACCACGGCGTCTACGCCGACGTGGAGCTGGGCTGGCGCGACGGGTACATCGATGTGCTCGACCAGTACGCCAAGGTCAGCGGGCGCCTGATGTTCACCGTCTCCGAGAGTGACTGGGTGGACGAGCAGGGGGACTACGACTCCAAGCTCAACGGCCCGATCAGCCCCGAATCGGGCGAGTCGCCGCTGACCTTCGGCGCCGACGAGGACGAGGTCCCCCTGATCACGGTGGACAGCTTCTCCGACACCGAGTCGGCGCTGCAGGCCGCCGCCGACGGCGACCCCTTCTGGACCCAGGTCGGGTCGCAGCTCGGGGCGTCGAGCGCGGACCTGCTCGTCTGGACGACCGCGATGAACTCCGCCGACCCGGACGCGCCCTGGTTCCAGGCCGTCTGGGAGGACGCGGACTACGACGGCATGCCGGACAACGCCCCCGACGCCTACTTCGAGAAGGCGCCCTTCAACTCGCCCGCCTTCGCGGACTGGTACTACCGCCCCGTCTTCCGGAACATGACCTTCCGCAACGTCCAGATCCCCGTCGGGCTCAACGGGCTCTTCGACAACTGCACCTTCGTCGGCGTGACCTACGTCCGCACGCACACCGAGAACGATCACCCGCACTGGACCATCTACGGCAAGCGTCAGGTGGACGGGGGCGACCCCGAGCCGCTCTACCCCCGCACGGTCTGGGGTGACTCGGGAAGCGAAGACCCCGACGAGGCCTACGACGGCCTCCCCAGCACCGCCATTCCCCCCGACCAGATGCTCCTGCGCGCCACCAGCCCGCTGGACAAGGCGGACGTGCTCGACTCGGAGATCGCCAGCTACGCCGCGGCGGACTACGACTCGCTCCCCGAGCCCCTGGTCATCGACGGCAAGCGCGTGACGGATACGAAGAAGTACTCCAACAACATCCGCTTCCACGACTGCCTCTTCGTCGGCTCGATCATCTCTGACGCGCCCGAGGTCTACACGCAGGTGCGCAACAAGCTCCAGTTCACCGGCAAGACCCAGTTCACCACCGTTCACCCCGAGCTGCCCGACGACGGGTTCTACAACCCCGACGACGACGACCTCGAGGAGATCGCCAAGAGTTCGATGATGCTCCCCAACTACTCGGTGGATATCGGCTCGTTCAACTCCCCCCCGGACCAGAACGTCAACCTCAACGGCGCCATCGTCGCCGGCGTCCTCGACGCCCGCGGCAACACCACCATCACCGGCGCCCTCCTGCTCACCTACGCGCCGGAGTACGGCGAGGGCCCCCTCCAGGACGTCTTCGGCAACCCCATCGGCAACCCCGCCGGCTTCAACGCCACCCTCGGCTACTTCGGTCCCGACGACGGCGACTTCGAGTCCCTCGACCCCAACGACCTCCCCGAGGTCGGCGGCGTCAAGATCACCGGCTGGGACCTGCCCCCCTACGACGGCATCCCCGACCTGCCCCACGACGCGGACCCCATCGCCGCCCAGGCCGCCGGGGGGGTTATCGTCCCCTTCTACGGCTACGGGCGCGTCGTCCTCCGCCATGATCCGAACATGACCTTGCCCTCCGGCATCCGCCTGCCCATCCGCACGCGGGCCGCCTCGGGCACCTACCGCGAGGGCGGACTGTGAGAACCCCCATGCACCGCTCCCACGCCCGGCGCGCCTTCAGCCTCGTCGAGGTCCTGATCGCGCTGACCATCACCGCGACCCTGCTCACCGCGACCCTCGCGGCCCTCGATACCTCCTTCAAGAGCTACAAGCAGACCACCGAGTCCGCCTCCACCCACGTCGTGGCGCGCATCGTCGTCCAGCGCGTCACCGCCATGATCCGCACCGGGGATGAGTTCGGCCCCTACCCGGCCAACCCGATCACCACGCCCGAGCTTGAGAGCGACTGGCTCGAGTTCGTCGCCTTCGAGGACGAGGCCGCGGGCGTGCGCGAGGTCATCCGCCTCGAGCGTCGCGTCGACACATCCGACGCCGGCCCGTTCGTGCTCTGGTACGTGGAGACGCGCCTCGAGAATGACGTGGTCGTCCTCACCGAGGAGTGGCCTCTGCTCGAGAACCTCACCGACCTGACGTTCATCCTCGAGTACGAGGTTGGCCCGCGCCTGCGGCGCGCCACGCTCGACATGACCATTCTGCCTGACGATCTTCAGGACCTGGCCATCGGCGACCCGCTGGACACCCCGACCATCCGCATGGTCGCCTCCGCGGCGCCGCGTCAGGGCGGCTGAGCCCGCGCCGATCCCATCCGTTCGGGGGGGGGCAGCGGCGCGAAGTTTGCTCCGAAACCATCGTCGGGTCGAGGTCCGCTTGACCCCCCCCCGAACGGATGGGATCGGCGCGGGCTCAGCCGCCCTGA
>MRWG01000759.1_pt1 | contig 27265 bp, 21 predicted proteins | sample 1013341 | NCBI WGS metagenome assembly MRWG01 (sample SAMN06117577, study PRJNA244670) | biofilm metagenome | biome: Water; feature: Cathode Biofilm; material: Biofilm; isolation source: microbial consortium enriched at the cathode of a solar microbial fuel cell | place: USA: District of Columbia ... | reverse complement strand
TCCGGCTGCGCCAGCTTGATGCCCATGGCACCGGCAATCTCGTAGCCCATGCAGGAATAGCCGTATTCCATGTGATAGCCGCCCTGCGGCGCCTGCCACAGAAGCTTCAGGGCGCCCGGCATGGTGCCGGCCGCGCACATGGCGATTGTCTTTTCCGAAGACGTCCGCTGCACCGCGCCGATAACCTCGGCGTCGAGCGGAAGGTAGCCAGTCGACACAGGACCGCAGTTGCACGGATGCGCTTCTTATCCTTGGCATAGGCGATGACCGTATGGGCCATGGTCTGCTCGTGCTGGCCGTGCGAGGTCGGCAGGGCGTTGCCTGCCCGCTCCAGCGCTTCGCCCAGATGCCGACGATAAACGCTCGCCGTCCTCGGTCATCTGCGTGGAGATTTCCCGCACCATGGCCTGGGCGGCGGTCAGACGGATCGTGCCGGTCATACGGGAATTCCGTGCAGGTCGTTGATACGCGCATGTGCACGCGCGTTGTCCCAGATTTCGCAGAGCCGCTTGAACCGTGCCGCCATATGGGCAACAGCAACACCATCGCCCAATTCGTCCTTCAACCAAGCCCTTGCAGCATCTCCAAAAATGGTGCGGCCGACGGCAAAGCCCTTAACGAGATTGTAACGAGCTGCAATGTCAAAACTTGCTGATAATTCCCATTCAGGAGCGTCAAGACCAAGGACGACGATGCCACGGGTATGGGGGTCGTTTTCGGTGATGGCGTTACAGGCCTTCGCCCAAGCCACGGCCGTGGTCATTGGCTCCAGTTTCCACCAGTCCGGATAGATGCCGATCTTGTAGATACGGCGGATGATGTCCGCAGTTGTGTCGTCGTCAACCGGTCCGACCTTGGAGGGGATCACTTCCAGCAGCAGTTCCAACCGATGGCGGCGGCAGGCGGCAAAAAGGCGTTTCAGGACATCTTCCTGTTCGGCCTTCATCGTGGGTGTGTCCTGCGGATGATAGAAGCACAGGACCTTCACCACATGCTCTGCCGGCCATTCGGACAGGCCGCCGAAATCCGGACCTATTTCCGGTTCCAGTGTCAGTGGCCGGGAGGACGGCCACTCGACCGGATGGCCAATCCAAAGGCCTGTTCCTGCAGCCCGATAGAGCGCGTCGCGACCAATCCGGCTGTCGCACAAAATGCCGTAGCCCGATTGACCATCCGCGACCAAAAGGGCCGCGTCGAGGCAGAGGTTTTTGAACTTCTCGGCTTTTTCCGGTGAGTACCCCTGCATTTCCTCCAATTGGATCCGGTGATCGAAGGCAAAGACTCGCATAGCGGACCAGTCGCCGCCGTGCAGCCGGTGCCGTTTTGTGGACCAGTGGATCTGCTCTAGCTCCGCGTCCTTGCGCATAGCCTTGTTTCTGACGCCGCGCTTCAGGAAAAACTGCAGCTCCTCCCAGCTCGGATAGGCGGGCGTGCAGCCGTGACGGGAAACGGCAAACGCGCCGCAGGCATTGGCATAGGTGAGGGCGGTGACCCAGCTCTCGCTGGTGATCCAACCCTTCAGCAGGCCCGACATGAAGCCGTCACCCGCGCCGAGCACATTGAAAACCTCGATCGGGAAGCCAGGACCGGAAATTCCGTCATCCAGGCTGTCCGGAATGTCTCCCTCGAATGCAACAGCCCCCATCGGGCCGCGTTTGCAGACAAGCGTGGCCTTCGAGACATTCCGGACGTTTTTCAGAGCCTGGACCGTGTCCGTCGTGCCGCCGGCGATATGGAATTCCTCTTCAGTACCGACAATGAGGTCGAAAAGTAAAAGGCTCGATTGCAACTTTTCTGTAACCTGGTCCAAGACGATGAAGAGAAGTTCGCCATCACCGTGGCCGAAGAGGCCCCAGAGGTTCGGACGATAGTCGATGTCTAGCACCGTCCTTCCGCCGCTGTCCTTGGCAAGGCGCAGGGCCTTCAGTACGGCGGCTTCCGTATTCGGGTGGCTGAGATGGGTGCCGGTGGCAACCACGGCCCTGGCCGAGGCGATGAAGTCTGCCTCGATGTCATCTTCGCAGAGCGCCATGTCGGCACAGTTCTCGCGATAGAAAATCAGCGGAAACTGTTCCTGATCGCGAATGCCGAGGAGGACGAGGGCGGTAAGCCGCTCCCTGTCGGTAATCACGCCCTGGGTGTCGACGCCGTGCCGCTTCAGTTCCACGCGGATGAAGCGGCCTATGTACTCGTCTCCGACACGGGTGACCAGACCGGACTTGAGGCCGAGGCGTGCAGTGCCGGTCGCCATGTTGGTGGGCGAGCCGCCGATATACTTGTTGAAGCTGCCAATGTCCTCAAGACGGCCGCCCACCTGGGCGCCGTAGAGGTCGACCGACGAACGGCCGATGGTGATGACATCCAAGGTCTTCATCATTCCGCTCCCCAGTTTTCGAGATTGACCTGTGATCCTGTTGCAAGTAAGCGGGTCGCGGCTTCCGCAACAGCTAACGCAGCAACGCCATCTTCCAACGTCACAGGCAGAGCACTTCCAGTCTGCAGTGCTTCCGCGAATGCCGCCCATTCTGCCTGATAAGCAGGCAGGTAACGTTCCAGAAAGAATTAGGTCGGCTTGGCGCTGCTTACGCCTATTGCTGTCGATTTAACGACAGTGTTTTCGAGCACATTGTGTGCCTGTAGCAGACCCTTGGAACCGAATATCTCCACACGTTGATCGCAGCCGTAAACGGCCCGCCTCAAGTTCTTGATGACCGTGATCCTGCCATCGGCGTAGGTCATAGTGACCACCGCGGTACCTATGTCGCCTGTGGAACGGATTTCCGGAACTACTATGACAGAGCCTGTGGCTACGATCGTCACCGGCGTCTCCCGCATGAGAAAATTGGCCATGTCGAAATCGTGGATCATCATGTCGCGGAACAAGCTGCCGGAAGTTTTCACATAGGAAATCGGAGGTGACGCGGGATTGAAACTGGTAATTGGGAGGGGTTCGGGCTTGCCGATTTCGTCATTGTCGACGGCAGCTTTCAGGGTTCGAAAATGTGGATCGAAGCGACGATTGAAGCCTATCATTATAGGTTTTCGGGTAGTCAAAGCACGGGCCAAGCATGCCCGGGACCGTTCAAGGTTCAGATTCACCGGCTTTTCGCACAGTACCGCTTTTCCTGCGGCGGTTGCCGCTTCAATCATGTCAGAATGTGTGTCGGTCGACGTTGCGACAAGAATGGCATCGATTGATGGGCCGGCAATCATCTTGTCTGAAGAGCGGACGTCGGCTCCGTATTCAGATGCCAGCTTTTGGGCATTCTCTTTCAACAGGTCGGAGACCGCCACGAGGCGGCTTGCGGGGTGAGACGTAATGGAGCGGGCATGAACTTTGCCGATGCGACCGGCCCCTAGAAGGCCAACGTTGAGCATTTCTTTCTCCGATAGACAGTTGGGTGCCCCTGCACCATGAACATCCAAATGACGGCGAGGAGGCCCGCTCAGATCGTAAAAGCGGCGCTAAAGGTTTCGATGGCAAATTCTGCTTCACCCGCCGCGTACGCCTCCAAGCCAACCGGTCCGCTGTAGCCCATCTTGTGGAGGGCCCTGGCAATCACAGCGAAGTTGATTTCACCGGTCCCGGGTTCGCATCGGCCGGGATTGTCCGCTACCTGGACTTCACCGATCCAGGGTAGACACTTCTCGCACCAGCGAACGAGATCACCCTCGCCGATCTGGGTGTGGTAGAGGTCGAGGTTGATCCGGAGTTGAGGCCGGTCGATCGCCGAAACAAGTGCCAGCACATTCGCGGTTGAGGCGAAGGGGCAACCTGGATGATCAAGCGGATTGAGATTTTCCAGCGTGAAAACCACCCCCTCCTTCTCAGCCAAATCGCAGATGCGATTCAGCGTGTCACGGGCCTTGAGCCACATGGCTCCGGTGACTACGGCCGTTTGCGCAATGGGGATGCCGCCTTCGCCAAGGCCTGTGCCGTGCAGGTTCATGCGCTGGACGCCAAGCCGCTTGCCGACCTGAGCCGTTTCGTACGCCGACTTTAAGAGAATTTCAGCGCCTTCATCGTCGGCCAGGCGACCTTCGAGATACCCGTTCATGATTGTGAAGGTCGCGCCCGACCGTTCAAGTTTGTCCAGGTCATGATCCGGCCAATTCCAAAGACCAACACCGAGCCCCATTTCAGCAAGCCTAGCAGCCCGCCATTCGATGGGCCTGTCCTGCCAGAGCATCTCGGCGCAGGCTGCAAGCTGAAAAGGCTGGACCATGGCTCAGATTTCCTGTGGTTTGAAATCGGATGCCGCTACCGGCATTACCCCCTTGAGGAGTCCAACGGACTTTTCCAGCCCTTCCAGCGAGTTCAGAAGGACATCCTCGTGCTCGATGGACAGCCAGCCGTCATATCCGGCCATCTTCAGCCGGTAGCAGAATTGCCGCCACCATTCCTCACCGTGACCGAAGCCAAGTGTGATGTAACTCCAGCTACGCGCAGGGATGTCCAAGAGGCTGCCGTTTTCGAGCAGGCTCGTAGTCGCTTGGACAGGGGCATTCAGCATCGTGTCCTTGGCATGCACGTGGTAGATGGCACCACCCAAGGCCTCAGCGGCTACCAGCGGATTGGCGCCCATCCAAAAGAGATGCGAGGGGTCGAGGTTGGCCCCGATGACAGGGCCGACCGCTTCGCGCAGTTTCAGCAAGGAGGGGACGTTGTAGACGCACTGGTTGCCGTGCAGTTCCAGAGCGATCCTCTCGACGCCGGCCGCCTTGGCCAGCGCCACGATTTCCGTCCAGAACGGCAAGAGCTTTTCTTCCCACTGATAGCGAAGGATGGTTTGCGTTTCGGGCGGCCAGGACGACACGACCCAATTCGGCATCTCGTCATTGGCGCTCCCCGCCGGCAGGCCGGACATGGTGCAGACCGTTTTGATCCCCATTTCACCCGCGACACGTATGGTGTCCTTCAGGCACTCGCCCTGAAGCGGATCGGTAGGGTGCAGCGGGTTGCCGTTGGCGTTGAGGCTGATGATCTCCAGCCCGCGGTCGTCGAAAGCCTTGAGAAAGGCCTTTCTCTCTTCTGCGCTGGACCTCATTGTGGCGAGGTCAAAATGCGGGGCGGTAGACCAGCCTCCGGTGTTGACCTCGACGCCGCTCACTCCCATGCGTGATGCATTGTCGAGAACTTCATTGAAGGACAGGCCGCCAAGGCTGTCCGATACAAAGCCAAGTTTCATTCCGCAGCTTCCTTTTGACGGACGTAGAATATCGGTCGTTCATTCATTTCGACGCGCACTTTTCGGCCTTCCCGCAGTGCGCGCGCGCCAGCTTCCGCGACCACTGCGGCGGCATAACCATCCCAACTGTCCGACGCGATATCCGGAAACACCCCAGTTTTTGCAAAGTTTAGGAAGGATCGATTCTGCCGGCGATATGCCTCGCCATAACGGGGGCGCCAGTCGGCAGCATATTCCGTGCTCTGGCGGAATCCCGTATCGAGGCGAGAGTAGACCGGTGCATTAAGGGCTATGGAACCCATTTCGCCGATCAGTTCGCCGCGAACGTCGTAGCCGTAGGATGCGTTGTTATTGATCTCGACGTTGACGATCTGTCCGTCACGGGTTTCAAGAACCAGAAAAACCGGCGAGACCAGCTGGTCAGATCGCCTCGGCTGAAATGCCGATACTGCCATGAATTCGGTATCGAGCACGTATCGAACCACGTCGAACTCGTGCGGCGCCGAATTGGTGATTGCCATCTCGCCGGTAAAATCCGCCGACGGATTCGCGACGTTGCGATGGAAATTATGCATTATCAGCGCACGTCCCAGCGCGCCGCCCGCAAGTGCCGCTTTCATTTCCAAGTATGACTGATCATACCGGCGCATGAAGCCGAGTTGTACCCAGCGTCGTCCCGCCTTCATTTCCGCGTCAATCACCGAAAGGCATTCGGAGGACGACTGCGACAGAGGCTTTTCGCACAGGACAGGCTTACCGGTTGCTATGCAAGCCAAGCTCAGTGGTGCGTGGGTGGAATCGGGGCTGGCCAAGATCACCGCATCGACATCGTTGCGCATGATCGTGCCCTCGGGATCAGAGGAGACTTCCAAGGCGCCGGAGGCGTCGGCGACCGATCTCGCGCGAGCGCCATCCATGTCGCAGACCACCTGCAAGGTTGCTCCAGGCAGGTCTTCGGCGACGATCTTGGCGTGATCGGCACCCATCAATCCCGCCCCAATCACTGCTATTCGAACACTCATAAAATTACTCCGTTACCGCTTGAGCGCCCATTGCCGCAGCCTGCGATCACCGAGCGCGGCAAGCACGACGATGGTGCCCAGCAGGACCATGAACCATTGCGGAGGAATGGCCATTACGACCAGGTAGGACTGGATCGACGACAGGACGAAGGTGCCCAGGAGGGCCCCGACAAGCGAGACGCGCCCACCTGCCAATAGGCAACCACCAAGGACACAGGCGGCAATCGCCTGCAATTCCATAAGACGCCCCATGGACCCATCAGCGGAGCCGAGCTTCCCAGCCTCCAGCACGCCGCCAAGCCCAGCCAGAAGACCACAAATGACGAAAGCCTTAAGCTTTACGCGATCGACGCGCACACCGCGGGAATGGGCGCTGGCTGCGGAACCGCCCACGGCAAGCAAATGGTTTCCGAAGGGGGCGAGTTTCAAAGCGATGGTGAGGACGGCGAGCCCTGCGAGCAACCAGAGAAATCCGGTGTTGACACCGGAAAAGGTACCGAAACGAAAGAGGTTGTCGCCACCAAGGACGAAATAGGAGAACGCACCGCGTTCCTTATAAGGTACCGAGAAAGCGAAGCCGCTCGTCAGTGCAATCGCGAGACCGCGAAAAATCATCAGCGATCCAAGTGTGATGATCAGAGACGGCGTGCCGGTTCTTGTGACGAGGAAACCGTTAAAGGCCCCGATTGCAGCGCCTGCGGCAACAGCAACAATTGCAGCCAAGGCCGGATCAATCCGCACAGCCAGGAACAGATAGATCAATGCGGCCATGCCGAAGGTCGATCCGACCGAAATATCTATCTCGCCCGTTCCGATAACCAGCGCGACGCCGAGGGTCATGAGACCGAGCGTGGCGGTGACCTGAAGGATGGTGCTGATATTATATGAATTGTTCCAGCGCCCCTCCGACGTCGCGACAAAGAACAAGACCAGAAGCACGGTGATCAGGAGAATCCCGATTTCCGAATGTTTTCGAGCGATGGATTTTAAAGTCGACAGAGACATGATCACGCCCCCGTCTTCTCGACAACCCGACCACCTTGACGGATGACTTCCTCGAGCGCTTCAGCCGACATTGTATTGGTCGAGGCGTCCTCGATTTTTTCCCCGTTTTCCATGATGACAATCCGGTCGGCGAGCTTGTGTACCTGAAAGATGTCATGGGTGATGTAGATCACGAGCAGTCCCTGCTCCTTGAGCTGGATGGCAAGTTCATTCACGTGCTCGCGCTCGCGCACCGACAGGTGATTGGTTGGCTCGTCCATGATGACAACGCGGTTCTTGAACTCGACTGCGCGCCCGATTTTCACGGACTGCCGCTCCCCGCCGGAAAGACGTTCCACCTCTTCGTCGGCAGAGACGTTGTCACGTAACCCGAAGGCACGGATCACCTTGGAGGACTCGCTGCGCATCTTGGCGAAGTCGAGCATCGGAATGCCGAGAACCCTCTTTACCGGTTCCCTGCCAAGGTAGAAGTTCCGTGCAATCGAGAGGTTGTCGCACAGTCCGACGGACTGCTGGATTGTCTCGATGCCCTGGTCGATGGCCAGTTTGGGATGAAATTCCTTTACCTGCTTTCCATCGAAATAGACCTCACCGTCAGAGGGTTTATGGATGCCGCATAGCACGCGGATCAGGGTCGTCTTTCCTGCTCCGTTATCTCCGACGAGTCCAATGAGTTCGCCTGCGTGGAAATCCACGGAAACATTCTTCAGTGCGTGGAAACTTCCGAAGTAGAGATTCAGATTCCTGACCTGAATCAATGGTTTTGCGTCTGACATGGCCGCTCCTCCCGCGTTACACGTTATGACCAGCCCAACGGGCGAGTTTCTGATTGAAGATGACGGCGGCGATCAACACCATGCCGACGAAGGTGATGAACCATGAGGATGGAGCGCCAAGAGCGATCAGTTCGTAGCGAAAGCTTGTGACAACGAAGGCCCCAAGGACGGCACCGATCAAGGAGCCGCGCCCTCCTGATAGCAAACAGCCACCAATCACCGCTGCGGAGATCGCTTCGAGCTCAAGCAATTCGCCAATTGTCACGTGGGTCTGCGGCTGGTCGGCAAGGGTGATGATGCCCGCAAATCCGGCCATCATCGAACAGATGACGAAGGTGGCGATCTTTACCCGGTCAATCCGCACGCCACGCGACTCCGCACTTTCCGCGGACCCGCCAGTCGCCAGGAGATGGTTGCCGAACCGGGTCAACTTCAGCACGAAGCTCAGGAACAAGAGCATGAGAAGCAACCAGAACAACGCAACTTCTACGCCCAGTAGCTCCCCTCCGAAGATCTGCGTCAACCAGTGATGCCGGGCTTCGCTCGAAAAGTTGCGTACCGAACCGCCGGTCCAAACATAAATGATGCCGCGGAATGTAAAGAGACCACCCAGTGTCACGATCATCGAGGGCAACCCGCCCCAGACAACCGCGATGCCCTGCATCAGACCGCAAGATGCTGCGACTACCATGGCGGCAATCATCGCACCGGCTACACCAAGGGATGGCTCAAGGGTAATGAAAGCAATGCCGGTCAGGCCGTAGACCGAGCCTACGGACAAATCGATTTCCTTCGACATGATGACAAGGGCTTGCCCCATGGCGATAAGACCCAGGATCGAAGTGAATTGAACGACATTGGAGATTGTCCGGGCGGTCCACCAACCGGAGAAATCGATCAGCGTGAACGCAAACAGCATTACGATCACTCCGACGACCGATCCGAAACCGGCGCTTTTGGCCAGGTGTCTAAGAAGGATCATAACCTTCAACTTTCTCGCATCAGGTTTTGCTCAAGCATCAGGAACCAGACGAACGCACACGTTCGCTGCGACATTGCCGGCGAGCACGCACTTGGCATCTGGAAAAACTAAGGGCGAGCGGCAATAAATCGCCACCCGCCCCCTGGGAGGCCTGGTTTTACCAGGTATTCTGGTTGTCGTATTCTTCGTCACCGAAGACGCTGCGGACCAGTTCAGCCCACTTGTCAGCATTTTCGGCGTTGATGATGACAGGGCCGGTCAGGATGTCCGATTTCGGCTCGTATCCCAGGGTCTTGTTCCAGTAGAGCCATTCCATTGGTGCATAGCCCTGCAGCCAGAAGCCCTGGCTGTTTGCCGCCAGAAGATGGCCAGCCCGAATGCCCTCGATGGAAACCGGCGCTTCGTCGACCGTGAGCACGGTCACGCCTTCTTTGTCGACATCAGGGCTGAGACCCATTTCGTTGGCGACGCCCCAGGCCCAGGGCGAGGACCACCCCGCAACGGTAAAAATGTAGTTCGTATCGGGATTGGCCTGCAGGAAAGACTGCAACGTATTTCGGGCCGTTGCTGGCTCCGCGCCGATGAACAGTTCCTGGAAATTTGCGTCGGTTCCCTCCATTGCGGCCTTCATGCCCGCGCATCGTGCTTTCAGACCCTGGTGGGCAGCATCATGACTTGCACAGACGACGCCGGTCGGAGCGGGAATTTTCCCCGCAGCAGCTTGCTCCAGAGCATACTGACCCAAATGCAAGCCGGTGAGATATTCATCGCCGCCGACATAGGTCAGATAAGGAATACGCTCGCTTTCCGGGCGACTGTCGGGAATGTTGAACGCAACGACCGGAATTCCTGCTTCGATCGCGCGGCGAAGCGGGCCTTCGAAGGCATCGGAGTCGACGATCGGAACAGCAATGCCGTCCGGCTGAGTCGCGATAGCCTGCTCCAGCAGTCGCACATGCTCCTGGACCGAATAATTGTTGGTTGAGATGTATTCGGTCTTCACGCCCGGGTACTTTTCCTCGAAAGCCTTGAGCGATTCTGTCAGCCAGCCCATGTTCGCATCGTTCGATCCGATATGTGAGACCATCACAAATCTGTAGTTGTCCTCGGCTGTCGCCGCCCCAGTCATAGCAGCGGTTGCCATCAGAGCCGCAACCGCGACTTTCTTTGCGATATTCATGGTTTCCTCCCAAAGGAAAGTTGTCCGTGCCATCCTCCACAGCACATATGAGGTAATATATTCCCATCAGTTACATCACCAAAAGGGCCGTGACCTGCCATTTATGATGCTTTATGCATCAAACTTGGAATTTTCCCTGCTTTTAGCTAAGTTTACGGCAAATAAACTGAACCGAGAAGACAATTGATGTCTTTAACATCAAATTAGGGAGGTGTTGATGAGCGACGACGATGGAGAAGCCCGTTGGAAGGGGCCGACGATAAATGAAATTGCGAAGGCGGCGGGCGTTGGCACCGCGACCGTCGATCGAGTTCTAAACAATCGGCAAAGCGTTCGGGAGAAAACACGAAAAAAGGTGGAAGAAGCGCTGAACAAATTGACCCGTGACCGCGGCAGTGACGATTCAATCCTCGATATCCGGCTCTTTTGCGAGTCTGGCGAGTCATTCAATGCTGCTATGGAGGATGCAGTCGAATATGTAAACCGGTCTGTGCCAGGAGCGACGGTTACAGCGACGTTCGTAACAACCGACCAGCTTGATCCTGCGGCTTTTGCAGCTTCCATGCTTAGCGACGGTAACTCCTCGCACGGTGTTGTCGTGGTTGCAAACGAACATCCAGCATTCAACAGCGCTATCAGAAAGCTGGAAAGCAACGGTGTCCCAGTTGTCTGCCTGACGACGGATCTTCCCAGTTCGCGCCGTAGCGCCTACGTCGGCAACGATCAATATGCGGCAGGAAGTGTCGCAGGCTTGCTGATTGGCTTGGCCGTTCCCAACGAACGCCATCGCGTCCTGTTGGCCACAAGCCTGCCATTCAGATGTCAACAAGAACGGGAGATGGGTTTTCGAAGGGTGCTGAGATCCGACTTTCCGCACTTGAAAATAGATGATCGCCTGGTCTCGGACGATGTCCCAGAAACCACCTTCGAGCACATCATGCGCTACATAGAAAGCAACGGCCCTCCGGCTGCCGTCTATAACGTGGCCGGGGCCAACCGCGGCGTCGCCATGGCTTTGGAACAAGCCGGATGTGCAAGGGACACCATATTCGTCGGACACGAATTAACGGCCCGTTCCAAGAAGCTGCTTGAAGACGGAACGATGAATTATGTCATCTCTCACGATTTCTGTGCTGAGCTCGCCGCTGCGGTCAAATGGATCGAGGAAAAGCGAAAAGGCATCGAAGCACGACCCTGGACGTCACCAATTCTCGTGCATACTCGGTACAATTGTGAGCTATAAATCAATGATCCATGCCGAAAGCTTTAAATATTAAAGCTTTTGCGTTGCTTCAATGTGGGACTTAAGAGACTTGGTTGCGCTGGCGTTGATCGAACGTATCGCTACCTGCTGCCTTCAAGGAAATATGTGGTTCTAGGTACGTGTCCCTTGATTTGAACTTCGCCGCGAGCCGCTACAAGGTAGCTAACCGGTAGCAATTTCCGTGTCTCTTCGGATAACTGAATTTTTCCGGGTATACCTTCTGACTCCATCCTGCTGGCAACGTTCACGGTGTCTCCCCAAAGATCGTAAGAAAATTTGCGTTTCCCGATGACTCCGGCAACGACCGGTCCGGAATGGATTCCTATGCGCAGTTTTAAAGCAATGCTGTTTTGTTGACGAAATTCGAGGACAGCAATCTGCATTTCAAGGGCAAGATCCGCAATTCTCCCAGCGTGATCCACGACGCTTCCGTGCAGGCCGGCTGCAGCCATATATGCATCACCGATGGTCTTGATTTTGTCCGCACCATGCTTGTCAACGAGCCTGTCAAATCGGGAAAACAGATCATTAAGCAGGTTCACAAGCTCATCCGCGGACATTTTTCTAGAGATGTTTGAAAAGTCCGCAAGATCTGCGAACAAGATCGACACATTCTCGTGCCTGTCGGCAAGTGGTTCCTCGTGCGCTTTCAAGCGCGATGCGATTTCGGCAGGAAGAATGTTCAAAAGGAGCGCCTCGGAGCGACGCCTTTCGTCTTCCAGCAAGCGTTCGACCTGAAATGCGCGCCGATTGATGACATCAAGCTGATATGAAAAAGCAACCGCAAATCCCACACCTCCGCTGGTCCAGGCCAATGCATTGACCACTTCAAAGTTAGAGCCGCCCGCGAGTGTCATTGTGAAAACAGCGACGAGAAGATAGGGCACCAGAATTCCTGAGGTTTGAAGCACACCATTAGTCATCGCCGGGACAAATATCATCCCGGTTGTCAGCCCGCTGATGCCAGCCACCATTCCACCGGGCAGTTGAGCCAAAATCAGCGGAAACAAGACCGCAATGCCAAGGTAGGTGTATAAAATGAGGAATGGCCAGAGCTTCGGCTTGGTACGAAGCGAGGGAAGGAAGGACAATCCAATGCAAACAAAAAAATGTGCCACAGCTGCCGCGCGCAGATAGGAGGTTCGCTCCCATGCGTTAGGATCCAATACCGCGTCCCAGAACCCGTAGCCAATAAAAGCGACAAGACCGATTGCTGTTCCTAGCCTCCCAAGTGGAATAAACCGCTGCTGTAGCTGTTTCGCGTAGGCGCGTTCCTCATTTGGCTCGAATTCTATTGAGCACAGCCGCTTCACTGCAGTATCCCAAGTTACGGTGTCGAACGGCCGGCTTGGAACGGTGGTCGGTCGAAAGGGCGCTGTCCCCAAGAACCACTTAACACTGCTGCAGCCGTCAGAACGCCGTAGGCGATGGATGCCAGAGCGACGATCTGGAACAGGGTAGAAGTACCGGCACCCAAGAAGGCTACCGCCGCCCAGCCGACAAAGGCCGCAATGATCATGCGCACTGTTCCGGCCAGAACGGGATACAGAGCACGGTTCGCCCCCTGGCTCGCAAAGTAGAGCGCCAGGCCCAAGCCCACGGCGCCGTAGACCGGGCCAACAGTTCGCAGATAGAGGGCCCCCATCGCCATAACATCAGCATCGTCGCTGAACAGGCTGATCCAGGCTTGCGGGAAGACCGCCGCAGTAATGCCGACGAACTCTGTCAAACCGAAAGCAATGACGGCACCAGTCCAGGCGATACGGCGAGCGCGCTCCCTTTGCCCAGCCCCAAAGTTGATTCCGACCATCGTCACCAACGCGGTTCCGAGGCCGAATATGACCGGGATCTGGATATAGTCGAGGCGTGACGCGATACCATATCCGGCGATGGCGCTAGCGCCAAACCCGCCGACTGTGGCTGTGACTATGGTGACTGTGAGATTGACCTGGACCGTTCCGAGCGCCGACAGGATACCGACGCCCATGATGTCCCTGAACAGGCGTCCTTCCAGAGGCACGATCCTGAGCCTGAGAAGACTGCGGGGTGAGCGCAGGTACAAAAGGAGCACAACAGCGGCAAGCACGTAGTATGTGACCACCGCGGCCCCGCCACCGGCAACTCCAAGCCGCGGAAACGGACCCCACCCGAAGATCAGGGCTGGCGATAGTGGGAGCAGGAGGAAGACACCAAAGAAAATAACCAGGGCAGGGACCTTCACGTTTCCTGCACCGCGAAGGGCGGATGAGAGCACCGCCGTGATCCAGATCGGAACGGAACCGGCAAACACCACACCCGAATAGGTGAGCGCCGCCTCAAGCGTTACACCGGTTCCTCCCATAGATCGATAGAGCAGCGGGCCACCGAGGAAGGCGGCCGCCGAGAAAGCAGCGCCGAATGCACAGGCCACGACGATCGAGTGCCAGACCAGCGCGCTTGCATCGGCATATCGTTCGCTCCCCAGGGATCGCGCCACAGCCGATGCGACCCCACCTCCGATCCCCCCGTTCGACATCATCTGCATGAGCATAAGGACCGGGAACACAAGTGTGACCCCGGCAAGTGCGTCTGTCCCGAGAAAGCTGATGAAATAGGTCTCAGCCACACCGACAAGTGTTTGCACAACGAGCACTATTATCGTCGGCAATGCCAGGCGAAGCATCGTATGGATGATGGGGCCTTCGAGCACGCCGGGAGGCACCTTGTGCGCGGACGCCGGGGCTGTCGGTGTCTTCGTGTGGGACACTTCTGTCATGAGTAGATCCCTCGTCGGACTCTTATGTTATGGTGATGAGTGCACATATGGGTCCTCATGACGACCGTTATGGTCCGGTCAGACCGGCAGCCGGAGCATCTTGCGCAGGCTCTTGTCGAACGCAGCGGCGGGGACAAAACGGCGCAGCACGCTGACACGACTTGCCAACTTTCCTGCTGGATAGCGCAGCTTTGGTTCTGAATCTGTTGCTGCCTTCAAGATGGTTGCGGCAACAATCTCCGGCGTAGCACCTTTTTTTATCTCTTCGCCGACTACAGCCGCCATACTCGCTCGTGCAGCGTTGTAGCTGTCGAGCAATTTGTCCGGCTGGACGAGATTTTCGTCGAACGATGTGCGGGTATAGGCCGGTTCGACCAGAGCGACGCGAATTCCGAGCGTGCGCACTTCATGATCAAGCGATTGGGAGTAGCCTTCTATGGCATGTTTGGTCCCGGCGTAGAGCGCAAAATAGGGCGCTGGAATAAATCCATGCGCCGAGCTCAGATTGATGATCCTACCTTTTCGCTGGCTACGCATGTCCGGCAGTACCGCGTTGGTCATGCGGATGACGCCGAACACGTTGACATCGAAAAGCGCCTTGGCCTGGGCCACCGAGGATTCCTCCGCACCACCGAACAGGCCAACACCTGCATTGTTAACGAGCAAGTCGATGCTTCCGGTAGCGGACAGTACTTTTTCAACGACGTTCGCGACGGAGGCGTCATCGGTCACATCGCAGGTCAGCAAGGTAACACCGGCGGGCACTGCAGCCCCGGCGCGGCGACTGGTCCCAAACACACGATAGCCCGCATTCTGCAAGGCCTTGGCCGTTGCGAAGCCGATTCCAGAGGATGCTCCGGTAACCAGGGCGGTACCGCGATTAGATTTCTTCATTTGGTTCATGTCCTTCTTTGTAATGTCTTGGTCTCGAATTGCGCCGTCCACCAGATAGCCCCTGGATTTGATGAATCTGGAAGACGCAAAAGATTAGCGATCGGTTTCAATCGCGTTGCCCTCCCGCAGCCGCCGTGGCCGACTTTCCGGTCCAACGCCGGAAGAGCATGCTGGCGTTCACGCCGCCGAAGCCGAAGCCATTGGAAATCGCGTAATCCATCTCAATTGGCCGGGCTTTGTCTGCGACGAAGTCAATTCCCTCGCCAGCAGGATCGGGAGCGGTCAGGTTGAGAGTGGCTGGTGCCAATTGGTCCCTGAGTGCTAGGATTGTGAAGATTGCGCCAAGCCCACCTGCCGCTCCGAGCAAGTGCCCAGTCGCCGACTTTGTCGCGCTAACCGCTATGTTTGCGTCTGTCCCGAAGACACGCTTGATCGCCGCGATTTCCCCCAGGTCCCCAAGAGGCGTGGAGGTGGCGTGGGCGTTGAGGTGCCGAACGTCTTGCGCCGAAATGCCGGCTTGAGCTATCGCGATTTCCATCGCCCGGCGCGCACCATCGCCATCCTCAGGTCCGGACGTAATATGGTGAGCATCCGCCGTGGTGCCGTAGCCGGAGAGCTCGGCGAGCGGTTTTGCACCGCGCGCAAGTGCATGCTCCAATTCCTCGATAACCAGGACGCCGGCTCCTTCGCCCATGACGAAGCCGTCGCGCGAGGTGTCGAAGGGGCGGGATGCGCTGGCAGGGGTTTCATTGAAACCGGTCGACAGGGAGCGTGCCGCCGCAAAACCGCCGAGACTGACGATGTTCATGCAGGCCTCGGTCCCGCCGCAGACGGCGACATCGGCCTCACCGGTGCGGATAAGGCGCGCCGCATCGCCAATCGCCTGGATTCCGGCAGCGCAGGCCGTGACTGGTGCACCGAGCGGCCCCTTGAAGCCGTGGCGGATGGAGATGTGACCAGCCGCAAGGTTCACCAGAAAAGACGGTACCGTAAATGGTGACAGGCGGCGGACACCACGCGTATCCACGGTGCGCACCGCCTCAGTTATGGCAGGAAACCCGCCTATGCCCGAAGCAATGATCGTCGCCGTGCGCAGGCGATCTTTTTCCGATACAGGCACCCATCCCGCCTGTGTCAGCGCCTCCTGTGCGGCTGCAAGCCCAAACAGGATAAACCGGTCAACTTTTCTCTGATCCTTCGGCGCGAATACGGTGTTCGGATCGAAACCCGCCTCAGCATCCTCTTCCAGAGAAGGAACAACACCGCCGATCTTTGCAGGCAAGTCCCCGACGATGTCGTCCGCAAGTCTCCTGATGCCGGAGCGCCCCTCAAGAAGCCGCGACCAAGACATTTCGACGCCAGTGGCGAGAGGTGTGACCGCACCCAGACCGGTAACAACAATCTTCCACATTTAAACACCTATGGTCTGGGGTAAGTTACCGCCGCCGGCTGCGCGATGGCTGAAAGCCATGTCAGAGTTCGCAGGCAGTCGGTGCTGAGCCACACCGCAGTTTCAAAGCATTGGCACGGAACCCTTCTGGACTCCCGCGTTGCGACGCGGGGAGCCTTGGAGGCATGGGAACTGCCTGGTTTAGACAAGTTCATATTTCCAACTCCACGTCACCACAGGGTTCCGCCTGGCAGGCGAGAATGTAGCCATCCTTCTTCTCTTCATCGCTGAGCGCTTCATCCGTCCCCATCCGGACCTCACCGCTCTTCAGCTTGACGAGGCATGTGCCGCATGTCCCCGAGCGGCAGGCATTGTCGATGAAGACTTGGGCTTGATCCGCAACATCCAGCAGGGACATACCCTCGCGGGCGTCCACGGTCAGGCCGGAGCCGGCGAATGAAACCTTAGCGACGACCTTGGCCGACTTATCGACCTTTTGGGTCGGATCGCGCTTGTCGGTGCCGAAAGACTCGGTTCTGACCTGACCGGCCGGAACGCCTAAGTCGATCAAAGTGGCCTTGACCGCGTCCATCATCGGAGTCGGTCCGCAAATCAGCGCGGGATGGAGCGCAATGTCGGGGACATTGGCTTGCAGAAACCGGGCATTGATGAAACCGGTTGCCCCAGACCAGCTTGTCCCCTCCGGGTTCGTAATCGCGGTTGCGACATGCATCCGCGGATTACGTGTCTTCAGGCTCTCGATCTCGCTTTTGAAGATGAAATCGTTCGGAGTCAGGAAGCTGTTGAGTAAGTAGATTGTGCCGGGCCAGCCCGTGTCGGTGAGGTAGCGCGCGATGCTCATCATCGGTGTGATTCCGACGCCACCACCAATCAGCACGACGCTCGGCCCCTCACTGCCGGAAAACACGAAGTTGCCGCTCGGAGCTTCAACGTTAATGCGGTCACCCACCTTCACAGTGTCGTGCAGCCAGCGGGAAACCAGTCCGTGATCCTCGCGCTTGACGGTAATCTCGATGTGGTCGCGCCAGCTCGGCGGCGAAGCGATGGTGTAGGATCGCCGGGTGGCGATACCATCGGGTTCGATGTCGAGTGTCAGATACTGCCCGGCGACATGCCGGAACGGCATCTCGCCACCGTGAGGATTGACGAAACGGAAGGTCTTGACGTTATGCGTGACCTGCTCGATTTCGCTGAGAACGAGTTCACCGTACCAGCGCACCTTGCCGCTTGCCGGATCATTCTTTTCAAATGGTCTAATCGCAGGCACGAGCAAAGAGTTCTCAGGCACGATCTCGACATGCTCGCGCTTGATTTCCGGCGACGGAAAACACTTGCCAAAAGCCAGCAGAAGCTTGGGGTTGCCAGAGATTTTGATCTTGCGCCGCGCGAGCGCCCAGAACAGGTTCTTCTCCTTTGCGAGAAAACCCAACCAGGTCTTTGAATCCGCCGTCATCCGAAGATCGGCATCACCGATCAATCCGTCCCGAATGGTAATCTTGCGGTCCTTGACAGAAATTGTTGCTTGGCGATTTTCAGCGCCGGTGAATGTAAAATGATAAACCGCGTTCAGACCACGTGACTGCTCTGGCTGAAACACAATCGGCATGAACGTCAGAAGACCCGAAATCGTGCGCGGTGTCATGCCGTTGCCGACGGGTTTGACGACCTTGTTCTTCCATTTGCGCCGCGCCACGTCTTCGGCATCGGTTCCGGCCACCACATAGATCGTCTCAGGCCGCTCCTGAAGTGGCCTGAGTATTTCGCGACGGTGTGACGCCTTGTCTTTCAGATAGGGGCCGATCACATCTTCGCCAGCCGGACAAACTGCCATGCAATAGGCAGACTTGTAGTTGGCGCCGTAGGTCAGGCTTTGCCACATTGAGGCGGTTTCGGGCTCGTTAACCCGTTTGCGATAGTCAATCGCATCGTGAGAGTCAGCGATCTGTTCGACCCAGTCGTTAAACCCACCCATGAATTCGCGGTAGTTGTGGGTGAAACAGGCCTGAAAATTGAACTCGCCATCGGGCTTAATAGCGCCAACTGGACACACCGCAACACAGAGATTGCATTCAAGACACGGATTGAAATCAATCGGTTCGTCGACCTCACCTATTTCCTGGTCAAGCAGAACCGTCCCGAGCAGGACGAAGTTGCCGAATTTCGGATGGATCAGGTTCCGGTGAATACCCATACGGCCGAGACCGGCCGCAACCGCCACAGGTTTATGAGAAACGATCCAGATCGCATTTCCCGGATTTTGTTGCATTTCCATCGGGAATCCCATCGCCGGGTTTACAGCACGAACTCCCCGATCCTGGAGACGCGCAACGATGCGCGCCGCAATTTCGTTCGTCTCATGGCCTGCGCGATGAAACTCCAGATTGGAGACCGATCGCGGCGTGCCCCGGACAGGTTCGCGTGCCATTTTGACAACGATACTCAGAAGGGATCGAGTCCACGGATAATGACGCAGAATTTCAGCCCGCTGCGGATCGAGTTCGGCCCGGCCGATCTCAACAACACCAACGTCATCGGCACCGCAAGCAAGCGCCAATTCCCGCAGTTCGCCTCCGTCAAGGGGTCGCTTTTCGCTGGCTGCCGCATCTTCGGCGCTCGCTTCGCGGAGCCGCCGAACCGTAGGATGATCTTCAAGTCTCATAATGCCGTACACCTAGTTCGCAAGTCGATTTATCTGCCGGTGACATTTTTCCGGTGACACTCACAACGCCCCCCCTGCGACCCCATTCCTCGTCTGAGGAAGAGCTACAGAAGCTGAAGCAAGTTCTCGAAGCGGGGTAAGGAGCCAGTGGCAGCAAAACCGCCGCGTATCCGACGGAAAGGAACAACATTCCTCGAGCTGACTGGCGCCGGGAAACCGCAGCGCATTTAATCGTCATGTCAACGCGGAGGCCGTGCGCCAACTATCAGACAAGTAGATGTGCCATGCGCATGAAGTTTACCTTGGGCATCTTCAACCTTGCCCTCCAGCGTAATGACAGCTCGGCTGCGCGAGACGACACGACCGACGATGCGCATCTCGCCGGAACCAGCGACGATCGGACGCACAAACTTTGCGGACGTTTCATGCGTGGGACAGATTTCGCCAGGCGAAAGCGTGGTCTGTGCGGCCAGCGCCATGGCGGTATCAAGCATTGTCATGATCCAGCCGCCATGGACGGAATCCGTCAGATTGCCAAAACGCGACTCGGGGGTAGCCAGGAGTTCAACCTTGCCTTCTTCCGGGGGGAGCAGCGTAAAAGGCTGCGTTTCCGCCATTGGCGGACGGGGAAACCTTCCCTCCGCCAACATCGCAACGAGCTCATATCCGGTGCACTCCGCCAATCCGGATTTAGGCGCAGACGCGCTACGAACGTCTATTTGAGAATTCGTTTTCATTGGATTGATCCAGGTTCGTCGTTACCAGCAAAAGCCTGCGCCAACACGCTTTGCGCTGCCGCATGCAAGATCTGCCTCGACAGTTGTTTGTCGTTGACGACGCGCGCGAGAACCTGCGCTCCAATCATCGTGGAGAGAACAGACATGGCCTTGCCGTCGGCCTCCTCGCAGCCGGGCTCGCCGACCAGCTGGCCAAGGACTTCAAGATGCGCCCTGACACCGTCTTCGAACGAAGACTTCACATCGCTGCTCTGCCTTGCGGCATCGGATCCAAGTCCGACGATCGGGCAGCCGTCCATCTTTTCCTCCCGGTGATCCATGCTCAGATAGAAGGAGAGCACTGCACCGAGCGGGTTCTCAGGGTGCGCTTCGATCGCGTCGGACCAACGATGTGAAGCACTCTCAAACGCGCGCCTGGAGGCCTGCACGGCCAGATCCTCTTTTGACGCGAACTGCTTGTAAAACGCCCCTTGGGTTAGTCCGGCACCCTTCATCAGATCCTTGAGGCCGATACCGTCAAAACCGTGCTCCCTGAAAAGACGGCTTGCCACATTGATCACGGTTTCGCGGTTTTCTGCAGCTTTTTCCCGACTCACACGCATCGCAAACATCCTTTTTTAGATTGCACTCGTAAGCTATATAGCCTATATAGAGGTCAAGTACAATCTAAAATGATCTAAGGCGACGAGCATGAGTAAGAAACCTGTTATTGTGCTGGGAGGCGTCCTGATCGCGATATCAGGGGCTGCTGCATTCTTCACACTCGGCCTTCCCACACAGGAAGCCTCCGCGGTCGGCGACCCGAGACAGGAGCCGCCGATCGTAAGGCTGGCAACGGCAGCACCTGTGGTCGGATCGGAACGGAGCTTTACCGGGACAATAGGCGCTAAAGTAGAGAGCAATCTCGGTTTTCGTGTTCCCGGAAAGATCGTCGAACGGCTGGTCAATACCGGAGAACAGGTTAAAGCCGGTCAGCCGTTGATGCGGATTGACGAAACTGATCTTCGCCTCGCACTGACGGCAAAACGCAATGCGGTTGCCGCGGCGCGCGCATCAGTCGTTCAGTTGGAGGCGGATGAAAAACGATATGCCCGCTTGGTCAAGAACGGCTGGGTTCCCCATCAACGCTATGAGCAGGCAAAGGCCGCAATCGATGTGGCTCAGGCACAACTCTCAGCGGCGCAAGCAGAAGCACGCGTTGCCGAGAACGAAGTAAACTACGCGGTATTGGTTGCGAACGCCGATGGCACAGTTGTCGAAACGCTCGGCGAACCGGGACAGGTTGTCGCGGCCGGACAGACCGTATTCCGCATTGCTGAGGCAGGCGCCCGTGAGGCCGTCGTGGCGCTACCGGAAACGATCCGGCCGAAGATCGGTTCAGTGGCAAAGGCCAGCCTCTATGGAAGCAGCGGACAACTTTATCATGCGCATCTGCGGCAGTTATCCGATGCGGCTGACAACCAGACGCGCACGTACGAAGCCCGCTATGTGCTCGACGGTGACGCAGCAGCAGCCCCTCTCGGTGCAACGGTCACTATTCGGCTGGCGAACGAGCCTAACCAGCCGGAGGTGGAGGTGCCGATCGGAGCAGTGCTTGATAATGGCCAGAAGACTGGCGTCTGGATTCTCGACGGCACCAATTCAACCGTAGATTTCCGGTCCGTCAAGCTTTTGCGCCTGACCAACGAATCTGCCGTAGTCTCCGGATTGGACACGGGTGAACAGGTGGTTGCTCTCGGGGTGCATCTCTTACGGAATGGAGCCCAAGTCAGAACCGCCTCGGAAGCCGGTGGCAAACGATGAACCTGAACCTTTCCGCAATTGCCGTCCGCGAACGGGCCGTCACTCTGTTCTCGATCCTTCTGTTGGTGGCGGCAGGCGCCTACGCCTTCCTCATGCTCGGCCGGGCGGAGGACCCCAACTTCACGATCAAGACCTTGACGGTCACCACAGTCTGGCCGGGTGCGTCGGCACGCGAGATGCAAGATCTTGTCGCTGAACCGCTGGAGAAGCGGCTTCAGGAATTGACCTGGTATGATCGTGTGGAGACGACCACGCGGCCGGGTTACGCCTTTATGACGGTTACGTTGAAAGACAGTACGCCTCCATCAGTCGTGGAGGACGAATTCTACCAGGCACGCAAGAAACTCGGCGATGAAGCTCGCAACCTGCCTTCCGGCGTTTTCGGCCCCTTCGTCAATGACGAATATTCGGACGTGAGCTTCGCCCTTTACGCGCTCAAGGCCAAAGGCATGCCGATGCGTGAGCTGGTCAGGCAAGCTGAGACCATCCGCCAGGATCTGCTGCACGTGGCCGGCGTCAAAAAGATAAATATCGTTGGCGAACGTCCGGAACAGATATTCGTTGAGTTCTCCTACGCCAAACTGGCAACACTTGGTGTGTCGGCGCAGGACATAATTGCCGCCCTGCAGCGGCAGAATACCGTTATGCCAGCGGGCTCCATCGACACCCGTGGGCCGCAAGTCTTCATTCGTGTCGACGGGGCCTACGACAGCATCCAGACCATCGCCGATACTCCGATCGTTGCCCGGGGACGAACGCTGAAGCTCTCAGACATCGCCGAGGTGCGGCGCGGTTACGAGGACCCCCCAACTTATCTAATCCGGCATCAGGGAGAGTCGACGATCCTACTGTCGGTAGTGATGCAGGAGGGCTGGAACGGTCTCGCACTCGGCGAGGCGCTCGAGGAAAAGACGGCGGCGATCGCACAGACGCTGCCCCTTGGGATTACGGTCGAAAAAGTAAGCGACCAGGCTGTCAATATCTCATCGGCTGTTGACGAATTCATGTTGAAGTTCGCTATGGCGCTCGGCGTGGTGCTGCTGATCGCCCTGATCAGCATGGGTTGGCGCGTCGGCATAGTCGTGGCGGCCGCCGTTCCCTTGACGCTCGCCGTCGTGTTCCTCATCATGCTGGAAACCGGGCGCTTCTTCGACCGTATCACGCTCGGCGCTCTCATCCTGGCACTTGGACTTCTTGTCGACGACGCCATCATCGCGATCGAAGTGATGGTTGTGAAGATGGAAGAAGGCATGGATCGCATCAAAGCCGCGGCCTATGCCTGGAGTCACACGGCAGCACCGATGTTATCCGGAACGCTCGTGACGATCGCCGGCTTCTTGCCGGTCGGCTTCGCTCGCTCGACGGCCGGCGAATACGCCGGAAACATTTTCTGGGTCGTGGGATTTGCCCTGATCGTTTCCTGGGTCGTCGCTGTGGTGTTCACGCCCTATCTGGGCGTCAAGATGCTGCCCGATATCAAACCCGTTGAAGGCGGTCATCTCGCGATTTACGACACGCCCAACTATCGGCGTCTGCGGCGCCTCATCAGCTTTGCGGTTCGCCACAAATTCCTGACCTGCGGCGTGGTCGGTATCGTTTTTGCGATCTCGATCATCGGTATGGGTGGGGTCAAACAGCAGTTCTTTCCGACATCCGATCGCCCCGAAGTTCTAGTGGAGGTACGTCTGCCAGAAGGGACCAGTATCGAGACGACAACAGCAACAGTTGAAAAGCTCGAGCACTGGTTGGAGAACCAATCCGAGGCAGAAATCGTCACCAGCTATATCGGCCAGGGCGCGCCCCGCTTCTTCTTCGCGATGGCACCCGAATTACCCGATCCTGCCTTCGCTAAGATCGTCGTTCTGACACCGAGCGCGGAAGCGCGCGAGGACCTGAAGCACCGGCTCAGGGAAGCGGTGTCACAGGGCCTGGCGTCTGAGGCCTATGTGCGGGTCACCCAACTCGTGTTCGGTCCTTACACCCCCTTTCCCGTCGAATTCAGGGTGACGGGACCTGACCCCGATAAGCTCTACGGTATTTCCGAAGAGGCCCTCGAAATCATGCGGGGTGTCCCCGACGTGCGCCAGGCCAATCGCGACTGGGGCAATCGCACACCCGTGCTGCGTTTTGTACCGGATCAGGATCGACTTAATCTCATCGGCCTCTCACCCGTAGAGGTTGGTCAGCAACTTCAGTTCCTCCTGACAGGCATACCCGTTACGCAAGTTCGCGAGGACATCCGCAATGTCCCCATCGTGGCACGTAGTGCCGGTAACGAGAGGCTGGATCCGGCACGCCTGGCGGACTTTTCCCTGATGAGCCGGGACGGTCGTTCAATCCCGCTCGACCAGATCGGCCATGCGGAAATCCGCATGGAAGAACCTATCCTGAAACGTCGTGATCGCACGCCGGTCATCACTATTCGCTCGGACATCAACGAGGCGACCCAGCCTCCCGAGGTTTCCAAGGAGATTATGGCAGCACTGCAGCCGTTGATCACGTCGCTTCCCGCTGATTACAGCATCGATCTGGGTGGATCGATCGAGGAGGCTGAAAAGGCGAATGCCGCACTGGGGAAGGTTTTCCCGGTGATGATCGCGGTCACGCTGATCGTCATTATGCTTCAGGTGCGATCCTTCTCGATGATGGCCATGGTGATGCTGACCGCGCCGCTCGGCCTCGTCGGTGTCGTGCCGGCCCTGCTCATCTTCAATCAGCCATTCGGATTCAACGCCATCCTGGGCCTGATTGGACTGGCCGGGATCCTGATGCGCAACACGCTGATCCTGACGGAGCAAATCAAGGAGAACCAGACGGCCGGACATGACGAATATCACGCTGTCATCGAAGCCACAGTGCAGCGCGCGAGGCCGGTGATCTTGACAGCACTTGCCGCCGTGCTGGCCTTCATTCCCCTGACTCATTCCGTCTTTTGGGGATCAATGGCCTACACGCTGATCGGCGGTACGGCCGTCGGCACAGTGCTGATCCTGCTCTTCCTGCCTGCGCTTTATGCCACCTGGTTCCGGATCAAACCGACCGGGGACGGTGCCCGGGAGGGACACAAATTGCAGCTCGAAGTACCGACCGCGATTGCGTCTACCTCCAACTCTGAACGCGAAGAAGCCGGCTCAACTTCTCGTCGTCCGGAATTGATAGAATATGCGCAGAGCTAACCGCTGGACGCTGAGGCTTAGCGACGATCATGCTCCAACACACAGACAGCAGACGTGGTCGTTGAAGTTCAAGCTAGCGTCTGCAACAAACAGCAAAGGAAGTGCGAGATGTTTCGACGATTGCTAGCAGAACTACGTCTTTGGGAAGAGGCCATCGCCGGACTGGATGATCCGTTTGGCGACTATCTTCTTGAACTGGAAAAACGGGTGGCAAGGTTGGAAACAGACTTGGCCGAAGTGCGGAAACTTCTGCCTGACCAGAGTGCAGTTGGCGGCACTGCAAATATCAGCTCGTCAGAATAACAACTGCAAGAATCTGAAATGATTGAACCGGCAAAAGAAACCAGTGTCAGATATAATGAAGGGTGTCTGGTAGCCCATGCGCTTAATCTGATCGGAGATCGATGGGCACTTCTGGTCGTACGCGAGTTGATGTTCGCACCGAAACGTTTCCAGATGATCCGCGCAGGTCTACCCGGCATTACGGCAAGTGTTCTGACCAGTCGACTGACTCAGCTCTCGCGCGTAGGAGTCGTCAATTACGATGAGCGTCTCGGCATATATACCCTTTTGGATGCCGGACGCGATTTGCTCCCAGTACTCGAAGGGCTCAGCCGCTGGTCGTTGACTTTGCCAGGCCACGATGCCTCGCGCTTCATCAGCCCCTCTGCGCTCATCATTTCAATGCGTGTGAATTTAGATGCCGATCTTGCATGCGGACGTGAGGCTCTGGCTGGATTTGATTTCGGCAGCGAAGCATTTGAAGTTCTAGTCGCAGACGGAAAGCTTTTAACCACCTCTGTTAGCAAGCTCAATACCGCCATCGTTCTGCAAGGGAGTGGAAACACTCTGGCGACAGCTGTCTATTGCAATGTACCGCTATTATCATTGGTGTCCCACGGTACAATCGATGTCCAAGGCGACATAACATTAGCCATAGATTTTTTGTCGTTATTCAAGTTTGGGCCGCCACACGGGCAAGCGAAATGCAGTTAAGTGCGAAACTAAAAACTTTACGAATAATAAAAGGGCAAACACTTCAAGAAATTGCAGACTCCTCCGGCTCTTCAAAGTCCTATATTTACGGTTTGGAAAGCGGAACAAGTACGAATCCAAGTATCAAGTTATTAAAAAATCTTGCGTTTCATTTTAAAGTTAATATTGCAGATCTCGTAAACGAAGTAACAGAGACGTAAGATACTTCGGTGCTGGCCACTTACATCACTACGGTATAGTTTTGGACTGCTTCGCAACTTTCATCGAACTTCGACTGGACCTCTGCACGCCGTGTGGCGCGCTACCGGATGGCCTTGGTCAAACGTTGAGGTAAGCCTAACATGATTGTCAACGTCAGTTGAACGGACTTGAATTCGCAGGGCAATCTGTGTTGGAGTACCCCACTGTGCAAGATGAATGATCCTTTCCCAGCTGCAAGTTAATCCAATTCAAAAATTGTCATCTCGTACAGTAATCATTAGGTGACTGCTGCGATGATCTCGTTCACTTGGACATCCCATTCGGTTTCCTGGGCCTAATCTGACGTGTGCGGATTTTTTTCGGTTCCTGTCCAGTGATAATCTGGAGGTATGACTTCTGCAGCTCGAGCGCTTCGCGGGCTTCTGCATCGACACCGGCCTGTTTCTCCAGAAACCTGCGCCAGGACACCCGCTTGCCGGTGTGACCTCCGGTCATGCGTTTCCAGGCGGGATGTCGTTCGAGGCGTGGATCGAGCGGACGGCGGCGGTATTTAGCTTCAGGCTTTGTCCGATCAACGAGCCGGTCCTGTTTGCGATAAGGGCCGTATTTGTCTTCAAGGTTCTTTTTGGAAAACAGCCGATCAACAGCGCTGGCTTTTTCCATGGTGCCTGTACCGATATCGCGGAACACGAACCCAGCCCCAAGCTTGCGCAGCTCAACGCCGTAGAGCGCAAAACCCTCGTGCAATTCCTCCCAGGTTTCTGCGACCCGTAGGACCGCAAGCAAGTCGGTCTTGTGTTCCTTCAAGTATCCGGAAAACGATTGCTCCCAGGAATTCGCTTCCTTGTCCCGGGCGCGCTGGTTGTCGCGTTCGTCGTGCATTCGGTCTTTATCCGGACCGCGGCCCTGAACCACTTCCAAGCCGTGTTTCTTTTCCAGTTCGGCGGCGGTCTTCTGCAGGTCCTGGAAATCGCGAAACGGGGTGTGCATCCGGAAGGTTTCCGGGTGAACAAGATTGAACTGGATATGCATGTGGAAGTTTTCGGTGTTGATGTGGGTGCCGACCACGCGCTGATGATCTTCCAGGCCGAGGGCTTTGGCGAACTCCCGTTCGATATCCTTCAGAGGTGTTGTCAGGTTAAATCCGTTGGGGTGATATTGGGCAGGCACTCGTTGATCAAGCGGCCACGTCTGCAACGGCTTTCCAATGTGCGA
>MRWG01000758.1_pt1 | contig 27270 bp, 22 predicted proteins | sample 1013341 | NCBI WGS metagenome assembly MRWG01 (sample SAMN06117577, study PRJNA244670) | biofilm metagenome | biome: Water; feature: Cathode Biofilm; material: Biofilm; isolation source: microbial consortium enriched at the cathode of a solar microbial fuel cell | place: USA: District of Columbia ... | reverse complement strand
TGTTCGCCTTTGTCTGGTCGCGCGCCTTCAAACGCGGCCCGGTGGAGACGCTGATGCGCCGGGTCGCCGGATAGGCTGAGGCCGGGCGTTCGGTTTTCTTGAGGGCAGCCCTCTGAACAATCAATTGGATTGAGCGGGCCGGAAATGAGCAGTGTCGCCGCGTTGTATTTTCACGAGGCGCGTTCATTTCATGTCGGAGCAGACTTTATCGCGGGCGAGCGGGCGATCACCCGCAGCGGCGAAGCCGGGTGGCGGACCCGCGCGGAACACCCTGAAATCAATCGGCATCGTAGTTGCGGCAGGCGCTGTGGGACTGCTGGCTGCTTCTTCCCTGCCGGTTCCGATGGCGCTTGCGGCGGCGCTCGCCGTCTTCTGCATCGGCATGTGGGCGACGGCGGCTGCGCCGGAATACTGGACCGCGCTTGTGTTTTTTCTGGTGGCGGTGCTGTCGGGCGTCGCGCCGCCCCGGACGGTGTTTTCCGGGTTTTATTCATCGACCTTCTGGCTGCTGTTCGGCGGGATCATTCTGGGCGCATCGATCCGTTACACGGGGCTTGGCGCGCGCATGGCGGCGGCGCTCTCGGGCATGCTTGGAGCGCGCTATTCCACGGTGATCATGGGCGTGACGGCGTTCAGCCTGGCGCTGGCCTTCGTGATGCCGTCTTCCATTGGCCGGATCGTGCTGCTTCTGCCCCTCGTCATCGGGCTTGCCGATCACATGGGCTATGGCGCGGGCGCGAACGGGCGCACGGGGATGATTGCTGCTGCGGCCTTCGGCACGTTTCTGCCGGCCTTCACGATCCTGCCTGCAAACGCGCCGAACATGATCATGACCGGCATGGCGGAAACGCTTTATGGCGCGCGCTTTTCCTATTGGGGCTACCTGCTGGCGCATTTTCCGGTGCTCGGCCTGCTCAAGACCGGGGTGCTGGTCGTGCTGATCCTGAAGATGTTTCCCGATGGCGATCCGCAACGCCAGCCGGCGGCGCATGACCGGGCGACGGCCATGACGCCTGCGGAACGGCGGCTGGCGCTGGTGCTGGCGGCGTGCCTCGCACTGTGGCTGACGGATGCGCTTCATCAGATATCGCCGGGCTGGATTGCACTGGCGGCGGCGCTTTATTGCCTGTGGCCTGCTTCAGGGCTGACATCGAAAAAGTGCATCAATGAAGAGGTGAATTACGCATCGCTCTTCTTCGTTGCCGGCATTCTGGGACTTGGCGCGGTGATCTCGTCCACCGGGCTTGGCGAGGCGGTGGTGGCGGGGCTGAGCGGGCATGCGGATTTCTCGGTCGACCGGCCGGTCTGGAATGTGGTGATGCTCACCGGCATCTCGACGGTGGTGGCGATGATCACCAATCTGCCGGGCGTTCCCGCTGTCATGACGCCGATGGCGGAGAAACTGGCCGTGCTGACGGGATTGCCGCTGACAACGGTTCTGATGACGCAGGTTCTCGCCTTCTCCAATGTGTTCCTGCCCTATCAGGCGCCGCCGTTGATCATGGCGATGCAGCTGGGCAATCTGCCAGCGGGTGCTGTCGCGCGCCTGTGTCTTGCCCTGTTCGTCATCGGCCTTGTCGTGCTCCTGCCGCTTGATCTTGTGTGGTGGCATGTGCTCGGGCTGGTATAGGAATGAATGCAGACCAATCTGGCGCGGGGCGCGGTGATGGACATCCAGCAGCTGAGAACATTTGTCGCCGTTGCGCGCGAGGGAAGCATCACGCGCGCCTCGGAGCGGGTTCATCTCAGCCAGCCCGCCGTCAGCGCTCACATCAAGGCGATGGAGGATACGCTGGGGCTTGCGCTGTTCGAGCGGACCCCGCGCGGCATGGATCTGACGCGCGACGGCGAACGCCTGCTGGAAAGGGCCGAGCAGACGCTGGCCGCGCATCGTGCGCTTCTCGAGGAGGCGGCGCGGATCAAGAGCACCCTGACCGGACGTCTGCGGCTTGGCATGGGGTGCAATTCCGGGACGGAAGCGCTTGGCCATCTGATGACGGGGTTTGCCGAGCGCTATCCGCAGGTGGATGTGGTGCTGCGGCATGGGACGTCGCGCTCGATTGCCGAGGGCGTTCGCAATGGCAGCCTCGATGCCGGGTTCTACAATGAGACGGGTGAGCCGGAAGAAGATCTGAGCGTTGTCGAGATTTCGCGGTTCGCCATCTATCTCGCGGGCCCGCCGGGAATGGCGGTGGCGAAAGACAGTCCCGACTGGCGCAGGCTGGCGGATTTTCCGTGGATCTGCCCGGCCCCGGACACATGTTGCGGCGAGGCGGCGGAAGCGCTCTTTTGCCGGTACAATTTTCGCCCCGAGCGCATCATCAGCGTTGACCGGGAGCAGGTCACGCGGACGCTGATCGCCGGCGGGGTGGGGGTCGGGCTGCTGCATGCGGATGCCGCGCGCGAGGCCGAGGCGGCTGGCGAGGTGGAGCTGATCTGCGAGGCGCAGGCTGCGACGCGGCTTCTTTTCGCCTGCCTCGGGGAGCGCGTGGACGACCCGCTTCTGCGCGCGGCTAATGCCATCGTGACCGCCACGCTCTGACGACAGGGTGCGTCAGAGCTGCATGCTGCCGACGCTTGCGCCGCCGCACACATAGAGCGTCTGCCCGGTGACGAAGCTTGCCTTCGGATCGGCGAAGAACATGAAGGCGTTGGTGACGTCTTCCACCGCGCCGAGCCGGCCAACGGGAATGCGTTTGGCAAGCTCTGCCTCCCGCTCGCTGCCCTTCGGGATGATGCCCCAGAAATTGTCGGTCTGGATCGGCCCCGGCGCCACCACATTGACGGTGATGCCGTGGGGGGCGAGCTCCAGCGCCCAGGTGCGCGCCATGCCCACCATGCCGGCCTTGGATGCGCCATAGGCGGTGCGGGTCTGTGCGCCCAGTGCTGCGCGCGAGCCGTTGAAGAGAACACGGCCGAAGCGGCGTTCCTTCATGGCAGGCAGGAAGGCTTTCAGGAGCGTGAGGGCGGAACCCAGGTGAAGCTGGGCGAGGCCGGTGATGTCTTCGGCGCTGGCGTCTTCGATGAGGTTCGGCCAGATGAGGCCTGCATTCTGCACGAAATGGGTGACGTCGTGCCTGCCGGCGATCTCGGCTGCGGCTGCGCTGACGGCTGTGTCGTCCAGCAGGTCGGCTTCGACCGAGCTCAGACGTTCATGCGAGAACTCCGGCGCGCGGCGCGCAACCGAGACGACGCGGTAGCCCGCATCCAGCATGGTCCGGGCGAGGTCCGCGCCGATGCCCTTGTTGCCGCCGGTGATGACGGCTGTCAGCTCTTTGTCCATTGTGTCAGTTCCTGCCGGGCACGAGCGCCACCACGCGCAGCGGGCTGCCGGTGCCGTTCTTGATCTTGAGCGGGGTTGCGATCAGCATGGCCCCGGTGGGCGGCAGCCGGTCGAGATTGTTGAGGCATTGCAGCCCGTAGCGGCCTGCGCCGTGAAGATAGTAATGGGCCGGGTAGGGCGGCGTGTAGTGCGATCCCTGACCGGCATCGGTGCCGACCGTTTCTGTGCCGAAACCACGAATGCCGCGTTTCTCCACCAGAAGCCGGATCGCCGCCGGTGTGGGGCCGGGGGAATGTGCGCCGTCCTCGCGCATGTTGAGATAGGCCGCGCCCCGGCGCTTCGACCAGTCGGTGCGCATCAGAACCCAGCTCTCGGCGGGAATGCGGCCGTGCTCGGCCTCCCACGCCTCGATGATCTCCGGCGTCAGCTCGAAATCCTCATCGGCGGCAGCGCCGTCAGAACAGTCGATCACGCAGACCGGACCGATAAAGCGCTCGGCGGGAATCTCGTCGACGCTGCCATTGGGCACGTCGCGGCCGGAGATCCAGTGCGAAGGCGCATCGAAATGGGTGCCGGTGTGCTCGCTGCAGGTGAAGTTGTGCCATTTCCACGCCGGGCCGCGATGGTCATAGGCGGACACTTCTTCCATGCGGAAGCGGGCGCACTGGCCGAATTCGGGCGGCAGCACGATGACCGGAAAATCCTGATCGAGCGTATGGGTGAGGTCCACCACCTCGATGGCGCCGGTGGCGAGCGCCTCCGCGAGATTGCCCAGAAGGGCGGATGGGTCGGTTGCGTGGACGTTCATGCGCCGCCTCCGTCGGTTTCGCTCATCTCGCGCTCCAGCACTTTTGCGCCGGCGCGCCAGCGCTCGATCAGGTCCTTCGCCACATCGCCGACGAACACGTCTTCCAGCCCGTCTTTGAGGCCGGAGACGATGGCCCGGGCAAGCGCTGCGGGCGCGACCTTGGGTGGCGGCAGGGGCTGGTGCCAGGCGTCGTCCGTCGGGCCCGTATAGACGTTCATCACGCGCACGCCGCCGGGCCGCATCTCCGCGCGCAGGCACTGCGACAGCGAGTAGGCGGCGGCATTGGAAGCGGAGAACGCGCCAAAGGCCGGCATGTTGGAATAAGCGTAGACCGACAGGATGTTGACCCAGGCGGCGGCGCTGTTGTCGCCGTCTGCGCCGCGCCCGCGCATGGCCGGGCCGAAGGACTGGGCAAGCCGCATCAGGCCGAGATAATTCACTTCCATCTCGTCGCGGGCGAACACGGTGTCTCCACGGTCCATGATGCCGCCGGGGCGCACGAAGCGGGCATTGTTGACGAGAATGTCCGTCTTGCCGCCGATCTCGCCGGCAAGCTCGGCGACCGACGCGGTGTCGGTGACGTCGAGCGGCACGATCTGGACATTGGGGATCGCTTCGAGCGCGGCGCGGTGCGGATAGGGCCGCCAGCCTTCGGGCTCGCCGATGAAGATGATCGACGCGCCGGCCTTCGCGAAGGCCTCGGCCAGCGCCGGCGCGTTTTCGCTGCGCGCATCGGTGATGAGCACGCGGCGGAATTTTGGATCGGCGGTGATTTCGCGCAGTTGCGGATCGTCTTCCATGTTGGGCGTCCCTTCGGGAGGCAGGGCGTAGAGAACGCCCTGGCCCGACTTGTCGAGCCGGTTGATGATGCGCACCCGGCCGCCGCGTGGCGCGTCGCCATGGACATGGCACATGACGGAGGGGCCGGCGTCGAGCCGGACGGTGCCGACACGCCATGGGGTGCGTTCGCGGAAATAGGTGTTGGTGCTGGTGCGCACGGTCGTTTCGGCGATGAGTTCGCCCGCCGGGTCGATGTCGCGCCATGGCAGGTCGGTCGACAGGCAGGTGGAGCAGGCGTCGCGCGGCGGGTATTGCAGCGCGCCGCATTCGCCGCAGACCTGCAGCATGAAGCGCCCCTCGGCGGCAGCCGCCGTGAGCCCCAGCGCCGCGCGGCTCCTGAGGCCCGAAGGCAGTGTCTGTGTGCGGGTGCGCTTCTGTGGGTCTTTCTTCGGCGGTGGCAGGATGGCGTCGGTCATGTGCCCGCTCCCGAAATGATGGCGGCGCTGGAGCAGACGCCACGGTCGTAATTGATCATGCCGAAGCCCGAGACCATGGCGGTCGCCGCCCCTTTCACCTGTGTGGGGCCGGCTGCGCCGGTGACCTGGCGGATGGCCTCGACCATGCCGATGAAGGCGCCGGCGGCTCCTGCCTGTCCGGCTGAAAGCTGACCGCCCGACGTATTGTGCGGAAAGTCGCCGGCAATGGTGAGATCGCGCTCGCGCACGAAGGCCGGGCCCTCGCCTTTCCCGCAGAACCCCAGATCCTCGAACTGCATCATGGAGATGACCGGGTAGTCGTCATAGGTCTGCAACAGGTCCATGTCGTCGGGCGTGGCGTCTGCCATGGCGTAAAGCTCGTCGATATCCATGGCCCAGCCGCCGCGCATCTGGATCGGGTCTTCGGGGAAGGCGTTGTGGCGTTCGATGCTGCCGCGAATATGTGCGTAAGGAAGGCCGGCGGCGCGGGCGTCCTCCTCACGCATCACGAGAAACGCTTCTGCGCCGCTGACGGGCATGACGCAATCGAACAGCGCGATGGGATCGGAGATCATGCGCGCGCCGAGATACTGATCCATGGTGAGCGGCTTCTTCATCACCGCATGCGGGTTCCGGAGCGCATTGTCGCGCTGGGCGACGCAGATGCGGCCGAAATCCTCACGGGTCGCACCATAGGCGCTCATATAGTGGTCGGTCAGGAGCGCGAAACAGGCATTTGGTCCGCCCGCTCCATAAGGATATGAGGCGTCCTGCGCGAAGCGGCTGAAGCTTGAGAGCATGCGCCGGAAACTGTCGACATGGTTGGTGTCGCCGGCAACGCAGGCGACGATGTCGGCGTCGCCCGCCTGCACCGCGCGGGCTGCACGCCTGAGCGCCACGACGCCGCTCGCCCCGCCCATGGGGATGTGATCGAGCCAGCGCGGGGTGAGGCCGAGATGCTGGGTCAGGCCCACCGCCGTATCGGGAAAGAGCGTGAAGCTTGCCACCGAGAAGCCGTCGACATCGCGGGGGCTGAGGCCGGCGCTTTGAAGCGACTGGCGCAGCGCGCGGGCGATCCACCAATGCGCCGTTTCCTTGGAGAAGCGCTGATAGGGCGCGGTGGCGGGCGCGGCGAGCACCACGCCCTCATAGCCCATCCGTCTTGAGGTGCGGCCCGCCATCAGGCCGCGCGCCTTTTCTTCATGGAGCGCGTGTCGACCGTTCCAGGATCGGTGAGAAGCCGGGCGACCAGTGTTTTCAGTTCGCCGCGCTGGATCTTTTGTGTCGAGGTCAGGGGCAGGGCGTCGACAAAGGCGATGTAGCCGGGAACCTTGTAATAGGCCACGCGATCCAGACACCATTCGGCGATCTCGCGGGCGCGGGCCTCATCGCGCGCGCCGCTCTCGACCACGAGACAGGCGAAGACCTCGTCGCCGCGCAGTTCATCCGGTGCTGCGGCAACCGCAGCGGCCTTGATGTCCGGATGCTGCATGAGGAAGGATTCCACTTCCACGGCGGCGATGTTCTCGCCGGAACGGCGGATCACGTTCTTCTTGCGGTCGACGAAGAAGAAATCGCCATCGGCATCGCGCATGACGATGTCGCCGGTGTGGAACCAGCCGCCTTCCCACGCTTCGGCGGTGGCCTCGGGGTTGGCGTAATATTCGGAGAAGAAGCCGAAACGCGGATCCTCGCCCGCATGGCGCACCAGAAGTTCGCCGGGCGCGCCGGGGGCTGCCTCGCTGCCATCGTCCGCGACCACGCGGGCCTCGATGTCCGGGCCGGGCTGGCCGAGGCAGTTTGTGCCGCGCTTGCGGGGCTCGTGATTGGCGACGATGACCGCGCCGGCCCCCGTCTCCGTCATCGCCCAGCCCTCGATCAAGGGAATGCCGAAGCGATCCTCGAAGGGGCCGTGCAGCTTGGGATCGATGCCCGCACCGAAGCCGAAGCGCACATTGTGCGCCCTGTCCTGTTCCGTGGGTTCGGCCTTCATCAGAATGGACGGCATGACGCCCAGATAATGCAGGCAGGTGGCGCGGCTGTCACGCACGCTCTGCCACCAGCTGCGCGGGTGGAAACGGTCGAGCGCGATGAGGCAGCCGCCGACCGTGACCATCGCCATCAGCGAATAGGCCATGGCGTTCATGTGGAAGATGGGCAGTGGCGTGATCATGCGCTCGCAATCTTCGTTCATGGCGCAAAGGCCGCCCGATTTCGCGTACCAGCGGCCCGAATGCAGGAAATAGAGGTTCGACAGGACGCAGCCCTTGGGCTTGCCCGTGGTGCCGGAGGTGTAGAGCATCGCCGCTTCGCGGGTGAGCGATGCGCCCTGCGGCGTCTCCATGCCGGCAAAGCGTAGATCGAGCGGCGGGGTGTCCGCCTCGGGCGTGACGACCGGAAAGCCGACGCCGGAGGCGGCAGCCGCCTGTTCGAGATCCGCCACGCGGCTGGCGATGGCGACGGCCAGAACCGGGCGCGCGTGCCCGGCCATGTATTCCAGTTCAGCCGATTGCAGGTCGGGATTGACCGGCACGACCGAGAGCCCGAGCGCATTGAGGGCGAACCAGTGCAGGAAGAAGCCCGGCCGGTTTTCCATCAGGAGCATGACGCGCATGCCGGCGCGATAGCCCCCGGCAGCATAGGCGTTCCTCAACCGCTCGATCCCGGCGAGGGCTGCGCCATAGGAGAGTTCGCCGGCGGGAATGTCGTAGACCGTGGCCGTTTCCTCCAGCACGTGCAGGAACGGGCGGTCCGGCCAGCGCCCGGCGGTGTCGGCAAAGGCCGCGAACACGGTGTCGAACGGCGGGATCTGCGATTTCATCTGCTGCGCCTTTAAAGGAACATCTGGATATTGCCGAAGGCGGCGTCGGAATTGAGCAGATCGACGCGCTTGTGGGTGATCTTCAGCCTGCCGTCGATGAGCTTCAGCTCGTGGCGCGCGGTGGCGGCGAGCAGAATCTGGTCGTCGAGCCGCGTCTCCACATAGTGAAACGCGGTGTGGGTCGCGTATTCGCCCTTCTCCTCGTCCATGAGGTCGATGAAGGGGCGGTTCAGAACGTGGTGGCAGCGGGTCTTCGGTTTCTGCGAGAAGGTGCGTTCGCCCTTGAAGCGCTCGACGCGCAGCTTGCGCATGAAGGCGTCTTCATGCAGCAGGGAGGTAACGTGTTTCTCGTCCTGCTGATTGTAGTCGAGCGGCATCCAGTAGAAGCTGTCATGGGTCCACAGATCGAGCCATTCGTCGAACCGGCCATCGTCCAGCATGCGGGCTTCTTCATAGACGAAATCGATCAGGTCATCGCGGGTGGGGGCCTTCATCACGCGTCTCCTTCCATCGTCATCGTCATGTATTTTTCCCACGCGTGGAACTGGTTGCGCATCTGCCGTTCCGTGGTGCCGTTCTCGACGGCGATCTCGTCGAAATTCTCGCCTTCCTGATAAAGGCGCTGGACGTTGACCCATTCGAGGCCATCGGAGTGCAGGCCTTCCTGCGCGCGCTCATACATTTCCAGATCGTCATGGCCGACCATGGAAGTGGGCGCGTTGATCATGCGGTTGTACATGGCGGTGCGCTCCAGAAGCATGTCGGGCGCGCCCACCAGCCGGTAAATGTAGCTTTCGACCAGGGTTTTGTCGGCGGCGATCGGGGTGAACAGCCGCAATTGCTGGATCGGCCCCTTGATCATGATGTTGGGGAAATAGACCGTGTTGTGCCGGTTCTCGCCGAGGATGGCCTTTGCGCGCTCCTCGCCATAGGCCTCGACCATCTGCTCGTAATAACCGGGGATGGCCGAATAATCGGAGTGGATCGAGTGATGCACGCCGGTGTGGCCGTGGCCGTTCGGCCAGGTGCGGATGCCCATGTTCTCGAAGAACTCATAGGGGCTCATGAAGGGGGCGATCACTTCCATGGCCATGGGCTTTTGCGTGCCCTCGGGCTTGTCCATCTTCTCCCACAGATCGATGGCCGTGCCGGCGGAGCTTTCATGCGCGACCATGGGATGGCAGGTGTCGGTCTGGTTCTCGACCAGCATTTTCCAGTTGCAGCGATGCATGTAGCGCAGCGGCGGACCGGCCACTTCCAGACGGCCCTCGGGCGAGCGGTCTACCATGTTGTCGAAGGAACTCAGCGCCTGGCCGAAGAAGCTCTCGAAGTCCGGCCCTTCCGCATTGAGGCGGGCGAAGATGAAGCCGCGATAGTTTTTCACCGCGCCGACGGAGGCAAGGCCGTGCACGGATTCGCTCTCTTCGAGGCCGGTATCCTTGTAGCCCTTGCGCAGCGGGATCGCGAGCAGGCAGCCATTCGTCTTGAACGACCAGGCGTGATAGGGGCAGCGGAAGAACTTGCCGGTGTTGCCCGAACGGTCGATGGCGATCTTCGTGCCCTTGTGCGGGCAGCGATTGTGCAGGACGTAGATCTCGTTGTCGGAGTGGCGCACCATGATGACCGGCTTGGTGCCGATCTCGGTGGTGAAATAGTCGCCCTTGTTGGGTGTCTGGCTTTCGTGGCCGACAAAGACCCAGGTGTTGGCGAAGAGATGTTTCATCTCCAGCTCAAACACTTCCTGATCGATGTAGACGTCGCGGTGGACTTCCGTTGGCCGGATCAGGTTGCTGATGGCTTGCGGGTTGTTCGCGTAACGGCTCATGGCTTGCTACTCCCTTGCTGGCCGCCGCCCTGCCTCCTACAGGTCGAGGACGAGCCGGTCGGATTTTGCGCGTGACACGCAGATCTGCATGACGTCGTTTGCTGCGCGTTCGTCATCGGTGAGGATGACGTCGCGGTGGTCGGGAATGCCGGACAGAACGCTGGTCTGGCAGATGCCGCAATCGCCGCGCTGGCAATCATAGATCAGGTCGACGCCTTCTTCTTCGAGCACCTCGATGATGGACTTGCCCGGCGGGATGGTGAAGACCTGTCCCGTGGAGCTGATCTCGACCTCGAAGGATTTGTCGCCCGCTTCGGCTTCATGGGCCTCGAAGAGTTCGAAGTGCACATGGTCTTTCGCGATGCCGCGGGCATGGGCGATCTCGCGCACTGCCTCGATCATGCCGCGCGGGCCGCACACATAGATGTGGCCTTCGGCCGGGGCCTTGCCGATCAGCGCCCTCAGATCGATGCAGGTTTCAGGCTCGTCGTCGCAATGAATGGTGAGCGCGGTGGTCTCGATGGCCTCAAGCGCGTCGACGAAGGCCAGAAGCGTGCGCGACCGGCCGGCATAGTGAAACGAGAAGGGGCGGTCTTTCGCCTTGCGTTCGGCGGCCATGGAGATGAGCGGCGTGACGCCGATGCCGCCGGCGATGAGAAGCACCGGGGCTTCCGCGTCGACCAGCGCGAAGTCGTTGCGCGGGGCGGATGTTTCAATGACGTCGCCTGCTTTCAGCCCATGCATGAAGCGGGAGCCGCCCTTGCTGTCCTCTTCGAGGCGCACGCCGAGACGGTAATGATCGGGCGCGTCGGTGGCGCCGGGATCGGTTTCGGCGTTGACGAGCGAATAGTGCCGGTCGCTGCCATCGGGCAGGACGACGCGGATATGCGCGCCGGCGGAAAAGCCGGGCAGGGCCGAGCCGTCCGCGGCCTCCAGTTCGAGTGTGCGGATGTTCGGGGTCAGCGCCTCGCTGGCGCGCACCCTGAGCTTCAGTTCGCTCATCGCCGATATCTCCTCCCTCTGCGGCGCCTCCATCAGCTCATCGGCAGGCGAGCTGTCATCCGCAGTGTCTGAATAATATGAATTCGCATATTTTTGCCTGTCAAGCTTCAAGCCTCAAAAAGTGAAATTTCATCTTTTTAAGCTTGAAGCGCGTTGAAACTTGTGGAAGCCTTCGTAATTGGAGGAGGCCGTCACGGGAGGAAAACGATGACGCGCATTTTTAAAACGCTTGTATCTGCATCTATTTTCTCGGCTGCCATGAGCCTGAGCGCCATGGCGCAGGAGACGGTTCTGCGCATGTCCAACTGGCTGCCGCCGTCTCACCCCATCGTCAAGGACATGATGGTTCCCTGGGCGGAACAGCTGAAAGAGGCGAGTGACGGACGGATCGAAGTGCAGATCCTCGACGCGCCGCTCGGACCGCCGCCAGCGCATTTCGATCTGGCTGCCAATGGCGCGGTGGATCTGACATTCGGCGTGCATGGTTATACGCCGGGCCGCTTCACCCTGACGGAAATCGCCGAAATGCCGTTCCTGGCCGACACGTCCGAGAGCCTCTCGGTTGCGTTCTGGCGGGTGTACGAAAGCGATCTGGCGCAGGCCGATGAGCATCGCGGCACCAAGGTGCTGGGCGTGTTCGGGCACGGGCCGGGGCTTCTGTTCACCAAGGGCAAGCCGGTTTCGCCACTGTCGGACCTGTCGGGCGCGAAGATCCGTGTGGCGGGCAATATCACCAACAAGCTTGCCGAAGCGATGGACATGGTGTCGATCCAGGCCCCGTCGCCACAGTCTTATGAAATCCTGTCGGGCGGCATCGCCGACGGCATCTTCTTCCCCGTCGAATCCGTGCCCTTCTTCAAGCTGGAATCGCTGGTCGACAAGGCGCTGAGGGTTCCCGGTGGGCTTTACAACGTTTCGTTCTTCTTCGTGATGAACAAGGCGAAGTTCGACAGCCTGTCGGATGAAGACAAGGCGGCCATAGAGAAGGTTTCCGGCGAGGCGTTCTCGCGCATGGCCGGTCAGGCCTGGGACGCGGCCGACGCGGCGGGCATGGAGGTCATCCAGTCGACCGTCGAATTCCATGACGCCACCGAGGACGAACTCACCGAACTGCGTGAGAAGACCGGGCCGATGTTCGACGAACTCGCCAAGGCCTATGAGGCCAAGGCGCTCGACTTCGACGTGGTCCTGGGCAAGCTCAAGGACGAAATCAAAGCGGTGGCGGCTGAATAATGGCCGCCCCCTCCGAGCGGATCGCAATGCGGGCTCGGCGGTGGTTACGACTTGCGACCGCCGTGCTCTGCGGAGCGTTTCTGGTTGCGCTGACACTGGTGACGGTGGCCGATGTGATTGGCCGCTATCTCCTCTCGTCGCCGCTTCCGGGCGCAGCCGAATACACCGAAATCCTGCTTATGGCGATTGTGTTCATGGGATTGCCGGCCGTGTGTCTGGATGACGGGCATATCAGCGTCGATCTGCTTACGGCGAGCCTCAAGGGCATGGCTGCGAAGGTGCAGCTCAACCTTGGTCGGCTTCTGGTTTCCGTGGTTCTGGGGCTCGTTTCCTGGCAGCTGTGGAAGCACGGAGCCCAGCTTGAAAGCTATAACGAGGTGACGGTCTATCTGCGTACGCCGCTCGGGCCGTTCGCCAAGGCGACGGCGGTGATTGCCGGCATCAGCGCCATCATCACCTTTGTCATGGCGGTGCTCAGACTGCCCAAAAGCGATGGCGGGGGCGTGTAATGGCCTGGCCAATCGGAATGGCGCTGCTTCTGGCGCTGATCTTTGCCGGCGTGCCCATCGCCTTCGCCATGACGGCCGTGGGGCTTGTCGGTGTGGTGTCCATCGTTGGCTGGCACCCGGCGCTGGCCATGCTCGGGCAGGTCTTCTTCGACAGCGGCCGCAGCTATACGCTTTCCGTCGTGCCGCTGTTCCTGCTGATGGGCAATCTCGTGGTGCAATCCGGCGTGGCCGGCGATCTTTATGCGGCGGCGAATGCCTGGTTGCGTCACCGCAAGGGCGGGCTCGCCATGGCCACCATCGTCGCCTGCGGCGGGTTTTCGTCGGTATGCGGCTCGTCGCTCGCCACCACGGCGACCATGGCGCGCATCTCGCTGCCGGCCATGCGCAAATACGGTTATTCCGACCGGCTGGCCGCCTCGTCCATCGCGGCGGGCGGAACGCTCGGCATTCTCATTCCGCCATCGGTCATTCTCGTCATCTATGGCATCCTGACACAGCAGAACATCGGCAAGCTGTTTCTGGCCGGCCTTCTGCCGGGGCTGATCGGCGTGATCGGCTACATCATCGCCGTGCGCCTGTCGCTCGTCGTCTATCGCGAACATCTGGAGACGCAGCCCAAACTGCCGCTGATCGACCGTGTGCGGGCGCTGCGTGGCGTGGTCTGGGCGCTGGCGCTGTTCGTGTTCGTTCTGGGCGGCATTTATATGGGCGTCTTCACCGCCACCGAGGCGGCAGGCATGGGCGCGGGCGGTGCGTTTCTTCTGACCTTCATGCGCGGTCGGCTGACCCTGCGCGCCACGCTGTCCACGCTGTTCGACACGGCGAAGACGACGGCGGTGATGTTCTTCATTCTGTTCGGGGCGCTCTATTTCCTGAACTATGTGAATTTCTCCGGCCTGACGGGCGACCTGCGCACATGGATCAATGCGCTTGGTGCCGGCCCGTACCAGGTCATCTTCATGATCGTGCTGATCTATCTGGTGCTGGGCTGCCTGCTCGAGAGCATCTCGATGATCACGCTGACCGTGCCGATCCTGTTCCCGATCGTGACGGGCCTTGGCTTCGATCCGATCTGGTTCGGCATCTTCGTGGTGATCGCGACCGAGCTGAGCTTCATCACGCCGCCCATCGGCATGAATGTTTTCGTCATGCGCACGGTGGCCCCCGACATTCCGCTGGAGCGCATCTTCGCCGGCATCCTGCCTTTCGTGGCCATGGATGTGTTGCGGCTCGCGCTTCTGATCGCGCTGCCGGCGATGGCGCTTCTGATACCCAATTCCATGTGACCGGAAGAGATGATGGCGAAAGACGAAGACAGGATCGAGATCGACCGCAATGCCGGGTTTGTCGGCGACTACCTGCTCTATCTGCTCGCTGCCGCCAGCGATGCTGCCAGCACGGACTTTCATGCCCATGTGCGCGAGCAGGGGCTGCGCGTGCCGGAATGGCGCATCCTCGCCTGCCTGAGCGATGAGGACGGTCAGATGGTGACGCAACTCGCCCAGCTTGCGCTGATGGAACAGTCGCATCTGACCAAGATCATCGATCACATGGCGTCGAAAGGACTGGTGAAACGCCGTAGTGACGAGCGCGACCGGCGTCGTGTGCGCGTGTTCCTGACTGCTGCAGGCCGCGCGCTTGGCGCGCGCCTCGTTGATGAAGCGCAGGCGCATGAAGAAGAGATCATCGCGCGGCTGCGCCCCGGCGAAGCAGCGCTTCTGAAGAACGCCCTCAAGCATGTTCACGCGCTTTATCGCGCCGGCAGCGGCATCACGCCTGCGCCGGCTCGCGAGCCCGTGAAACTGGAGACGAGACCGACATGAGCGATCTGGAGAAAACCCCGAAACCCGACGAGCCGCGGCTCCTGCACGAGGCGGTGTGCCCGCAGGGCTGGCCGCAGCCGAAGGGCTACGCCAATGCCGTGATGACCGATGGCGGCATCATCTACACGGGCGGGCTGGTCGGCTGGGACCGCGAGGGCCGTTTCCCGGAAGGGTTCGTCGCCCAGGCGCACCAGACGTTTCGCAACATCCGCGACGTGCTCGAAGCGGCGGGCGCAGGGCCGGAACATCTGACGCGCCTCACCTGGTACGTGACGAGTGTCGAGGACTATCTGGCCGATCCGAAAGGGCTGGGGAGAGCCTATCGCGATGTGTTCGGCCGCTGTTTCCCGGCCATGGCCACGGTGGAGGTGACGCGTCTGGTGGAGCCGGAGGCGGTCGTGGAAATCGAGGCGACGGCGGTTCTGCCCCGGGGTTGAACCAATGTGAGTGACATAAATGCCCGTGACTGTGTGCGGGCAAGGAGGAGAGTGCAGACATGAAAGTAGCTGTTCTGGGTGGAGGCAACGGGTCTTACGCAGCCGCGGCGGATTTCGCCGAGGCGGGCCATGAGGTTCACTGGTGGCGGCGCGACCGGGCAAGTTTCGCCGATGTCGAGGAGGCCGGCGGCATCACCCTCACCGACCACGAGGGCAGCCGGAAGATCGCGGTCGTGCCGACCGACGATCTCGCTGCGGCGCTGAAAGGCGCGGAGCTGATCGTCGCGCCGACGCCGGCCTTTGCGCAGGAGGACATCGCCACCCGCCTCGCGCCGCATCTGGAAGACGGGCAGGTGATCTACCTGCCGCCGGGCACGTTCGGTTCCTATCTGATGATGAAGCGCATTCGTGAAGCGGGCTCGAAGGCCGACATCGCGATTGCCGAGACGGGCACGCTGCCATGGCTGACGCGCAAGCAGGGGCCGCTCGAAGTGCGCGTGACGACGCGGGCCTCGCGCCTGCCGACCGGCGTGCTGCCGGCGCGGCACACGGATCATGCGATCAAGGCCATTGCGGCGGTGTTCCCGGCCTCCATCGAGCCGGTGGAGGATGCGCTTTCGGGCGCGCTGATGAACGCCGGCCCGATCATTCACCCGCCGCTGATCCTCATGAATGCCGGTCCCATCGAGCATTTCGACCGCTGGGACATTCACAATGAGGGCACGCAGGCTTCCATCCGCCGCACGCACACCGCGCTCGACAATGAGCGCATGGCGATCCGCGAGGCGCTGGGCTATGGCGCGCCACACTTTCCGCTGGCCGATCACTACGAGACCAGCGACTGGATGTACGGCAATCTCGCGCATGACAAGCTGGTGGATTCAGGCGACTGGCACGAGAAGCTGGACCTGAAGTCGCACCGCTACATGCTGGAGGATGTGGGCATGGGCCTCGCCTTCATGGTGTCGGTGGGCGACTGGGCCGGCGTGCCCTGTCCGGTGGCGACCGGCCTCCTGGCGATTGCCGGCGCGGTGGCCGAGCGTGATTTCCGCGCCGAGGGCCGCACGATGGAGCAGATCGGTCTTGCCGGCGAAAGCCGCGAGGCGGTGCAGACCATGCTGCGTGAGGGCCTGTGATGGCGGGCGACGTTACCATCGCCTGCATTGGCGCCGGTCGCATGGGGCGGGGCATTGCGCAATGCGTCGCCTATGCCGGCCAAGCGGTGCGACTGATCGATGCGAAAGAGCGTGACGCCGACGCCTTTGCAAAACTGCGCGATGAGGCGCTGGACGAGATCCGCACGGCGCTGGCCTCCATCGCCGCGCTTGGCGCATTCAGGGTGGACGCCGTTCCACAGATCATGGACCGGGTGAGCATCGTGCCGCGCGGCGAGGCGGCGGCAGGTCTTGCCGGGGCGCGCATCGTGTTCGAGGGTGTGCCCGAGGTGACGGACGCCAAGCGCGATGCGTTTGCGCTGTTCGACGCCCATGCCGATGGCGACGCCATTCTGGCCTCGACCACCTCGACCATGCTGTCGACGGAGCTGGCGGGCTTCACCTCTGCGCCCGAGCGCTTTCTCAATGCGCACTGGCTGAACCCGGCCTTTCTGATGCCGCTGGTGGAACTTAGCCCGGCCGACGAGACGGATGCGGAAACCACCGCTTTCGTGCGCGCCTATCTTGAAGGCATCGGCAAGGTACCGATCGTCTGCAAGGCTTCGCCCGGCTACATCGTGCCGCGCATTCAGGCGCTCGCCATGAATGAAGCGGCGCGGATCGTGGAGGAAGGCGTTGCGAGCGCCGAGGATGTCGACAAGGCGGTTACCTATGGGTTCGGCCTGCGCTTCGGCGTGCTGGGCCTTCTGGAATTCATCGACTGGGGCGGCGGCGACATTCTCTACTATGCGAGCCGCTATCTCGCCGGGGCTTTCGATGATGAGCGCTATGCGGCTCCCGGCATCATCAGTCGCAACATGGAGGAAGGGCGTATCGGCCTGAAGACGGGTTCCGGCTTCTTCGATTACGCCGATGTGGACGTCGACGCGTACCGCCAGCGCCGCATGGCGGCTTTCCTGAAGGCGCTCGACAATGCGGGGCTCGTGCGGCCACCCGTGCTTTAGGCCCGGTGCCTGAGGCAGGGCGTGAAACCAGACCGGACGGAACAAGTCCGGAAAACCAGAGAGGACGATGACATGAACCAAGCAACGACCAGATCGATCGCCAGGACCATCAGACGCGGCCTTCTTGCAACGGCGCTGACCAGCGTTGTCTTTGCCGGGCAGGCCAGTGCGGAAGAAACGCTGAAGGCGATTTCCGCCTTCCCGCAGTCACTTGCCTTCTCGCAGAGCTTCAAGGGCTTTGTCGATCTCGTGAACGAGCGCGGCAAGGGCGTCATCCAGATCAACTATGCGGGCGGGCCGGAGATGTTTCCGCCGAACCAGCAGGTAGACGCGGTGCGCCGTGGCGTGGTCGACATGCAGTATGGCCCGGCCTCCTATTATCTGGGCACGATGCCGGAGGCGGATGCATGGGTGGCGTCCACCGTCACGGCCGCCGAGGCGCGCGAGAATGGCGGCTTCGGCATCATGCAGGAGGCGTTCACCAAGAAGCTGGGCGTGAACCTGCTGGCCCACCTCGACACCGGCGTCAAATTCTACATCTACACGATCAACGAGCCCAAGCGGACCGAGGATGGCGGCATCGATCTCGATGGCCAGCGCATCCGCTCGCAGCCGATCTACAACGCCTTCTTCGAGGCGCTGGGGGCCATTCCCGTCTCCGTGCCGGTGCCGGATGTCTATACCGGCCTTGAGCGCAGCACGTTCGATGGTTCGGGCTGGCCCATTGTCGGCATTCAGGATCTCTCCTGGGACAAGTTCCTGCGCTATCGCATCGATCCGGGCTTCTTCCAGACGGATCTGGCCGTGGTGGTGAACCCGGCCAAATGGGATGGCCTGAGCGATGAAGCAAAGAAGATCCTGAACGACGCCGCTGCCGAATATGAGCAGACGTCCTACGACAATTTCCAGAAGGTGATCGAGGAGACCGACAAGGCGGTTCGCGAGAACGGCATGGAGATCATCGAGCTGGAGGGCGATGCGCAGGCGACGTTCCTGGACCTTGCCTATGACAGCGCCTGGAAGCGCATGAAGGATTCCGGGTCGGAGTATTACGACGCACTGCGCGAAGCGTATTACGACCGCTGATCCCGTGCCGGCGGAAGCCTTGAGCTTCCCCTGACGGGCGATCCCGGAGAGGCGTTTCACATCGCTCCGGGGTTGCCCGCAGGGCATTCCCCCGCACCACTTTTGAAAAGCCGCGCGCCATGTTTCTGCTACGCATCTACAACTGGATCATCAACGGACTGGCTGTGCTGGGCGCAGCCAGTCTCGTTTTCATTTCTGCCGCCATCATTGTCGATGTCGTGCTGCGCAACACCGGTTTCCGGCCGTTCCAGTCGACCAGCGCCATCGTCGAATATGTGATGCTGTTCTCCACCATGGCGGCCGCGCCCTGGCTGGTGCGCAACAACGGGCATGTGGCGATCTCCTCCTTCGTGGGGGCGATGCCTGACGGCGCGCGCCTTCTGGCGGGGCGGGTCGTGCTGGTTCTCGCCATCCTGACGCTTGGCCTCCTGTGCTGGCGCTCGGCGGCGGTGGGGCTGGAAATGGTGCAGTCGCGCGCGGTCGACATGCGCTCCATCAACATTCCCTCCTGGGTTCTTTACGCCATGCTGTCCATGGGCTTTGGCCTGATGGCGCTGGAGTTCCTGCGCATGCTGCTTCGCGGCGAAACCTATACCGGCAGCGGGGGAGCACACTGATGGTCTGGTACGAATCCGCCCTCCTGATGATAGGGGGGCTCCTGTTCCTGATGTTCTTCGGCATGCCGGTGGCCATCGCGTTTCTGGCGATCAACATTGTCGGCGTCTACATCTTCATGGGCGGCATGATCGGCATCGACCAGCTTGTCGCCAATGCCTCCACATCCGTCACCAGTTTCGCACTGGTGCCGGTGCCGCTGTTTCTCATCATGGGCGAGCTTCTGTTCCACACGGGGCTTGCCATTCGCGTGTTCGATGCGCTCGACAAGTGTTTTGGCGGCATCAAGGGGCGGCTTTCCTATCTGACCGTGGGCGGCGGCACGATCTTCGCCACACTGTCGGGATCGTCCATGGCCAACACGGCGATGCTCGGCACGACGCTGATGCCCGACATGATCAAGCGCGGATACAAGCCGCACATGATCATGGGGCCGATCCTGGCGACCGGCGGTCTGGCCATGATCATTCCGCCATCCTCGCTGGCCGTGCTGCTTGGTTCGCTGGCGCGCATCGATGTGGGTGCGCTGCTGATCGCGGGGCTGGTGCCGGGGCTGCTTCTGGCGGCGCTGTTCATCGCCACGATCCGCATACAGATTGCGCTCGATCCGGAAGCCGCCCCCGGCTATGCGGCGGAACGGGCGAGCCTTTCCGAGATCATGCGGGCGGTTCTGGTGGACGTCATGCCCATGGGCATCGTCGTGTTCGCGGTGGTCGGGCTGATCCTGCTCGGCTGGGCGACGCCGACCGAATCCGCAGCCTTCGGTGCGCTGTCCGTCGTCGTTCTGGCGGCGTGCTATCGCACGCTGAGCTGGCAGGCCGTGGTGCGCTCGCTGACCGGCACGCTCAAAGTGTCGGCCATGATGCTGATGATCATCGTCGGCTCGACCACCTTCTCGCAGATCCTCGCCTTCTCCGGCGCGTCTTCGGGCCTGATCTCGTTTGCCACCAGTTTCGAGCTCAACGCCTATGTGGTGCTCGCGATCATGTTCCTCGTGCTTCTGCTTCTCGGCATGTTCATGGATCAGCTTTCTATCATGATGCTGACCCTGCCGATCTTCATGCCGCTGGTGGGGCTCTACGGGTTCGACCAGATCTGGTTCTGCGTGGTGATGCTGCTGGCGCTGGAACTCAGCCTTGCGACGCCGCCCTTCGGCCTCCTGCTCTTCGTCATGGTTGGCGTGAGCCCGAGGGGGACGACCATCGGGCAGGTGGCGCGGGCCGCGCTGCCCTACATCGCCTGCACGCTGCTTTTGGTCGTGCTGCTTGCGCTTTTCCCGCAGCTGGCCCTCTGGCTGCCGGGCCTCATCAGGAGCTGACGTCATGAAGATCTGGTATCAAAGCTACGTCGATTACGAGAATGGCGCGGGCTACTGGGATGAACTGAGGAAGCATCTCGACGCCATTGTGGACCCCGGCACTGAGATCGACATCAAGGGCATCACCCCGCATGACAGCTACGCCCACGCCATCGTGGAGTTTCGCTGCGCGCGCGAGGTGATCTGCAATGCGGTGCGGGCCGAGCGCGAGGGCTATGACGCCTTCATCATCGGGCATTTTCAGGATGCCGGCCTCTATGAGGCGCGGTCGGTGGTCGACATTCCGGTGCTGGGCATGGGGGAGGCGTCCATGCTGCATGCCTGCCAGCTTGGCCAGCGCTCGGGCATCGTCACCATCAACCGGCGTTACATTCCCTGGTTTCACCACCAGATCGGCAAATACGGTCTCGGCGAACGCGTGACCGGCGTGCACGCCATGGATTTCGAGCCGGGGCAGATCCTTGCCGCCTTCGGTTCCGATGAGCGGCTTGAAACCGTGCGCGCCCTGTTTGAGGAGCAGGCCCGGCCGCTGGTGGATGAGGGCGTGGACGTGCTCATTCCCGGTGGCGGCATTCCCATGCTTCTGTTCTCGCAATTGCAGGCGCACCGGGTGGATGGCGCGCCGGTGATCAACGGCATTCCGATTGTCGTGAAGCTGGCGGAAATGGCCGTGAAGCTGAAGGGGCTGACCGGCCTTGGCGTCAGCCGCACTTCGGATTTCGTCAAACCGCCGGAAGAGATCATCGAAGAGTTCATGACCCATCCCAGGGGGCTGTAACCATAAAAGGGTCTGTAAGCATAAGAGGGCGTCTTCGCGCCTTTGGGCAATAATTCTCCGGGCCTGTTGACTGGCTTTTGCAAAGCTGTCCCAATATCAAGGGGACGATATCGGCAGCGTCTGGAGGATTGCTATGCGTGCGGCACGCGGACTCTCCCTGTTTTTCATTTTTGTTTTCGGGTTTGCAGCAATGGCTGCCGCGCAGGATGCGCGCCGGATCGTGACCAGCGAGAATGCCGATTATTTCGGTTTCGACCTGCGCACCGAAAAGGATGTGACGCTCGACCAGTGCAAGGCGGTGTGCCTTGCCGATCCGCAGTGCCGGGCCTTCACCTACAACACCAGCGCGCAATGGTGCTTCCTGAAGTCGGATTTCAACCGCCTCGATCCGTTCGAGGGAGCGGTGGCCGGCAAGGTGGTGGTGAGCGGCGCTGCTGCCGATCTTGGCGCGCCGCCGGCGCTGCGCTTCGTGCCCGAACATGTGCTGCGCGAGGCGGATCAATATCGTGACGAGGTGCTGCGCACGCAGAATGCCGTCAATGCCGGTTTCGCTGCCCTGGCCGCCGCAGGCGGGCAGGCGCTTGCGAACAATGATCCGCTCAATGCGATCCGGGCCTATACCGCAGCCCTTGTGGTGGAGCCGGACAATGCGAGCCTGTGGTCTCAGCTCGCGCGCGCCGCGACGGTGGCGCAGCCAGCCGGCGACATGAACCTCTATCGTCTCCAGCGCGCCGGCACGGGGGCGGCCGTGAACGCCTACAATCTGTCGCGCAGCACCGATGACCGCGCCGAAGCGCTGGCCGTTCTTGCGCCGGCTCTTGAGCGGCGCAACCTGTTCCGCCCCGCGCTCAGCGCCTATGAGGCGAGCCTTGCGCTCAGGACCGCGCGCGATGTGCAGGAGGCCTATGCCGATCTCAAGCGCCGCAAGGGGTTCCGCGTGATCGATCATTCGGTCGATTCCGACAGCGCCACCCCGCGCGCCTGCGTGCAGTTTTCCGAGGAGCTGGTGAAGAGCGGCGTCGACTACGCCCAGTTCGTGACCGTCGACAATCTGCGCTCCTTCGCCGTTGATCGTAGCGACAAGGAGCTTTGCGTCAGCGGTCTGAAGCATGGCGAGCAGTATCGCATCGTCATCCGGCAGGGCCTGCCGGCGGCCATTGGCGAGGTGATTGCCGAGCCGGTGCCGCTCGAAATCTACGTGCGGGACCGTGCGCCTTCGCTGCGCTTTACCGGCGACAATTTCGTGCTGCCGTCCTCGGCGCGCCGGGGCATCCCGTTTGTTTCCGTGAATGCCGACAGCGCGACGCTGTCCGTGTATCGCGTCGGTGACCGCGCGCTGGCGCGTCTTCTGAGTGAGGGGCAGTTCCTGCGCCAGCTCAACGAATATGCGGTGGACGAGGTGGCCGACCAGATGGGCGCACCCGTCTTCGAAGGCACGATCGAGGTGGACGCCGAACTGAACAAGGATGTCGTCACCAGCATTCCCGTCGATGAGGCGGTGCCGGAGCGCAAACCCGGCGTCTACATGATGACGGCGGTGCCGGAGGGCGACCGGAGCCAGAACTGGGACAACCGCGCCACGCAGTGGTTCCTTGTCTCCGATATCGGGCTTTCCACCTTTGCCGGCGAGGACGGGCTTTCGGTCTTCGCGCGCTCGCTTGCGAGTGCGAAGCCGCTCGACGGTCTGAAGCTCAGGCTGGTGGCGCGCAACAATGAGGTGCTTGGCGAGGCGGAGACCGATGGCGATGGCCATGCGCGCTTCGATCCCGGTCTGGCGCGTGGTTCTTCCGGTCTCGCGCCGGCGGCGATCATCGCTGAAGACGGGACTGAGGATTTCGTCTTCCTCGACATGACGCGCGCGGGCTTCGATCTTTCGGATCGTGGCGTGACGGGGCGTCCTTCGCCCGGACCGCTCGACGTGTTCGCCTGGACGGAGCGTGGCATCTATCGCGCCGGCGAGACGGTGCATGCGAGCGCGCTCACGCGCAATCCCGCTTCGGATGCGGTGGAGGATCTGCCGCTGACCTTCATCTTCCGCCGCCCCGACGGCGTGGAGGACCGGCGCGTCGTTTCCGATGGCGCGGCGCTTGGCGGTCATGCGGTGGCGCTCGATCTGCCCGGAAGCGCGATGCGCGGCACCTGGGTGCTCGGCATTTATGCCGATCCGAAAAAGCCGGCGCTGGCCGAGAAGAACTTTCTGGTCGAGGATTTCGTGCCCGACCGCACCGAGTTCGAGCTTGCGAGCGCCGATGAGACCGTGCCGGTCGGCGGTGCGACGGATGTGACCGTCGATGGCCGCTATCTCTATGGTGCACCGGCGGCGGGGCTTGCGCTTGAAGGCGAACTGACGGTCGCGCCGACGCGCGAATGGAAAGCCTTCCCCGGCTATGTCTTCGGCCTTGATGATGAGGAGGATGTGGAGGCGCTGCGCGTTTCGCTGCCCGGTCTGCCCGAGACCGATGCGGAAGGGCAGGCGCGGTTCCCGGTGGCGCTGGATGGCGCGCCATCCACCACGCGTCTCCTGAAGGCGGATGTCAGCGTGCGCATGCGCGAGGCCGGCGGCCGCGCCGTGGAGCGCGCGCTGGAGATCGGTGTCGAGCCGGAAAGCGCGATGATCGGCCTGAAGCCGGAATTCACCGGCGGGCGCGTTGCCGAGGGAGCGACGGCGAATTTCCGCGTGATCGCGGTCGATCCGAAGGGCGAGCGCATCGCCATGGACGGCCTCGAATGGAAACTGCTGAAGGTGGAGCGGCACTATCAGTGGTATCGCGATGGCGGTTCCTGGAACTATGAGCCGATCACCACGACGAGCCTCGTGCGCGAGGGAACGGTGGACGCGAAGGCCGACAGCGAGCCGCAGATCGGCGTTTCCGTGGACTGGGGGCGCTATCGCCTTGAGGTGGAAAGCCCGGATGCGGGCGGGCCGATCACCAGCGCGGCGTTCGATTCCGGCTGGTATGTGGAGGCCGGTTCCACCGAGACGCCGGACGGGCTGGAAGTGGCGCTCGACCGCGACGCCTATGCGGTGGGTGAGACGGCGAAGCTGAAGATTTCGCCCCGCTTTGCCGGCGAGGTTCTGGTGACGGTGGGGTCCGAGAGCCTGCTTGAAACCTTTACCGCAAACGTGCCGGAAGCCGGTGCGACCGTGGACATTCCGGTGACCGACGCGCTGGGGGCCGGGGCCTATGTGACCGCAACGCTGTTCCGCCCCGGCGACGATGCCGAAAACCGCCTGCCCATGCGCGCCATCGGCGTGCGCTGGCTCAAGGTTGATCCGGGTGCGCGTGACCTTTCGGTTGAACTCGGCGTGGAGGAACAGGCGCGCCCCGATGCTGCCCTTTCAATTCCCGTCAGCGTTGGCGGGCTGGAACCGGGTGAAGAAGCCTATGTGACCGTTGCGGCGGTCGATGTCGGCATTCTCAACCTGACGCGCTACGAGCCGCCACAGCCGGACGCCTGGTATTTCGGCCAGCGCATGCTGGGCATCGAGATGCGCGACATTTACGGGCGGTTGATCGATGGTTCGCTCGGCGCGATGGGCCGGCTGCGCACCGGCGGCGATGGCGGGGGCATGGCGCCCACCGGCAGCGCGCCGACGCAGAAGCTGGTCGCCTTCTTCTCCGGCATCGTTAAGGTGGACGATGACGGGAAAGCGGAGGTCTCCTTCGAGATTCCGCAGTTCAACGGCACGGCCCGCATCATGGCGGTCGCCTGGTCGAAGAAGGGCGTGGGCAGCGCGCAGCAGGATGTGATCATCCGCGATCCCGTTGTGCTGACCACCAGCCTCCCGCGCTTCCTGGCGCCGGGCGACGAGGCGCGGCTTCTGCTTGAAATCGCCAACACGGATGGTCCTGCCGGTGACTATCGCCTCACGGTGATGGCCGAAGGGCCGGTGGACGCCGATCTGCGGTCGCTCTCCGATACGGTGACGCTTGAGGCGGGCGGCAAGGCCACGCTCTCCGTGCCTGTTTCGGCGACGAACCAGACGGGCGAGGGCGCGTTGACGGTGGCGCTTGCGCATGAGAGCGGGCTTGCCGTGGAGAAGAGCGTGCCCCTGCCGGTGCGGCCTGGTGTGATGCCGGTTGCCAGCCGCAGCGTGGTGACGCTTGCAGCCAATGGCGGCAGTGTCACGCTGGACGGCGCGCTTCTGGAAGACAGCTTTGCAGAGAACGCTTCGGTGAGCCTCAACATCTCGCGGGCCGACGGGTTCGACATTCCGGCACTTTTGATGTCGCTCGACCGCTATCCTTATGGATGCACGGAGCAGACCACGAGCCGCGCGCTGCCGCTGCTCTATGTGAGCGAGCTTTCAAAGGCTGCGGGGCTGGAAGAGGATCCGGCGCTGAAGGGGCGCATTGAGGACGCCATCACAAGCGTGCTTGCCGCGCAGTCTTCGTCTGGCGGCTTCGGTCTCTGGGGACCGGGATCGGGCGATCTGTGGCTCGACGCCTATGTGACGGACTTCCTCACCCGCGCCGGCGAGCAGGGCTTTGCCGTGCCAGAGGCGGCGATGGGCCAGGCGCTGCAGAACCTCTCGAACACGCTCGCCTATGACACGGATGTCTCCTCGCGCGGCAGCGAGATCGCCTATGCGCTTTATGTGCTGGCGCGCAACCGCAAGGCTTCGGCCGGTGACCTGCGCTACTATCTCGACACGCGGCTCGATGAGTTCTCCACGCCGCTGGCCCGTGCGCAGCTTGCCGCGGGTCTCGCGCTCTACGGCGATGCGGAACGTGCGGAACGGGGCTTTGCCTCCGCCTTCCGTCTCGCTCAGGGCATGAGCGGGCGTTACACGGCGCGCTCCGATTACGGATCGCGTCTGCGCGACGGTGCGGCGATGTTGGCGCTGGCGGCGGAAAGCCGGCCCGAACCGGCGCTGGTGCCGCAGATGATCGATCTGGTGGCGGATGTGCGCGGTGACACGCGTTACATGAGCACGCAGGACGAGGCGTGGATGCTTCTGGCCGCCCGTGCGCTGAGCCAGTCGAGCGACGATTTGCGCCTGACCGTGGACGGCAACGCCCATGCGGGCGCGTTCTCGCGGCGGCTTTCGGGACTGGAGATCGAGGCCGCGCCACTGACGGTGGCCAATCAGGGCAACGAGCCGGTCGATGCGGTGATCACCACCGTGGCCGCGCCGCAGCAGCCGCTGCCGGCGGGCGGCGAGGGCTTCACCATCGAGCGGCGCTACTACACGCTGGACGGTGAAGAGGCGAATGTCTCCGATGCGCGCCAGAACGAGCGCTATGTGGTGGTTCTGGAGATGATGGAACAGAACGCCTGGCCTTCACGCGTTCTGGTCTCCGACCTGTTGCCAGCGGGCTTCGAGATCGACAATCCGCGCCTGGTGGGCAGCGCCGAACTGGCGAATTTCGAGTGGCTTGGCGAGACGGATGCGGTTCACACCGAGTTCCGTGACGACCGCTTCATCGCCGCCTTCGACCGCAATGGCGGCGGCAAGTTCCGGCTCGCCTATGTGGTGCGTGCGGTGACTCCGGGCGTCTACACGCATCCGGCGGCGAGCGTGGAAGACATGTACCGTCCGCAGCTCTCCGCCCGCACGGCCACGGGCTTCATGGAGATCGTGGGGCAGTAGGCGGCGGCGATGAAAACGCGTCGACATATGCGCCGGGTTGCCATGGCCGCTGGCCTTGCGGCCCTGCTCGCCATTGGCGGGGCGGTGACGCTCGACCGGCTGGACGCGGCCTATCCGCCGCCGCTTGATCCCGCCCCGCTTTCGGTGGAGGTGCTCGACCGAGACGGGGCGCTGCTGCGGGCCTATGCGGCGTCTGACGGGCGCTGGCGTCTGCCGGCGGATATCGACACGCTCGACCCGCAGTTTCTCAAGATGCTGGTCGCCTATGAGGACAAGCGCTTCTGGTCGCATCCGGGTGTCGACATGCGCGCGCTTGGCCGCGCCGCATTGCAGCTCTTGCGGAACGGGCGCATCGTCTCGGGCGGTTCAACACTGTCGATGCAGCTTGCCCGCCTCACCGAGCCACGCGCGGCGCGCAGCTTCAGCGCCAAGTTTCGGCAGATCGCGCGCGCGCTTCAGATCGAACGCAGGCTTTCCAAGCGGGAGATCCTGGAGCGCTACCTGACGCTCGCGCCCTATGGCGGCAATCTTGAAGGGGTGCGCGCGGCGAGCCTCGCCTGGTTCGGCAAGGAGCCGCACAAGCTGGGGCTGGAGGAGGCTGCGCTTCTGGTCGCCCTGCCGCAATCGCCGGAAGCGCGCCGGCCTGACCGGCATCCGCAGACGGCAAAAGCCGCGCGCGACCGGGTGCTTGCGCGCATGGCGGGGGCTGGCGTCATCATCGAAAGCGAGGTCGCGCGCGGCTTTTGCCGTCTGCGGATGCC
>MRWG01000757.1_pt1 | contig 27291 bp, 20 predicted proteins | sample 1013341 | NCBI WGS metagenome assembly MRWG01 (sample SAMN06117577, study PRJNA244670) | biofilm metagenome | biome: Water; feature: Cathode Biofilm; material: Biofilm; isolation source: microbial consortium enriched at the cathode of a solar microbial fuel cell | place: USA: District of Columbia ... | reverse complement strand
CCCCCGCCGCAACCGACGGCCGCCGGCATCGCTCCCCCTCCACCCGGCATTTCCCGGTCCAGATGTTCGCGAGCGTGCTGGGCCTCGCCGCGCTCGGCCTCGCCTGGCGGGAAGCGGCGGAGAGTTTCGGCTTCACCGTCGCGGTGAGTGAACTGTTCCTCGGCTTCGCCGCCGGTTTCTACATCGCCGTGCTGGCGTTCTACGGCCTCAAGGCGATGCGCCACCCGGACGCGGCGATCGAGGATTTCACCGATCCGATCCGCGGTTCCTACTTCGCCGCCGCCGGCATGGGGCTCCTCTTGTTCTCGGCCGCCGCCGCACCGCATTCGCCCTGGCTCGGCCAGGCGCTGTGGATCCTCGGCGCGCCGGTCAACCTGGCGATCACCGTCGCCCTCGTCGGCGGCTGGATGGGGCGCGAGTTCCACATCCGCCACGCGACCCCCGTCTGGTTCCTGCCGATCGCCGGCAACCTGCTGGCCGCGATCGGCGCGCCGGCGCTCGGCTATGCCGAACTCGGCTGGATGATCTTCGCGGTCGGCATCGTGCTCTGGATGCTCCTGCAGGTGATCATCTTCTACCGCCTGCTGTTCCACGAGCCGATCGAGCAGCCGCTACGCCCGACCATCGTCATCATGCTGGCGCCGCCGGCGCTCGCCGCCATCGCCTACCAGGTGCTGGCCGGCGGGGCGAGCTACGGCGCGGTCGCGGGCTTCGGCACCATGCTCTACGGGTTGGCGCTGTTCGTCGGGCTGCTCTTGGCCGTGCGCATCCCGATGCTGATGCGCATGCCCTTCGGCCTCAGCGCCTGGTCCTACAGCTATCCGCTGGCGGCCTTCACGATCGCGGCGACGCTCTACGCCGACCGGCACCCGCACTGGGCGGCGGAGACGATCGCGATCGCGGGCCTCGCCGGCACGACGCTGATCACCCTCGTGCTGTTCGTTCATACCGCGCGCGACCTGATCGCGGGCCGGCTGTTCCGCTTGCCCGCCCCGAAGGCGGAGGCGCAGGACTAGACGCCCTCCTCCGCCGCTTCGCGACTCCCAACCGAGCCCACAAAGAAGAAACCCACCCGCCATGTCAGACCGTCCGACCGACGCCACCTCCGCCAGCACCGCCCATATCGCCGCCAGCATCCTGATCGAGACCCAGTCGGTCCTGTTCCGACCCGAGGACCCGTTCACGCTGACCAGCGGCCGCAAGAGTCCGGTCTATATCGACTGCCGGCGGCTGATCGCCTTCCCGCGCGCGCGCCGACGACTGATGAAGATGGCGGCAGCACGGCTGGAGGAGGCGATCGGGTTCGAGAGCCTGGACGCCGTCGCCGGCGGCGAGACCGCGGGCATCCCCTATGCCGCCTGGCTCGCCGACCATCTGATGCTGCCGATGGCTTATATCCGCAAGAAGCCCAAGGGGTTCGGGCGCAACGCGCGGATCGAGGGCGATTTGCATGAGGGTCAGCGCGTGCTGCTGGTCGAGGATTTGGCGACCGACGGCGGCTCCAAGCTCTCCTTCGTCCAGGGCATCCGCGACGCGGACGCGGTCTGCGAGCACTGCTTCGTCGTCTTCCACTACGGCATCTTCCCGGAAAGCGTCAGTGATCTGGCGAAGGAGGGGGTGACGCTGCACGCGCTCGCCACCTGGTGGGACGTGCTCGCCACCGCGCGGAAGACCGGCTATTTCGACGAGGCCTCGATGGCCGAGGTCGAGGCCTTCCTGAACGATCCGAAGGGCTGGTCGAAGGCGCGTGGCGGCGAGGAAGGCTGAACCGCCCTATCCCCTGCACTGCCCGCTTGTCCGCGCCCCGCCGGGTGTTACCCTTCTTTCGCCCGAAGCCGGAGCTTGAGGAGGACGCCCGCCGATGACGTGTCTGAAACCGTTCGTCGCCCTGATCGCGCTCGTCGTCGCGATGGCCGGCCCGGCCGCCGCCTCGCCCGCGCAGGCGGCCTCAAAGGAACGGCTCGTCATCGGCATCTCGCAGTATCCCTCGACGCTGCATCCGAGCTTCGATTCGATGCTGGCGAAGAGCTATGTGGCCGGCCTCGCCCGGCGCCCGATCACCGCCTACGACCCGGACTGGGAACTGACCTGCCTGCTCTGCACCGGGCTCCCGAGCTACGAGGCCGGCACCGCCGTCGACGAGACGGCGGAGAACGGCGAACCCGGCATCGCCGTCACCTACGAATTGAAGGAGGGGATGGTCTGGGGCGACGGAACGCCGATCACGACCGAGGACGTGCGCTTCACCTGGGAGGTCGGCCACGACCGCGAAACCGGGATCGACGCCTACGAGCTCTATCGCCGGATCGACCGGGTCGAGGTGCATGACGACCGCCGCTTCACGCTGCACGTCAACAAGCGCACCTGCGACTTCCAGGGCCTCGGCGACTTCAACCTGCTGCCGGCCCATATCGACCGCCCGATCTTCGAGGAAGCGGGGGCGGCCAACTACCGCGCCCGCACCGCTTACCAGCGCGACCCGACCAACCCGGGTCTCTGGTTCGGCCCCTACCGGGTGCGCCAGGTCGTCACCGGCCAGCGCATCGTGTTGGAGCGCAATCCGCGCTGGTGGGGCGAGCCTCCCTATTTCGACGAGATCGTGGTGCGCACGATCGAGAACACCTCGGCGCTGACCGCCAACCTGCTCTCCGGCGACATCGACATGATCGCGGGCGAGCTCGGCCTCTCCATCGACCAGGCGCTCTCCTTCGAGGAACGCCACGGCGATCGCTTCCAGGTCCGATACCAGCCGGGTCTGATCTACGAACATCTGGAGGTGATGCTGGACAATCCGGCGCTGGGCGAGCGCGCGGTGCGCCGCGCGCTGATCCAGGGGATCGACCGGCAGGCGATCAGCGACAAGCTGTTCGGCGGCAAGCAGCCGGTGGCGCACAGCAACGTCAATCCGCTGGACGCGGTCTATTTCGAAGGGGTGAAGACGTACCCCTACGATCCGGAGGCCGCCGCCCGCCTGCTCGACGAGGCCGGCTGGACCGAGGGACCGGACGGCACGCGCCGGAAGGCGGGGGCACCGCTTTCGGTCACGCTGGGCACCACCGCGGGCAACAAGTCGCGCGAACAGGTGCAGCAGGTCCTGCAGGCGCAGTGGAACGCGCTCGGCGTCGACGTCCAGATCCGCAACGAGCAGCCGCGCGTCTTCTTCGAACAGACGGTCGGGAAGCGGCGGTTCGAGGGGCTGGCGCTCTTCGCCTGGATCTCCTCGCCGCAGGCGATCCCGCGCACGACGCTGCATTCCGACCAGATCCCGAGCGAGCAGAACAGCTTCATCGGCCAGAACTATTCCGGATACGCCAACCCGGAGATGGACCGGATCATCGACGATCTGGAGACCAAGTGCGCGGAGGAGACGCAGGACGCGCTCTGGCGGGACTTGCAGGAACTCTACGCCGAGGACCTGCCGGCGATCCCGCTCTATTTCCGGGCCAACAGCTACATCCTGCCGAAGAATCTCGAGGGGCTGACGCCGACCGGCCACCAGTACCCTTCCACGCTATGGGTCGAGGAATGGCGGCTCGCGGAGTGACTCCGTCACCTTGGGGGGCGCTCACGCCTCCGTCAGCCGTTCCATGCGCTGCGGCAGAAGATGGCCGGATCACGTCCGGCCATGACGATGACGCGATGAGTTTCTCTTCGTCATCCCCGGGCGTGACCCGGGGATTTGCCGACGGCACGCTCCGGGCGGTGCGCCGATGAGACCCGGATGCTGAGCTACGCCGCCACCCGTCTGATGGAGAGCCTCGTGGTGCTCTTCATCATGTCCTTCCTGGTCTACGGGCTGATCGGGCTGATGCCGGGCGACCCGATCGACCTGATGATTTCCGCGAATCCGAACTTCACGGCCGAAGACGCGCAGCGCCTGAAGGAGATCCACGGGCTCGACCGGCCGCTGCTGGAGCGCTACGGCGCCTGGCTCGCGAACGCGCTGACCGGCGATTTCGGCTATTCGCGCCTCTACCAGCAGCCGGTCGGGGAGGTGCTGCTGCCGCGGCTCGGCTGGACGACGCTGCTGCTCGGCACCAGCCTCGCGCTCACCGTCGCGATCGCCATACCGCTCGGCGTCTGGGCGGCGGCGAAGCCCTATTCGGCGGTCGATTACGGGGTCAACCTGATCTGCTTCGCCGGCATCTCCGTGCCGCCCTTTTGGCTGGCGCTGATCCTGATCCTGCTGATCGCGGTGCCGTTCCAGGGCATTCCCGCGGGCGGGATGGGGGACGTGGACGCCGGGCTTTTCGAGCGGCTGCGCCACCTGGTGCTGCCGGTGGTGACGCTGACGCTCGCCTCGATCGGCAGTTTCACCCGCTTCATGCGCGGGGCCATGCTCCAGGCGCTGCGCCAGGACCATATCCGCACGGCACGCGCCAAGGGGTTGAGCCGGGCGCGCATCCTGGTCGGCCACGCGCTGCGCAACGCGCTGCTGCCGCTGGTCACCGTGGTGGCGCTCAGCTTCGGGACGCTGTTCTCCGGCGCCCTGATCACCGAGACGATGTTCAGCTGGTCGGGCATGGGCCGCACGATCTACGAGGCGACCCTCGGCAACGACTTCAATCTGGCGCTGGTGGGACTCCTGGTCGCGACCGGCTTCACGCTCGCCGGCAACATCCTGGCGGACATCCTCTATGCGGTGCTGGATCCGCGCATCAGCTACCGCGGCGACGCGGCGGGAGGGGAGGCATGACGGCCGACCTCTCCGCCGGCGCCCGCCTGCCGCAGGGCCCGAGCGCCGGCCGGCGCGGCCGCCTGGTCAAGCGTTTCCTGCGCCACCGGCTGGCGCTGGCGAGCCTCGTCTTCCTGATCGCGATGGCGGCGGCCGCGCTGGCGGCCCCGCTGATCGAGACGGCGCTCGGCGCCGACGCCTTCGCGGTCGACCTGTTCAACCGCTTCGCGCCGGCGGGCGGCGCCAACCTGCTGGGCACGGACGAGGTGGGACGCGATCTCCTGACTCGGCTGCTCTACGGGGGGCGGGTGTCGCTCGCGGTCGGATTGACCGCCGCCCTCTTTTCGGCCGTGATCGGCACGGTGATCGGGCTCGCGGCCGGCTTCCATGGCGGGCGGCTCGACGCGCTGCTGATGCGGGTCACGGACGGGGTGATCGCACTACCGATCCTGCCGCTGCTGATCGTGCTGGCGGCCGTCGACCTCACCAAGCTCGGCATCGACGCGGAGGCCGCCGGCAGCGAGAGCGCCAATCTGATCCGGCTCGTGCTGATCATCGCGATGGTCGGCTGGCCGACCGTGGCGCGGCTCGTGCGCGCGGAGACGCTGAGCCTGAAGACCCGCGACTACGTGACCGCCGCGCGCGCCCAGGGCGCGACGCCGGCCTACATCATGCGCCGCCACATCCTGCCCAACAGCATGGCGGTCGTCGTCGTCGCCACGACCTTGTCGATCGGCAACATCATCCTGCTGGAAAGCGTCCTGAGCTTCCTCGGCCTCGGCATCCAGCCGCCGACGGCGAGCTGGGGCAACATGCTGACGAACGCGCAGGAGCTGGTCTGGTCCGCCCCGCATCTGGCGATCTGGCCCGGCATGATGATCTTCGCCACCGTGATCGCCTTCAACTTCCTCGGCGACGGGCTGCAGGACGCGCTCGACCCGAAGAGCGGCGATCGTTCGGCCGGCTAGGGTCGAGCGGCTGCAACCCTTGGGAAACCTTGCCAAATGAGCCCCAAAACACTATGTTCACTGAGTGGTAATCGGGAGACGTGTGAGAATCCATACGGGATTACCGCGGGGCTGGGCCGGGTCCGGCGTTGGTTAGAGTACAGGATCGCGTGACGGACCGGTACGGCCAGACGGCGAAAGGACGGCAGAATGGCTGACATCGCAGGCATCGGCGGCGGATCGAACCCGTTCGGTTTGAACCCGTCGCGTAGCACGCCGGAAGAGATTCAGGCGCGGGAGAACGAATCCCGCCGCCGGGTCGAGCAGGAGGAGCCCACGGTTCGCCCCGCCGAGGATGGCGCGGATACCGCGGCGCCCGCCGAAGAGACCAACGGCGCTTCCGGCATCGACACCGACCAGGAAACCACCGCGGATCGCGGCGGCCAGGAGTTGAGGGAGGATACCGTCTCGCTCAGCCGTCAGGCCGAGGAAGCGATCGCGACCAATGAGCGCCCGCCGGAGCCCGCGACACCCGCGGCCGGAGAGACCAACGTTGTCGCCGGCGACACGCGCGCGACCAATCAGGTGACCCGTCAGGAAGACACCACGACCGAGGTCAACGGCAACCAGAACAATCAGTCCGAGACCACCCGGACCCTCGGCCAGGTGGTCGATCAGTTCGCCTGATCGGACCTGATCCCAGATATCCTTCATTCGTCGGAACGGCCCGTGACCTGCGCGCGGGCCGTTTCTCTTCCGCCGCCACCGAGGCCGTGTCGGTAGCCCCCCTCACGGAGATCCGCCCGTGACGACCACCCGCCTGCTGATGGGTGCTGCCGGATTGCTCGGCGCCTTGGGTGTCGCGATGGGCGCCTATGCGGCCCATGGGCTGGAGCCCGCCTTCGGACCGGAGGCGGCCGAGCGCGCCACGCTCGGCGCGCGCTACCAGGTCCTGCATGCACTCGCCCTCTTCGCCGCCGCCTACGCGGCGAACGGCTTCACCCGCCGGCGCGCCGGCCTGCTGGCGGCTGCACTGTTCCTGGCGGGCGGCGTGCTGTTCCCCGGCGCGCTCTACCTCCTCGCGCTCGGGGGCCCGGCCGCGGCGGGCGCCGTGGCCCCGATCGGGGGCCTCAGCCTGATCCTCGGATGGCTCGCCCTGGGCTGGGCCGGGCTTGGCGGACGATCCGCCGATAGTGACTTGGAATCCGGAGCCGAATCGCCGTAGACAAGAGCTTCATGCGCGCCGTCGGCGCGGCCAAGCCTTGGGACGGGGATGACAGGGCGGTTCGGAAACTCCGCGGGGCGGCGTCGGCCCTGGTTTGCGATGCTCTTGGCCGGCACCGCGCTGGTCGGCCTGTCCGCCTGCCAGCACGTCCTGACGGGCGAGAATTCCATGGCCGCCGAACCGGCGCCCGCTGCCGACGCCATGCCGGACGAGGCGGCCGAAGGCCCCGCACCCGACGATCTGTCCTCGGCCTCGGAAACCGATCTCTCCAGCGTCGAGACCGTGCCGCCGCCGCCGGAAGCGGTGGAGGCCGCCATCCTCGAAGACGGGCCCGCATGCGTGGTGGCGCGGATCGCCGATGCCCAGGCGCGTGGCGACGCCCTGCGCCGGCAGATCGCGGAAGGGACGCTGAAGGCGCCGCTGCCCGATCCGAGCGATCCGGCCACCACCGCGCTTGAAGCCGAGATCCTGCTGCCCATCGAGGAGGAGCAGGCCGCCGCCCAAGCCGCCGCCGAGGAGGCCGACACCGGCGCCACGGAGGGCGCGGAGGGCGAGTCCGACGGGGAGACGCTGGCGGCAGAGGACGCGCCGGAGCACCAGGACCCCGCGGCCGGCGCCGAACCGAGCGGCGGCCCCATCCGCGAGGATGTGGAAACCGCCGCCGGCGCCGCAGCGTCGCCCGAGGCGGTGGACCCGGCCGCATCGCGGGAGGGCGCGTCCGATCCGGCGATCCGTATCGCCGAGACGCCAATGCCGGATCCCGCGCCGGAGCCGATCCAGGCGGCGGAACGCAGCCTGACCCCGGCGGAAGCGATCGCGGCCTACGACTGCATGGCGCCGCAGCTGCAGACGGCCTATGCGCAGTCCGGCCATGCACTGGCGACGATCTACCGGCAGTTCCCGGCCGCGACCGAGGCCCCCTTCGTGTCCGACCGGCTCGGCGAACGCTACGTCCAGGTCCATGCCAACGATCGCGCGATGCGGCGCGATCTGACGCTGTTCATCGATCGCGACATGCAGGTCGGCTCGATCTTGGCGATCCCCTCCTTCACGGTGGAAGCGGGCGGCGTGCTGGAGCCCGGCCCGCTCACGCTGATCGAGAAGATGCACCAGTCCTTCACCGGGCCGCTCGGCAACTACCGCTACACGGTGATCGAGGCGGACGGCACCATCACCGGGGCGACCAACGGCTATCGTGGCGCCAACCTGCGCGTCTGCGAGGGGTGCCCAGCGAAGGAAAGCGACCGCTTCTATCTCGCGCTGCTGAATGGCGGCGACGTCCCGCCCTCGATCGAGGCGCCGGCGGAAGCGGTCCCGACGCCGGATCAGAAGGACGCTGACCAGGCGCCGGCCGAGGAGGAGGGGGCGGCCCTCTCCCCGCCGGCGACGACGGGCCCCGACGCACCGCTCGACCCCAATGCCCCGCTGGACCCGAGCGCGCCGCTCGACCCCAATGCCCCGCTAGATCCGAGTGCGCCGCTCGATCCGGGCGCGCCACTGGACCCGAATGCGCCGCTCGATCCGGGCGCGGCTCTCGACCCCGACGCACCGCTCGACCCGGATGCGCCGTTGGATCCGGACGCGCCGTTGGATCCCAACCAGCCGCTGGACCCGAGCGAGCCGACGCCGGAGGCGGAGCCGCCATCGAGCGACGAGCCCGCGGCGAGTCTCGATGCCGAGGGCCCCGAGACGATGGAGGCCCCCGCCGACGATGCGCTGCCGGCCGAGGGCGAGGGCATGCCTCAGCCCTCGGACCAGCTGGGCGAAGAACCGATCACCGAGGAACCGGCCGACGAGGGCGAGGTGCTCGACAGCGGCCCCAGTATCGAGGCGGCGCCGACGGCGACGCTCGACGAGGAAGGGTTGCGCGAGGAACGCCCGGACGAGGCCTCGGAAGAGCCGGCAGACATGCCGCTCGACAACAGCCCGATCACGCCCGATAGCATGCTGGATTCGGCCCTGGAGCCGGACGCGCCCGCGCCCGAGCCGTCGGCCGACCTGCAACCGCCGGCCGACGCGCCGCCCGCGGTCGATCTGGAACCGGTCCAGGACGAGGCGATCGAGAGCCAGCCCGACGGTTCGGGCGTCGATGTCCCGGCCGCCAGCGACATGCCGGATGCTCCCGCGACGCCCAAGAGCGACATCCCGCCGGCGCCCGAATCGGACAGCGCGGATCTGACGCCCGAAACCGGGGAAGAGGCGCCGGAGGCGGAAGACGCCTTGCCGCCAGCCGGCGACCTGCTGGCCCCCTCGGAAGTGCCGTCCGAGGCGCCGCCGCCCCAGCAGGATGGCGAGACGGTGCTCGACAGCAACGGCACCCTGCTGGAGGAGCCGGCGCCCTCCGACGAGGGCCTGCCGCTGTCCGACTCGGACGCGCCGCCGCCCATCCCGCCGGCCCCGGCCGACGACGATCTGCTGATTTCTCCGGACGAGTTGAACTAGCGGCCGGCTTTGCGCTTCGGTTTGAGCTTGGCCGGCTGAGCCGGCGTCGGGACCGCGCCTAGTCGCGCACCACCAGCACCGAGCAATGCGCGAACCGCACGACGCGCGAAGCGGTTGAGCCGAGGAAGTAGGTCTCCGTCCCCGGCTGGTGCGAGCCGATCACGACGAGATCGGCCTCGAGCTTCTTGGAAGCGGCCAGGATCTCCTCATAGCTGCGGCCATGCGCAACGTGCCCGTGGCACTCCACGCCCGAGGGGATGCGTTCGCCGATGAAGGCCTGCAGCTTCTCGCCGGCCTCATGCAGCACCTTCTCCTCGTAGCCCTCGGGAAAGTAGCTGCCGACGATCGACATTCCGAAATCCGGCACCACCGTCACCAGATGCAGCGTCGAGCCGAATTTCTGCGCGTACTCGACCGCCGTCGGCAAAGCCTTCTTCCAACTCTCCGGATGGCCGAGATCGACCGCGAGCAGGATGTTCTTGTACATCGTCCTGTCCTTCCCCTCGGGCCCGCCCTGATGGGCGGCGTTGCGCCCGTCTATGCCGCCGTCCTATGCCGCCGTCCTATGCCGTTGCCTGCGAGCCGGCGCCGGTGTCCTCCTCGCGCGCGTTGCGACGCCGCTGCGCCCATGCGACGAGCAGCAGCAGGATCACACCCGGAATCCACATGATCTCCTTCGGCGGCTGTTCGTTCGGCACGCCGACCTCGGTGATCTTCTGGTCGAAGTCGAACCCGGCTTCCGAAGCCGGTGAGTTGTAGCTCGTCCCGTCGACGATCACCTCGCCCCCATCCTCGAAGAGCAGCAGGCCGAAGGCGTCGAGCCGATCCTGGCCGGTCTCGCCTTCCAGCACCGGGACGTTGGCCGAGAACGAGATCGGCTCGCCATATTCGTTGAGCCCGTCGATCCGCACGCGGAACTCCTGCCCGACCTCGGCCTCGCCCAACGCCTCGACCAGCGTCGTCGGCTCCTGCCAGGCGAACGGCGGCACCACCTGATCCATCCAGAACCCAGGCCGGAAGAGCGTGAAGGCCACCAGCAGAAGCGCGACCGTCTCATAGATGCGCGAGCGGGCCAGGAAGAAGCCCTGCATGGCCGCCGTGAAGACGAGCATTGCCGCTGTCGCCACGATGAAGACGATCACCGCCTCGGCGAAGCCGACGCCCATCAGCAGGAGCTGGGTGTTGAAGATGAACAGGAACGGCAACAAGGCCGTGCGCATCGAATAGAAGAAGGCGACGAAGCCTGTCTTGATCGGGTCGCCCCCCGATACCGCGGCCGCCGCGAAGGAGGCGAGCCCCACCGGCGGCGTCACGTCGGCCATGATGCCGAAATAGAAGACGAAGAGATGGACCGCAATCAGCGGCACGATCAGCCCGTTCTGCTGACCCAGCGTCACGATGACGGGTGCGAGCAGCGAGGAGACGACGATGTAGTTCGCCGTCGTCGGCAGCCCCATGCCAAGGATCAGGCTCAGGATCGCGGTCAGAATCAGGATCAGCAGGATGTTGCCGAACGAGAGGATCTCGACCAGTTCCGCAAGCACGAGGCCGACGCCGGTCTGCGATACCGCGCCCACGATGATGCCCGCCGTCGCCGTCGCGATGCCGATGCCGATCATGTTGCGCGCGCCGGCGATCATCGACTGCACGAACTCGATGAGGCCGCGATAAATCTGCCCCGAGGTGCTCTGCCTGCGGAAGAAGGCGAAGAGCCAACGCTGGGTGAGCAGGATGACGATCATGAAGGCGGTGGCGTAGAAGGCCGACAGGCTGGGCGACAGCCGCTCGACCATCAGGCACCAGATCAGCAGGATGACCGGCAGCAGGAAATGCAGGCCCGACTTGATGGTCGGCCCGGGCATCGGAAGCTTCACCACCGGGCTGTTGGGATCGTCCATCACCAGATCGGGATAGCGTGCACAGAAGGCGATGAGCCCGACATAGACCGTCCCGATCAGCACCGCGACCGCGTAGATCGTCCCGCTGCCGAAGAGGGCACGCAGGATGTCCAGCAGGAAGAACAATCCGAAGGCCAGGATCACCGCGTTGCACAGCACGACCATGCCGATGGAGATCGCGTTCTTGCGCACATCGTCCCCGGCGAGGGAGCGGAAGCCGAAATAGACGGCGACCTGCGCCGCAAGCGCGATGGCGACCGCGCCGAGGCGCGCACCGCTCGATTCGAGCGCCAGCCAGAGCTCGTTGATGGCGTAAATGCCGCCCGCGATGCCGCCGATCACCCCGATGGTGACGAGTGGGGCGATCATCGCCCAACGCGCCGGCTTCGGCTCCGTCGGACGCGGCAACGCCTTCATCTTCTGCTTCACCGCCTCGAGATGGACGATGTAGACGAGCGCGATATAGCTGATCACCGCCGGCAGGAAGGCGTGCTTCACCACGTCGACATAGGCGGTGTCGGTATACTCCACCATCAGGAAGGCGGCCGCCCCCATCACCGGAGGCATCAACTGCCCGTTGACGGAGGAGGCGACCTCGACGGCACCCGCCTTTTCCGGCGAGAAGCCGACGCGCTTCATCATCGGAATGGTGAAGGTACCGGTCGTCACCACGTTGGCGATGGAGGAGCCGGAGATCAGCCCGGTCGAGGCCGAGGCGACGACGGCGGCCTTGGCCGGCCCGCCGCGCAGGTGGCCCATCAGCGCGAAGGCGACCTTGATGAAGTAGTTGCCGGCCCCGGCCCCATCCAAGAGCGCGCCGAACAGCACGAAGAGGAAGACCATGTCGGTCGACACGCCGAGCGCGATGCCGAAAACGCCCTCCGTCGAGATCCACTGGTGGTAGGCGATCGACTGGAAGCTGGTCCCCTTCCAGGCCAGGATTCCCGGCGCGTAGGGACCGAGGAACGTGTAGCCGAGGAAGACGATCGCGACGATCATCAAGGGCGGGCCGAGCGCCCGGCGCGTCGCTTCCAGCAGCAGCACCGCGCCGATGCAGGCGATGATGATGTCCTGCAGGATCAGGTTGTTCGGGCGGTTCGAGAGCTCTTCGTAGAAGGCGAAGAGATAGAGCGACGTGGAGGCCGCGACGATCGCCAAAATCCAATCCTGGATCGGAATGCGATTGCGCGGACTGCGCTTCAGCGCCGGATAGAACAGGTAGCCGAGGAAGACGGCGAAGGCGAGATGGATCGACCGCGCCTCGGTGGTGTTAAAGACGCCGATGCCAATCTGGTAGGCGATGGGCGAGGCGTACCAGAGCTGGAAAGCCGACCAGCAGAAGGCGACGACGGCCAGGAAGAGGCCGATGCTCTTATTGTCGGGAGAGCGTCCGCCGGTGTCGACGGAGGCTACCAGGTCGTCCAGATCATCCGATTTGCCCGACTTGGCGGTGCTCTCTTCGCTCATCGCTTTTTCCCCCATCGCCCAAGGACCGGACGCCCGGTTCGCCTCGGCGTGCAAGCGTGCCCGACACTGGGCACCATCCCCTGTTCGTCGCCGTGACCGGGCCCGGACGGTGCCGGGTCTTCGCGGGCCATGGCGGATTGTTGTCGTATCGTTACGAAAGAATGGCCATGCGGATGGAACACGGTCAAGCAAAGGGACGAGGCCGGCCCTCCTCCAAGGGAGAGCCGGCCCCGGCCGAAAGAGGCCTTACATCAGGCCCGCTTCCTTGTAGTACTTCGCCGCGCCGTCATGCAGCGGGGCGGAGTTGTTGTCCGTCACCATCTTGTCCTTCTGCAGGTTCGCGAAGGCCGGGTGCAGGCGACGGAAGCGGTCGAAATTGTCCATGACCGCCTTGACGACCTGATAGACCGTCTCCTCGTCCGTATTGGTCGAGGACACGAAGGTCGCGCCGACACCGAACACCGTGACGTCGTCATCCTGGCCCTTGTACATGCCGGCCGGGATGGTGGCGTAGGCGTAGAACGGGTTGTTTTCGACGAGCTCGTCGATGGCCTCGTTCTTGACCTGCGCGAAGTTGACGTCACAGGTGGTCGCCGCCTCCTCGATCGAACCGGCCGGGTGGCCGACGACGAAGACGAAGGCGTCGATCTTGTTGTCGCACAGCGCGGCGGACTGCTCGGCCGACTTCAACTCGGAGGCGAGCGCGAAGTCGTCCATCGTCCAGCCCATCTTGTCCATCACGACTTCCATCGTGGCGCGCTGGCCCGAACCCGGGTTGCCGACATTGACGCGCTTGCCCTTCAGGTCCTCGAAGGTCTTGATGCCGCTGTCGGCGCGGGCGACGACGGTGAACGGCTCCGGATGCACGGAGAAGACCGCGCGCAGTTCCTTGAAGGCGCCGTCCGGGAACACGTCGTCCCGGGTGCCGTTGTAGGCGTGATACTGCCAGTCCGACTGCGCCACGCCGAAGTCGAGATCGCCGTTGCGGATGCCGTTGATGTTGTCCACGGACCCGCCGGTCGTGTGCGTGCACTTGATGCCGTGATCCGACGTGTTGCGGTTGACCAGCTTACAGACGGCGCCGCCCACCTGATAGTAGACGCCCGTCTGGCCGCCGGTGCCGATGGTGATGAAGGTCTCCGCGGAGGCGGGCGCCGACAGCATCGCCATGCCGGCGACAGCCGCCGCCGCGACACCCAGTTTGCGAATGAACATTCTCATACTCCCCTTGTTGTCTTCCGGCCGGTCGGCCGGTTCTCCCTGGTTCGGACCCCGCGCGACTTGCCCGACGGGCGGCACGAAGCCGGCCGCCGGAACCCCGCGATGGTCCGGGACCGCCCATCGGCGCCGTTGGCCGCGGGCGTCGGGTCCCAAAACGGATCGACCCCGAAGCCGGTCGTTCCGGCGGAAGGCCCATCCGAATTCCTCGAAGATCGAAAGCTCGCGCGAACCTGCGGCGCGGGCGCGGCTGGGCGTGGCCACGCCACCGCCCCCGTCCTGCGATCGGGAAACGCTGACCCGGCGCGCCCCTTCGGAGGGAGTCGCCCCGCTATGGGTGTCGGCTATCGACACGCGATCCGGCCCTGCCCTGTTCGTTCTTGCGCGACTTTTGTTTTCTCGGCCGGTCGTTGCGCCCGGCCGCCATCCCTGTTCGGCGGCACCTTGCCCGCTCCGGTGGCGCGAGAAGTTCCGCGCCTCGTGCGGTTCTTTCGCCGCCCGAAGCAGAGTGCCTAAAAACTATGCCCCGCGCCGTTGGGAGCGTCAACCGCGCGGGCCCGCGCGGTTGCGGCGCGCCCCGCCTCAGCGGTTCTCGTAGAGCGCGCCGGCGGCCGGATGCAGCGGCGCGAAGCGCGACGCGGTCCCGAGCTCCTCGCCCGTGATGGTCGCGAGCGCCGGGTGCAGCCGCGCGAGCCCCTGCGCCCCGGTCACGAGGGCATTCGCCACCCGCTCGACCACGGCGGGGTCGGAATCCGCCGTCGTGGTCAGCACCGCGGTCAGCCCGAAGCTGACGAGCCGATCGCCCTCGCCCTCGACGGGCAAGGAGAGCGGGCTGACGCCGGGCATGTCCTCGCCGGCCTCCTCGGCCAAATCCGGATCGAGCGCCATGAAGCGGATCGAGCATCCCGTCGGGGCGGCCGAGCGAACCGCGGACGGCATGGCGGTGACGGCGGCGACCGCATCGACCTCGCCGCGGCACAGCTTGGCCAGTCCGGTGCGCACATCCTCGATGCCGAGCTGGGCGAGGTCGTCGGTGCCGAGTCCGGCGGCCTCCAGTAGCGCGTAGCTCAGCAGCGCGCGATAGCTCTCGTCCGGTCCTCGGCTCAATCGCGCGCCTTCCAGCGCCTCCGGCGCGTCGATCCCGTCGCCGTCGCGCACCAGGATCACCAGGCCCTCGCCATGCAGGGCGGCGACGGCGCGCAACGTTTCGGCCGGGCCGGCCTCGCTGAAGCGGCTCGTCCCCGCCACGGCGTGGGCTAGCCAGTCGCTCTGCACCAGTGCGAGCTGCACCTCGGCGCGCTGCAACGCCTCGATCGCCGCCTCGCTGTCGGAAAGCGGCGCGACCACACAGCCGTGCCCCTCCCCCTCCAGCAACCGGCAGATCGCCCCCGCCAACGGGAAATAGAGTCCGAAGGGAACCCCGCCGCCAAGCACGACGGGGCCGCGCGCCCCGTTTGCCGGACTCTGGTCCGGCGCCGTCTCCTGCTGCGCCGTGGCGCCCGCGGCGCCGGCGACCAGCAACGCGCCCGCCGCGAGGGCGCGCAGCGCCCCGGACCGAGATTTTTTCACAAGACCTCCCACCACGCTCACCCTCGCTTTTCCGTCCCGCCGATCAGGCCGCCAGCATGCGCCGCGCCGCCGCTGCATCGGCGAGCGGCCGCCCCATCAGATGCGCCGCCTCGGCGACCTGGCGCACCAGCGCCGCATTGTCGGGGGCCCGCGTGCCGTCGGCCAGCAGCAGGTTGTTCTCGAACCCCACGCGCACATGCCCGCCGAGGCCGGCGGCGGTCAGGCCGCAGGCCGCCTCAAGCGGACCGAAGGCGCAGACCATCCACCGGCCGCGATATCCCTCCCCCTCCCGCGCGGCCGCCAGGAAGGGCAGGAGGTCATCCGGCGTCGAGACGCTGCCGACCCGATAACGCCCCAGCACGAAGAGGACGGCGGGCCGCGCCTCCGGGATCACCCCCTCGCCACGCAGGCGCTCGAAGCGTCGCACATCTTCGGCGTCGTAGAGGATGTACTGGATCAGGGTCCCGCCCGCGTGCATCTCGCGCAGGAAAGCCGCCCCCTGCGCCGTATCCTCTCCGTCCGGCAACAGCTCGCGAACCGCCAACGACAGGGCCGCAGGCTTCAGCGCGCGCATGGCCGCCATCTGCTCCGTCGGCTGATAGCGGCCGGCCGCCTCCGTCGTCGCCTGGATCAGGATCTCCCCACCGAGCCGGGCCTCGATCGCCTCGATCGCCGCGCGATAGGTATCGGGGTCGAGGCTATGCCCGCCCTCGGCGTCCCGGACGTGCAGGTGGATCATCGCCGCGCCCGCCGCCTGGCACCGGGCCGCGGTCTCGGCCAGCTCCTCGGGCGCGATCGGCAGGGCGGGATGGTCCGCCTTGGTCTTGCGCGCGCCGTTCGGCGCCACGGTTATGATGAGCGGCGCCCGGCCGTCCTCCCCGCTCGCCCCCGCGCTCACAAGCCGACCTCGGCCTTCGCCGCGTCGACCGCGCCGCCCAGCTTGTCGACGATCTCCTCGACGTGGCTGTCCTCGATGATGAAGGGCGGGGCCAGCAGGATGTGGTTGCCCCGCTTGCCGTCGATCGTGCCGCCCATCGGGTAGCACATCAGGCCGCGATCCATCGCTTGGCGTTTGATCTTGGCATGGATCTGCAGCGCGGGGTCGAGCGGCTCCTTGGTGCCGCGGTCGGCCACCAGCTCCAGCCCGATGAAGAGGCCGCGACCACGGATATCGCCGACATGGGGGTCATTGCCGAAGCGCGCCTCCAGCCGTTCGCGCAGCTGCTTGCCCTTCTCGCGGACATTGGCGAGCAGATCCTCCTCCTCGATCACCTGCTGCACCGCGAGTGCGGCCGCGCAGGCCGTCGGATGGCCCATATAGGTGTGGCCGTGCTGGAAGAAGCCGGAGCCGTCGCGGATCGCCTCGTAGATCTCGGCCGAGCACAGCGTCGCGCCGATCGGCTGGTAGCCGGCGCCGAGCCCCTTGGCGGTGGCGATGATGTCCGGCGCGACGCCGTCCTGCTCGCAGGCGAAGAGCGTGCCGGTCCGCCCCATCCCGCACATCACCTCGTCCAGGATCAGCAGGATGCCGTGCGCGTCGCAGATCTCGCGGATGCGCTTGAAATAGCCTTCCGGCGGGGCGAGCGCGCCCGCCGTGGCGCCGACCACCGGTTCGGCGACGAAGGCGATGACATTCTCCGCGCCCAGCTCGCCGATGCGCGCTTCCAGCTCGTTCGCGACCCGCTGGCCGTAGTCGTGCAGGCTCTCGTCCTCGCGCTTGTCGCGATAGGGGTAGCAGGGCGAGATATGCTGCGAATCGATCAGGATCGAGGCGAACTGGTCGCGCCGCCACATATTGCCGCCGACGGCCAGGGCCCCGAGCGTGTTGCCGTGATAGCTCTGACGGCGCGCGATGAACCAGCGCTTCGAATGCTGGCCCCTCTCGCCCCAATATTGGTGGGCCAGCTTCAGCGCCGCCTCCATCGCCTCCGACCCGCCGGAGACCATGTAGACATACTCGATCCCCTCCGGCGCGCGGGCGGCCAGATGGTCCGCCAGCTTCTCCAGCGGCTCGTTCGTGAAGAACCCGGTATGCGCGAAGGCGATCCGGTCGACCTGATCCTTGATCGCCTGGATGACCTTGGGATGGGAATGGCCGAGACAGCTGACCGCCGCCCCGCCCGACGCGTCGAGATAGCGCTTGCCCGCCTGGTCGACGATGTAGCAACCGTCGCCGCGAACGGCGACCGGGGGAACGCTCTTCGCGCTTCGGTGGAAGACATGGGTCATGGACTCTCTCCGGCTGGAACCTCGACGCCGGCGCACGCGCGGCCCGGATCGGCGTCAGCCGCTGGTGCGCCGTGCTGCCATGATCTCCTCCCCGCGCTTCAGAGTCCAGGTAACCATCCGCTTCAGGATGCTGCCATAGGCCGCATCGAAGGCGTGGATGATCGCGTCCATCTCGGTGCTTTCCGCCTGCACCCGGTATTCCCAGGTCTCGGAGGCGACGATCTCGCGCCGGGGCATAGCCACCAGCTTGGCGTTGAGACGCACCCGCACATAGGGTGGCGCACCGTCCGGCAGGGGCTGCATCTTCTCGTCCATATACTCGGCCTGGAACTCGCGCAGGTCCGTCTTGAGGATGAAGTCCGCACGCAGGCCGATAACCTGCCGGCCGACCGAGACGATCTTGCCCGTGTTCTCGAAGGTCTCGATCATCAGTGTCTGCAGCATGGCCGGCGCGCTGTCCGTCCAGGCGGCGCGCGCGAAATAATTCAGCTCCAGCAGCTGGCGACGCAGCGCGATCCGACTCGAGGAGATGCCCGCCGGCGCCGTCGGCGCCTCGACCAGCAATTGCCAATCGGCGAAGGGGATGTCCTCGGGAAAGGTGCTCTTCGGCGTCAGCACGTAGATCCGCGCCGGCGCCCCGCTGCCCGGCAATTCGACCGCGCAGGCCGCCAAGGCGGGCAGCAGCACGGGCAGCAAGGCGGCTTGGCCGATCGCCCGCGCCGCCCGCCGGCGGGTCGGATCGCGCGGCGCGGCGCCCTTCGATCGATCGCGTTGGGTCATTTCGCTTCGAAGCCTTCCGTCTTGTCGCCGAAGAAGAAGCGCGCGGGATCGCGCTCGATCTCGGTCGTGATCCGCGAGAGCGAGGAAACGAGCGCCCGCATCTCGATCACCAGCTGGGTGAACTCGTAGAGCCCGGTGTTGGTGAAGGTGTTGACCGGCTCGCGCGCGTCCTCGATCAGCGACGCCGCCTGGTCGGCGGCCTTCGAGATGTTCTGCGTCGCCCCCTTCAGATCCTGCGTGATCGTGCGCACGTCGCGCAGCGCGCGTTCGCCCTGCTCCGCGATCGGGCCGGCATGGGGCTCGACGTCCTTGGCGATCCGGCCGATGCTGCCCACCGTCTCCTGGGTCTCGGCCACCAGCGGCTGCAATGTCTCGACCAGCGCCGCGGCCTCGCGGGTCAGGCGGCTGGCATCCGCCAGCGTCGTCTCGACCGAATCGGCGAGCGCGTCGCTGCGCTTGGCGAAGGTGCCAAGCAGCGTCTCGGCCTCGGCCGCGGTGCGCCGCAGCTGGGCGAGCGTCGTCGCGGTCTCCGCCAGCGTCGCCTCGATATCGTCGGAGGAATTGGCGAGCGCGCCGGTGAAGGCCGAGAGATTGCCCAGCGTCTGCTCCAGATTCTGGCGGTTCTCCGCATTCATGATCTCGCGCGCCTGGTCGACCAGACCGATGAAGCGGTTCAGCAGCTCGGGCGCCTGCTCGATCACCTCCTGAATCTGGGAGGGGGTGGCCGGAATGGTGGGGCGCTGCTCCCCCGGGCCCGCCGCCAGCGCCGGCGCCTCGTTCGAGCCGCCGGAGATCTGGACATATCCGACCCCCGTGATGCCCTGGAACTCGAGGCTTGCCTGCGCATCCTCCTTGATCGGCGTGTCGCTCGGCACCTCGATCGTGACCCGCACCTCTTCGACGTTGTCGGGATTGATGCGCATGTCGCTCACCACCCCGACCGGAATGCCGCGGTAGCGCACCGGATTGCCGACCTTGAGGCCGGAGACGGATCCCTCGAACAGGATGTCGTACTTGACCGTCTCCTCGTCGAACTGGATGCCCGCGAACCAGACGACCGCCGCGACAATGCCGACGAGGAAGGTCAGTACGAAGGCTCCGACCAGGATGTAGCTCGCCCGCGTCTCCATCACGCCTCGCTGTCCGTCTGGTTGGCTCTTGGGCTTGGTAGGATCATTGGGAGACACCCTGGACCGCGCGCGCCCGGGGGCCGTGGAAGTATTCCCGAAGCCAGGGATGGTCGTCCTTCATATGCTCGGCCATGGTAGCGACGCGGATGCTTTTGTCTACCAGCGCGGCGATCCGATCGCACACCGCGGCGAGGCTGTCGAGATCGTGCGTCACCATGAAGACGGTGAGGCCGAGCGAGTCCTGCAGCGAGCGGATCAGCTCGTCGAAACGCGCCGCGCCGATCGGGTCGAGACCCGCCGTCGGCTCGTCCAGGAAGACGATCTCCGGATCGAGCGCCAGCGCGCGGGCGAGCCCGGCGCGCTTTCGCATGCCGCCCGAGAGCTCTGAGGGCAGCTTCGCGCCGGCGTCGGCCGGCAACCCGACCATGGCGATCTTGAGCGCCGCCAATTCGTCCATCAGCCGGGGCGAGAGGTCCATATGCTCGCGCATGCCGACCTGGATGTTCTCGGCGACCGTCAGCGAGGAGAAGAGCGCACCGTCCTGGAACAGGACCCCGGCGCGGGTGTTGAGCGCCCGGCGCTCCGTCGGCGCCAACGCCCAGACCTCCTCGCCCAACAGTTCGATCCGGCCCGCCGTCGGACGCTGCAGCCCGACGATCTCGCGCAGCAGGACGGATTTCCCGGAGCCCGATCCGCCGACAAGGCCCAGCACCTCGCCCGGCCGAACCTCCAGATCGAGCCCGTCGTGGATCACCTGCCGGCCGAACTGGGTGCGCAGCCCCTCGACCCGGATGACGGGTTCCGCGGCTTCGGTGTCGGCGCGTGCGCTGTCGTCCGCCATGGTCCGCGCTCAGATCCCGAGGATGGAGAAGATCACCGCGAAGATCGCGGTGGCGACGATCACCAGGAATATCGATTCGACGACCGAGAGCGTGGTCTGCCGACCGACGCTTTCCGCCGTGCGCTGCACGCGCAGCCCTTCGTAGCAACCGACCATCGCGATGATGAAGGCATGCACCGGCGCCTTGACGACGCCGACCAGGAAATCGTCCAGCCCGACCGCGGACTTCAACTGCGAGAGGAACTGCGCCGGCGTCAGATCCAAGGCCAGGATCGCCATCATTCCGCCGCCCAGGATGCCGGCGAAATCCGACCAGACGGTCAGGATCGGCAAGGTCAGCATCAGCGCCAGGACGCGCGGAATCACCAGCACCTCGACCGGATCGAGACCGAGCGTGCCCATCGCGTCGATCTCCTCGGTCACCTTCATGGTGCCGATCTGCGCGGTGAAGGCGGAGCCGGAGCGCCCGGCGATCATGATCGCGGTCAGGAGCACCCCGATCTCCCGCAATATGGAGAGGCCGAGCAGGTTGACCGTGAAGACCTCGGCGCCGAACTGGGTCAGTTGGTCCGACATCAGATAGGCCAGCACGATGCCGATCAGGAAGGAGAGGAGCCCGACGATCGGCAACGCGTCGAGGCCGGTGATCTCGATCTGCGTCACCAGCGCCTTCGGCCGGATGCGGCGCGGATTGAGCAGCATGCGGGCGAACACGACCGTGACGAGGCCATAGAAGTTCAGCAGGTCCTTGCCGTGCTTGAGCGCGCCGATCAGGCCGCGGCCGAGCTGTTCGAGGAGCGCGGGAAAGCCGGTCGCGGGCTTGTGGTAGCCGGGCTGCCGGTCGGCATGGATCTGCGCGACGATGTCGATCAGCGGGCGGTGGCGCCGCTGCACGCCGGTGATTTCGAGCTCATGCCCCTCGGCGCGCAACCGGGCGATCGCCCGGAACAGCACCCAGGCCCCAGCCGTATCGAGGCTTTCGATGTCGGAGAGGTCGATCGAGAGCCTGTCTCCCCCGGCCGCGATATCGGGCGCGTGGCGCTGGATGCGCTCGCTCTCCGCGATGGTCCACCGACCGTGCGCGTGCAGGACCGCCCCATCGGCTCCCGCCCGCCACCAACCGGCCTTCCCCTCGGCCTCGGCTGCCGTCTTCGCCATCGGTCGATCACTCTGTCACGGGTGCCAAACGGATGGACTTCGCGCCTGCGCCATCGGCGCAGTTGTCGCCCACACGTGCGGTCGCTAGGATGCGCGCCGACGCCCGCATACGCAACGGATCGAGAGATTAAACGGCGCGATGGACATCAAGCAACATATCCGCACCATTCCCGATTTCCCCAAGGAAGGCATTCTTTTCTACGATATCTCGACCCTGCTCGCGAACAGCGACGCCTGGCGCGCCTGCGTCCAGCAGCTCGCCGACGTGATCCGGCCTTGGGCGCCGACCAAGCTGATCGGCATCGAATCGCGCGGCTTCCTGACGGCGGCGCCGTTGGCGCTTGAGCTCGGCCTCGGCTTCGCCATGGTGCGCAAGAAGGGCAAGCTGCCCGGCGAGACGGTGCGCTACGTCTACGAGCTGGAATATGGCAACGACACGGTCGAGATCCAGTCGGACGCGATCCGGCCGGGCGAGCGGGTGGTGATCCTCGACGATCTACTGGCGACCGGCGGCACCATGGCCGCCGCGATCGAGCTGATCCGCAAGGTCGGCGGCGAGGTGGCGGGGGCCGCCTGCATCATCGAATTGACCGGCCTCGGCGGGCGCGACGAGCTACAGGTGCCGTTCGAATCCTTGATCCAGTACGACGAGTAGCCGCCGCTTCCGAGAGATTCGCGGGGCCAAGCCCGGCGATAACGGAGCCAATCATAGTGAATCGGCGTCATGGCCGGACGTGATCCGGCCATCTCCTCGCCGCAAGCGCTGTCAACCGATCTCCGCCAGTCCCGAATGCGCCTCGCCGCAAAGCGTCTCGGCGAGGCCGAGGAGCCATTCGTCGCGCCCGTGGGCGGCGACCAGCGACAGGCCGACCGGCATGCCCTCCAGCCGTCCGACCGGCAGGCTGATCTGCGGATTGCCGGAAAGCGGCGTCATGCCGGAATTCTGAAGCACGCGGTAGCGGAAGCTCTCCAGCGCCTCGGCCGTCCGGCCGACCTCCGGCGCCGGGCCGGGGGCGGTCGGCATCACGATCAACCGGTCGCCCTGCAGCAGCGCCTCGAAGCGCGCGCGGACCTGCGCGCGGACCCGCTCCGCCTCCGCGTGGTCGGTGTCGGTCAAGGTCGCCACCCATTCCATCCGTTCCGCCACGCCGGGACCGAACCTGGGATGGTGTTCGGCGATCCAGTCCTTGTGGGTCTGGTGAATTTCCCAGCCCTGGGCGATGCGGAAGGGCATGAACCAGGGCTTCAGGCCGTCCGGCGCCAGCGCCACCTCCTGCGGCTTGCCGAAACGGCGGGTGAGCGCGTCCATCGCATGGCGCAGCGCGGCCTTCGCGCCGGGGTCGCACAGGCCCCAGATGTCGGTCGGCACGATCAGTTCCGCGGGCGATGCGCCGTCGGCGGCATAGTCGGGCAGGATCACCTCGCCCACCCTGCGGAACAGCACCGGGTCGCGCGCGAACCAGCCGATCGTATCGAAGCTGGGGGCGAGCGGCATCAGCCCTTCCAGCGGGATGCGCCCATGGGTCGGGCGCAGGCCGAACAGCCCGCAGAAGCTGGCCGGGATGCGCACCGAACCCCCGGTATCCGTGCCCAGCGCGAAATCGACGAGGCCACCCGCCACCGCTGCGGCCGACCCGCTGCTGGAGCCGCCGGGGATGTGGCCGATCGCGTTCGGATTCTGCGGCGTGCCGTAATGCGGGTTCTCGCCGTTGATGGAATAGGCGAGCTCGTCCGTGTGCGTCTTGCCCCGGACGCTGGCGCCCGCCGCCAGCAATCGGTCCACCACTGGCGCGTTGCGATTGGCCGGCGGGTGGGTGCGCCCCCAATCCGGATTGCCGCAATGGGAGTGCTTGCCCTGGATGTCGAACAGGTCCTTGACCGCGAAACTGGTGCCGGCGAGCGGCCCCTCGGCGGCGCCGTCGATCGCGAGATCGGGATCGATGAAGCAGTTGAGCGGATCGCGCATCGGGCACCTCGTCGCAGATACGGGTTTCCCAGTCTCAGGATGCGCCGGCCCAGGTCAAGCGGGCCCGCTCACTTCTCGCGCAGCGCGTTCTGCTTCGCCTTGATGATGGGCTTCAGGAGATACTGCAGCACCGTCTTCTCGCCGGTCAGGATGTCGACCGTCGCCGTCATGCCGGGGATGATCGGCTTGTCCTCGCCGAGACTTGTCTCGTGCGTGCGCAGCCGGATGCGGTAATAGCTCTCGCCTTCCTCGTCGACCAGCGTATCGGCGCTGATGTCGATCAGCTCGGCGTCGAGCCCGCCATAAATCGAGAAGTCGTAGGCGCTGACCTTCACGGTGGCCGGCAGACCGCGATAGAGCTGCGCGCGGTCCGACGGCTTGATCCGCGCTTCCACCACCAGGCTGTCGCCGAGCGGCACGATCTCGGCCACCGGATCGCCGGGCTGCACCACGCCGCCCAGCGTGTTGATGACGATCTTGTTGACCGTGCCGCGCACCGGAGAGCGGACCTCGGTGCGCTCCGCCCGGTCGACGCCGGCCTCGATCTCCTCCTTCACCCGCTCGGCCTCGACGCGAACCTCGTTCAGCTCCTGCTGCGCCTCGGTGCGGAAGGTGGTGCGCTTTTCCTGGATCCGGCGCTCGGCCTCGCTGATGGCGCTGCGGGTGCGGGGGATGGCGAGCTGCACGCTCTCGATCTCGCTGCGCAGCTCCTGCAGCTTCTGCTCGATCCGGATCAGGTCGATGCGCGAGGAGGCGCCCTGCTCCACCAGCGGGCGGGTCAGCTCCTCCTCCTGCTTGGCGAGCCGCAGGGCTTCCTGCGCCTGCGCCACCTTCGCGGTCAACTCCTGCAGCTCCTGGCTCTTCTGGATGCGCTGATCCTCGAGAATGCTGATTTGCTGCTGCAGCTGCTGGCGGCGGGAATCGAACAGCAGTTGCTCGTTGCGCACGACCTCCGGCGAGCTCTGGCGCAGCTCGTCGGGGAAATCGAGGCTGTCCGCCATCTGCGTCTCGGCGGCGAGGCGGGTCGCCTTGGCGCGCAGGTTGCGGTACAGCTTCAGCTTCTCGGAGAGCTGCGCCTCGGCGGAGCGGTTCTCGACCCGCATCAGCACCTGACCGTCCTCGACGATCTGGCCTTCCTCGATCAGGATCTCGGTGATGATGCCACCCTCGAAATGCTGCACCGTCTTGGTCTGGCCGGAGGGAACGATCTTGCCCTCGCCGCGGGTCACCTCCTCCAGCGTCGCATTGTGCGCCCACAACAGGAAGGTGACGAAGAAGGCGGCGACCGCGAACAGCATGACGTGGGCGACACGGCTCGCCCCGCGGCCGGGCCCGCGCCCGTCCTCGATATCGGCGATTTCGTCTTCCCAACGTCCGGTCGTCATCTGCCGCCCATATGCCGCCTAAGTCGGGGCGCCTTGCGCCCGCCGCGCGTCAGGTTCGCGCCGTCTGGATGCGCCCGGCATTGAGCGCCTCCATCACGATGTCCTTCGGCCCGTCGGCCACGATGCGCCCGCCGTCCATGACGATCAGCCGGTCCACCAGCGACAGTAGCGAGCCGCGGTGGGTGACCAGAATCAGCGTCTTGTTGGCGAGCACGGTGCCGAGCCGCGCCTTGAAACGCGCCTCGGTCGTATTGTCCATCGCGCTGGTCGGTTCGTCCAGCACCAGGATCGGCGGGTCGAGCAGCAACGCGCGGGCGACCGAGATCGCCTGGCGCTGCCCGCCGGAGAGCTGCATGCCGCGCTCGCCGACCGGCATGTCGAGACCGAGCGGATGGCGCGCGATGAACTCGTCGACGCCCGCGATCCGCGCCGCGCGCAGGATCGTCTGGTCGTCGGCATAGGGGGCGCCCAGCGCGATGTTCTCGCGCACCGAGCCCCAGAAGAGATAGACGTCCTGCGGCACCACGCCGATCGCCCGGCGCAGATCGGCCGGATCGACCTGACGGGTGTCGGTGCCGTCGATCAGGACCGAGCCCTCGTCCGCGTCGTAGAGGCCGAGGATCAGGCGTTCCAGCGTCGACTTGCCCGAGCCGATGCGGCCGATGACGCCGACCTTCTCGCCCGCCTCGATCTTGAAGCTGACGTCGTTGAGCGCCTGGGTCTTGGCGTCCGGGTACGTGAAGGCGACGTTCTTGAATTCGATATTGCCGTGGAAGCTCGGCCGGGTGACGAAGCTGCGCCCCTCCGGCCGCTCCACCGGCGTCTTCATCATGCCGTCGAGCCCGTGCAGCGCCTGACGCGACTGGTGGAAGCGCGTCGCGATGCCGGCGATCTGCGACAGCGGCGCCAGCGCCCGGCCCGACAGGATCGTGCAGGCGACCAGCGCACCGACCGACATGTTGCCTTCCTGGATCTCGTAGACCCCGACGACGACGACGGCGACGGTCACGGACTGCATCATCGTGCCGGAGAAGGTCATCGCCAGGCTCGACCAGCGGTGGGCCAGCATGGCCGAGCGGGCGGTCTTGTCGACGAAGGTCTCCCAGGCGCGCTGCATGCGGCCTTCCGAGCCGGTCGCCTTGATCGTCTCGATGCCGCTGATCGCCTCGATCAGGATGGCGTTCTTCTGCTGGCTTTCGCGCTGGGTCTCGCGCACCACCCGCTGCATCGGGATCTGCATGATCATCCCGACCACGATTGTCACAAGCACGATGAAGGCGGGGATGATGACGATCTTCCAGGTGCCGATCACCGAAATGATGGCGAGGAACAGGAAGATGAAGGGCAGATCGATGAGCGTCGTCATCGTCGAGGAGGTGAAGAACTCCCGCAGATGCTCGAACTCGCGCAGCTGGTTTGCGAGGCCGCCGGCCGACGGCGGCCGGTTCGCCATCTTCATCCCCAGCATCTGCTGGAAGAGCCGTGAGGCGATCTGGGTGTCCGCCGTTTTTCCTGCGACATCAACGAGATAGGCACGCAATAGCTTCAACAGGAAATCGAACGCATAGACGATCAGAATGCCGAGCGCGAGGACCCAGAGCGTCTCCTCCGCGAAGTTCGGCACCACGCGGTCGTAGACGTTCATGACGAAGAGCGGGTTCGCGATCACGAAGGCGTTGATCATGATTGCCGCGATGATGACCTCGACATAGAGCTTCCAGGACCCGAAGATCGTGCCCCAGAACCAGCCCTTCGGGTCGGCGACCCGGGTTTCCACCGCGCGCTGGTCGTACTGGAACTCCGGCCGCGCGAAGAGCGCATAACCGACGTAGTCCTGCGTCAGCTCCTGATAGTCGACATCGCGCGCCCCGGCGCCCATCTCCGGCAGGATGATGGTCGCCTTGCCTTCCGAACGCTTGAGATGCGTCAGCACGCAGGCGCGCTGCTGGTCGAGCAACAGCACGCAGGGCAGCGCCAGCTTGCCGATGCCGTCGAGCGGCCGGCGCACGAGACGCGCCGACACGCCGGCGCGCTGCGCCGCGCGCATGAAAAGCTCCGGCGTCAGCATGCCGTCGACCAGCGGCAGGCCCGCCGTCAGCCCCTCGGCCGAGATGTTGCGGTCGAGCAGCGTGCACAGGATGGTGAGCGAGCCGAGCAGCGGATCGTCCTTGGTGCCGGGGCTCGGCTTGATGCTCCAGCTCTTGCCACGCTCCTCGCGTCCCCCGCCGCCCTCGTCGGGACCGTCATCGCCGTTTCCGTCCGACGGCGAGACGGCCGAGGCCGTGGCGAAGTCGTCCGCCGGCCCTGTTTCCGCAGTTTCCGCAGTTTCCGCCGATTCCGCCGGCTCCGGTTCGGGCGGCC
>MRWG01000755.1_pt1 | contig 27395 bp, 23 predicted proteins | sample 1013341 | NCBI WGS metagenome assembly MRWG01 (sample SAMN06117577, study PRJNA244670) | biofilm metagenome | biome: Water; feature: Cathode Biofilm; material: Biofilm; isolation source: microbial consortium enriched at the cathode of a solar microbial fuel cell | place: USA: District of Columbia ... | reverse complement strand
CGGGGTCCTTGGGGTCGATCTCGGCGACGGCGGCGCGGCTGGTGACCGGCTGTGCTGCAGGCCGGGTATCGCCTGCCGGCGCGGCGCCGGCATCCGCGGTGGCCATGGCGACATCCTGGCGGCCCTCATGCATCTCCTGCTGCGGGCGAGGCACGTTGACCTCCTGCTGCGGCCTGAGCTCCAGGCGGCTCAGCAGGCTGACGGTCTCCTCGCGGACCTGGGCCAGCATGGCCTCGAAGAGGTCGAAGGCCTCGCGCTTGTACTCGATCAGCGGGTCGCGCTGGCCGTAGGCGCGCAGCTGCACGCCCTGGCGCAGGTGGTCGAGCGACAGCAGGTGGTCCTTCCACTGGCGATCCAGCACCAGCAGCAGCACCTGCTTTTCCAGTCCGCGCATCACTTCGGGGCCGAAGTTGGCGGTCTTGGCCGCCATGCGCTGCTTCACGGCGCTGCCGATGCGCTCCTTTATTTCCTGGTCGGCGATGCCCTCTTCCTTGGCCCAGTCCTTCAGCGGCAGGTCGAGGTTGAAGAGGCGCAGCACCTCCTCGTGCAACGAGTCCACCTGCCATTGCTCGGAATAGGCATTGGCCGGAATGAAGCGCGAGACCAGTGCGTCGATGACGTCCTCGCGCATCTCGGCGACGGTCTCCTGCACGTCGTCGGCGCGCATCAGGTCCTTGCGCTGCTCGAAGACGACCTTGCGCTGGTCGTTCATCACGTCGTCGTATTTCAGCAGGTACTTGCGGCCCTCGAAGTGGCGCGCCTCGACCTTCTGCTGCGCCTTCTCCAGGGCCTTGTTCACCCAGGGATGCACGATGGCCTCGCCTTCCTGCAGGCCCAGCTTCTGCAGCATGGAGTCCATGCGCTCGGAGCCGAAGATGCGCATCAGATCGTCTTCCAGTGAGAGGAAGAACTTCGAGGCGCCCGGGTCGCCCTGGCGGCCGGAACGGCCGCGCAGCTGGTTGTCGATGCGCCGGCTCTCGTGGCGCTCCGAGCCCATGACGAAGAGGCCGCCGGCCGTCAGCGCCTGCTGCCGCGCCTCGGCGATCTCCGCCTCGATTTCGGCGATCTTCTTGGCGCGCGCCGCTTCGTCGGCGATGTCGGCAGCCTCGCGGCTGATGCGCATCTCCAGATTGCCGCCCAGCTGGATGTCGGTGCCGCGGCCGGCCATGTTGGTGGCGATGGTCACCGCGCCCGGCTTGCCGGCCTGGGCGATGATGAAGGCCTCCTGCTCGTGGAAGCGCGCGTTCAGCACCTGGTGCGGAATGCCCTCTTTCTTCAGCCCCGCGGAGAGCAGCTCCGACTTCTCGATGGAAACCGTGCCGACCAGGATCGGCTGGCCACGCTTCTGGCACTCGATGATCTGCTCCAGCATCGCCTGGTACTTTTCCTTGGCGGTGCGGTAGACCTCGTCGTCCCAGTCCTTGCGCGTGATCTCGACGTTGGTCGGAATCTCGATGACTTCCAGGCCGTAGGTCTCCATGAACTCGCCGGCCTCGGTCATCGCCGTGCCGGTCATGCCGGCCAGCTTGGGGTAGAGGCGGAAGTAATTCTGGAAGGTGATCGAGGCGAGCGTCTGGTTTTCCTGCTGGATGGTGACGCCTTCCTTGGCTTCCAGCGCCTGGTGCAGGCCTTCCGAGTAGCGCCGGCCTTCCATCATGCGGCCGGTGAACTCGTCGATGATGACGACCTTGTCGTCCTTCACGATGTAATCGGTGTCGCGGTTGAACAGCTTGTGCGCGCGCAGCGCCTGGTTCGAGTGGTGCAGCAGGCTGACGTTGTTGATGTCGAAAAGGCCGCCTTCCTCGATCAGCCCCGCTTCGCGCAGCAGGTCTTCCATGTGGTTGGCGCCGGTCTCGGTGAAGGTTACCGAGCGCGCCTTCTCGTCCTTCTCGTAATCATCCTCGACCAGCTGCGGCATCAGTTTGTTCACCGCAATATAGGAAGCCGAGGAATCTTCGGCCGGGCCGGAGATGATCAGCGGCGTGCGCGCCTCGTCGATGAGGATCGAGTCGACCTCGTCGACGATGGCGAAGTTGAACTCGCGCTGGACCATGTCTTCCAGGCGGAACTTCATATTGTCGCGCAGGTAGTCGAAGCCGAACTCGTTGTTGGTGCCGTAGGTCACGTCGGCGGCGTAGGCCGCGCGGCGCTCCTCTTCGCTGAGGCCGTGCACGATGCAGCCGACCTTCAGGCCGAGGAAGCGGTAGATCTCGCCCATCCAGGCGGCGTCGCGGCGGGCCAGGTAGTCGTTCACCGTGACCACGTGGACGCCCTTGCCGGACAGCGCGTTGAGGTAGACCGCCAGGGTGGCGACCAGGGTCTTGCCCTCGCCGGTCTTCATTTCGGCGATCTTGCCCTGGTGCAGCACCATGCCGCCGATCATCTGGACGTCGTAGTGGCGCTGGCCGAGGGTGCGTTTGGCGGCCTCGCGCACCGTGGCGAAGGCGTCGGGCAGGATGTCGTCCAGGCTCTCGCCCTGAGCGAGGCGGCCGCGCAGTTCCGCGGTGCGGGCGCGCAGCGCCTCGTCACTCAGTTCCTGGAGCTGCGGCTCCAGCGCGTTGATCGCCGTGACGGTCGGGCCCAAACCCTTCAGATAGCGGTCATTGGCAGACCCAAACAGCCGCTTGGCGAGCACGCCGAACATGCGAGTTCCTCGAGTTGTGCAGGATGGCGGCCGAAGCGCCTTTTCACGTGGTGTGACACATAGGGCCCCGGCTGCGGGCTGTCAACGATGCAGCCCCGCTGCTCGCGGACCGCCGCCGGCGGCCGTTTTGCCAGGGAACGGGCCGGTTTGGCCCCTTGTGGTATGGCCTCTGCCGTGCATGATGCGTAGCGATGTCGATAAGGGAACACAACAGGACCATGGCCGTCCGACGGGCGCGGATTGTGCCCCTGGGGCAGGCCTCGCGGAGGCGGGCTTTCGCCCTGGCGAACTGGCCGCTGCTCGCTGCTGCTGTCTTTTCCCTCGCGATGCTCGGACTTGCCCTGCCGGCCCCCGCCCAGACCCTGGCCCAGAGCGGCAGCGTTTCGGAGGAGGCCCTGCCGCTGCCGCTGCCCGAGCCGCCGCCGGCCGGCCATGGCGGGCCGGAGGTCGCCCGCCTGAAGGAAGCCTTCACGCAGATGTCTGCGCAGAATCCGGTGGTTGCACGGGTGAACGGGCACGAAATCCGTTGGGTCGAGGTGGTGAATTCCGCCGACGATCTGCCGCAGCGCTACCGCGAACAGCTCGAATCCGTCTTTCCCGCCCTGCTCGACCGCCTGGTGGACCTGCGCCTCCTGGCCGATGCGGCGCGCGAGGAAGGCCTCGAGGAAGATCCCGAGGTGTTGCGGCGTATGGCCGCCTATCAAGACCGTGTGCTCTCGGGCGTGCTGCTGGAGCGCTATCTGGAGGAAGCGGTCACCACCGCAGCGCTGCGCGAGCGCTATGACGCCATGGTGGCGGCGCGCCGCGCCGACCAGGAGATCCGCGCGCGCCACATCCTGCTCGACAGCGAAGAGGCGGCCCAGGCGGTTGTCGCGCGCCTCGACCGCGGCGAGGTCTTCATCTCGCTGGCGACCGAGCTGTCGCAGGGCTCTTCGGCCCAGCGCGGCGGCGATCTCGGCTACTTCCTGCCGAGCCGCATGTCGCCGGCCTTTGCCGAAGCGGCGCTGGCGCTGGAGCCGGGCGAGTACAGCCGCAAGCCGGTGCGCACCGAGTTCGGTTGGCACGTCATCCTGCTGGTGGACCGCCGTGCCGACGATATTCCTTCCTTCCTCGACATGCAGGACAAGCTGCGCGAGGAAGCGACCAAGTTTGCTGTTGACCGGCTGCTGCTGCGCCTGCGTGATCAGGCCGCGCTGGAGATGTTTCCCGCGGACGCCGCATTAGAGGGCGCGCAATGAGCTGCCTGCTATCTGCCCGGCGGTGCCCCCGCGGCGCCGCTTCTATTCCCATTGCCCCTATTCCCATTGCCGAGTGATCCCCCCGAAAAGGGTACTCCGCCCCGCAAGGAGAGATGTCCAATGACGAAGAAGCCCATCGCCGCCGCCCTGCTGATCGCCGGGTTGGCTCTGACGGCCGGTTCCGTCCATGCTCAGGACCCCGCCGCCGAGGAGTCCGCCGAGGGCGACGTGGTGGCCGTGGTGAACGGAAAGAACATCAACGAGTCCGATCTCATCGCTTTCATCCAGCAGCTGCCGCCGCAGGTTCAGCAGCAGGTGCAGCTGCTCATGCCGCAGATCCTCGATCAGCTGGTGAACAACGCCCTGACCACCGAGGCCGGGCGCGAGGCCGGGCTGGCAGGCGATGAGGAAGTCCAGCAGCGGGTCGCCAAGATCGAGGATCTGATCATCGGCCAGACCTATCTGCAGCGTCAGCTCGACGAGCGGGTCACGGACGCCAGGCTCGACGAGGCCTACCAGGCATACCTCACGGAGAACCCGCCGCAGCGCCAGCTGAAGGCGCGCCACATCCTGGTCGAGACCGAGGAGCAGGCGAAGGAAGTCATCGTCGCGCTGGACGGCGGTGCCGACTTCGCCGAACTGGCCAAGGAGAAGTCGACCGGCCCCAGCGGCGCCAATGGAGGCGAACTGCCGCCTTTCAAGGAAGGCGAAATGGTGCCGGCCTTCTCCGACGCCGCCTTCGCCATGGAAGTCGGCACTCACTCGGCGGAGCCGGTGAAGACGCAGTTCGGCTACCACGTGATCAAGCTCGAGGACAGCACCATGAGCGAGCCGCCGAGCATGGCCGAGCTCGAGGAGCAGCTGCGCGACCAGCTCGCCCAGGAGGCGGTGGAAGAAGTCTATGCCGAACTGCGTGAGGGCGCCGAGATCGACATCCTGCTCGGCAAGCCGAAGGCCGAGGAAGAGGCGCCGATGGAAGGTGGCTCCGAGGCGCCGGCGGCTCAGGAGCCCGCACCGGAAGCGGGCGGTGACAGCGCCCCGGCCAATAACTGAAGCGGCGACTTTACGCCCGGCAGCGCGAGGCTTGATGTTGCCGGGCGATTTGCTATTGCAGGGTGATCAAATGATCTGTTGGGGGTCCTCTCCGTGGCTTTGACGCGTTCTCCCTTGGCGCCCAAGCGCTTTCCCACCCTGCCGCCGATCGACGGCGTGACCTTTGCGACGGCAGCCGCCGGCATCAAGTACAAGGCGCGCACGGACCTCTGCCTCATGGTGCTCGATCCCGGCAGCACCGTGGCCGGCGTGGTGACGCGTTCGAAGACCGCCTCCGCGCCGGTCGAGTGGTGCCGGGCGCAGCTGCCGCACGGCCGCGCCCGCGCCATCGTCGTGAACTCGGGCAATGCCAATGCCTTCACCGGCAAGTCCGGCGAGACCTCGGTGCGCCGCGTGGTCGACGCCGTTGCCTTGAGCGTCGGCTGTCGCCCGCAGGATGTGCTGGCCGCTTCCACCGGCGTGATCGGCCAGCCGCTGCCGACCGATCGCATCCTCAAGGCGGTGAAGGGCCTGGCGCGCAAGGTGAAGGCCGACGGCTGGAAGGACGCGGCGGCGGCGATCATGACCACCGACACCTACCCCAAGGGGGCGGTGCGGCGCACGGAAATCGGCGGCAAGCCGGTCACCATCGCCGGCATCGCCAAGGGCTCCGGCATGATCGCACCGGACATGGCGACCATGCTGTCCTTCGCCTTCACCGATGCCCGCCTGCCGGGCGGGTTGCTGCAGGCCCTGCTGAAGGAGGCTGTCGACAAGACCTTCAACTGCATCACTGTCGACGGCGATACCTCGACCAGCGACACCCTGCTGCTCGGGGCCACCGGCAAGGCGAAGCATCCGCGGGTGAGCGATCCGCGCGATCCCAAGCTGTCCGCATTCCGCGCCGCGCTGGAAGATCTGCTGGGCGATCTGGCCCGGCAGGTGGTGCGCGACGGCGAGGGCGCCTCGAAGTTCATCACCATCAATGTAAAAGGGGCCGCCTCGCGCGGCGGTGCCCGTCGCATCGGCCTGGCGATCGCGAACTCACCACTGGTGAAGACCGCCATCGCCGGCGAGGACGCTAACTGGGGGCGCATCGTCATGGCCGTCGGCAAGTCCGGCGAGCGCGCCGACCGCGACCGCCTGTCGATCGCCATTGGCGGCGTCTGCGTGGCCGAGAACGGCGAGGTCGTTCCCGGCTACGACGAGACCCCGGTGGCCGCGCACATGAAGGGCAGCGAGATCGACATCGACGTCGACATCGGCATCGGCCGGGGCCGCGCCACGGTGTGGACCTGCGATCTCACCCATGGCTACATCTCGATCAACGCTGACTACCGGAGCTGACGCCTTGGCGGCTGGGACGCTCGATGCAGAGGCCGGCTGCTGGCGCGACGATGCGCGCGAGGCGCCCGGCCGCCGGATCCTGCTGGTGGCCGCTGCGGCGCTGGTCGACATCGACGGCCGCGTGCTGATCGCCCAACGCCCGGAAGGACGCGCCATGGCCGGCCTCTGGGAGTTCCCCGGCGGCAAGGTTCACGAGGGCGAGACCCCGGAGGCGGCGCTGGTGCGCGAACTGCAGGAGGAACTGGGCATCGATACCCGGCAGTCCTGCCTGGCGCCGGTTGCCTTTGCGTCGCACGCCTACGATGATTTCCACCTGCTGATGCCGCTGTTCGCCTGCCGTACCTGGCAGGGAACACCCGAGGGCCGCGAGGGCCAGCAGATTGCCTGGGTCCGGCCGGCGCGGCTGGCCGACTACCCGATGCCTGCGGCGGACCTGCCGCTGGTCGCCCAGCTGCGCGATCTCCTCTAGGCCGGTGCCGCGCTTCCGGCAGGTGGAATCCCATTCCGGGCGGCCACCTGCGACATTCCCGGGAGCCGGAGCAGAATACTTGCTACTGTCGGTTGCTGGAAGGTAGAATGGGATACTAATGTGGTTCGATATTTCATTACATGATTGTTCTTGAACCCAGTGTCTACGCTTATTAGCCGCAACGTCACTCTCGCGGACCGGCGGACGAGCATCCGGCTTGAGCCCGAAATGTGGGATGCCTTGCTGGAGATCTGCTCGCGCGAGGGGCGTAGCATCCACGACGTCTGCACCGAGATCGACCGCCAGCGCCAGCAATCGGGGCTGACTGCCGGGGTTCGGGTCTTCATCCTGAACTACTTCCGCGAAGCCGCCACCGAGGAGGGCCACGCCCGCGCCGCCCAGCGGCGCGCCCAGGGCGCGCGTGCAAGCGCCCGGGGCACGACGGGTTTTCAGAGCGGCTAGCGGTCTTCTCGCTTCGCCCGGCCGGTCGCCTCGCCGGCCGACTTTTCCGTGGTGTCGAGCGCCTCGGCCAGGCGGGTGCTGGCGCTGCCGGGTCTGAGCGGCCTGGGCTGCGAGACATGCGGGGCCCAGCCGGTGAGGTAGAGCACCTCGAAGGTCGCCGGGATGCGGCCCTGATCGTCGGCGAATCGCTCCTGGTATACTGCGGCGGCGCGCAGCAGGGTGGCGCGCCGCGACAGGCCGCGACGGCGGTTGTGGTCGCTGCCGGTCTCCCCCATGCCGCGCAGGTCGTGCATCAGGGCGAGCGCCGAGGGATAGGTCACCGTCAGGCTGTCGACGTCGACCACCGGCAGGGCGAAGCCCGCGCGCTGCAGCAGCGCGCCGATATCGCGGACGTCGGCCATCGGCGAAACGCGAGGGCTGACGCCGCCTTCCACCTCCATCTCCGCCTGCATGAGGGATTCGCGCAGTTCCTTCAGGCTGTCACCGCCGATCATCGCGGCCAGCAGCAATCCATCGGGCTTCAGCGCGTGGCCGATCTGCAGCAGCGCCCCCGGCAGGTCGTTGACCCAGTGCAGGCTCAGCGTCGAGAACACGAGGTCCAGCGAGCCGGGCGCGAAGGGCAGCGCTTCCTCGTCCGCCGCCAGGGTCGCCGTGGAGACTGTCGGGTTGGTGCGCTTCGCGGCCCGGGCGGCCAGGGCGGGGGAGAGTTCGGCCTGGATCAGGGTCTCGATGCCGCCGCGCCCGGCCAGCAGCTCCGCCGCCACGCCGTGACGGCTGCCGAGATCGAGCGCCAGGGGGAAGTCTCGGCGGATGTCGCTCAGACGGTCGAGCAGGCGCTCGGCGACCTCCCGGAACAGGAAGTCGTGCGCGCCGATTCCGGCGGCGGCGCGGTCGCGATGACGGCGCAGCACGCGGCGATCGAAGATAACTGGCAGGTCGTTCATCGCCGCACTATGGCGCGGCAGGCCCGCCAGATAAATGGCCGCTGCGAAGCGGGCGCAGCGGTTGACCGGGCCCAGACTGCGGGAGAGGATCGTTGGTCATGCCCGAGACCACCGCAAACCCCGGCGAGCGCCGCCATCTGCCGCGCCTTCTGCACCGGCTGGCGCTGCATCGGGCGCTCGACTTGCTGCTGCCGCCGCGCTGCCTTGGCTGCGGCGATCTGGTCGAGGTCCAGGGGACGCTCTGTCCGCCCTGCTGGTCGGCGATCACCTTCGTCGCCGAGCCGCTATGCCGCCGCTGCGGCCTGCCTTTCGCCTTCGAGGCGGAAGATACGGCTGTCCAGCCCGACGCGGAGGGCTACGACTGCGGCGCCTGTCTGGCGGAGCCGCCGCCCTACAGCAGGGCGCGTGCGGTGATGCGCTACGACGACGCCAGCCGGCCGCTGCTGCTCGGCTTCAAGCACGGCGACCGCACCGAGGCGGCGCCCCCCTTCGCCACCTGGATGGCGCGCAGCGGCGCCGACCTGCTGGCCGAGGCGGAACTGGTTGCCCCGGTGCCGCTGCACTGGCGGCGTCTGATCGCGCGACGCTACAACCAGGCGGCCTTGCTGAGCCAGCCGCTGGCCCGTCTGGCCGGTCTAACCGCCGTGCCGGATCTGCTGCTGCGGCGCCGGGCGACGCCTTCCCAGGGCCGCCTCAGCCGCGTCGAGCGCCGGCGCAACGTGGCCGGCGCTTTTGCGGTGAACCCGGCGCGCGCGGCCGCGCTGAGGGGACGCCGCCTGCTGCTGGTCGATGACGTGATGACCACGGGCGCCACCGTCTCCGCCTGCACCCGCGCCGCGCTCAGGGCCGGGGCGGCAGCGGTTGATGTCCTGGTCCTGGCCCGCGCCGTCCGCGACTGACCGCGGGCACGCCCCCTGGACAAGACAGCCTCTGGACAATGCCGCGGGGCGACACCAAGTTGACGGCCTGGGACGCGATCACAGCGGGAAATGGCCGGTTAACCATGGCGAAGGTCGAAATCTACACCAGTATGCTCTGCGGGTTCTGCTACCGCGCCAAGAAGCTGCTTGAGCAGAAGGGCGTTGATTTCACCGAGATCGACGTCATGGCCAATCCTTCGCGCCGCCCGGAGATGATCGAGCGCAGCGGCGGGCGCACCTCGGTGCCGCAGATTTTCATCGACGACCGCCACATCGGCGGCTGCGACGATCTCTACGCCCTGGAATCCAGCCGCAAGCTCGACAACCTGCTGCAGCCCGCCGGCTGAGGGCCTCAGGCGGCTTCGGGCGCGACCGCGCAGAGCCGTTGCAGCGCCGCCGGACGCGGCGTTTCCACGACGACATCCTCGTAGGCGATGATCCGCAGGCGATCCATGTAGGCCCGCAGCAGCTCGCCCGGCGCCAGCAGGAAATCCGGGTTGCTCGGCTTGCCGAAGCGCTCGTTGCCCCGGGCGAAGGTCTCGTAGATCAGCACGCCGCCGGGCGCGAGGGCGTCGGCGATCGCGCTGAACAGCGGGCGGTGCAGGTAGTTGGTCACCACGACGGCGCCGAAACGGCGGGCGAAGAAGGCGGGCAGGCTGCCGTCCTCCAGGTCGCAAGCGAGGCATTCCAGGCCGGGCGCGCCGGCCAGATCTCCCAGTCGCGAGAGGTCGCGGTCGACCGCCAGGACCGGGTGGCCGCGCTCCAGAAACAGCCGACTGTGGCGCCCGGCGCCGCAGGCGAGGTCGAGCACCGGCGCGCCGGCCGGCACCAGCGGGGCGAAGCGGGCGACCCAGGCTGAAACCATAGGGGCCGAAACCGCGGGGGTTGGGGCAGCGGCACCGCTTTGACTATCGGCCGGTTTCACCCTATTTGTTCTCCAGGGCCGTCATCGTTTCGTCATTTCCCTACGACCTGCCGCCCGCCCGCTGTGCGGGCAGAATTGAGGAACTTCGGGCCGCTATGATCGTCTTCGATCTCAAATGTCGCCGCGACCATGTCTTCGAAGCCTGGTTCCCGGACAGTGCCAGCTTCGCCGAGCAGGTCGAGAGCGGCAAGGTGCTTTGCCCGGTCTGCGGCAGCCGGAAGGTGGCCAAGGCGCTGATGGCCCCGAAGGTGCACAAGGGCGCCTCCGCCGGTCCGGCCCCTCAGCCGGGTTCCCAGTCGGGGCGTCCGCAGGGTGGCACACTGACCGTGGCCGACGCCGAAAAGGCCGGCGAACTGCGACGCATGCTGCGGGAATTGCGCGAGCATGTGGAGAGAAATTGCGACTATGTCGGCGGGGAATTCGCCGAGGAGGCCCGTCGCATCCACTATGGCGAGAGCGACCCTCGCGGCATCTACGGCGAAACCTCGGACGAGGAAGCCAGGGCCCTGGAGGATGAGGGCATCGAGGTCGCCCGCGTACCCTGGTTGCCGCGCGAAAACTCCTGATTCCGGGCCATTCCGTCTGGTCCCGGCGCGGCCGCTCCAAGACGCTTTAAGGCAATATGACGCGTATGTTACGTTTCGACGACGGGGCGTCCCGCTCCGGGTAATCTGCGCGTGGAGTTTCTGTGAATACCAGGATCGGCCGCTCCCCCTGGAGCAAGGACGAAATCGAGGCGTTGCTCGCCCGCGAGGATTTCGCTTACCAGGACATTCAGCTTCCCTTCGGTCTCAGCACCGGCGGTCACAATCGCTCGGCGACGGCCGACCGCATTTTCCCGGCCGATATGACCGGCAAGACGGTGCTCGATCTCGGCTGCAGCTTCGGCTTCTTCTGCTTCGAGGCGCTGCGCCGTGGTGCCAAGCGGGTGGTCGGCTACGACGTCGATCCCGACTCTGTGCGCAAGGCGCGCCTGCTGGCCGAGTGCATGGGCGTCGATGCCGAGTTCGAATTGCGCGACATCGAGCGCCAGCCGCTGGACGAGAAGTTCGACTACGTCCTCTGCCTCAACCTGCTGCACCACCTGAAGAATCCTATTGGTGCCCTCGACAACATGATCGCCAGTACCAACGAAAGCCTAGCGCTGGAGGTGGCGAGCCTGGGGAGCCACGATCGTGGCAAGTTGAAGATCGGCTGGCTGACGCAAAGGGTGCTGGCGAAGCTGCCGATCATGTACGTCAGCCGCAACGGGACCCGAGGTCCCCGCCAGGTCCAGAAGTTCTTCATCACGCAGACGGCGCTGGAACATCTCCTCATCTACCATCGCGGGGTCTTCGCGCGCCTGAATACGCAGCCCTCGGAGCACAAGGGGCGCTATCTTACTGTCGCGGAAAAGCGGCGCATCGGCCATCTTCTGGTGGTCAGCGGCCCGACCTCGGCCGGCAAGAAATCTCTGATGCGTGCCCTCGCCGAGAATCGCTTTCCGCAATTGGCTGAGCGTCTCGGCACGCCGGACGGCAGTGTCTGGGGCAAACCCCTGAACGCCCAGAAAATCTACCAGCCGGTAGAACCGCAGCTCGACCGCATGGTTCTGCATCACGACTTCATGGGCCCGTTCATGCGGAGCGCCATGGTGCACGAACGCGACGAGGCCAATGATGTCCTGGAAACGGCCGAGCGCATCACCTTCGTCACCGTATGGACTCCGCCCGAGCAGTTGGTAACTCAGATCTCCGAGGCGGAGATTGAACCGGCTCTGGCCAAGGGCAAGAAGCGTCGCCGGCACATGGCGATCCGCGAGCTTTACCACGATCCCGAAAAGGTGCTGGAGCACTACGAGCGCTGGTTTGCCTTTACCGCCAGCAAGTCTGCCGACCACATCGTTGTGGCGCCACATGAAGGCTCGCGCATGATGTCCGTCGCCCAGTGGCGCGACCACGTCGCCGGGATCCGGGCACCGCTGGCGGCGGCCGGCGAATAGCTTTTCAGAATCGCCGGCAGGATCAGGCCCGGCCGGCCTCTGCCGGGCGCACCGCCATCAGCATGTAGTTGACATCTAGGTCGCGCGGCGCGAGACGCCAGCTGTCGGTCAGCGGGTTGTAGGCGACGCCGGTAATCTCCTCGATCTCCAACCCGGTGCCGCGCAGCGCGGCGGCCACCTCCGAGGGCCGCACGAAGCGGCGCCAGTCGTGGGTGCCGCGCGGCAGCCAGCGCAGCAGGTATTCGGCGCCGACGATGGCCAGCAGGAAAGCTTTCGGGGTGCGGTTGAGGGTCGCCACGATCATCAGCCCGCCGGGCTTGACCAGCGCGGCCGAGGCGGCGAGGAAGCCGCCCACGTCGGCGACATGTTCCACCACCTCCATGTTCAGCACGGCGTCGAAGCGGGCAGGGCCCTCCGCCAGTTGCTCGACGCTGCCGTGCCGGTAGTCGATCTCCAGGCCGGACTCCTTGGCGTGCAGCGCCGCCACCTTGATATTCTGCGCCGCGGCATCCAGGCCGGTGACCTCGGCGCCGAGGCGTGCCAGGGGCTCCGACAGCAGGCCGCCGCCGCAGCCGACATCGAGCAGCTTCAGGCCCCTCAGCGGTCGCTCGTCCTTGGGGTCCCGGTCGAAGCGGGCACAGAGGCGGTCGCGGATATAGGTCAGGCGTACCGGGTTGAAGCGGTGCAGCGGGCGGAACTTGCCCGTCGGATCCCACCAGGCTTCCGCCATGGCGGCGAACTTGGCCACTTCCTCAACGTCGATACTGGCCGCGTCGAGATGCTCCCCCGCGTCTTCCATAGGGGCCTGTCCCATGTGCTCAAACCTGTCCTTCAAAGGGGGTCCGCACCCTTGCGCTGGACCATCGCCAAGAGTATGGATAGCCACCGCTTTCGGGGCAACCGCTGAGCACGTCCAGCGCGCCGGGCGCGGCCAGCCGGGGCTGTCGGCCGCCCACACCGCAATGAGACCGTAATCGCAGCAGGCAAGTAGACGTCGATGGCCCGTATCGTGATGAAATTCGGGGGCACTTCGGTTGCCGATCTGGAGCGCATCCGTCGTGCCGCCAAGCGGATAAAGGCGGAGGTCGAGCGCGGCCACCATGTGGCTGTGGTGGTTTCCGCCATGGCCGGGGTGACCAACTCCATGGTCCAACTGGTGCGCGATGCGGCGAGTCTGGCCGATCTGCGCGAATACGACGTGGTGGTTTCCTCCGGCGAGCAGGTGACCTCCGGGCTGATGGCCATCGTGCTGCAATCCATGGGGGTGCCGGCGCGCTCCTGGATGGGCTGGCAGATCCCGATCCGCACCGACGACGCCCACGGCTCCGCCCGCATCGAGGACATCGAGGTGGAGGACATGCTGCGCCGCTTCGGCGAGGGCCAGGTCGCGGTGGTTGCCGGCTTCCAGGGCCTCGACCCCCAGGGCCGCATCACCACCCTGGGCCGTGGCGGCTCGGATACCTCGGCGGTGGCGCTGGCCGCTGCCCTGCAGGCCGAGCGCTGCGATATCTACACGGACGTGGACGGCGTCTATACCACCGATCCGCGCATCGTTGCCAAGGCCCGCAAGCTGGATAGAATTACCTACGAGGAAATGCTGGAGATGGCCTCCCAGGGGGCCAAGGTCCTGCAAACCCGTTCGGTCGAGATGGCCATGAAGCACCACGTGCGCATCCAGGTGCTTTCCAGCTTCGAAGAGTCACCCGGAACCCTAGTCGTCGACGAGGATGAGATCGTGGAACAAGCCCTTGTATCCGGCATCGCCTACAGCCGTGACGAGGCCAAGATCACGCTGCTGAGGGTACCGGACCAGCCCGGCGTGGCGGCCAAGATCTTCGGCCCGCTGGCCGATGCGGCGATCAACGTCGACATGATCGTGCAGAATGTCTCCGCCGAGACTGAGCGTACCGATCTCACCTTCACCGTCGGCAAGGCCGAGTTGGAGCGCGCCGTCTCGGTGCTGCGCGGGCGTCAGCAGGAACTCGGATTTGCCGACCTGCGCGCCGATCCCAACGTGGTGAAGGTTTCCGTAATCGGCGTCGGCATGCGCAGCCACACCGGTGTCGCGCAACAGATGTTCACCGCACTGGCCGAGCGCGGTATCAACATCCAGGTGATCTCGACCTCCGAGATCAAGGTCTCCGTGCTGATCGCCGAGGAGTACACCGAGCTTGCCCTGCGCGGCCTTCACACCGCCTACGGCCTGGATGCGGCCTGAACGACCCGGCGCGCCAGGACTGACCCTGCCGAAAAGTGACCCGGAGCGGGGCAAGTGAACACCCCGGCGGGCATGGATCACGGCTGGGCGGGTTCGCGCCGACTGCTGCGCCTGCTGCGCGATCTCATGAAGGGCAGCGGATCGAGCCAGACCAGGCTCGACAAGGTGGTCGACCTGATCGCCCAGGACATCGTCGCCGAGGTCTGCTCTATCTACCTGTTGCGCAGCGGCGACGTGCTGGAGCTCTTCGCCACCAAGGGCCTGAAGCCGGCCGCCGTGCATAAGACCCGTATGCGGGTGAATCAGGGCCTTGTCGGACTCATCGCCGCGCAGGCGCGGCCGGTCGCCCTGGCCGACGCCCAAAGCCATCCCAATTTCGCCTACTTCCCGGAAACCGGTGAGGAGATCTACCAGTCGCTCATGGGCGTGCCGATCATGCGCGGCGGCCGCGTGCTCGGCGTCCTCGTGGTGCAGAACCGGACTCAGCGCAACTACAACGAGGAAGAAGTCGAGGCGCTGGAGACCGTTGCCATGGTGCTGGCCGAGATGCTCACCGGCGATCGTCTGCTCGACGGCGGCCCCGGTGGACCAGGCGGGGGGGCCGCCGACATGCCGGCGCGGCTCAGCGGCATGGTCCTGAACGAGGGCCTTGCCATCGGTACCGCCGTGCCGCACCAGCGCGGCATCGTCATCACCCAGGTGGTGGCGGAAGACCCGGAAGCCGAACTGAAACGCCTCGACTCTTCCCTCGGCGAGATGCGGGAGTCCCTGGACGTCATGCTGGCGCGCAGCGAGGTGGCGCGCGACGGCGAGCACCGCGAGGTGCTGGAAACCTATCGTATGTTTGCCGACGATCGCGGTTGGCTGCGGCGCATGCACGATGCCGTGCTCGGCGGCCTCACCGCCGAAGCCGCGGTGCAGAAGATCCAGAACGAGACCCGCGCGCGCATGGCCGCGATCAAGGATGCCTACCTGCGCGCCCGTCTCGCCGACCTCGACGACCTCGGCAACCGCCTGCTGCATCATCTGCTCGGCCTGGAGGAGAAGCGGGAGGAAGACCTGCCGGCTGACATGGTGCTGGTCGCCTCCGACCTGGGCCCGGCGGAATTGCTGGACTACGACCAGAGCCGCCTGCGTGCCGTGGTGCTGGAGCACGGGGCGCCGACCTCCCATGTCGCCATCATTGCCCGTGCCCTGCAGATTCCCATGATCGGGCGCTGCACCGGGATCGGCACGGAACTGCGCGAGGGCGACCGGGTGATCGTCGACGGCGAGACTGGGCAGGTGTTGCTGCGCCCCAGCGAGGCGGTGCTCGCCGGCTTCACCGAGTCGATGGCCGCCAAGGAGCGCCAGCGCGCCGCCTACCGGGCGGTGCGCGACCTGCCCTCGGTCACCCGGGACGGCCAGAGGATTCCCCTGCTGATCAATGCCGGGTTGATGATCGACCTGCCGCACCTGCAGGAGGGCGGCGCCGAAGGGATCGGGCTCTACCGCACCGAAGTGCCGTTCATGATCCGCGATTCCTTCCCCGACGTCCCGACCCAGACGGAGATCTACGGCAAGATCCTGGACGCTGCCGGCGACCGGCCGGTGGTGTTCCGCACCCTCGACGTCGGCGGCGACAAGGTGCTGCCCTACTGGCGCGGCAGCGACGAGGAGAACCCGGCCATGGGCTGGCGCGCTATCCGCATCGGCCTGGACCGGCCGGCCCTGCTGCGCCGCCAGCTGCGCGCCCTGCTGCACGCCGCGGCGGGGCGCAGCCTTTCCGTCATGTTCCCCATGGTCAGCGACGTTGCCGAGTTCGAAGCGGCCAAGGCCCTGCTGCAGCGCGAGATCGAGCGCGAGAAGGCCTTCGGCGACCGCCTGCCGGCGGAGATCCGGGTCGGCGCCATGCTGGAGGTGCCGGCACTTGCCCTACAATTGCCCCAGTTGCTGCCGCGCTGCGATTTCCTGTCCCTCGGCACCAACGATCTGGTGCAGTTTCTCTATGCCGCGGACCGCGGCAATCCGCGCCTGGCGCGGCGCTATGACGTGCTTTCGCCGGCCGTTTTGACCTTCCTGCACCAGATCGCCGAGCAGGCGGATGCCTGGGGCGTTCCGCTTACCGCCTGCGGTGAGATGGCGGGCCATCCGCTGGAAGCCATGGCGCTGATCGGCTGCGGCATCCGGCGCCTTTCCATGGCGCCACAGGCCGTCGATCAGGTAAAAACCATGGTGCGCGGCCTTGACGTCGCGCCCTTGCAGGCCTTCATCAATCAATTATTAACTTTGCCGGATCACAGTATTCGCGAACAATTAAGGTCCTTTGCGTCGGATCACGACGTCCCGATCTAACGCGTTGCTGCGGCAGAGAGAAAATTGTTAAATGACTTGGCATGCGGCGCCGGCGAAGATGGCGGCCAATCGCAGCGAACGCTCGACGCGCGGAATCGAGTGCGCCTGATCGCGATGCGGCTTCGATCCGCAAGGGACCCCGATCGCCCGCAGGCGTCGTCCCCAGTTCGGAAGATGTGAGATCCCGTGGCACACCCGTTGAAAAAGAGCGAACACAAGCGTGCAGAGCCGAAGCTCGGGGAACCCAAGCTGGTTCATCCCGACAGCACCTCCGACATCGCCATCGCGCAGGAACTGCACGGCGAGTCTGTTGCCGATACCCTGATCCGCGCGCGCCAGCAGGTCGGTCAGGACCTCCGGTCGATCGCCGACGTGCTCTGCATCCGCTACTCCTATCTCGACGCTATCGAGCGCGGCCAGTACGAGAACCTGCCGGGGCCGACCTACGCCATGGGCTTCGTGCGCACCTACGCCGAATACCTGGGTCTTGACGGCGATCTTGTCGTCGAACGCTTCAAGAACGAGGTCGAGGGCCTGGACAGCCAGACCAAGCTGCATTTCCCGACCCCGGCGCCGGAGGGCAAGATGCCCGGCGGCGCGGTTTTCCTGGTTGCGGCGCTGCTTTTCGCCGGCGCCTACGGCGTGTGGTTCTATCTTTCCAATCAGGGCGAAAGCCTGGGCGACCTGGTCGCGCCGGTGCCCGAGCAGTTGCAGGAAATGGTCAACGGGGCCGCCTCGACCGCCGAGAGCCCGGCACCGGCGCCCGCCGCGCCGACGCCCGCCGCCCCTAGTCAGGCCGCCCCCGGTTCTCCCGCCCCGGCGGCTTCCACCGCTCCCGCGCAGCCGGCCGAGGCGCCGCAGGCCGCGGCTCCGGCGGCGACCCAGCCGGCGGCTCCGCAAACCGCTCCCGCCGTCGCGCCGGTGACGTCGCCCGCGGCTTCTTCGCCCGCAGCTTCCTCGGAGGCGGCACCCGGCAGCGGCCCGGCTCCCACTGTTCAACCGCGCGGCGACGCCGCATCGGCGGCGGGCGGCACCACCGCCCAGGCCACCGCGCCCCAGAGCGCGACCCAGACCACAGGGCAGAGCGCACCGGCGCCGGTTACCACGCCGAGTGGCGTGGTGCTGCGGACGCCGAACTCTCCCGCCGCCTCGCAGCCCACCGTGGCGACCCCTCCGGCAACGCCGGCGGCCGGCGAAGCACCCGCCGCCGAGCCGACGGCCACGCAGCAGGCGGCCACCCCGCCGTCGGCCCAGCCGGCCAACGGTAACGACCCCTATGCCATTCCGACGGCGCCCGACAGCAATTCCCCGGCAACGGCCTTCCTGCTGAACCACGAGCCGACGGTCTACGGCGAGGAGAACGGCGACGCCCGCATCGTCCTCAAGGCGACCCAGGACGCCTGGGTGCAGGTGCGCGACCGCCAGGGCAATCTGCTGCTGACCCGCGTGCTGCGCGTCGGCGACAGCTACATGGTGCCGAATCAGGCCGATCTCACCCTCTTGACCGGCAATGCCGGCGGCCTGGAGATCAGCGTCGACGGCAGCGCGCTGCCGGCGCTCGGCCCGGTCGGTGCGGTGCGCCGCAATATTCCCCTCGATCCGGAGGCCCTGCGCGACGGCGCCGGGCGTCAGCCCTAAGCTGGCTCCGGGGCCTTGGCGGCCCCGGAAATCCCGGCTCTTCCCTTGAAGTCTCGGCCGTTTCGGCGCATCTTGCGGCCGGTTGCCCGCTCGGATTCCGCCCCGCGGCCGGCGGGAATGGCTTGAAAGCACTCCGCCAGGCCCTGAAATTACCTTCAGGCAGTCCTTCGGGAGGCGTTCCGGCCGCCTGAGGGCGCGTTTCGGGGGTGGCGGCCAGGGATATTTGGGCCAGCAGCTTCTGGACCAGCGGATTGTAGGACGGCAAGGCATGAGCGTTCGCCCGTATCGCGACATTCTTCGGCGCAAGTCACGCCAGATTCACGTCGGCAAGGTGCCGGTGGGCGGCGACTCGCCGATTACCGTCCAGTCCATGACCAATACGCGGACGACGGACATCCAGGGCACCATCGACCAGGTGCGCGCGCTGGAGGTCGCCGGCGCCGACATCGTGCGGATCTCCTGCCCCGATGAGGAGTCGACCGCGGCGCTGAAAAAAATCATCCCGGAAGTCACCGTCCCCATCGTCGCCGATATCCATTTCCACTATCGCCGCGGCATCGAGGCGGCGGAGGCGGGCGCCGCCTGCCTGCGCATCAATCCGGGCAACATCGGCTCGCGCGATCGCGTTCGCGAGGTGGTCAAGGCCGCGCGCGATAACAACTGCTCCATGCGCATCGGCGTGAACGCCGGCTCGCTGGAGAAGGAACTGCTGGAACGCTACGGCGAGCCCTGCCCGGAGGCCATGGTGGAGAGCGCGCTGAACCACGCGCGCATGCTGGAGGACGAGGACTTCTTCGAGTTCAAGATTTCCTGCAAGGCCTCTGACGTCTTTCTCGCGGTGGCTGCCTACACGGCGCTGGCTGATGCCTGCGACTACCCGCTGCACCTCGGCGTCACCGAGGCCGGCGGTTTGCGCAGCGGCACCATCAAATCCTCGATCGGCATCGGCAACCTGCTGTGGGCCGGTATCGGCGATACCATCCGCGTCTCGCTCTCGGCGGATCCGGTCGAGGAGGTCAAGGTCGGCTTCGACATCCTTAAGTCGCTGAGCCTGCGTCATCGTGGGGTGAACGTGATCTCCTGTCCGTCCTGCGCGCGCCAGCAGTTCGAGGTCATCAAGACCGTCGAGGTGCTGGAACAACGCCTGGCGCACATCACCACACCGATGACATTGTCGGTGATCGGCTGCGTGGTGAACGGCCCCGGCGAGGCGCTGATGACCGACATCGGCTTCACCGGCGGCGGCCGCGGCACCCATCAGGTCTACGTGAACGGCCTGCAGGACCACCGCCTGAAGGACGACAACATCGTCGACCACCTGGTCGAACTGGTCGAGGCCAAGGCGGCCGAGATCGAGGCCGCCAAGGCGGCTGAAGAGGCTGCGGAAAGCAGCGACAGCGGCGGCAAGATCACCGCCGCCGCCTCTTAGCTTCCTAGCGGAACCGGAATTTCCCGTGAGCGGCCTGCAGCCCGTCAGGGGCACCCACGACCTTTTGCCCGATGCCATGCGCCGTCACCGCAGGGTGATCGAGACCGCGCGCGCGGTCGCCGAGCGCTACGGCTTCCAGGAGATGGCCACCCCGATCTTCGAGTTCACCGAGGTGTTCAAGCGCACCCTCGGCGACACCTCCGACATCGTGACCAAGGAGATGTACACCTTCGTCATGGGCAGCGAGAAGGCCGCCAAAGACGAGGAGGGCGCCAGCATCACCCTGCGCCCGGAGAACACGGCCGGCGTGGCGCGTGCTTTCATCTCCGGCGGTCTCGCCCAGCAGGTGCCGCTTAAGGTCTTCTATGCCGGGCCGATGTTCCGTCACGAGCGCCCGCAGAAAGGCCGCCAGCGCCAGTTCCACCAGACCGGTGTCGAGCTGATCGGCGTGCCGCAGCCACAGGCCGACGTCGAGGTCATCGCCTGCGGCGCCCATATCCTGGAAGCCCTGGGACTTGCCGATGCGGTGACCCTGGAGCTGAACACCCTGGGCGATCCGGAAAGCCGCACCGCCTACCGCTCTGCACTGGTCGACTACTTTTCGGGTCACATCGATGCCCTGTCGCAGGACAGCCGCGACCGCCTGACGCGCAACCCGCTCCGCATCCTCGATTCCAAGGACGAGGGCGACCGTCGGCTGGTCGCCGGGGCGCCGCTCTTCGAGGACTACCTGAACAGCGAGAGCCGCGACTTCTTCGCCGCGGTGCGCGCGGGGCTGGAGAGCGTCGGCATCGCCTATACCCTCAACCCGCGGTTGGTGCGCGGCCTCGACTACTACTGCCACACCGCCTTCGAGTTCACCACCGACCGCCTCGGCGCGCAGAGCGCGGTCATCGCCGGCGGGCGCTACGACGGCCTGATCGAGACCATGGGCGGCCCCGCCACCCCGGGTGTCGGCTGGGCCTCCGGCGTCGAACGCCTCGCCATGCTGCTGACCGAGGAGCCGGCGGCGCCGCGCCCAATCGTGGTGGTGCCGGTCGGCGAGGTGGCGCAGGCCACCGCCCTCAAGGTCATGCAGGAGCTGCGCCATGCCGGCTACGTGGTCGAGATGGGCTACTCCGGCAATCTGAAGAAGCGCCTGCAGCGTGCCAACAAGATGAACGCCCGCCACGCCCTGCTGTTCGGCGACGAAGAACTGGCGGCGGGGAGCGCGACCCTGCGCGACCTCGATTCGGGAGAGCAGGAGCTCGTCTCGCTGGATCGTCTGGCCGAGCACCTCTCCCGCTTTGCCTAGCGGTGCCCTCATGGCACTTTGTGCGCCTTCTTCCCCGGCCGACCACCCTCTGACACGCCTGTTGCTGCTCGGTGTCTCTGCGCGCAGCGTCGCCGCGGCGCTGCGCGATCCGCTCTTCGCGGAGGAGCCCGACCAGGCGAAGCTCATCGCCGCGCTGAAGGATCTCGGCTGCGAGGAAGGCCTCGTGATGGCGACCTGCGAGCGCATCGAGTTCCTCGTCGTGGCACGGCCTGGCCAGCGCGTGGCCGGGCAGTTGCTGCAGATCATCGCCGCCGCCGCCGGCTGCGCGCCCGCCGAGCTCGCCGGCCAGAGCTATTGCCATCTCGGCGAGGACGCCTTGCGCCACCTGATGGCCGTCGCCGCTTCGCTGGAAAGCCAGGTGCTCGGCGAGCCGCAGATTCTCGGCCAGGTGAAGCAGAGCTACCGCCTGGCCCAGGAGGCCGACCTCGCCGGTCCCTATCTCTCGGCTGCCGCCCAGTGCGCCTTCGCCGCCGCCAAGCGGGTGCGCCGCGACACCCCGATCGGCCAGCAGGCGAGTTCCATGACCCATGTCGCCGTGCAGGTGGCGCGCGACCTCTTCGGCCGCTTCGAGGACCGCAACCTGCTGTGGCTGGGGCTCGGCGAGATGGGCGAGATGCTGAGCGCGGACTTTGCCGAGGCCGGACTCGCGCAGCGCCTGGTCATGCATCCCTCGGCACGCCGCGCCGAGGCCGTGGCCCGGCGGCTCGGCTGCAACTTCGCGCCCTGGGAGGAGCTTGACCTTCACCTCGCCGATGCCGATATCGTCGTATCGGACGCGGGCAGCGGACGTTTCACCCTGCTGAAGCCGCAGCTCGCCGCGGCCCTGAAGCGGCGCCGCCAGCCGTTGCTGCTGATCGACGCCGCGGTGCCGCCGGACATCGAGCCCGGCTGCGCGGATCTGGAAGACGCCTTCGTCTACGACCTCGACGATCTGGAGCGCCTGGCCAGCCGTCAGTCGGGCGGCCGTGCCTCTGCCTCGGCCCTGGCCTGGGGCATCCTCGAGGAGGAACTGGCCGGCTTCCTGCGCGCGCAGGCGGAGCGCCCGGCAACGCCGGCAGTGGTGGCCTTGCGCCGCCACTTCGATGCCGTGCGCCGCGAGGTGCTGGCCGCCGGCCCCGACGATGCCGAGGCGGCGACGCGCCTGCTGGTGAACAAACTGCTGCACGACCCCTCCGAGGCTCTGCGCCGCAGTGTCGCCGAGGATCCGGAACAGGCTGCCGCGCTGGAGGACATGCTGCGCCGCCTCTTCGGTCTTTCCGAGGTGGCGCCGGGTGAGAGTCCGGACGACAACGCCGGGACATTGGAAACGAGGGCGGAGAGAGAGCGGAAGGAACCGTGAACCTGCGATGAATTTGGACGACAGCCTGAACCGGGTGCTGCGCCGTTACGACGAGCTGGAACAGCTCGTGGCGAGCCACCCCAAACCCGGTTCGCCGGCGCACACCGAGATGCTGAAGGAGTACTCCGACCTCACCCCCGTGGTGCAGGGCATCGAAGCGCTGCGCGGCGCGCAGCACGAAATGGCCGACCTTGCCGAGCTGATCGCCGACCCGGCCTCCGATCCCGAGATGCGCAGTCTCGCCGAGACCGAGTTCCACGAGCTGAAGGAGAAGCTGCCGGATCTTGAGCAGGATCTGAAGATCCTGCTGCTGCCCAAGGACGAGGCCGACGACCGCAATGCCATCCTGGAGGTGCGCGCCGGCACAGGCGGCGACGAGGCGGCGCTCTTTGCCACCGACCTCATGCGCATGTACCAGCGCTATGCCGAGTTGCGCGGCTGGCGCTTCGAGATCATCGACGCCTCGGAGAACGAGATCGGCGGCTACAAGGAAGCCAGCGCTCAGATTTCCGGGCCGGGCGTCTTCGCGCGGCTGAAGTTCGAATCGGGCGCGCACCGCGTGCAGCGCGTGCCCGTCACCGAATCCGGCGGGCGCATCCACACCTCGGCGGCCACGGTGGCGGTGCTGCCCGAGGCCGAGGAGGTCGATGTCCACATCGAGGAAAAGGAGCTTCGCGTCGACACCTACCGCTCCCAGGGGGCCGGTGGCCAGCACGTGAACACCACCGACTCCGCGGTGCGCATTACCCACTTGCCGACCGGGGTGGTGGTGCAGTGCCAGGACGAGAAGTCGCAGCACAAGAACCGCGCCAAGGCGATGAAGGTGCTGCGCGCGCGCCTCTACGACGTGCAGCGTCAGCGGCAGATTGACGAGCGCGCCGCCTCGCGCAAGAGCCAGGTCGGCAGCGGCGACAGGTCGGAGCGCATCCGCACCTACAACTTTCCACAGGGTCGCGTCACCGACCACCGCATCAACCTGACCCTCTACAAGCTCGACCGCGTACTGACCGGCGAAGCCCTGGACGAACTGATCGATCCGCTGATCGCCGCCGACCAGGCCGAGAAGCTGGCCGAGTTGGAGTGACGAGGCTGGAATGACGCTTGCGGAGACTGTCACTGCCGCCGTGGCGCGCCTCGAGGCCGCCGGCGTGGAGGCGGCGCGGCGCGATGCCCGCCTGCTCGCCTGCCGCCTGCTGGGCGGCGGGCCGGAACTGCTGCTGGCCCAGGGGGACCGCGAACTGACGGCCGAGGAAGCCGCGCGCATCGACGCCGCGGTGGCGCGCCGCGCGGCCCGCGAGCCGGTCTCCCGCATCCTTGGCGAGCGCGAATTCTGGAGCCTCCCCTTCGGCCTCAACGCGGCCACGCTCGACCCGCGCGCCGACAGCGAAACCCTGATCGAGGCCGTGCTGGCGGAGACCGGCGACCCTGCGGCCCCTTTGCGGATTCTCGATCTCGGCACCGGCAGCGGCTGCCTGCTCCTCGCACTGCTCAGCGAGCTGCCGCAGGCCACCGGCCGCGGCATCGATATCTCGGCCGACGCGGTCGCCCAGGCCGCCGGCAACGCCGGCCGCCTGGGCCTCTCCGCCCGCGCGCGCTTCCTCGTGCACTCCTGGGAGCAGGGGCTCACCTTGGACGACGCGCCACAGGCCGCTGCCTGGGACCTGATCATCAGCAACCCGCCCTACATCGCCAGTAGTGAGATTGCCGGCCTGGCGCCGGAAGTAGCCGGCTTTGACCCACCCGCCGCGTTGGATGGCGGCACCGACGGCCTCGATGCCTACCGGGCGCTGATCCCGCTGGCGGCAGGGGTACTGCGGCCCGGCGGCCTGTTGGCGCTGGAGGTCGGCTATGGGCAGGCGTCTGCGGTCGAGGCATTGCTGCAGGCGGCCGGCCTGGAGGCGCTGCGGCGGGCCGTTGACCTCGCCGGGGTCGAGCGCTGCCTGTTGGCCCGGAGTCCGCTGGAGGCGTCTTGACAAAATCCCCGGAATGACGCGGCTTTGGCGCCCGCAGAGAGCCGTGGATAAGTGAAAAAAAGAGTTGGAATGGCGGGCAAAGCCCTCTACGTTGAGGGTGCTGAGCCGATGGGCTCCCGCGTCTCGGGGAGACGCGCCTGCCACCCAAAATTAACTTGTGTGTGGTTTAGAGTCTGCGAAATCGCCTGTGCGATTTCGCCGGCGGCGAGTGGCAAGTCATCCATTCTGAAGCAAGCGAACGATGAGACAAGGTTCCAACACTGGGCGTCGGCCGCGCGGCCGAACCAATCGCAAGCAGCACGGTGGCGGGGGCGGCGGTGGCCAGTCCCGGACCCACACATTTGACAGCAACGGGCCTGATGGCCGGGTGCGCGGCAACGCGCGTCAGGTCTACGAGAAGTACGTGAGCCTTGCCCGGGATGCGACCTCTGCAGGGGACCGCGTCGCCGCGGAAGCCTATTTCCAGCACGCCGAGCACTACTTCCGCATTCTCAGCGACACCACCGACCCGACGCCGCGCCGTCCGCAGGAGGAGCGTCAGCCGCAGCAGGCCTACAGCCACGACGACGGCGACTACGGGGACGATGACGACCAGCCGGTGAATGGCCATAGCGGCGAGCGCCAGTCGGAGGCGCGCAGCAACGGTAACACGGCGCCGCAGGCGCCCCGGGAGAACGGCGGCCGGGAGAATGGCCCCCGCGAGCAGGGCGCACGCCAGCCGCGCGACAACCGCCCCCGCGATGGCCAGTCTCGTGACGGCCAGCCCCGCGACGGTCAGCCCCGGGAGCGCCAGCCTCAGGGCGGTCAGGCCGTCAATCAGCCCCAGGACGGCCAGCCCCGGGACAGCCAGCCAGTAGTGACCGAGCCGGCGGGCGAAGCCGCCCCCCAGGGCGGTCAGGAGGCCAAGGGCGGTGATGGCGATGGTCAGCCACAGCGGCCCCGCCGCGGCCGGCCGCGTAAGCCGCGCGCCGAGGACGACGGCCAGACAGCGCAGCCGGACCCCACGCCGGAAACCGAAAGCGGCCCTGCGGCCAGCTGAGTTTCAGTCAGTAAGCAACGCCGAGTGGTCGGCCGAGCCGTCTTCTGACGGGCGATAGCGCATGTCTCGGCGCAGATTTCCGCGATTTCGCCGAGTCTAGCATTCCGCGACTTCGTCGCCCGGGTTCACCTCGCCGCCCGCGACGACTTCCGCGTAGACCCCCATGTCCATGTGACCGAAGCCCTTGCGCAGGGTGAGCGGGATGTTCATGTCGCGCTCGGCCGTCTCCGGGTTCACGTTGGTGGCCGCGCAGCGCTGGGTGCTCTCGACCACCCGCAGCCGTGCCGTTCCGATGCGGATCTCCTTGTCCAGCCAGCTGAATTCGGCCCAGGCCGGCACGCCGTCGAACAGGATGTTGCCGCGGAAGCGGCGCGGGTCGACCGGCTGGCGTGCCACCCGTTCGAAGTCGCGGATGCTCGCCAGGTTGATCAGGGATATCGGGTTGGGCAGCAGGTCGCCGCGTGTTGTCTCGTCGACCTCCTGAAAGGCCGGTGTGCCGCGGGGCGAGCCGGCCAGGAAGCCGGCGAAGAACTGGTTCAGCAGCATGCGCCCGGTCTGGTCGCAGGGGTTTGCGGTGACGACCTGACGGCCCTGCCGGCTGAGGGTGAGGGTAGGGGCGGCCGGATCGTAGGCGACGCGCAGCTGGGCGAGGCGCTCTTCCTGCACCAGGTCGAAGAATCCGCGCTTGGCGCCCGTGCCCAGCCCGTAGGCAATGCCGAAACGCCGGTCTTCCGGCAGGCCCCGGCCCGGCGTTAGGACGACGCTCTGCAGGGTTTCGGCATTCAGGCCCTTTACCGGAAAACGGCAGATCTGCTGGACGGTCGCGGACATCGCGGCGGGGAAATCCTCTCTGCCCCCGGCGGTGGCCCGTTCGGATGGGGCGGGGGCGACTTATCGGCTTGTTGCGGTGCAGCTAATCGCGCCTATCGCCCGGCTGTCAAGCAATCGCCCTTGTCGCGATGGCTGAGAGAGGGGCGGAATCGCCCGGATTTCCGCCAGGACGGGCGCCGGCAAGAGAGTGACGCTGTGCTATTGATAATCATTTGCAAGTGAGAATGAATCCCAGTAGGGTCCGCTCATTGCTCTTCGCTGCCGTGCCCGAGGGCATCGACCCACGGTTCGGCGGGTAAGCATTGATCTCTCCTGATCCTACTTTCGGGCTTCGCCCGCCCCCGTGCCGCCAACGCAGCACGGGGGCTTTTTTTCGGCTTGGCCCATGAGGCTCCTGTTCAACCTGGCTTGCGTGGTTTCGGCAGGAGCGCTGTCTTGATGTGTCTCAATGCGGGTGGTGTCGTGAAAGTTAGGGTGTGGTAATACACAGGTCGCCGTATCTGCAGTCGAACGCCATCCCACGCACCTTGAGGGAGCGCGCTATGTACAAGAAAATCATGGTCCCGGTGGACCTTCGCCATACCGAGAAACTGGAAAAGGCGATCGCGACCGCGGCCGACCTGTCGAGGCACTACAAGGTACCAGCGCAGTTCGTCGGTGTGACGAGTTCGGCGCCGAGTTCCGTTGCCCACAATCCCGAGGAATATGCCACTAAGCTGCAGCAGTTTGCCGCGGCGGAAGGCAAGAAGCGGGGGGTCGAATTCGGCGCCCACGCCATCACCAGCCCGGATCCGACGATCGATCTCGACGATACGCTCGGCCGCGAAGCGCATGATATCGGTGCCGATCTCATCGTCATGGGCTCCCATGTGCCTGGTTTTGCCGAGCACCTCTTCTCCTCGAACGCGGGCTACCTCGCGTCCCACACCGATATCTCAGTCTTCATCGTCCGCTGAGGCGACGGCGCGCCGGTGAAAAAAGAGCCCCGCACTGAGGCGGGGCTCTCGATGTCTTGCCGTGCCATCCTACCTATTCGGCCTGCTTCGGCTTGGTCGCGTGAGCTGCATCCTTGCGGGCCTTGTTGAGCCCGATGAGCAGACTGACGCACATCAGCAGCAGGACGATGGTGAAGGGGAAGCCGGTGGAGACCGCCATGGCCTGCAGGGCGGTCAGCGCGCCGGCGCCGCCGACCAGCAGCAACGCCGCGGCCACCAGACCTTCGAAGGTGCACCAGAAGACGCGCTGGGCAACCGGCGCGTCGGTCTTGCCGCCGGCGGTGATGGTATCGATCACCAGCGAGCCGGAGTCCGAGGAGGT
>MRWG01001983.1_pt1 | contig 27507 bp, 29 predicted proteins | sample 1013341 | NCBI WGS metagenome assembly MRWG01 (sample SAMN06117577, study PRJNA244670) | biofilm metagenome | biome: Water; feature: Cathode Biofilm; material: Biofilm; isolation source: microbial consortium enriched at the cathode of a solar microbial fuel cell | place: USA: District of Columbia ... | reverse complement strand
GTGCGGCAGGCGACTCCCCGGCGGCTGATCATTCGACCGTCAGCCAGCTTGATCCGTTCGCGGTAGGAGCGGCAGAAGTCGCCGGACGTATTTTTCCAGGTTTTCAAAGGCGTAATTGTGCCGCTCGCCCCACTCGACGGGTTTTTCCAGCTTCGGTCCTTGCCGGAAACAGACTTCTCCAGCGCAGCTTGAAGCGTGCTTTCAGCCCGGTATTTGTCTGATGCTTGCAGTTTTGAAGCCGGTTTGCGGGTTTCCGCCGCGGCGGGTTCCTGCAGGGAGACAAGCGTGTCCTGCACTGACGCCACGGAACAGCCTGTTAGGATATTTGCCAAGAAAAACAGAAAAAACGTCCCTTTCGGAACGTGAAACCCACGAAAAATCAAGTCCGATCCCGCCTCTTGGATCTATTGCCAGCCGTTGGAGATAGCCTCCCGTTCTTCCCGCGCGCTGAGGGACCCACCAGAAGGCTCGCTGTCACCATTAAACTGACGCCCGCCAAAGATGCGATCTAAAAAACCGCCTGAACCGGACTTTTGTGTGGCAGAGCTAAAAGAAGTTCGTTCTGACGAACCGCCGGACGACGAACCGCCGGATGACGATCCACCCGACGAAGAGCGGGAAGAGGAAGGAGAAGAGGAGCCTCCGCTGCGACCGGAGTTGCCTTTGCTTTCCGAGCTTCTTCCGGCCGATTTGTTTCCTGCCGAACTGTTACCGGTGGAGCTTTTTCCGCTCGAACTGTTGCCAGTTGAGTCGCCGCCGCCCGAACGGCTGCCACCTGTGTCGCCGCCACCGGAACTGCTGCCACCGGAGCTGTCGCCGCCGGAACTCTTGCTACCGCTGTCACCACCGGAACTCTTGCTTCCGCTGTCGCCGCCGCGGTCTCCACGTTCGCTGCGGCCTCCACGGTCACCACGATCGCTGCGACTGCCGCGATCACCATGCGAATCTGCGGCCGCGGCAATGCTGTCCTTCATGTCGAACAAGGGGCTGAAGTAGACAAGAGAGAACATCATTGCCGCAGCTGCAACACCCGGCAGTATGCGAAACATCGCAGAGAGGCGGTCTTGCAATGTAATCTGGCGGGCGCGTTTCATCTGATGCGATTCAATTCGTAATAAGGGGTTTTTGGCGGTCGACGAGAGCGGTTTTACGACCTTCGCACGCATAACACCTGGGCAATCTTTGTTCTTCCCGAAGATAGTCTAAAAAAAGTCGGGATCAAAAGGTCTCCTTACGTGTTGTCTCGCTGAGAGCGGTTTTGCGGAGAACTCCTTGCCTGAAGATACGTTAAAGACGGAGATGATCCGTCTGCTCCCGAAGCTGAGGAGTTTTGCTTTAAGGCTGTGCCGGAATCCGGATCAGGCAGACGATCTGGTGCAGATGACATGCGAACGTGCAATCCGATCGCTCGACCAGTTCGATCCGGCCACCCGGCTCGACAGCTGGATGTTCCGGATTTTGCAGAATCTGTACTTCAATTCGGTTCGCGACACCGCAAACCGGGCCAGGCTTTTCGACCTTGCCATGCTGGATTTCGAGGAAAGCTACGACGGCGCGAAAGCCGCCGCCGACAGCCTGGAACTCCAGAAAGTGCAGGATTTCATTGGCGAGCTGGAAGAAGACAACCGCGAGGTGCTTCTGAAGATCGCCGTTGAGGGCAGAAGCTACAAGGATGTGGCGGATGAACTCGGCGTTCCGATTGGAACGGTAACCAGCCGGCTCGCCCGCGCAAGACTGAAACTGCGCGAGTGGCTGGACACGAACGATGCCCCGCAGGGCGTCAGGCTGCGCAGCATGCCAGGGGGTATGTGATGACATTTGACGAAAAGCGCGAACAGATCCTGCTTGCAAAGGATATCGGCAAAATCCTGGACGAGGAAGGTTCGGAAGAGGAGCGTGCAGCTCTGCTTCGCCGGATCGACGCGACTGGTGGCGGACATGATCTGCTGGAGCAGATGTCCAAGGACAATACCATTCTGCAAAAAGCGGTTGCTGCGCCGGTGCCTGACGAATCAATGGCACGGTTCGAAGCACTCATCGAAAAGGAATTCGCCAAGCGCGAAGGACCTGCGACCCGTCATGCGCATGCATCCTGGACAGGTGTGCTGATCCAGATCGCCGCCGCACTTGTGATGGTCGCCGGCACTTTCGGCTTTACCACCTACTGGATGCAGACGCGGATGGACAGTGCCGTGTCTTCTCTTGCCGCACATATGGAAACTGAGCGGATGCTCCTGGCACAGACCGTCCAGGAAGCGCTGGAAACGAAAGTCAGCGGCGAGCCCGTGTTCGTTGGGCAGGAAGGCGACTGGCGCGAGATCCTGACGCCGATCAAGACCTACCGCAGCAAGAGCGGGCACTGGTGCCGCGAGTACCTTCGCGAGACCACCTTCAGCAGGCTGGACCTTTCCATTCGTGGCACGGCCTGCCGGGACGAGAACGGCACCTGGGTGACCGTGTTCGCCGAACCGGTGTCCGACAAGTTCTCGCCGCAGACCCCCGGCATCTGACCGGGGACCGGCACCAGGAAAACAGAGAAGTCGCCGCGTGTTGCCGTAACAGGTGCGCGCGGTTTCTTTTTTGCGGTGAGCCCCGGTTTTCCACGCATTGTTGCGTTGCCGAACTATCATCATTGCGACGCATGTTTTTCCAAGCCCGGCAAATTGCCGCCTTAGACCTTTTACCGCAATTGACAGGTGCCGTGTCGGTCAGTACCGTCCCCCGCCATGCGCCACGATTGGCTCAATTCTGCCGTTTGTAACCTAGCGTCATGAGGGCAGAGAGCCGGAGAATGCGGTGCGGTGAAAGCCGGCCCAGCAAGAGGTTGAGACCAAATGAAGATCCTCGTACCCGTAAAACGGGTCATCGACTACAACGTGAAGGTCCGTGTGAAGGCGGATGGTTCTGGCGTCGATCTTGCCAACGTCAAGATGTCCATGAACCCGTTTGACGAAATCTCCGTCGAAGAAGCCCTTCGGCTGAAGGAAGCGGGCAAGGCGAGTGAAGTGATCGTCGTGTCCGTCGGGCCGCAACAGGCCACCGAAACGCTGCGCACCGGCCTTGCCATGGGCGCCGACCGCGGCATTCTGGTGAAAACCGACGACACCACCGAGCCGCTGGCAGTCGCGAAGATCCTGAAAGCGATCGTCGAAGCCGAAGAGCCGGGTCTCGTGATCCTCGGCAAGCAGGCGATTGACGACGACTGCAACCAGACCGGCCAGATGCTGGCAGCCCTCCTCGGTTGGAGCCAGGGCACGTTTGCCTCCAAGGTCGATCTGGGCGACGGCACTGTCGATGTCACCCGTGAAGTGGATGGCGGCCTGCAGACCGTGAAGCTGAAGCTGCCGGCCATCGTGACCACGGACCTGCGCCTCAACGAGCCGCGCTATGCGTCCCTGCCGAACATCATGAAAGCGAAGAAGAAGCCGATCGACGAAAAGTCTCCGGCCGATTTTGGTGTCGACACCACGCCGCGCCTCACCGTTGTCACCACCACCGAGCCGGCGTCGCGCCAGGCCGGTATCAAGGTCGGTTCCGTTTCCGAGCTGGTCGACAAACTCAAGAACGAAGCCGGCGTCCTTTAAGACCCGTCGCAGGAGGATAAAACATGACAACACTTCTTGTGGCCGAATACGCCGGTGGCGAACTGAGCGATGCCACGGCAAAGGCCCTGACGGCTGCCGTCGCTCTTGGTGCCGACGTTCACGTCCTGGTCGCCGGCAAGGGCGTTCAGGGCGTTGCGGATGCCGCGTCCAAGCTTTCCGGCGTCGCCAAGGTTCTGCTTGCTGAAAGCGATGCGCTGGAGCACCAGCTGGCCGAGCCGACCGCCGATCTGATCGTCGGCCTTGCAGGCGATTATGACGCGATCGTTGCCCCGGCAACCGCCAACGGCAAGAACACCCTGCCGCGCGTCGCAGCCCTTCTGGACGTGATGCAGATCTCAGACGTGACGGCTGTTGTCGACGCGGATACTTTCGAGCGTCCGATCTACGCGGGCAACGCGATCCAGACCGTGAAATCCGGCGATCCCAAGAAGGTGATCACCGTGCGGACCTCCACGTTCGCGGCAGCGGAAGCAGGCGGTTCTGCCGCTGTTGAAACCGTTGCGGGAACGGACGGTTCGGGTCTTTCGGAATTCGTCGGCGAGGAGCTTTCCAAGTCCGACCGTCCGGAACTGACGTCTGCCAAGATCATCATCTCCGGCGGCCGCGCGCTCGGTTCTTCCGAGAAGTTCCAGGAAGTCATCATGCCGGTGGCCGATGCTCTCGGCGCGGCGGTTGGCGCATCGCGCGCCGCCGTCGATGCGGGCTACGCCCCGAACGACTGGCAGGTCGGCCAGACCGGCAAGGTGGTTGCTCCGGATCTCTACATTGCCTGCGGCATTTCCGGTGCCATCCAACACCTTGCCGGCATGAAGGATTCCAAGGTGATCGTCGCGATCAACAAGGACGAGGAAGCTCCGATCTTCCAGGTCGCGGACTATGGCCTCGTGGCGGATCTCTTCGACGTGCTGCCGGAATTGAAGACTGCCGTCGAGTAACACCTGCGGCAAATTGATCACGGACCCCGGGGCGAATAACAGTTTTCGCTCCGGGGTTCTTGCTGTTCGGCGCAAGACTTGCCAAAAATAGCCGCAACCCGTCCAATCGGGATGTTTTCTAAAGATCGGATTTTCAGGATGGCAGTCGAAATCAAGAAAGTCGGCGTAATCGGCGCTGGTCAGATGGGCAGCGGCATTGCGCATGTGTGTGCACTTGCGGGCTTCGACGTGGGATTGAGCGATCTCTCCATGGAACGGATCGAATCCGGCCTGGCTTCGATCAACGGCAACCTGGCGCGCCAAGTGTCCAAGTCCATGATCACCGAGGAAGAGCGCAACGCTGCGCTGGATCGTATCAAGGCAGCCGAAGATCTCGATCTTCTGCGTGATGCAGACCTGGTGATTGAATCCGCCGTCGAGAACGAGCAGGTCAAACGCAAGATCTTTTCGCAGCTTTGCCCGATCCTGAAGCCCGAAGCGATCCTGGCGACCAACACATCTTCGATCTCGATCACGCGTCTTGCCGCTTCGACAGATCGTCCGGAACGCTTTATCGGCATCCACTTCATGAACCCGGTTCCGGTCATGGAACTGGTCGAGCTGGTGCGCGGCATAGCCACGGAAGACGAGACTTTCGAAGCCTCGAAAGGGTTCTGCGTCCGTCTCGGCAAGCAGATTGCCGTCGCAGAGGATTTCCCGGCCTTCATGGTCAACCGTATCCTTCTGCCGATGATCAACGAAGCAATCTACACGCTCTATGAAGGCGTCGGTTCTGTTGATTCCATCGACAAGGCCATGCGTCTCGGGGCCAACCATCCGATGGGGCCGCTGCAGCTTGCGGATTTCATCGGTCTCGATACCTGCCTGTCGATCATGCAGGTGCTTTACGAAGGTCTGGCGGACACCAAGTATCGTCCATGCCCGCTGCTCGTGAAATATGTTGAAGCAGGCTGGCTCGGCCGCAAGACCCAACGCGGGTTCTATGATTACCGCGGCGAACACCCGGTTCCGACCCGGTAATCGGTTCGCCAGCCACCGCAGAAGCCCCGGTAACGATGAACCTAGCCCGCTATTGCCTGACCAGCGCCGCCCCGGACCCGGGCAAGACGGCGCTGGAACTGGTCGGGGCCGGTGGCGCCCTTCTGGAAACATGGAGCTATGGCTCGCTGACGCGAGCCGTTCTTTCGGTTGCCGCGGGTTTGCGCGCCACGGATCTTTCGTCCGGTGACCGTATCCTTCTCAGGATCGGTCACTCCAGTGATTTTCCGCTGGCGTTCTTCGGGGCGATTGCGGGTGGTTTTGTGCCGATCCCGACGTCTTCCCAACTTACTGCATCCGAAGCTGACGCGATTCTGGCCGACAGCGGGGCCCGGATGGTGCTGCACGATGGTCACACCGTGCTGCCGACCGCGGGCAGCGCGATGTTGCTGGGTCCAGAGGCCTTGGTCGAACTGAAGCAGGCAGAACCGGGAGACTTCGCGGAGACCCACGCTGACGACCCGGCTTTTCTTGTCTATACGTCCGGTACCAGCGGCACGCCGAAGGGCGTCCTGCATGCGCAGCGCGCCGCCAGTGCGCGCCGGCCAATGTATTCCGGCTGGTATGGCATCGGCGCTTCCGACCGACTGCTTCATGCCGGAGCATTCAACTGGACCTATACGCTGGGTGCCGGCTTGATGGACCCCTGGGCCAATGGTGCGACCAGTGTTGTTTATGACGGGCCTCGAGACCCGAACCTCTGGCCGGACCTGATGACAGACACAAGGGCGACGCTGTTTGCGGCCGTGCCCAGTCTCTACCGGCGTATCCTGAAATATGGTGCTGTTACGCCCGCCTCCTTTCCCGACCTTCGCCACGGCCTGACGGCCGGAGAAGCGCTTCCGGCAAGTCTTTATCGGGAGTGGAGGGAACGCACCGGCCGCGAACTTTATGAAGCGCTCGGCATGAGCGAGATCTCCACCTATCTCTCCAGCAGCCCCAGCGTTCCGGTAAAGCCGGGTTCCCCGGGCAAACCCCAGGAAGGCCGGAAGGTTTCCATTCTCAGCGAGCTGGATGACACGCCGGTCCCGGTGTCCGGAACGGAGACAGGGCTTCTGGCTGTTCACAGGGATGAACCGGGCCTGATGCTGGGATATTGGAACCGTGCCGAGGAAACGGCGGCCGCATTCAGGGGCGACTGGTTCCTGACCGGCGACAGGGCGCGAACAGATGAAGACGGCTATTTCTGGTACGAAGGCCGTGCTGACGATCTGATGAACGCTTTCGGCTACAGGGTCGCTCCGGAAGAAGTGGAGCGGGTGCTGGCAGCGGACCCGCAGGTGCAGGAAGTGGCCGTGACGGCGGTGCCTGCGCGCGAAGGTGTCAGCCTGATAACGGCCTTCGTGGTGCCGGCCCTCCCCGGACAGCTGGATGCCGACAGTCTTGCCGCTCATGCGGCAGAAAACCTGGCGGAATACAAGCGTCCCAAGGTCTACAAGGTGCTGGAACAGTTGCCACGCACACCGTCCGGCAAGGTCCGGCGCAGTGTCTTGCGGGAGGGGCACTGACATTCGTTAACGCCTGATTAAGGGTAGGGGGTTAGGGTGGCCACAACCTCAGGAGTTAATGATGGACAGCGTTGGCATTGCCACGACATTCGTGGCGCAGACCCAGGCACAGACAGCCCAGACGCTTCAGACAGAGATGATGAAGATGGCCGCCCAGCAAGACGCCAATCTGGTGGCGCTGCTGCAGCAAGGGGCTGACAATCTTCAGGCTCAACAGGCCACACCACCTCCCGGTCTCGGCGGACGGGTAGACGTCAGCGCCTGATCCCGTTCCTTTGCAGTTTTGTTAACGGCCCGTGCGGATTTGCCCCGCACGGGCCGTTTTTGTTGCTCCGCCGGGTGTCTTTTTTCGGGTGAAGCCTGAAAAGCGCCTCTCGAAAGATGCTTCTGAAAGTTCCTGTCTTTCAGATACTTATCCATAATTACGTAAAGTTTTAAGAAAAATATTCTGATCAATTCAGTAATTGAGTCAGCAACTCTGAGAGTTGTTTTGGAAATTTACCTTTGAATTCAGGTATTTCATACAAGATGAAGTTTAAAATCGTATCCAAGGATTGGAACGACCATGCCTGAAGCAATAGGATATGGAGCATCCCAGGCGTATCAGCCGAACCAGGCCAACACGCGTGCGGGCCAGGTTGCAGAACAAGCCGAAGCGTTCAAGACCAAACGCTCCGAAGCTGCAGCCGTGATTGCGCAACGCCAGGCGAGTTTCAGCACGAACCGGGCAGAATTCCTGAGCCGGCAAGCTGAGCAACTGGAAAATCGCGCGGAAACGCGTCGGCTGGAAGATGGTGTCGGATTACAGGTCAACATCCTGGCCTGATGTGACGCATCTTCCGGATAAGCCGACCGGAAGCATAAGACGAACGAACAAAAAGCCGAGTTGCCCGATTGCAAGGATGACGGGTGACCAACGGCTGCGGACAAGCCTCATCACCACGGCGAAGGAGTAACCCATCATGCCGAGTGCTATCGACAGTTCCTCTTCCTCGGCCGCCTACAGCGCTGCAAGTGTTCGCAGCGAACTTGCTGCCAATGCGGTAAGGGACCAGAACCAGCAGGAACGCCAGGTTGCCGAGCGGCTGGAGCAGGCCCAGGCAACCCAGGAGGAAGACCGGCGCGAGTCGCGCCGCATTCCAGGTCTGGGCAACGCGGTCGACATCAGCGTCTGAACCGGCGGAGGGTCACCTCCACTGGCTTCGAAAGGGTTGATGATCTTGATATTTCTGGCGGCAGCCGGACGTCAGGCGTCCGGGGCCGCCATTGCGTTTTTAATAAGCGCCTTGGCCTCGCCGGAGGCCCATTCGGCGGGGCCGTACATGGTGCCGATCTCGCAGCCCTTCGGGCTAACCAGAATGGTTGTCGGCAAACCGGTTGCCCGCGCAACCTTGCGCAGGTCCTTCAGAAGATCGTTCGAGCTGTCCTGATAGAAGGCGAGATTGCCGACGCCGATCTCGTTCAAAAAGTCTTTCGGCTTTTCCGGTCCGCCCCGGTCGAGATTGACCGCAACCACCTCGAAATTGTCGTCTCCCATCTCCGCTTGCAGTTCGTCCAGCGCCGGCATTTCCTTGCGGCACGGGGCGCACCATGTTGCCCAGAGATTGAGGAGCACTGTCTTGCCGCCGAAGTCCGACAACGTCATCTGCTGGTTGTCAGGCCCCTGGAAGGTCAGGTGCTGAAGGTCCAGCGGCGCGCTTGCCGGAAGGAAGGCGGCTACTTCTCCAGTGGCAAATGGCTTGGCCGCCGCCGCAAAATCGAGCGCAGCCGAACAGCTTTGCGCACCGGCGATGTTGCCATTCGGTCCAGCGATCACGTATAGAGCCGCTACGGCGGCCACTGCACCCGCAAGCCCGGCGGCAACAATGCCGCGTCTGTTGGTTTTCGCTGGTTCGGTTGGCTTTGTCATTCGTTCACACCCCGCAAGGGGGCGCCTTCTAAGGGACAGGACATGAGCAATCGCATGTGGGGAGGCCGGTTCGCTGAGGGACCGGACGCCATCATGGAGGAGATCAACGCCTCCATCGACTTCGACCGGAAGCTATATAAGCAGGACATCGACGGCTCGAAAGCCCATGTGCGCATGCTCGCGGAAAAAGACATTGTGACGCGGGACGATGCCGACAAGATCGTTCAAGGTCTAGACACAATCCTGTCAGAGATCGAAAGCGGCAAATTCAAGTTTTCCCGCGCGCTTGAAGACATCCACATGAACATCGAGGCGCGCCTTGCCGAGCTGATCGGCCCGGCTGCCGGACGCCTGCACACGGCGCGCTCACGCAATGACCAGGTGGCGACCGATTTCCGCCTGTGGGTGCGCGACACGCTAGATACGCTCGACGACCAGCTGGGTGAGCTGATGCAGGCCCTGGCGGAAAAGGCGGAAACCCATGCTGCCGACGTCATGCCTGGGTTCACGCACCTGCAGTCGGCCCAGCCGGTGACCTTCGGACACCACATGCTGGCCTACGTCGAAATGTTCGGCCGCGACCGGGGCCGTGTGCGCGATGCGCGCAAGCGCATGAATGAGTGCCCGCTTGGTGCAGCGGCGCTAGCCGGCACGTCCTTCGCGATCGACCGGCACATGACCGCCAAGGCGCTCGGTTTCGACCGTCCGTCTGCCAATTCGCTCGATGCCGTTTCCGACCGTGATTTCGTCATCGAGGCTTTGGCAACGGCATCTCTCACAGCCATGCATCTGTCGCGCCTTGCCGAGGAAATCGTCATCTGGTGTTCGGCGCAGTTCGGCTTCGTGAAACTGTCGGACAAGTTTTCGACCGGTTCGTCGATCATGCCGCAGAAGAAGAACCCGGATGCGGCGGAACTGGTGCGTGCCAAGTCGGGCCGCATCTACGGTTCACTGCAAGCGCTTCTGGTGATGATGAAGGGCCTGCCGCTCGCCTATTCCAAGGATATGCAGGAAGACAAGGAGCAGGCTTTCGATGGCCTGGCCAGCGTTTCCCTGGCTCTTGCGGCCATGACCGGCATGATCCGCGATCTGGAGCCTGTCACCAAGGCGCTGAAGAAGGCCGCAGGCTCTGGCTATTCGACTGCAACGGACCTCGCCGACTGGCTGGTTCGTGTTCTCGGTCTGCCGTTCCGCGACGCCCACCACGTGACCGGGCGCATCGTGGCGATTGCCGTCGAGAAGGGCATCGAACTGCACAAGGTTTCGCTGGAAGAGATGCAGGCGGTGGAGCCGAAGATCACCAACGAGATCTTCCAGGTGCTCTCCGTCGACAAATCCGTACGCAGCCGAACCAGCTATGGCGGCACGTCGCCGGTAAACGTACGCAAGCAGGCACGACGCTGGCTGAAAGAGCTGGCCAAGGCCTGATGGCCCATTGAAGGTCGGCTTTCCCCGCAACACACGGCGCGAACTGGTCTTGCCGAACGCGCCGTGTCATGCGAGGAGAAGGACCGGTATGTGACTTTGTAAGAACTCCCGTGTCCGCCCGGACGCGGGGCAGTCGATCCAAAAAGGCATGATGGTGATGACAATGCGGTTCAAAACCCTGGCTCTGGTCGGTCTTTGCCTGAGCGTGACCCTGGCAGGGTGTGGCCGCAAGGGCGGGCTGGAAAACCCGGGAGCGCCTGTGCAGCAGGCGGACGCCGCGGTTGATCCCGCTGTGGCAGCACCGGTTCAGCCGGAAGCGCCGCAAAGCGACAAGCCTTTTTTCCTGGATTTCATGATCCGATAAACCATGCGCGCAGCGGCAGAGCCGGCTGCGCATCGGAGCGAGTCCACGGCAACGCTCACCCGTCACTACCAGGTGTTTGCCGCCGCATTCAGCGATATTCCGTCGTTGGTCTGCTATGCGATGAAGGCAAATTCCAACCAGGCGGTCCTGAAGACGCTTGCACAGCTGGGCGCCGGCATGGACGTGGTCTCGGAAGGCGAATTGCGCCGTGCACGGGCTGCGGGCGTTCCCGCGTCGAAGATCGTCTTTTCGGGGGTCGGCAAGACCGAGGCCGAACAAGCCTACGCGCTTCAGGAAGACATCTTGTGCTTCAACGTGGAATCCGAGCCCGAGTTGCGCCAGCTTTCACGGGTCGCCACTGCAATGGGCAAGACCGCACGGGTGTCCATGCGCATCAACCCGGACGTCGATGCCAAGACCCATGCCAAGATTGCGACCGGCAAGGCCGAGAACAAGTTTGGCATTCCCTGGCAGCGTGCACGTGACGTTTATGCCGAGGCAGCGGCTCTGTCCGGTATCAAGGTCACCGGCATCGACATGCACATCGGCTCGCAGATCACGGAGCTGGAGCCTTTCGACAACGCATTTGCGCGTCTGGGCGAGCTGATCACGGATCTGCGCTCGCAAGGCCACACGATCGACCATGTCGATCTCGGTGGTGGACTGGGTATCCCCTATATCACCGACAACAATCCGCCGCCGCATCCGGACGCTTATGCCCAGGTGGTCAAGAAGCATGTGCGCGAACTGGACTGCATGGTCATGTTCGAGCCGGGCCGCATGATTGCCGGCAACGCCGGCATCCTGGTTACCGAAGTCGTCTATGTGAAGGAAGGCGCCGACAAGAATTTCGTCATTGTCGATGCCGCCATGAACGATCTGATCCGTCCGACGCTTTACGAGGCCTATCACGAGGTGCGCCCGGTGCGCGAACCGGGGGAAGAAACAGACCGAATCAAGGCCGATATCGTCGGTCCGGTGTGCGAAACCGGTGATTTTCTGGCCCAGAACCGGGATATGCCTAGGGTAGAGGCCGGGGAAATGCTGGCGGTCTACTCGGCCGGCGCCTATGGCGCAGTCCAGTCCTGCACGTACAATTCGCGGCTTCTGGTGCCCGAAGTGCTCGTAAATGCAGACCAATTTGCCGTTATCCGGCCCCGGACCAGCTACGAAGACCTGCTCGGTCTGGACCGGATTCCGGACTGGCTCAAGGGTTCGTGAACAGATCGGCTGACAATTAGTTAAACCGACAGGTTGCCGGACAGCCCGCTATGCCTCACCTTATTGTATGGTGGGCAGGTCCAGCGGGCTGCGTTTCCGGAGAAACGGGCAGTTCGGGGGGCAAAACCGGAGGTGCCATTGAGCCCGAGCGACAGCGATCCCGATCAAGAACGGCAGATTTCTTCCGAGACCTACGGCTGGCGGGCCTTGATCCGATCCCGGCTGGACAGGCTGGTGCGCCAAAGCCGCCGTGCCTTGTTCATCGAACGCCTGTGGCGTGCTTTGCTTCCGGTGCTGGTGGTACTCGGCCTGTTTGTCGGGGTGTCCTGGCTTGGTCTGTGGCTGGTTCTTCCTGCCTGGGCAGGCCCGCTCGGGCTTCTCGTATTCGCTGCCGCCACCGTTTGGGCGGCGCGGGATCTCTTCCACCTTGCCTGGCCAACGCGCGAGGATGCGCTTTCCCGGGTGGAGAAATCCTCAGGCCGTACCCACCGTCCCCTGACAACGCTTGAAGACGAATTGTCGGTCGGTGCGAGCGATCGCGAAAGCCAGGCCATCTGGGCCCTGCATCAGCGCCGCACAGCCGAAGCAGTCGCCGCGATCCGCTCGAAAGCGCCGGATCCGCAAGCGTTCCGCCGTGATCCCTGGGCGCTTCGCGTCCTGGCCGCCAGTGTACTCCTGATCGGGTTTTCGACAGCAAGTGGCGATCATTTTGGCCGACTGGTCTCGGCCTTTCAGAACCCGTTCAAGACAGTGGAACCGCCCAGCCGTCTCGATGCCTGGGTCACGCCACCGCTCTATACCAGCGAACCGCCGATTTACCTGACGGGCGAAAGCGCCCAGTTGCGTGATCCGGGTGCGCCGATCTCCGTGCCGGAAGGGTCGATACTTGTGGTCCGCACGCAAGGCGCACGTGATCTCAAGATGACCTACGCCCGTGCGGAAGACACCGAGCCTCAGGTGATCGAACCTGAACTTGGGACAGAGACGGAAGATCCGGATCTTAAAACGCTTTTGCCGGTTGCTGACGTCGCATCCCTGGGCCGGTTCTGAAGTCAATCTATCGCTGCTGGCACGTGACCAGGCCGGTCAGGAAGGGCAATCGCCCGCGTATCGCATCACCCTGCCCCAGAGACGCTTCGGCAAGCCTCTGGCCCGCGCTGTCGTCGAACAGCGCCGTAATCTTGCGCTTGATGCCGAAAGCCAGAGCGAGGTCATCATTGCGTTCGATGCCCTGATGCTGGCGCCGGAAATGTTCGACTTCAAGCCGCGCAACTATCTGGGCATGCGCTTTACCTACGGCTCTCTGGTGAACGCGAGGACCGACGAAGACCTGAAGGCCCTGTTGCCGCTTTTGTGGGACCTCGCCCTGTCGATCGAGGACGGTGACCTTTCCGCAGCCGAACGCAAGCTGCGTGATGCCCAGGAGGCCCTGCGCAAGGCGCTGGAAGAAGGGGCGAGCGACGAGGAAATCGCCAAGCTGACCCAGCAACTGCGGGAAGCCCTGAACGAATACATGCAGGCACTGGCCGAGCAGATGCGCCAGAACCCGCAGGCCATGCAGCCTTTCGACGGCAACCAGCAGACGCTTAGCGAACAGGACCTGAGCGAAATGCTGGACCGGATCGAGGAACTGGCGCGTACCGGCTCCCGTGATGCCGCGCGCGAGCTGCTGGCACAGATGCAGCAGATGCTGGAAAACCTGCAAGCAGGCCGGCCGCAGATGATGCCCAACAGCATGTCCAGCGAAATGATGGAGATGCTCAACCAGCTGGGTGAAATGATCCAGCGGCAACAGCAGCTGATGGATGAAACCCACAAGTTCAACCAGGACCAGCAGCAGCAGCGTCGCGGTCAACAGCAGCAACCCGGTCAGCAACAAGAGGGCCAGGGACAACAGCTGACCCAGGAGCAACTGGAACAGATGCTTCAGCAGCTTCAGGAGGGCCAGGGGGACCTGGCACAGCGGCTGCAGGAACTCATGGACCAGCTTAGCCAGAACGGCATGGGTCAGAACCAGGCGCTGGGTGAAGCTGGCGAGTCCATGGGCGAGGCTCAGCAGTCCCTGGGGGATGGACAGGGTCAGCAGGCGCTCGGCGAGCAGGGCGACGCTCTCGATGCGCTTCGGCGCGGCGCGCAGGGCCTGACGGAGCAGATGATGGGTCAGGGCGAAGGCCCGGGATCGCCCAACGGCGCGTCGCCGATGGACGAAGACCCTCTTGGCCGTCCGCGGCGCACCGAGGGTCCGGACTTCAACAACCGGGTGCGCATCCTGAAGGAATACGGTGACTACCGGCGTGATCAGCCCAAACAAAAACCCCGCCGAAGCGGGGTCTTGGGTTTCGGAATTGCGGCGGCAGGCCTTACGCGTAGCGGCGGGTCTCGCTCGGCAGATCGCCGGAAATGGCGTTGCGCACGGCCTTGCGGATATCGGCCAGCGAAAACGGCTTGGTGACCACGTCATGGACCAGGGATTCCAGACCATTGGCCCGTTCACGCTGGTCGGCAAAGCCGGTCATGAGGAGGATCGGCAGCCGTGGATAGTCGCGCGCCGTATGCAGAGCCAAGGCGATGCCGTCCATGACGGGCATCTTGATGTCGGACAGCAGCAAGTCGAAGCTGCCCTTCTCGCGGGTCAGAACCTCGACGGCTTCGCCGCCATCCTCGGCCGCTTCAACGGAATGACCGTCAAGCTCCAGGGCACGCTTTACGAAGCTGCGGACAGCTTCATCGTCTTCAGTAAGAAGAATGCGAGCCATGCTCACTCTCCTGTGTTGCCGTCAGCCGCTCCGTCGTCCGGGGCGACAACGTATCCAATATAGGGCAACTGCCGCCAAGCGTGGCCCATATCCATACCATATCCGACGACAAACTTATCAGGACAGGCAAAACCGACATAATCGGCAGATATGGCAGCTTTACGGCGCTCGGGTTTATCCAGCAGAGCTGCGATCTTCACCGAGTGCGCGCCCCTGTTCAGCAGCCGCTCCCGCGCGAAGGCGAGCGTGCGACCGGATTCCAGGATATCATCCACTAAAATAATATCGCGCTCGTTAACGTCACTTTCAACATCGCGCAAAATCCGGATGGTGTCGGAGCCTTCAGTCCCGGCGCCATAAGAGGACAGGTGCATGAACTCCATTTCCGGCTGCAGCCCTGCCCGGTGCATTGCCCGCACAAGGTCGGCCGCAAAAATGAAGCTGCCTTTCAGAACCGCGACAACCAAAAGATTTTGCGGTTTGCCTTCGGCGATTTCCTCTGCGAGCGCGCCAACACGTTGGGCAATGGCGTCTTCATCGAACAGAGTATGGATATCTGATGTCATGGTCACTCTAGAACTACCTGGCGTTGGCCGCGTTCAACAAACCGGACCTGGATATCGGACGCGGTTTTCGGAGGGTCGGCTAATATCGTCCTGAACCGGGTTTCGTCCAGTGCGTTTAGCGATTTTGTTCTGGGCTCGACAGTCCAGGCATAAACTTCCTGCATGTCCGCACCGCGGATCGAGAGGCGCACGGCGGGCACCGAGTTCAGTTCATCAAGCAGGTTGCGGATCGAGCCTTCGACCACGAGAACCTTCTTGCCGTCCTCGACCTCGGTGAAGGTGCGCAGGTTGCGGAATTCAAGTCCGCGCAGATTGACTTCAAACCCGATCATCCGGAACAGGCTTGCCAGGTCAGGAGACTGTTTGACGAGCGAGTCTCGCATGAGGACAAACAAAACACAGGCCGCAACCGCGACGCCGAACAGGGCAACGCCGCCAATGCGCCGATAATTTCGCCGCAGGATCCAGTTGAGGATCGCACCGATCTGGTCCCGCCGGAACTTGTTCGGATTGACGATGATCTTCGGCCGCTTGGCCATGGATTCGATGTCGGCCTTGTTTTCAGGCTCACCGGTCCTGGCGTCTTCCTTCAGATCCGCAGCGAATTTTGCCTCGTCGCTGGCCGTACGGGCGGCTGCGGGTTCCGGAGCGACGGCTGCTTCGGGTTCATCGTCGTCGTCGTCATCCGCTTCCGCGTCATACGTTTCTTCTTCCGCGTCGGCTGCCCAATCGGCTTCGTCCTGTGCGGGATCTTCTTCAACGGAAGGAGGTGCAATTTCGTCGACGTCGTTCTTTGCGCTGAACGCAACATCGCCTTCTTCGTCATCGTCGGGCGAAACGAACCAGCGGTTGCCGCACTTGGCGCATTTGACGCTACGCCCTTCCGGGCCAAGCGCCTCTACCTTAATCTCGTAGGACGTACTGCAGTCCGGACATTTGATCTTCATGTGCGAAGACCTTTCGCCATGGCATGCTCTAGCGGTTCACTTTGGAACCGGGGGGTCGAAATCCGGCACGAAATATTGGACAAGGGCCAAGCAAATCCTATGACGGGCTTTCAGGTCCTTAATGGACCTTTATATGATTAATGCACCGTTAACGGCCACGCTATAGCGTTCGGGCCATCAACAGGAGTAATTTTGTGATCCGCTTCGAAAATGTCGGATTGAGATACGGAATGGGATCGGAAATCCTGCGCGACCTGACTTTTCAGATCGAACCGCAGTCGTTTCAGTTCCTGACCGGTCCCTCGGGGGCAGGCAAGACCAGCCTGATCCGGCTCCTGTTCATGTCCCTGCGTCCGACCCGAGGCCTGATAAAGGTTTTCAACCGCGACCTGAGCGTGATCGACAAGCAGGAATTGCCGAAGCTCCGGCGCAAGATCGGCGTGGTGTTTCAGGATTTCCGCCTGCTGGACCATCTGACAACCTATGAAAACGTGGCCCTGCCACTGCGCGTGGTGGGAAAGGACGAATCCGAATACCGCTCCGATGTGATTGATCTGTTGAAATGGGTCGGACTTGGGGATCGCATGCATGTGCTGCCGCCGGTGCTTTCGGGTGGGGAAAAGCAGCGTGCGGCCATTGCGCGGGCGCTGATCACCCGGCCGGAGGTGCTGCTCGCAGACGAGCCGACCGGTAACGTGGATCCGCCACTTGCACGTCGTCTGTTGCGCCTTTTCATCGAATTGAACAAACTCGGCACCTCTGTCGTCATCGCGACCCACGATATCGCGCTGCTGGAACAGGTGGACGCCCGGCGCATGGTGCTTGCCGACGGGCGCCTCTCAATTTTCGATTAGGCGGCATGATGGCTCAGTCCGACGACACAGACAAAAAACAGGCAAGCGCCGCCAGTGTTCGCCCGCCCAAGCGAGCCGAACGACCGAAGCGTGGCCGAAAGCCGGCGCGCAAGGCCGCCCCCAGGCCGAAGAACGAAGCACCCCAGGGGGACGATGCCAAGTTGCGCCCCTCCGCGGCGATCGTTCCGCCACAGGCAGTCGCCGGGCGGGCTCTCACGCTGGTGGTGGCCATCATGAGCTTTCTGGCCTGTCTGACGGTCGGTGCAGTGTCGGTGGTGTGGGACGCAGCCGATGCGTGGCAGAACGATCTGGTGCGTGAGATCACCATTCAGATCCGCCCGGCCGAAGGCGTCGACATGCTGCGGGAGATCGACAAGGCCGTTGCGCTTGCGCAGGAGTTTCCGGGCATCGATTCCGTACGGGCCCTGTCCGATGCCGAAACCAAGTCATTGCTGGAACCCTGGCTGGGTGAAGGCCTTCAGCTTGACGGCCTGCCGGTGCCGCGGCTCATTCAGATCACAGTCGGGGATCCGGAACTTCTGAACCTGTCGCAGTTGCGCTCGATGGTCTCGCAGAGCGTGACGGGCGCGAGCGTCGACGATCATTCCGTCTGGACGTCCCGTCTGTCGGCCATGGCAGGTGCGGTGGTGCTGGGCGGCTTTGCGATCATGGTGCTTGTGCTCGGCTCGATGGTCTTGAGCGTCGTCTTTGCGACCCAGGCAGCCATGGCCGGCAACAAGGACGTCGTCTCCGTTCTGCATTTCGTTGGAGCGGAAGACGGTTTCATCGCTCGTGAATTCCAGCGCCACTTCCTGATGCTGGGCCTGAAGGGCGGTGTTTCCGGCGGTGTTGCGGCCATCCTGGCCTTTCTGACGGTTGACATGCTGACCCGGCAGAGCTCCGGCCAGGCGGGGTCGGACCAGATGTCGGCTCTCTTCGGCGGCATCTCCGTCAGCCTGCCCGGCTACCTCGGTGTATTCGGTGTGGTGTTCCTCGTCGCGATCCTGACAGCCCTGACTTCTGGCCTTGCCGTCAAGGCCCATTTGGCAAAAGTGGATTGATTTTATCGCACAATGCCGTGAAATTGGCCGAATCACTTATCATAGTCGCGCCATGACCCATGCTGACACAGTGTTAGACCCCGTTCTGGACGACGGTTCTTCCGTCGTCGGCGATCGGCGTGTGTCCGTTTCAAAGGACAAGGGCACAGCGCGCAGGAACGCCACAAGCGGCGATGCGCGCAAGAAACGCTTCGGTCTCAGGATCCTTTTCGTTGCCGTCATCACGGCTCTTGTTGCGGGAACCGTCGGGCAGTTTGCCATGTTCGCGCAGAAGGTTGCCAATGCCAGAGTGCCGGCTTCCGCAAATGCGGATGCCATTGTCGTGCTGACGGGCGGGCATGCCCGCGTCAACGAGGCAATCCGTCTCCTGGAAGAAGGCCGTGCCAACCGGTTGCTGATTTCAGGCGTTCATCCCGGCACCACGCGTGAACAGCTTGCCGCCGTTACAGCGTCCAGCATGCCGCTGGAAAAAAACAGTGTCGATCTTGACCGGGTCGCGCTCAATACAGCGGGCAATGCGGTGGAAACCGCCAACTGGGTCAAGAAGAACGGGTTCTCGTCCCTGCTGGTCGTGACCAGTGCCTACCACCTGCCGCGTGCCAAGGTAGAACTTGCCGGCGCCCTGCCGAATGTCGCCCTGATTGCCTATCCGGTCTTTTCCAAGGACCTGAAGCTGGACAGCTGGTACAGGGAACCGGCAACGATGCGGCTTCTCATGCGCGAATATGTGAAGTATATCCTCGCCCGACTTCGGATTACCGTGCAGGGCGTGCGCTGACAGCTGTCGGACCACGGCCGAGCGGTGGCTTCACCCACGACCAGTCTTTATGGTGCCATGGTTTTTCTGCGCTCTACCCTTTTCCAGATCCTGTTCTATCTCGTCACGTTCGTGCTGATGATCCTGTTCGCGCCAGTCATGCTGCTGCCGCGGCGCTGGGGCTGGTGGGTGGTGCCGACCTGGTCACGGGTGTTGCAGCTGCTGATGCGTGTCTTTGCGGGCATCAAGGTGGAAGTCCGGGGACGGGACAACCTGCCTGACGGCGGTTTCATCGCCGCCATGAAGCACCAGTCCGCCTGGGAGACAGTGGCGCTGATCCCCCTCTTCAGAAGCCCGACCTTCATCTTGAAGCGCGAACTGCGCTGGATACCGATTTTTGGCTGGTACACAGCCAAGTTCAAGCAGATCCCGATCAACCGGGGCAAGCGGTCAGAAGCGCTGGCGGCAATGATGCTGGCTGCAAAGGAGGCGATTGCCGAGAAGCGCCAGATCCTGATCTTTCCGGAAGGCACCCGCCGGGCGGCCGGGGCAGAGCCGAAATACAAGTTCGGTATCGCGCATCTCTACCGCGACCTGAAATGTCCGGTTGTCCCGATAGCTCACAACGCCGGCCTCTATTGGCCTCGCGCCTCGTGGAAGGTCTATCCGGGCACGGTGATTGTCGAGATCCTGCCGCCGATCGAGCCGGGCCTGGCGCCCAATGCCTTTTACGAAAGAATGGTCACGGATATCGAGACAGCCAGCGATCGGCTGATCGAGGAAGCCCGCACGGCCCGCAAGCCCTCGCCGGTGCTTGCAGAAGTCGACACGCGCCGCAAGGCACAGCCGGTCTGAAAAAAAGACCGCCCCAATGCGTTGAGACGGTCTTTCAGTTTGAACGGGTCCAGGCGATATCATCGCCTGAACCTGTCTTCAGGCTGCCTTATTGTGCTGTCTTGCCGGCTTCGGTCGTCTGCAGGCGCATCAGGCCCAGATGGAGTACACCACCCAGAACCGCGCCGATGACCCAGCCGTAGCCGGAGAGTTCCGACAGGGCCGGAACCCACACCGTTGCCACCGAGAACAGTGCGGCGATGGCAAAGGCAAAGATCGCCTTCATGTTCCAGCCGTTGTTGTAGTGGTAGCGGGCGTCCGGATCGGAGGAAAACAGCGCCTCGACATCGATGTTCTGCTTGCGAACCAGGTAGTAGTCCGCGACCAGAATGCCGTAGAGCGGTGCCAGGAAGGCGCCAAGCGTATCGACGAACGCGGCAATGCCGATGTTCGAGATGACCGACACCCATAGCGCGCCGATGAAGAAGGCAATGACAGCGGTGATGATGCCGCCGGTCTTGGCCGAGATCTTTTCCGGGTTGAGGTTGGCAATGTCATAGGCCGGCGGAATGAAGTTTGCCACCAGGTTGATGCCGACCGTTGCCGCAAAGAAGGTGACGGCAGCGATCAGCGTCAGCAGGACGTTGTCGACACGGTCGACGATATCAGCCGGGTTCACCAGTTTTTCTCCGAACAGCACCACGGTGCCTGCCGTCACGAACAGGGCGATGAAGGAGAAGAAGGCCATGGAAACCGGCAGGCCCCAGAAGTTGCCGCGCTTCATGGCGCGTTCATCCGACACGAAGCGGGAAAAGTCGCCGAAGTTGATCACGACGGCGGCGAAATAGGCGATCATCGTGCCGACCACCGCGACAAAGGCCGCAACAGGCCCGCGCGGGTCGGTTGCTTCGCTGCCTTCGAAGATGGTGCCGAGAGCCGAGAAGATGCCGTTGCCAGCCTTCCACCAGATCACCAGGCACAGCGCGATCATGACGATGTAGACGAACGGACCTGCCCAGTTCAGGAATTTGCCGACCCAGTCGATGCCTTTCATGAACAGGGCAACCTGGAAGACGCAGACGATGAGATAGGAAATCCAGCCGACCGTTGTCATGCCGAGGAATTCCGCGCCGCCCTCAGTGCCGAGCAGCGTGTTGAACAGCAAGGCAACCGCCGTGGACGCGAAGTAGGTCTGCACGCCATACCAGAAGATGGCGACGATGCCTCGCACGAGCGCCGGGAAACGGGCGCCGTAGACGCCCATCGAGGCGCGTGCGATCACCGGATAGGGCACGCCGTGCTTTACCGACGGGCGGCCGGTGAGATTGACCAGCACCATGACGAAGAAACCGGCCAGCACGATTGCCGCGAAAACCATCCAGCCGTTGAGGCCATAGGTGATGAACAGCGATGCGGCCAGCGTGTAGCCGAACAGGCTCTGGATATCGTTGTTCCAGACGTTGAAGATTTCGAAGGCGCCCCACTTGCGCTCCGAAGCCGGGATCGGCGCCAGGTCCTCGTTGTAGAGGCCTCCGTCTCGCGGACCCGATTTGCCAGATAAATTCGCCATAGTCTCCTCCATGTGGCCGCATCCCCGGCGGCTTCGGTGTTTTTCCGGACATTCGCAAGTCTTCTTGCGTTCTCCCGGACGCAGGAAGCTCTTGGCTGTGCATTGCAAAAAGTTTGTGCTTGCATCTAACATTTTACAAAGCATGTTAGGTAACAGACTATACGGAATTTCAAGCAGGTCCTTTCGGCTTTGCTTGGAAATGCCAGTGGCGACAACCTGCGATCATCCGGACCGGATCGACGGAGCTGCAATGAAGGACGCAAACAAGGGTGAATTGCTGAACGACAAGGCTTTTCAGGCGCTTGTCGAAGCCTTGCGCAGCGGTTCGCTGCGCAATGGCCAGTTCCTGTCGATGTCGCAGCTTGTCGACCAGCTGGACTATCCGATCGCGCCCGTGCGCGAAGCCGTCAAATACGCCAGCTCGCAGGGGTTCCTGACGACAGTGCCCAAACGCGGCCTGCAGGTGATGGAAGCTAGCCCGGACAACATTCGCGAATGTCTGGACGTGCGTCTGGTGCTGGACCAGGAAGGTGCGCGCCGGCGGATATCACAGGGAAATCTGGAGGGTCTGGACGCCTTGCGCCGGCGTCACGAGATCATGCGCGACGAGGTGCGGACGGGACCTGCGGCCAGCCTGCCGCCCAAGGCGATCGAGGTGGACCTGTCCCTGCACACATACCTTGGCGAGGGACTTGGAAATTCGCTGCTGTCGGCTGCCTATGCCGCAAACCGTATCCGGATCGCCGTCATCCAGCATGCGCGGCCGTTTCTTGCGGATCGGATCGCCTCGGCGATGGACGAGCATCTGGCGGTCATCGAGGCGCTGGAAACCCGGAACGAGGCCGCTGCGGTGCAAGCCTTGAAATATCATTGCGAGCAGACATTGCGCTGGTGGGGTGTTCCCTGAGCGTTAGCATTCTGCAAGACCTGTACTGCCGTCCCTGAGCCTGGCTCAGGCTTTCAGGCGCTCCGCCAGCCAGGCAAGACCCGTATCGGGAATGCCCATTTCCTGGAGGTGGGCGGCGGTGTTGATGACATAGTCCGGATTGGCGCCGGACTTGCCGACAGCGCCTCTTACGATTTCCAGCTGCTCTTCAAGCGGCAAGGAACCCGCATATTGGGCATGGCCGTGATCGACCATGTAGACCAGCGCTTCCACCTTCTCGCCGCTGTCGAGCTCGACGTGATGATGGTGCTCCTTGTAGACCATCGTCGTCTGTTCCCGGGCGCGCAGATATTCCAGCACCTGCGGCCAGATATCCCCGGAGACCTGATAGGCGATGCCCCGGCATGCGCCGCCGTTGTCGAGGCCGAAGACGAGGCCTGGTCTCTGCTGCGTACCCCGATGTACCCAGGAATAGACGCAAAGCGAGCGATGTGCACCGCGCAGCAGCGCCGGTTCGGCGCGCTGGTGATCAAATCCTGGGTTCCACATCAAAGAACCGTAGCCAAAGACCCAAAAATCGCTCATACCGACCTGTCTTGTGTTACCGCAGCTGCGGAGATAGCAAGCTGCACCGGTCGTTTCAATGGCACTCCGGCAGCGCCTGTCCTGCAGGTGGCCCTTGTCGGCAGTGTGACCGGTCCGGAAATCGCCCGAACCAGAAGAGAGTGTCTCCCAGTGTCCGATATCAAGACCAAGCCGCCGAAACCCACCAGACGCGGGTATATCCTGCTGGCAGGAGCTGTCGTTCTGGTAATTGCTGGCTGGTCGGCCGCCTGGTTTTATGGGCAGTCCGTGCTGCGGGAACAACTCGACCGGCAAATTGTCCGCATGGCGGACCGGGGCCTGGATGTGAGCTGCGCGGATCTTGCCATTGCCGGCTATCCGTTCCGCTATGAGGTCTCCTGCGCGGACATGCGTTCGGCCGACCGTTGGGGAACAGCCGCATCGCTCGGCGGGCTGAATGCCGTCGCCTTGATCTATAATCCGTGGCACGTGATCTTCGAGGCAAAGTCGCCTGCGGCCATGTCGGTGCCGGTGAACGGCCTCGAGGGTGGCCTGACGTGGCAGACGGCCCGCGCCAGCGTGAAGTTCAGCGACAATGCGCTCGGATCGTTCGATGCGGTGATCGACAAACCGGAAGCAGCGTTCGACACCGCCCTCGCTCGGGGCCTGTTTGCGGCTGAAAAGTCCGAAGTGCATCTGCGCAAGCAACCCGAGAGCGCGGCGACACTGGAAAGTTTCGTCACGGTTCAGGACCTCAGCCTCAAATCTCTGCCGGAACTTCAGCAGACGATTTCCCTGCGCAGCCATGCCCGTATCGAAGGCGGCACGGCCCTGCTTGCAGGGGCAGACCTCGTTTCGCTTGTGCGGGCGCAGGGCGGAGAACTGCCGGTCGAACTGGTGCTTACCGAGATACTGCTCGGGGCTGGCAAGGCCACGGCAAGCGGCAATCTTGTGCTTTCGGGTGACGGCACCTTGAGCGGATCACTGGAGTTGAACCTCGGCAATCCGGACGCGCTTCTGGACAGCGTGAAGCCCTTGTTCTCGCCTGAAGACCAGACTTTCTCACTGCTGCAGAATGTGGTGAAGAGCCTGGAGCCTGCCGCCAAGGAAGTCGACGGTGTGCGGACCATCACGCTGCCGGTCTCGGTCGACCGCGGCGTGGTTCGCATCGGTTTTCTGCCGCTTGGCCAGATCCCGCCGTTGTTTCCCGCGGGATCCTGATCGCTTGATGGCCTCAGTCCGCACCCTGAACAGCGGTATGCGGACTGAAACCTGCCTGAAGGCGAAGCCCGGTCAGTCGCCGGCGATGCGGTCGATCGGGATCAGGTAGCTCTTGCGATGATCGGGTTCAGCGATCTTTTCGTAGAGCGCAACCGCCGGGGTGTTCTTGCCCGGTACGAGCCAGCGCAAATGCAGCCATCCGCGGTTCTGGCCTTCGCTGACCAGGGTTTCGATCATCTTGCGGCCGGTGCCCTTGTTGCGGTGATCGGGATGGACATAGATGTCATCCATCTGGCCGATCCTGAGACCCGTAATGAGTTCCGGCAGGTCGAAGAAAACTGCGAAGCCGACCAGCTTGTCGCCTTCGAAAGCTCCCAGAACCTCGGCCGTCTTGTCCGACAGAATGCGTTCGGCGTAATAGGCGTCGGGACGACGCGGTGCACCGCGCCGCAGCGCCTGAGCATTTTCGGCAATAAGCGGCGCAAGCTTATGAGCATCATCCAGCCGAAGGGCCCTGATTTGCGTTGTCGTCATGATTTCCCCGGAAAGCAAATCGATTAAGAGTGTGACTTTGGCCCACCATGTCCCGAAACGGGTTCGCTGATCAAGGACTTCGATCAATTAATGGCTGCGGCATTGCTGACGGTCGGCTACGCAGGCCCTGTCCGGGGTCTGCGGCCTTTCGCTTGCGGCGATTTCGTGCCATGAGCGATGCACGGAAAAGACGGGAACAGGAAATGGCGGACAAGCAAAAGTTGAGGGCGACGCTGATCGGACTTACAGCTGTGCTGATGTGGGCGACCCTCGGCCTGTTCGGTGCCGGTTCCGGAAATGTGCCTCCGTTCCTGTTGAACACGCTCTGTTTCGGCTTCTCCGGCATCATGGCGCTGATCTGGCTGATCGCGACTGGCAGAACCCGGTTGCTCAGGCAGCCGCTTGGCGTTTGGGCATTCGGCACGTTCGGCCTGTTTGGCTTTCATTTTTTCTATTTCACTGCCATCCGCAACGCGCCGCCTGTGGAAGCAAATCTGATCAACTACACCTGGCCGCTCCTGATCGTGCTGTTTTCCGCCCTGTTACCGGGGGAACGGCTGCGTCTGCATCATGTCATTGGAACGGTTCTGGGCCTGGCCGGCGCGGTGCTTCTGATCACCGGCGGGGAAGGTGTCGGTTTTTCCTCCGGCTCGATGCTCGGCTATGGGGCAGCGGTGGCCTCGTGTCTGTTCTGGTCCAGCTATTCCGTGCTGTCGCGCAGACTGGGTGCGGTGCCGACCGAAGCCGTTGCAGGGTTCTGTCTGATGACCGCAATCCTTTCGGGTATCTGCCATCTGGCGCTGGAGGAAACGATCCTGCCTGCATCGTCGCTGGAATGGGCATCGGTGCTGGCTCTTGCCGCTTTTCCGGTGGGACTTGCGTTTTTCACCTGGGACGTCGGCGTCAAGCATGGCGATATTCAGGTTCTGGGCGCAGCGGCCTATTCGGCGCCGCTCCTGTCCACCCTGTTGCTGATTGCCTTCGGCTTCGGGGCGCTGACACCTGCCGTTGGCATCGCCTGTGTGGCGATTACGCTGGGGGCGGTCGGAAATCCGTTTTCCCGACTTGCAGGATCGACCCATGACAACACAGCCAAGACCCCGCCGTTCCGCTCTCTATATGCCCGGCTCCAACGCCCGGGCGCTGGAAAAGGCGGCAACGCTGGATGTGGACTGCCTGCTGCTGGACCTTGAAGACGCGGTTGCTCCCGATGCCAAAGACATGGCGCGCACCCAGATCGTCGAGGCCGTTTCGGCCCGTCCCTATGGCAATCGCGAGGTGGTGATCCGCATCAACGGGCTCGAGACGCCCTGGGGCGAAGACGATCTGGCGGCAGCGGTAAAGGCCAATCCGGATGCCATTCTGGTGCCCAAGGTCAACAGCCCGGCCGACCTGCAGGTGGTTGCGCACAAGCTATCGCTTCTGGGGGCGTCTGCGGACCTGAAACTCTGGGCCATGATGGAAACGCCGCTCGCCATGCTGAATGCCGCCGCCATCGGCGCCTGCGGTCTGGATCCGGCTGTGCGGCTGTCCTGTTTCGTGATGGGCACCAATGATCTGGCCAAGGAAACAAGGGCACGCCTCACGCCCGGCCGCGCCGCCATGACGCCCTGGCTGATGACCTGCGTTGCGGCAGCGCGTGCCGGTGGCATCGACATTCTGGACGGTGTCTACAATGCGTTTCAGGACGAGGAAGGTTTCGCCGCCGAATGCGCCCAGGGTGTCGACATGGGCATGGACGGCAAGACGCTGATCCACCCGAAACAGATCGCCCCCTGCCACGCAGCCTTCAGTCCGTCGGAAGAGGAAGTTGCATGGGCACGCAAGATCAATTCTCTGTTCGATGAGCCTGAAAATGCGGGCAAGGGCGCAATCCAGGTGGACGGCAAGATGGTTGAAAGGCTACATGCGGACATGGGCAAGCGGGTCTGGTTCTCCTTCGCTCACCTACGACGCAACGCGTGGCGCGACCATTTGCGGCCAGGCAGTGACAAAGGAAGTCGAAGGCGTTGAATACTCCCGGGACATCAAGCTCGGCGACTACTGATCGCTGTTGGTTCCCTGAATCAGGTTGCTCTGCACGATCGCTGAAAATTCAACGGCCCCGAAAGTTCCGGGGCCGTTTCGCTTTGTCGAGACAGGAAGTTCGGGTCGCTACTGCATCCCCTTCGACAGAAAGTCCTCGACAATGTTCGACATGTTGAACGACGCCCCGCCCTGGACCGGGGGATAGTCGGCAAGGCTCTGCAGATGCTGACCCATGAGCACGCCCATCGGCTGGATAAGCCACGATACCTTCTGCATCAGGTGTCCGTAGCCATCGGTTGAATCGTAGCTTTCAAACGGATCCGCTCGGATGTTGAACACCAAAGGTGCTGTCCGCGGAACCAGGTTGGCGTAATAATCTTCCTTGGTCGAGAAGTGGAATTTCCACGGTCCCATCCTGATCGCCGTCAGCACGCTTTCGTAATAGTGGAAGATGTGGTTGCGATTGGAATTGGCCTGTTCGCCCTTCCAGTAAGCCAGGTTGTTGACGCCGTCGATGAACTGCTGCTTCTCGGCCATCACTTCAGCCTTGACGTCTTCAATGCCGGCTGCGGCTGCCAGGGTGGTGAACATGTCCTGGTGTGCCTGAATTCCGGTTAGCGTCTTGCCGGCTTCCAGTATGTTCGGCCAGCGAACCATGGAAATGACACGGACGCCGCCTTCATAGGTGGTCATCTTTTCGCCCCGGAACGGAGTGGTTGCGCCGTGGGGCCAGGAAGAATGCTCGGGTCCGTTGTCGGTCGAATACCAGACAATGGTGTTTTCGGTCAGGCCCTGTTGGTCGAGCCAGTCCAGCACCAGGCCGATATCATGGTCGTGCTGCAGCATGCCCGAGCCGTGGTAGTCGGCTTCGGTCGTATAGGTTTCTGCGGCGTAGCGCCACTCGTCGTTCAGCCGCGTGTA
>MRWG01001237.1_pt1 | contig 27512 bp, 20 predicted proteins | sample 1013341 | NCBI WGS metagenome assembly MRWG01 (sample SAMN06117577, study PRJNA244670) | biofilm metagenome | biome: Water; feature: Cathode Biofilm; material: Biofilm; isolation source: microbial consortium enriched at the cathode of a solar microbial fuel cell | place: USA: District of Columbia ... | reverse complement strand
GTCGAATGGAGCGGCCAAGCATGTGACGCCGAATGGACATCCATTGTTGCGGCCCCGCCGTTCCAGGAGCCGGAGGCTAAGAAAGATATCGGACAACCCGATAGTGTGTCACTGAAACGGACGAGAGAACCTGAGTACACGAATGATGATACGCGTGAAAAATGCGTACGCGAGCCAAGTGCTGACGCCAACATAGACGATGAGATTGATCCGACCAGCGATCAAAATCTGGAAACCGTAAGACGCGCCGTAGCGGCAGATCGCGGCGATCCTGACGTCCTTCCGGGGTTCTGAGTGGATGGGAAAGCCGCGCGTCAACATACGGATTTCGACAAAGCTCTATGCGCAACTGTGTGAGGCAGCTGACAAGCCAGGGGTGACAAAAACGGCGATCGTTGAAGACGCACTGAGAGCATGGTTCGATCCAGAAGCGCGTTCAGTGCTGGAAGAGCGTTTGCTCGCCCGCATGGACGCCTTCGATCAGCATCAGGCGGATATGGAAAAGGACCTGGCCTACACTTACGCCACGCTGTCGCACTTTGTGTACTATTGGCTTACGCGGACCGAACCTATTCCTGAGGGGGAGCGTGATATCGCGCATGCGCTGGGGCAGAGGCGATTGGAGTATTTCAATGAGCAGGTGAGCAGCAAAATGTCTGCCGCGCCTGAGCCGGCCGCCTAGACGGGAGAAATGGACCCATCATAATTCTCGGTTCAGAAGTCTTGATTCGGAAGTATGGATACATTTCACACGAGCAGGCGCTGGCTCGATGGTTTCGTTGCGGTGCGAGTTCCGTACATGCCCACCAACCGAGACAACAATATTACCGTATACAGAACACCAATGACCGCCTCGAACGCGGCGGCGGCTTGAGGGTAATGCCCTTGAGGGGTGATATCGCCATATCCGAGTGACCTAGCCCCCTGAACTGCAGCCATGTTTTAGTTATAGAACTAGGCTGTTCAGGGGGCTAGGTCATCTGGTCGGACGATCGCGGATGTCGGGCATGGAAGGATTTGAGCAGGATAAGGCCCTCTCGTATCGCGGAATGACGATCTGTTGGCGTGAACTGGTATGACTCTAACAGAGCCATCTTTCACCAGAGTTCATAATCTACTTTCGCGTCCTTGTGCATCATAGCGGGAACGGAAACACGGAGCACAAAAGGGCTCTTGGGAGGATATATATGAACCAGAAGTTTAGACTCAATTTGAGCGGCGCAGCAATTTTGCCGATCGCCATTGCCCTTGCCACGCCGGCCTATGGGCAAGTGGCAGATGTCCCTGCCGAAACAGAAGCGGAGCGGGAAGCAAGACTGACAACAGTGACTGTTACGGCACGTAAACGGGACGAGACGCTGATCAATGCGCCGGTGGCCGTGACCGCCGTTTCCGGAGCAGAGCTGGAAGCGCAAGGGGTCACGAACCTTGAGCAGATTTCCGCGCGCGTGCCGGGCCTGCAGGTCGGTCGGGGAGCGCAAACCTCGAACATCTTTATCCGAGGTGTCGGATCTGGTATCAACAAGGGATTCGAGCAATCGGTTGGCCTTTATGTGGATGGCGTTTATCAGCCGCGCAGCCGCCAATTCTCACAGTCCCAGTTCGACCTGCAGCAAGTCGAGGTTCTGCGTGGGCCCCAAGGCGTTCTATTCGGTAAGAACACGGTTGCTGGCGCGATCAAGCTTGAAACGGCCTCGCCAGAAGTCGGAGAGGAACTCAATGGTTGGGTCGGTGTCACCTGGGAACCAGAATTCAATACGCAAAGCTACTCGGGCGTCTTTTCCGCGGGCTTGGCGGATAATTTGGCAGGCCGGTTGGCAATTCGTTATACGACAACTGACGGATATGTTGAGAACCGTGTCTTTGATCGCGACGAAGCCGAGCGCGAAGACATGTTCGCCCGGGCGACGCTCGCCTGGCAACCAACGGAGAGTTTAAACGTTGAGACGAAACTGAGCTATCTTGAAATGGACGGGGTCGGTAAGGAGCTTACCATTAATGCGATTGATGATCGCCTGCCGACGCCTAGCACGATAGCGCTCTCACAAATGCTTCATCCAGACTTTGGAGTTTCTACTGGCGATACCGCTTATGTCAGCTTCAGCGGCAATCCCGCATTCCGTGTCGGCGATCCTCCAATCTCCGACACGGAGACAACCGAATCATTGAGCGGATCTGTGAAGGCAGAATGGGAGTTCGATAACTTTACCCTCACTTCGATTACTGGCTACTCCTCTTTCGATTTCGCTCAACATCACGATGTGGATTTTCTGCCTGTCAGCTTCATTCACAATCTTGATGAAGAAGAACTGGACATGTTTAGCCAGGAACTTCGCATTGCCACAGACTGGGATGGGCGCATAAATTTCTTGGGCGGGCTGTATTATGAAAACCAGGATGCTTATATTGAAGAGACAACGGCGTTCAATGGCACATTTGGCGTTTTGCCAACATCGATTTTGCCCGGCGGTATTGTTAACGTTGCTCAACGCACTTTCTTCGATCAACAAGCCGAAACGATTGCGCTTTTTGGCGAGCTTGGCATTGACCTGACCGACAGCGTCACACTTGAACTAGGTTTGCGTTACTCCGAAGATGAGAAGAGCATCGATAAGAGTGTTGTTGTTGGAGCCGGCACACCCCGAGACTTCGTTGGCCTTGTCACACCCGCAGACACGATCGGGTCTGCCGATCTAACCGAATATCTAACCGCCGCCGCTACTGTTGGGGGTGCAGATGGATTGAACTCTGCAACGACTTTTGCCGCATTGCTCAACCGCTTTGCTGCTGACCTCAACGATACGCGAACAGAAGATCATCTTGATCCATCTGTAAAACTGCGCTGGCAGTATGCTGACAACGGGTCGGCCTATATTTCCTATTCCACTGGCTATAAATCTGGTGGTTACAATTTCAGTCCTGACACGGCGGAACCGGATGGGAGCCCGCGTCCGGGTCATGAATTTGAGGATGAGAAAGTCACGGCTTGGGAAGCTGGTATCAAGCACCAGTTCATGGGTGACCGTGCTCGCATCGGGGCAATCATTTTCCGAAGCGAGTTAGAAGACCTGCAGGTAACCTCGTGGAGTGGGACAAGCTTCGTGGTTGGGAACGCGGCTGAACTTCAAGTGCAGGGGCTGGAACTTGATGGCCAGTTCCTTCTCAGCGACGAAATCGAGATTGGCGGTGCGTTCGCCTATCTCGATCACGAATTCCAGTCCTTCCCAGGGGCAGGGTGTTCAGTGATCGAAACGGGCTTGGGCACATGCCCGGATTCTGCAGGTGTGGGTACCAAGGACCTTGCCGGCGAACGCGGGGCCTTTGCGCCCGAGTTCAGTGGTAACGTCTATCTCGCCTTCAATCGCAGTTTCGAGAATTTCGATCTGAATGCCCGGATTGGAGCCAACTTCAAGGACGAGATGTTCCTGGATGGCGACCTCGACCCGAACGCGTTTCAGGAAGGATATACGAAATTCGATGCTCATGTCGGGGTGGAGTTTGGCCGCTACGAATTCCGTGTATTCGGTCGCAACCTAACCGATGAAGCCACCTATACCGCCTCGGTCGACGCGCCACTCAGCCCGGGCGTGTATGTTGGCTGGATCGAAGAGCCGCGCGTGATTGGTGCCGAAGGCCGTATAAATTTCTGATCGTCTTGTAGCAGCCTCCTTTCCATCGAAGGGAGGCTGCTCCAGACTTGAGCAGTTGAAAGCTGACAATAGCAGGTCAGGAGCTTGCGAACATGAAACTCGATGGAAAAGTCGCTGTGGTTACAGGTGGTGCCTCTGGACTAGGCGCTGCTGCGGCGCGCAGTTTTGTTGAGCAGGGCGCACGCGTCGCGCTCTTCGATCTGAGCGAAGTCGCAGGAAACGCGCTCTGTGGCGAACTTGGAAACAAGGTCTGCCAGTTCTTCAAGGTCGATGTGACCGATGATCAATCGGTTGCGGATGCGGTGACAAATACCGTCGAGAAATTCGGGGCCATTCAGATTGCTGTCAACGCGGCAGGCATTCCGGCACCGACCAAAATTCTCGACCGGGACGGCAACCCTTGTCAGCTCGACAAGTTCACCAAGGTGATCATGGTCAACCTCGTCGGCACGTTCAACGTCATGAGTAAATGCGTCGCCGTCATGGCGAGGAACGCACCAGACGATCTGGGCGAGCGGGGAGTCGTTATCAATGTGTCATCCGGTGCCGCCTATGAAGGGCAAATAGGTCAGGCCGGCTATTCAGCGTCCAAGGCGGGTGTGATCGGTATGAACATGCCGGCGGCGCGGGAACTCGGAGCCGTCGGCGTCCGTGTCAACGCGATCGCACCGGGGCTGTTTTTGACACAGATGGTGAAGAGTCTGGGTGAGAAGGTGGTCGTTTCACTGGTCGACACTGTCGAGGCGCCACGCCGCGCCGGAGACCCCATGGAATTTGCACACGCATGCCAGTTCATCGTCGAGAATGGATACTTGAATGGTGAAACAATTCGCCTCGATGCGGCAACACGTTTGAGGGCGAGATAGTGGGGATTGAAACCGGCATCACCGAGCTTGAGAGGATATTCACCCTGCAGCGTTCCCTCACGCGAGAGCAGGTGTCCTGCAGCTATGAAACCCGGATGGACCTGCTGGCTCGTCTTGGGAAAATGTTCGAGACGCATGAAGACGAACTCATTAACGCGGTTACGGCTGATTTCGGAATACGCAGCCGGTATGAAACCATCCTGACAGACATCATGCTGGTTCTGTCGGATGTGAAATTTGCACGGCGCCATTTAAAACACTGGATGAAGCCGCGCAGTGTCAAAACTGACACGTTTGGATTGCCGGGATCTTCGCGGCTAATTCCGCAACCCCTTGGTGTCGTCGGCATTCTCGGAACCTGGAACTATCCCTATGGCACAGTATTCGCCGGTGCGGCGGGTGCGTTGGCGGCTGGCAACCGGATTATTGCCAAGCCAAGTGAAATTTCGGCTCATTCAGCTGAAATTTCGCAGCGTCTTGTTCGCAAGTATTTTTCAGAAGAAGAGATGGCAGTGGTAATCGGCGGCCCGGATGTCGCGCAGCAGATGACGTCTCTTCCATTCGATCATATTCTCTTCACCGGTTCGCCCAATACAGGTAAAAAAGTCGCCCAGTCGGCCGCAGCCAATTTGACACCAGTGACGCTTGAGCTTGGCGGCAAGTGCCCCATTATCATTGATAAAAGTGCTCATTTTCCAGAAGTCGCGCAGAGCCTTGTTTTCGGCAAGCTCCTCAACGCAGGACAAACGTGCATCGGTGTCGACTACGCATTCGTTCCAGAAGGGAGTGTAGAAGACTTTGTGTCAGCGCTCGCCAGGCAGGTGCACAAGTGTTTTGGCGAGATCGAAGCCAATCAGGACTATACAAGCATTATAAATCACCGGCAGTTTGACCGTTTGCGGGGACTGGTTGAAGACGCCCGCGCAAAAGGTGCCGGAGTGACCAATCTCGCAGGCAGTGGCGATGGCATGTTCGAGGCTGCTCATCGAATAGCCCCGCTGGCTGTGACCAATGTTGCAAGCGATATGGGGCTGATGCAGGAAGAGATTTTCGGGCCGATTCTGCCGATCCTGACCTATCGTACGGAAGACGAAGTAATCGAGTACATCAATGCTGGCGAGCGGCCACTGGCACTTTACTATTTCGGTAAAGACAGTGCAGGTCGACGAAAAATCCTTGGCGAAACCCATGCTGGCGGCGTGACCCTGAACGGCACGGTGATGCACGTCTTCCAGCGCCGTCTTCCATTTGGCGGCATCGGGCAAAGCGGGATCGGATCCTATTTGGGGCCGGGAAGTTTCGAGCGGTTCAGTCATTTGAAGCCGGTGTTCTCACAATCGAAGATCAGTGTGCTTAGCCAATTGCTGCCTCCCTATTCTTCGAAGACGGGCTGGTTGCTGAATCTATTTAAAAAGCTGCTTTAAATCGATCCTGTACGCAGCAATCTTAGGGTGGTGTAGACAAAAGGGAGGACAGTCTCTGTGTTCGGAATTTTCTCAAAAAAGCGCAATGACCGTGAACTGATGCCTGTTGACGTCGCTCCAAGTTCTGCTGCAGCATTGGTTTCGACAGAAGGCGGGCGGGTAAATTACAGCCGTGTCATGCAAGGGCTCGCGGAATCCTTCGGAGATCGTGAGGCGATTGTGAATCTTGAGCGTGGCCGCCGGCTGAGTTTTCGTGACTATCACATCATAACCAATCAGATTGCACATATTCTCAATGGAAACCTGAATCTCGGCGCGGGCGACCGATATGTCTGTATGCTGCAAAATGACAATCTCTCCCTGTTCCATTGGGGGTCAGCTGCAAAAGCTTATGCAACATGTTGTCATGCCAACTACCTCGACAGCCTGGAAACGCATCTTGGCCAGATCGACATCGTCAAGCCCAAAGTCGCGTTCATCGAGAATGACCTCCTAGCCTCCCATGCTGGCCCGCTTACCGAACGCGGCATTCAGATTGTTGTGATGGATGCTCTGGTCAAGCCATATTCAGGCGTGTTGGCCCTTCCCGATCTTTTGGCGAACGCGTCGACAGAGAACACAGATATTGAAATCGATGATCGAACGCACGTCGTGCTCATGCGCTTTACAGGAGGCACGACTGGTGACAGCAAGTGCGCGAAGTATTCAATCGACAACATTCTGGGGTGCCGCGATAGTTTCCTGACACTTCCAGACCCGGATTTCTTCGATGGCTGCCGCATGCTGCATATAGCTCCCATTAGCCATGGCAGCGGTATGATGCTTTTGCCGGTTCTGTTCAGCGGTGGTTGCACGGTCACAATGAACGAGCCCAGTCTGGAGAACTGGTGCCGCTATATCCAGCAAGAGAAGATTTCTCACGCCTTCATCGTACCGACTCTGGCGTACCGCCTTTTGGAAATGCCCGAAGCACGAGAGTATGACCTATCCTCATTGCGCACGGTGTTGTATGGCGCGGCCCCCATGAGCCCGGCCAAGGCCAAGCTCCTGGTTGAGCGATTCGGTTCAATATTCACACAAGTGTACGGCTCCACGGAACATCTGGCGGCAACCCTCTGCCTGAGCAAGAAAGATCATATCGTGGACGCCGAGACTGAAGGCCGACTCGCGTCCGCGGGTCGACGCTCAACCGGGATCGAACTGTCGGTTTGCGATGATGACGGTAATCCAGTTCCTGTAGGCGAACTCGGCGAGTTCTATTTGCGATCGCGCTCAACCTGTCTTGGCTATGAAGGCAATCCAGAGAAGACGAAGGAGGAATTCGTCAACGGATACTGGAAGTCAGGGGATATCGGATATACGGACGAAAACGGATATTGCTACCTGGTTGATCGGAAGAAGGACATGATCATCACGGGTGGTTTCAATGTCTATGCGACTGAGGTTGAGGCCGCAGTCAACTCCCATCCTGGCGTTTTGATGTCAGCGGTTGTCGGTGTTCCCCACGAAGAATGGGGCGAGGCTGTACATGCGGAAGTCATCCTTAACGACTCTGTTGAGGTGGCCGAATCTGACCTGATTGCCTATGTAAAAGAGCAGATCGGATCTTTCAAAACACCAAAATCCGTGTTGTTCGTGGAGGAACTGCCTCTGAGCGTCGTTGGTAAGGTGTTGCGAAAGGATGTACGTAAGAAATACTGGGGCGGCCAGGTCCGCAGTATTGGCTGAAGCGTGTACAATCCTGTTCAAAAATTGGACAAACCGTCATGAACCGATAAAGCTTGTCATCGAAGACGGTCGTACAGGACAATCGATATTTGAACCACACATCATCAGGTAAGGCGCAACCAGAATTGAGTGAGACGCGGTCAGTCATTGCATCCTGGCTCATACAGATTGTGGCCATATTGGACGAATTTGACTTTTCCATTGATGTACCAGATCTACTGCGGCGTGCGGAAGTTGATCCTGATATTCTCCAGGACCCGAATGCCAGGGTGCGGTCTAGACGATTCAGTCGCTTCATTGAGCTCATCGTAGAGGCGACAGGTGATGAGACGATCGGGCTGAAGCTGGCCGAGCGAAATACGCCCGGCTCAATGCATGCGCTTGGGTATTCATTGTTCTCAAGCCGAACGCTGGAAACATTCTTCCACCGGTTTGATCGTTTTTTCAGGCTAATTTCTCATTCTGCTGAGACAAGGTCTGAAATCAGGAAGGGGTGCCTCATTCATTCCATTGAACTCAAGGAAGACGTGCCGCCGGTCCGCCAGGATGTTTTTTTGGCGACGGTGCTTCGCTTCGTCAGAATGGTTTACCGAGCGGACTATTCTCCTGTTTTGGTAAGAATGCGTCGTCCGAAACCTGGTAAGGTCGCGATGGATGAATTTGATGCCTTTTTCTGTTGTCCGATCGAATATGGTCACGACAGTCTAGAGCTGCATGTGGCCGAGAAGGACTATACGCGCGTGCTGCGCGGCGCGAATTCCGACATTGTTCGAAGGAATGACCAGATTGCGATGGAATACATTGCCCGGTTCGATGAACAACAAATTATTCCGCGGATCCGGGCGGCGATTGTCGAAATGCTACCGGATGGAGCTGTCTCCCTGGAGTCGGTTTCAAGAGAGCTAAATACAAGTAACCGAAGTCTTCAGCGCCAATTGCAGGATGAGGGCACAACCTTCAACACCGTGCTCGACGATGTTCGCCAGCATCTCGCTATCGGCTATTTGCGGACAGGTCGTCGGTCCATCAAGGAGATATCGTATCTGTTGGGATACAAGGACCCCAGCAATTTCTCCCGTGCGTTTCGCCGGTTAACGGGGCAGTCCCCGCAGGAATTCCTCGAGAATGAGCGCCAGCTGGACGATAGCTGACATCGCTAGAGCTCTGCATTGCCTTGGGCGGCTCGACTGACGACGCTTTGGCGCACGGTGACATGCGTCTGATGTTCAATAAGTTTTCTGGCCCGATAAAGTGAAGCCTCATCTGGAACGGGCCAAGTTTTGGAGCGAACGCGGCCCAATGCTTGGAATTGGACAATTGTCGTTTGAAACCCTGAAATTTGAGGCGGAAGATTCGTGTGCACGAATTACCCTGACGCGTCCGAGCAGCATGAATGCACTGTCCGCTCTAATGGTGAATGAACTTGCGCAATGTGTGAAAGATGTTGCCGAGCGCGATGAGATTCGAGTGCTGACTATCACTGGGAGCGGGCGCGCCTTTTGCTGCGGTGCTGACCTGAAGGGCGTTTTGGGGGAAGTTCAGGCTGGTGACAATACCGGGTTTCTTGGCTTCCTTCGCGACATTCAGAACGTGTTTTTGGCTATTCGTGCTTTGCCGAAGCCGACAATTGCAGCGCTCAATGGATTGACTTTGGCCGGCGGACTGGAGCTAGCCATGACCTGCGATGTCGTGATGGCGGCGCGCAGTGCGCGGCTGGGCGACGCCCATTCCAATTTTGGTGTTCTGCCGGGCGGCGGGGGATCTCTCTTGCCGAGGTATGTTGGCGAAAAGAAAGCGAATTATCTCCTATTCTCCGGCGATCATTGGTCGGCGGAAGCGTTTCGTGAAGCCGGATTTGTAAGCCAAGTTGTTGAGGATGACGACTTGTCATCGGTTGCAGAGGCGCTTGCTGCAAAGCTGGCGGAGAAAAGCCCGCTTGTACTTCAGCGTATGAAGGAGATGGTTGCCGGAAGCGCACACTTGTCCGCGCGCGAAGCCATCGCGTTGGAAATGCGCCATCTCGAAGCGCATGCAAAATCCGCTGACTTCCTCGAAGGGCTTTCAGCCTTCAGTGAGAAACGAACACCGAAATATTCAGGCCAGTAGCGGCCATCTGTAGATGGGGAGAGAGTCTTGTCGGATAGTAAGATTTATATTGTAGGCGTCGGCATGACGCATTTCGGGCGGCATCTGGAAGCAAGTATTTCTGAATTGCTGGACACCGCCATTTTGCGTGCGGCGGATGATGCAGGCTGCACCAAGGCCGCCGTGGAGGCAGTTTACCATTCCAGTGCGACCCAAGGGTTCTTGCAGGGACAAACCTTTGTTCCTGGCCAGGTTGCGCTCAGCAAGATCGGGCTGACAGGTATTCCCGCATTCAATATTGAAAACGCCTGTGCGTCCAGTTCATCCTCCTTTCACCTTGCTGTTCAGGCGCTTAAGGCTGGTATGCAGGACGTTGTCCTGGCGGCGGGTGTCGAGAAAATGAACGTGCCTGACAAGGCGAGGATGTTCGCTGTGTTCGATGGCGGTTGGGATGTTGAGACACCTGAGGAGAATGCCAAAAGGCTTCTCCAGTTGGGCGAAGGTGTTGCCGAACCGGAGGGATCGGAATCTGAACGCCCTTATAGCGTATTCATGAAAATCTACGCAGCGTTCGGCCGGAACCATATGAAGCGCTATGGCACGACTCAGCGCCAGATTGCTGCGATAGCCGCGAAAAATCATCAGCATTCAGAGCACAATGAGTATTCGCAATACCGTCAGCCTTACACGATTGATGAAATTCTTTCAGCACCTCCCATCACTTACCCTTTGACGCTGCCAATGTGCTCACCGATCTCGGATGGTGCTGCAGCGGTCATCCTTTGCAATGAGGAAGGCTTGAGGAAGATTGGTGCCACTACGTCACGAGCCGTCCAGGTTATGGCCAGCGCCGTTGCAAGTGGAAACCCCGCGCGCAGCGCCGATGCACCGGAACGCCATGTTGCGCGAATTGCCGCTGAGAGGGCGTATGAAATGGCCTGCCTTTCACCAGAAGACATGGACGTTGCCGAGGTGCACGATGCAACCGCGATTGGTGAGTTGATGCACGCCGAGAACTTGATGTTAGTTCCGATCGGTGAAGCAGGCCCGGCAGCGGAACGCGGGGACTTCACGATTGGCGGCTCAATCCCGATCAATCCGTCTGGCGGGCTGGAGTCCAAAGGCCACCCCATCGGCGCAACCGGGCTGGGGCAAATTCATGAGCTTGTCACCCAATTACGCGGCGAAGCTGGAAAGCGCCAGGTTGATGGTGCCCGACACGCTATCCACGAAAACAGCGGCGGCCTAATTGGCATTGAGGAGGGTGTTGCTGTGGTCAACATTTTCAAGAGGGCAAATGCATGATTGGGGGATTAGATATTTTCTTTGACAAGGCTGAGCTCGCCGCAATCGAAAGCCTGCGTCGCTATCTTGATGAGCAGCTGGAGCCGGAACTGGCTGCGCATGGGGAAGACTTCGTTCCAAAGGACAAAATGCAAAGCTGGACGCAAAAGCTGGCAGAATTTGGTCTCGTCAACGCCCCACAGCCGGAATCTGCCGGCGGGCTGGGGTTGTCCTGGAAGCTGCACGTTCAACTAATTGAAGAGCTTGCCTATAGTTCGGGAGACTTGGCGATAGCCGCACTTGTTAATGGCAGCGCAGCGTCGATGCTGGTCAAACTCGCGCCGGAGCACATCAAGACACGTTACCTGCCTAGATTGTTGGCGGGGGAACTTTTTGCGTCTGTCGGCATTTCCGAGCCGGATGTCGGTTCGGATGTCGCGGCGGCGAAAACCAGGGCTGTGCGAGATGGTGACCATTGGGTGATTTCTGGTGAGAAAACATGGATCACCAATGGTGAGTACTCAGATTTTTTCATCTGCACCTGCCGAACTGGCGAGAACGAACTGACCCATATCCTGCTCGATCGCAATGAGCATCCTTATGAAGTCCGCGGTATTCCAAAGATCGCGCTCAATCGACAATCAACATCACAGGTTTTTCTCGATGATGTGCGCGTTCCGGTCGAGAATACTATCGGTGAAATAGGCTCGGGTCTGAAGAACACGCTCACCCTGTTCGAACGCGCGCGAGTTCACGTCGGGTCGTGGGGCTATGGCATGGCGCGGCGCGCGCTTGATGAGTCAATAAAATATGCAATCGACCGTTCGCAGCATGGCAAACCAATTGCCGGCCACCAGCTCATTGCAGAAAAGTTAGCTGTAATGGCCACAGAGATCGATGCAGCGCGCCTGTTGTCTTTGCGCGCAGCGGGCATGATTGACGCCGGACAGCGCTGCGACAAGGAGTGCGCAATGGCAAAATGGTACGGTACCGAAATCGCTGTCAGTGCAACGCGCCAGGCAGTACAGATTCACGGCGGTAATGGCGTCACGAAGGAGTTCATTGTCGAGCGCCTCGCCCGCGAAGCGATGATCGCACCCATTCCGGATGGAACGACTGAGATCCAGAAACTCCTTATCGGGCGGAGCCTGACGGGCGTCTCGGCGTTCAGGTGACGTCCCGTGTCTAAAGGGCCTCTGCAGGGCATTCGGATTGTCGAAATCGAGGGCATTGGGCCGGCGCCCTTTTGTGGCATGCATCTGGCCGATCTGGGCGCGGATGTCGTTCTCATAGAGCGAAAGACCAAGGGCTCCGATCCGGGATCGACTTTGCCTGTCGGCATTCTGAAAAGAGGCAAGCGCTCGATCGCTCTGGACCTGAAAGACTCTGAAGACCGCGCGGTCGCGCTGGATCTGATTGCGACGGCGGACGCCCTGATCGAGGGCATGCGGCCGGGAGTGATGGAACGCCTGGGCCTTGGTCCGGAAGTTTGTCTGGGGCGGAACCCACAGCTTGTCTTTGGTCGCATGACGGGCTGGGGGCAGGCGGGACCGCTCGCCCAGGCGGCTGGACATGATATCAATTATGTATCCGTCAGTTCAGCTGCCTGGTTTGCAAGCCCAACTGGAACGCGATCACTGCCGCCACCAGGCTTGGTCGGGGACATTGGCGGCGGTGCGAACTATCTGACGATTGGCATTCTCGCGGGCATTCTAAAGGCCAGAGCCACCGGTGAGGGCGATGTGATTGATGCAGCGATTGTCGATGGGTCGGCGCATATGATGAACCTCATCTTCGATTTGCTGCCCAGCGGCATGATGCAAGCCGAGCGCGGGCGCGGCTTTCTGGATGATTCCCCTTGGTACAGTTCCTATCGCTGTGCAGACGGGCGTGACATCACGCTTGGCGCGCTAGAACCGAAATTTTACGCAGAACTTCTACAGCGCCTCGGTCTTACAGGCGATCCCGACTTCGAAGACCAGTATGATCGTGATAGCTGGTCGAAGCAGTCAGAGAAGTTTCGTGCTCTTTTCGCAACCGAACCATCTGCATACTGGCAAGACTTACTAGAGGGGACCGATGCATGCTTTGGCCTTGTGGAAAGTCCGATCAGTGCACCTTTGCACCCTCATAATCTGGCGCGCGGAATCTTTGAAAACAGCCAGGGTTATGTTCAGGCTGTTCCGGCCCCGCGTTTCCAATCGAACGTGCAGGCAATCCCCGGTCCAGCACCTGAGCATGGTCAGCACCAGCAAGAGCTGCTCAAGGAGTTGAAAACCCGCAACTAGATCCGTTGCAAGTAGGTGTCCCAGGCTTTGTCGCTGGCACAAAATGACGGAACATTGGCGTTGCGCGGGGCTTGAGAAACTTCGCCGTTCCAGTGCAATCTTGCTTGGTATGAGAAAAAATCCAGAACCTCATCCACTGGGGTGTCCGGGAGGACAAAATGAACGGCAAAAAAATGCCCGCTACAGCGCTGAAAGTCATTCTGACGGGCGCTACGATCGGTCTTCTGGCTGCCTGTGGAGGGGCGGTCGACTCTGGCGACGCTTCCACACAAGCCTCCCAGGGGATCAATGAGGAACGTTTGCTCAATGCCGCAGGCGAACCACATAACTGGCTTACTCATGGTGGCACGTTTTCAGAAACGCGGTTTAGCGCGCTTGACGCCATTAATCTGGAAACAATCGACCAGCTGGATCTTGCCTGGGCGGCACCGCTTGGCAGCTATCGTGGCGTAGAGGCAACCCCGATCATTGTTGATGGTGTCATGTACACTACGGGTTCGTGGAGCGAAGTGCTGGCGCTTAATGCTGCCACAGGAGAAATTCTTTGGCGCTACGATCCGGAGGTTCCCCGATCAAAGGGCGCACATGCTTGTTGCGATGTCGTCAATCGCGGCGTGGCTGTCTATAACGACAAGGTCATATTCGGGTCGCTGGATGGTCGTCTGATCGCTCTTGATTCAAAGTCAGGCGAACAGATCTGGGAGACCCGTACTGTACCGCTCGAAGAACCCTATACGATCACAGGGGCGCCTCGCATTGTGAAAGGCAAGGTCATCATCGGAAATGGCGGTGGTGAGTTCGGCGTTCGCGGATTTGTTGCAGCCTATGATGCTGAAACAGGTGAACAGGCCTGGAAGTTCTACACTGTGCCGGGAAATCCGGATAATGGATTCGAAAACGAAGCCATCGAGATGGCTGCTGAGACCTGGACAGGCGAATGGTGGAAGCTGGGCGGTGGCGGGACTGTCTGGGACAGCATGGCATTCGATCCTGAACTGGACCTCCTCTATATCGGCGTTGGAAACGGCTCGCCCTGGAATCAGAAAGTACGAAGCCCGGACGGCGGCGACAATCTGTTCCTGTCATCAATCGTCGCGTTACGTCCAGACACAGGAGAATATGTCTGGCACTATCAGACGACGCCGGGCGAAACTTGGGACTACACAGCTACGCAGAATATCATTCTAGCTGATCTTGAGATCGAGGGAGAGCTTCGTCAGGTGCTGATGCAAGCGCCGAAAAACGGCTTCTTTTATGTCATCGACCGAATAAGCGGCGAACTTATTTCCGCAGAGCCATTTGTTCCCATTAACTGGGCCACACATATCGATATGGAGACCGGGCGTCCTGTTGAAAACCCCGAGGCGCGCTATCTGTCTGGTGGACCTGCGCTCGTCAAACCCAGCCCATTTGGTGCCCACAACTGGCACCCCATGTCATTCAATCCGGAAACAGGGCTGGTATATATTCCCGCACAAGATGTTCCTTTCCTCTATTCCGATCAGATCGAGGGCGAGATTGCCCGCTTTGACCGAGACGCATTCAATATCGGTGTCAGCCTGACAGACGCATTACCGGAAACAGAAGAAGCACGTCGCACACTTCTGCGCCAACTTGTCCAAGCACATCTTGCTGCCTGGGATCCGGTAGCTCAGAAAGAAGTCTGGCGTGTTCAGCATGAGCGAATGTGGAATGGAGGTACGCTGACAACGTCTGGAGATCTGGTATTCCAAGGCACGACGAGCGGCGTTTTCAATGCTTACAACGCCAAAACAGGCGAAGAACTGTGGTCGTATCCGGTTGGTGTCGCAATGGTCGGTGGACCTGTGGCGTATGAGGTCAATGGCGAGCAGTATGTTGCTGTATCAGCTGGTTGGGGCAGTGGTGCCAATTTGCTCGCCGGCTTCTATGTCGGGCAGACAGGAGGCCCGGTTGAAGGCCATGTACTTGCCTTCAAACTTGGCGGAGAGGGCGAGCTAAACGTCGCCGCGCTTCCGCAGAAGGCAACGCCTGAGCCAGCGCGACAGCCGCATTCGGCTGAAGCGGTTGTACGGGGCACAGACCTCTACGGTCGATTCTGCGGTGTCTGCCATGGCGGCGCGGCCATTTCGTCCGGAACGCTCCCCGATCTGAGGCAGTCAGCGACTCTCGGGATAGACACTTTTGATGCTTTCCTCCTTCAAGGGGCCGGCGAAGCGATTGGCATGCCCAACTTCGCCGGCCGCCTAAGCCAACAGGAAGTCGATGATATTGAGGATTTCATCCTCTCTCGAGCCTGGATGGCGTTTCAAGACGAGCAACAGTCGACGTCTCAAGCTGAATAGTATTCTGACAATTCGCTAAACCAGTACAAATCTGTCACTCTGGGAGACAACAAATGAAACCTCATATCGCTGCTGCTGCAGTCGCAATCGTAGCCGTGCTTGGTGCATGCTCCACTATCCCAGTCTTTGATGCGTCGGGTCCGGAGTTTCCTCCAATGAACCCAAATCTGGTGGACAGCGAGCTTGCCACCACGCATTTTAATCCGGCTCAACAGGATTCCCTTCCGTTTGCTGGGCCGGTCGGTATTCACGAGATTGATGATGAGGGTATTCAAAGGGTCCCGGCAGGGTTGGTGAACCTCACGCTTATGCAATTACCAACTTATCCTTCAGGTGAGCAGGTGGCCATCTCCGCCAACAATAATCGTATCTCCAAAATCCTGATTAGCGATGGCAAGTTTCAACTGATCAATGCTCTGCCTGTGGAAGGTCAACCCTTCATGTCTGTCGAGGATGCTGAACGTATCGCCGTCGAAATGGATAGTACGGCCTCAGAAGCTGAACTGCTTGGCTATCTCAATCGGAACTATCCACGTTATGTTGAGCGGGTCGTCGCCAGAGCAGCAATCTATAATGTCGTCGACCGCAATGGTGACTTCTACACTGTCGTCAACAACGATGTCGTCGTTTATGGTGATGCCGAACCCGGCAATCCGCTGTCACCACTGGTGGAAAAGCGCCGCTTTCAGCTGCCGCGCGAATATTTCAATCCAACACTGGAAGACCCTGATGCTGTGTTCGGATTGAATCTGACTTATGATGGCATGCTGGCGCTGGTGACGATGGGCGGCGTTGTCGTCATCGTAGACCGAAATTTTGAACAGGCACCGATCATTCATGAGTTGGCTGACGATGAGCAGGTTACGAACTCGATCGCCATTGATGAGGGTGGTGGCATTTATGTTCTCTCAAATAGGAGGCTCCATAAACTGGTTTGGGACGGGGAAACACTTCACTCTAGAGGGTATGGCGCGTGGTCATCAGAATACGATTCCTTCACCGGCAAACTTGGCGGCGTGAGTCTCGGCAACGGATCAGGCTCTACGCCCTCACTTATGGGCTTCGGAGACGAGGAAGACAAACTTGTTGTCATCACGGACGGAGAGTTGATTATGAATGTCGTCGCCTTCTGGCGCGACGATATTCCAGAGGATTTCGTCCAGAAGCCAGGGACCAAATCGCGTCGAATTGCCGACCAGATTCAGGTTAGTTTCGGAAAGTCTGACCTTGAGCGCGCCCAGTCTGAGCAATCCGTTGCGGTATATGGCTACGGTGCCTTGGTGGTAAACAACACATTGCCATCGCCATTGCCAACAATGCTGGAGAATGTTGTCATGTCTGGTAGACTACGCAAAGGACCGACGGGTGCTGAAAAGTTTGAATGGGACGTTGAAGCTGACCGCTGGGTGCGTGCCTGGGCAAATCCCACTGTATCGAGCCCATCAACCGTCCCCATGATTTCTGGCGGCGCCCAACAGGTCTATGTCAATGGTTTCGTAGACGGAAAATGGGAGGTCACAGGTCTTGATTGGGAGACGGGTGAAGCCGTTACACGGCTTCGCCTTGGTGATAGCCACATTTACAATGGCGCTTACTCTGTCATTCACCTCCTGCCGGGCGGCGATATCGTTCTTGGAGGATTGCTGGGCATGATGCGGATATCGGTCGAGCGCTAGGTGTTGACTTTAGTATGATGTGTTGAGTTTCGGCGCTCTGTGCATTGTAGTTAGCGGTGAAATCTAGTTCTATAGATCAAGCTTGATTTGGCAGGGAGTACAATCCGCGAGGACCAAGAATCGATTACACTTCCCGTAAGTGATTGAAAAATATGGATAAAAAATATGGAATGTGGCACGTCACTCGCGCCATTTCTCTTCAGATCGGCTCTGCCAAACCCCTGAAAACCTGCAGGAAATGTGACCGCGTAGCGGGACACGCTCGCGCATCGCGACAAGCGCATGCCGCGCCAGGTGCGTACAAATGCACCGCCCTTCAGAACCATCCGGAACGAATGGAACAGCGCGGTCCGGGCCGGACGGCGCTGTTCATCTGGTCTCAACGGAGTTCAGATCATTTCAGGCGGGCCCAACTGCAGGGGGGCTATGATCTCGCGGCGTCTCGCCAGTGCGCGCACAGCTCCCGCTTCGTGCCGGACCCTAGAACGGCTTCACCGCGCCAAAGAATGCGGTCATCAGAATGCCGAACCAGTAGAGATAGGCCACACCGCGTCCCAGCCGGATCGAGCGCTTCAGCTTTTCCTCGACTTCGGAATTGGGGCCCTGGGCGAGAATCGGGAACAGGTGCCGCCATTCATGCATGATCAGCCTGAGGATCACCCCGATGATCAACAGGAGCCCGAACGTCAGCAGTTTTGCCGAGTACCAGCGTTGTCCCTCGCCGGCTTCAAAAGGGCCATGGCCCAGAAGGGACGAAATCGAGACGATGAGAAGCGTCGGGATCAGGATGTAGCGCGACCAGTCCTCTATCAGGGACAGGGTTTCTCCCAGACGGGTGCCGCGATTGGCAAAAGCCCCCCAGGTGACGGCCATCCAGACCGCCCAGACGATCCACATGGCAACCAGCCACATCCCGCCGAGCGGCTGCAATCCCCAGAGATGCCCCATATGCAATCCGAGCGGCAGCAGCGAGATGATCCCGGTCCGCGCCATGATGTCGATGCGATAGGCTGTGTCCATGTGACGGCCCCGCTCTTCCAGGGACAGGGCAGGGTTCACCACCTTGTAGGACGTCTGGAACACGCCCCATTCCCCGCCGAGCCAGTAGACCATGGCGACAATGTGCAACCATCTGAGGATCGCCAGTTCGTGCATTGCCAGAAAATCGAGCATCTCATCCCTCCCGAGCGCTATCATTCATAAAAGATATATCATTTAAGCGGGCGCGGGATGTCAAATGCAAAAATGTCGCTGGCATCGTGCGCCGAAGATGGGTGCGGCTTAGAGGCGGGGCGGCCGATGAAGGCGTTCTTGTGGGGACGCTACTTCCCGAGAGCGATGAGGCGGCCATTCAGGCTTGTTCCGGCTCGAGCAGTGGAGCCGGCCCTTCGGCCTCGTTCAGCGACCATCGCCGAGGCGTCTATCGAGCGATAGCGGGTCATGCCAGGGCGGCCTGAATTGTCGGCAGGCCGTGTATCCGGCATGCCAGACCTCCGTTCCTGCTACTCGACCGGAAAGGAAAGGCCGACAAAGGCCGACAAAGGCTTTCACTGGTGTCTCACGTTTCGGCTGGCTTCCTTGGAAGCAATTCCGACGTATTCCAAGACGCCGGGCCGTCAGGCGTGCCTCGATGTCTCACAAGGTCCGTACACCACCGAATTGGTCTGCCGCGAGAATCGAATTGATGAAAGAAAATGAACGGTTCGTTAGGCCGTTCGGTTGAGCCTTTCACGAACATTGTTGGAAAAGGAAATCTGGAATGTCAAACAAACTGAAACTCGGTGTCGCCGCTTTGGCTGCGACGGTCGCCCTTGGCTTTTCTGCTCCGGCCTCGGCTGAGGATTATGGAAGCATTGAAGTGAAAAACTGCGGCAAGGTCTCTCTGGACATCGCGCTGCTCCAGCCGTCCGACCCCCTGTCCGGAACGCTGATACCGAAGGAAATCAAGGCGGGAGAATCGTTCAAGGCGAAACTGACAGTGCCGCATCACCCGCTTTTTTGTCGGCGTCTCTCATGTCAAGCCGCGGGTGTTCCGCGGTGTCGAGGCGGGCACCTATGGTGCCGCAGCCGGAGAAGTGGATGGCAAGTGGCGCATCGGTCTGGAAAAGTCTGAAGACGGATCTTGCCCGGAATTCAAGAAAAAAGATCACGAGAAGCCGACGAAGTAATCGGCGGAGAACAGCCAGGCTGAATAGCAATTCCGTCTGGATACTTGTTGCCCGTTCACGCTGCTTGTGGGCGGGCAATTTTCAAACTGTCCGCCACTTGCGGTTGTGACTTGAAGACGGTGGAGCGCGATCATCTGTGCCGGCAGGGATGCAAGTGTTCGAGTACATTCCGTGCGGGGTCTTGTTGATCAGTGAAATAGGGATTGGAGTATCTGCATGTTCAGGCTGACCAAGGTCTCATGGGTTTTGTTTGTAGCAGTATTGCTGTCGCAGGCATCGGTAGCGTCCGCGTGTGTCAGCGTCAAAGTCAAGAATGAATCGCGCGTCAGCGTTACGGCGTTCTGGGGGGCGCAGGGCTGTGCCGGCGCCTACGACAAGCAGATGCCCTACCTCTACGAGTTGTGTACCCATCATGAATTGTCACCTGGCAGTGAGAGAACGTATGACTACAAATGGGGCACGACCGCGCTCACCGTGTGGCTGACTTTTAACGTCAATACAGACTACGGAGGTTTCCGGCAGGCGCGGAGGTCCATCTATCGGCATGGTGGTTTCCAGTACAATGACACCTCCATACCGGGAACTCCCTCAAGCTGTCACAGGCACTATTCCGTGACATTCACCCAGGCTGATTTCGAAGAGAATTCATCCCAATGAGGTTCTGGAAAGTGGTTGGCGTCGGCCTGGTTGCCTGGATCGGCGCGGCAGGAAGCGCGCATGCGTGTTACCAAGTGGCATTGAGCAATGAGTCAAACCGGACGGTTGAGGTCATCTGGGCTGCGCTGGGATGCGCCAATGTTTACTCAAAGACGGATTTCTCCTTCAATCTCGTGTGTGGCCACAAGAGTGTGGCAGCTGGAAGCGGCGCGCGCCTGATATATTCCTGGGGAACAACGCTTCCATATTTGAATGTTCTCGTGAAATCGGATTCCGGGAAGTACGAAACCGTTGAGTACCTTTATCACGATCACAAGTTCAGGCAGATGGACACGCATCCAGAAACGGTCCCCTATTGCGGGAAGCACTATACGGTGACGTTCACCCAGAGTGATCTCGACAAGCTTCTGTAGTCCGGACCCTTCCTCGCATTCCTCCGGATTGTGTATCGAAGCGGGCCCTCGGCGGAGTTCGGTGCGGTGTGACATCAAGCGCACATGAGCGATTCGATTCCGGCCATTGACGCGGCTTCAGGACTTGCGGGCGAAATTGCAGATACATGATCATGGATCAATAATGTGATTTATCCGGCCTGTAGCGTGTCACTTGTGTGAAGTTTATTCGTCACCCAACGGAATATAAGCCTTTGCTTCCGAACAGGCCTGCGTTGCAAGGAGTTGGCGCCTCATTTCCATTCAGCCGGCAAGCCTGCTCTGGTTCCTCGGGTGATACAATCAAATCCGACTCCGGGTTTCGGCTTCGCCGCCAAAACCATCAATGTTTTCAACGATAAATCAGGCTTTTCCTGAGTGCCTTTAAAAGAGACGTATGCGGTTTAAGTCCTGGCGGCATGCGATTTGGGGCAGGGGTATTTGCATGTTGCCCTGTCTGATCGTCTGACTGCACTGACCAATTCGTCAGGACCGGCGAGCCTGTCGGCCGGTCCTGACGAATTGGTGTGTCATTCGCGTGTTACAATACAGGTCTAGAGGCGGCCCCGATTGCAGGATTTGCGATCTACGCGTTTTGCACACCAATTAAGGGGTTGGATTATGAGATTGAAACTTGCCGCGAGCGCCCTGGCGCTTGCCCTCGCTGCGTGTTCACAGGGAGGCGACATTGCATCGCCGGGGACGACCACGCCAACCACCCCTCCGGGTGGCGGAGGCGGTGGCGGCAATGGCGGCGGCGGATCGGGGTCCGCTGAATGCCCGGCCAGCTTCACCGAAGGAACCGCTGTTGCTGGTCTGACGACCTGTAACGTCTCCGGCACATATCTCGCCAATGTCACCCTCGAAGCGATTGACGGTCTGGCCTATCGTCTGGATGGCCGCGTCGACATCGGCTCCGACACGGGTGCAGACGGCAATCTCGCAGGCGGCCAGTCCGTCACGCTGACGATCGAGCCGGGTGTGACGATCTTCGGGGAATCGGGCTCCGACTATCTTGTTGTGAACCGTGGTTCCCAGATTGTTGCTGACGGCGAACTGGCCGCGCCGATCGTCATGACCAGCGCCGACGACCTCGAGCGTCAGGCCGACACGGACCCGTCGAATGATGATGGCGGCGACAATATCTCCGAATGGGGCGGCCTTGTGATTCTCGGCCAGGCGCCGATCAACCGCTGCCGCGATGCTGCAACCCCCGGCACGGCAGACTGTGAGAACATCGTTGAAGGCGTGACCAATCCGGAAGCCGTCTATGGCGGCGCCGACGCCAACGACAATAGCGGCATCCTGCGCTACATGCAGGTTCGCTTCGCAGGCTTTGCGATCAACACGCAGGGCAATGAACTGAACGGCATCACCTTCGCCGGCGTGGGCAATGGCACGACCGTTGATTATGTTCAGGTGCACAACAATTCCGATGATGGCGTGGAGTTCTTCGGCGGCAACGTGAATGTCCGTCACCTGGTCCTGACCGGCAATGATGATGACTCCATCGACACCGACAATGGCTATCAGGGCTCCATCCAGTACGCCCTCGTCACCCAGCGCGAGAATGGCGGTGACAACATTGTGGAAGCGTCCAGCGCTGGCAATGGTGTGACGCCGCTGTCCAATGCGTACATCTCCAACTTCACGTTCGTGGGTAACCGCACGAACGCCTTCCGCCTGAACACGGGTACGGTGGGCCGCTATGTGAACGGTGTCGTGAATTACGGCAAGGAATGCATGCGCTGGCAGGACAGTGCAGGGGATGGCACGGCCGGCTTCACCGCCGGAGCAGACCCGGCTTTCGATTCGGTCCTGTTCGACTGTGATCTCGGCCTGACCACTGCCAATTCCGAAACCGCCACGGCAGAGGCCTCTGTTGCAGCTGGCACCAACAACTCCACGGACGTGTCCGACTCACTGGCATCCCAATTCTTCCCGGGACCGAACGAACTGGCCGTCACGCCGTTCGACCCGACATCGCTGTCGAGCTTCTTTGAGCCGGTCACCTATATCGGTGCCTTCGGCCCGGATGAGTCTGTGACGGAGAACTGGGCGGCTGGCTGGTCCTTCGCCGTGTTCCCGGATCCGGAATGTCCGGTCGGTACGACCGATAGCGGCTTTGACCTTGATGGGCAGAATGTCTGTCAGCTGTCCGGCACGATCACCGAGAATGTGCGCCTCAGCCGGGGCAACATCTACGAGATCGTTGGCCGCATCGACGTTGGCGTTGATGTCGGCGCAGACGGTACGGACGCTGCTGGCGATCCGGCTTCCCTGACCATTGAATCGGGCGTGACCCTCTTCGGTGACGAAGGCGAAGACTATATCGTCGTGAACCGCGGTTCGCAGATCTTCTCCAACGGTACCGCCGAAAATCCGGTCATCATGACGTCTGAAGCTGACCTCACGGACAGCCAGATCGATCCGGACAATGCCATTGGCGAGTGGGGCGGTGTGGTCATCCTTGGCCGCGCGCCGATCAATCGCTGCCGTGATGCGGCGACGCCGGGTACGGTCGATTGTGAAAACATCGTGGAAGGCGTGACCAATCCGGAAGCCGTTTATGGCGGTGACGTGTCAGACGATGACAGCGGCGCAATCCGCTACACCCAGGTCCGCCACGCCGGCTTTGCAATCAACACGCAGGGCAACGAGCTGAACGGTATCACCTTCGCAGGTGTCGGGTCCGGCACCGAAGTCGAGTACATCCAGGTGCACAACAATGCGGATGACGGCGTCGAATTCTTCGGCGGCAGCGTCAACGTGAAGTACCTGGTCCTGACCGGAAACGATGACGACTCCATTGACACCGACAATGGCTATAGCGGCTCGATCCAGTACGCCATTGTGGTTCAGCGTGAAGATGGCGGCGACAACATTGTGGAAGCGTCCAGCGCCGGTAATGGCGTGACGCCGCTGTCCAATGCCAAGATCTCCAACTTCACCTTTGTGGGGAACCGCACCAATGCCTTCCGCCTGAACACGGGCACGGTCGGTCACTACGTCAACGGTGTTGTGAACTACGGCAAGGAGTGCATGCGCTGGGAAGACAGCGCGGGTGATGGCACAGCCGGATACACGGCAGCAGCCGATCCGTCCTTCGACTCGATCCTGTTCGACTGCGACCTTGGCCTGACGACGTCGAATTCCGACACGGCCACTGCCGAAGCTGCGGTCTCCGGCGGTACAAACAACTCCACGACGACCGCATCGACGCTGTCTTCCACCTTCGTCAATGGTTCGGCAGAAACGGCTGTCACACCGTTCGATGTGACGACGATCTCCTCCGATCTCGATCCGGTGGACTATGTCGGCGCCGTCAAGGACAGCTCCGACACCTGGTGGCAGGGCTGGTCCTGCGGACTGGAAGCCGGCGACGCCTGCTAGTCGCAGCACAGGCCGGGTGCGGGCGACGAGGGTCGTCCGCACCCGGCACCTATTTCAGCTTTCATTTCCCGACGGTTCGAGGGGCGCTTCAGCGGCGAACGATTGGGTAGAAATTCACAAGGACAGTCTCATGAGACACCAATTGCTAAGAGGGACCTTGCTGCTCGGGACAGCAATCACCCTGGCCACTTCACTTCCCGCGATCGCACAGGACGCCTCTGTCGAGCAGGAAACTGCCGAAGAGGCTCGTGAGCTTGAAACGGTTGTTGTGCGCGGTGAGTACATTCCGGCACCGCAGCGTGAAACCTCGCAGGTCGCCTCCTTCCTCGCGCCGGAGGATCTCGCGCGCCAGGGGGACTCCAACGCCGCGCTGGCGCTGACCCGCCTGTCGGGCCTCAGCATCGTGTCCGATCGCTTTGCCTATGTCCGCGGCCTCGGTGACCGGTATTCCGCCGCGCTGCTCAACGGGTCACCGTTGCCGAGCCCGGAGCCGCTGCGCCGCACCGTGCCGCTGGACCTTTTTCCGTCCAACGCCCTTGACGGCGCGACGGTGCAGAAGACGTTCTCCGTGAATTATCCGGGCGAGTTCGGGGGCGGCATCATCGACCTGCGAACGCTGCGCCAGCCCAGCGAGAATTTCTTCAATCTGAAGATCGGCGCCAGCGCCAACACGGTCACGACGTTCGACCGCGGCATTTTCGTGCGCGGGTCCGACACGGATGCCACCGGCTATGATGATGGCCTGCGTGACCTTCCGCAGCCGCTCGGCCTGGTGCTCAGCCTCGATCAGAGCCTCAACAGCCTGGATGACGACGCCATCGAAGCGGTTGGCGAGAGCCTTGTGAACACGCCGCTCAGCGTGATCCAGGAAGAAGACCTTGCGCCGAACTATAATGGTTCTGTGGAATTCGGCCGGATTGTCGAAGGCAAGGATTTCGATGTCGGAATCATCGGCATTGCCGGCTTCGACTCTGGCTGGTCGACGAAGAACGCCACGCGCCAGTTCGTTCAGGGCAACGTGCTGGGAAATGACCTGCGCACGTTCGAAACCACCTATGAGGCCACGGTCAACGCGCTCGGCTCCGCGACCATCAACTGGTATTCCGGACACGAAGTCCAGGCGACGGTCTTCTATGTCCACGATACGTCCAAGGAAGCCCAGATCGATACCGGTACGGACTTCAACGCCCAGGGCAGCTCGGGCGAAATCTTCGACGAGTCGACCGGCTGGTATGAGCGCGGCCTGCTCTTCGGCCAGCTGCGCGGCGAACACGAATTCGACCAGCTCGTCCTGTCCTGGCGTGGCTCGCTCGCACAGTCGACCCGCGATGCGCCCTATGAGCGTTCGTTGCGCCGGTTCATCAATGATGATGGCGTGCCGGCCTATCTTGTGGCCAACAGCTACGACATCCGCTTTTCCGACCTGACCGACGACATTGCCGGCTTCGGAGGAGACGCGGAATACACATTCGAACTGAATGATACCCGCGAAGCCGTGCTGTCTGCCGGGTTCGACGTGTCGTCCACGGATCGTGAGTACAATTTCTATGCGTTCCGGTTTGCCGGCGGCAACTCGATCTCGGAAGACATCCAGATTCAGCGTCCGGATTTCCTGTTCAGCCCAGACAATATCGACCCGGCCCGCTTCGTGCTTCAGGAAGTCACCACCCCGAACGATTCCTATGAAGGGCAGCTGGACGTGTATGCCGCCTATGGTGAAGGCGACATCGAATGGACCGACTTCATCCAGACCACGGCCGGTCTGCGCTATGAGGAAGCCGAACAGAAGGTTCGCACCTTTGACCGGTTCGGGAATGAGGGCGCCGGCGCCGTCAATCTCGAGAATGACTATCTCCTGCCGTCGCTGACCTTCACCTGGAACTTCGCGGAAGACCTCCAGCTTCGCTTGGGTTATTCGCAGACCATTGCGCGGCCGCAGTTCCGCGAACTGGCCCTGTCGAACTATTTCGATCCGGAAAGCGAGCGCTCCTATCGGGGCAATAATGGCCTCGTCGACACCGAGCTGACCAATTATGATGCGCGCCTCGAATACTATCTGGGCCCGAACGAATTCATCACGCTGGCCGGCTTCTACAAGGAACTCGAAAACCCGATCGAGGAGGTGCAGTTCTCCACCTCGACCTTCGTGTTCGAGACCACTTTCATCAACTCGCCGAAGGCCGAGCTGTTCGGGGGCGAATTCGAATATCGCACTCTGTTCGACATTCCGCTCGACACCGCCTTCTTCAATGACCGCGATGGCCGGTTCTCGATCAATTACACCTACACGTCTTCCGAAGTTCAGGCGGATGAAGGCGACCAGGTGTTCGACCCGATCTCGCGCACGCTGCGGGATGCCAGCTTCTTCGGTCTCGATGGGTCCGACCTGCAGGGCACGCCTGAGAACATCCTCAATGTCCAACTGGGCTGGGAATCGGATGTCGAGCAGCTGACCCTGCTGTTCGGCTGGGTCGACGAGCGCATTCTTCAGCGCGGCATCGACCAGCCGGGATCTGCCCTGCCGGACATTATCGAGGATCCGGGCATGCAGCTTGACCTCGTCTATAACCGCGACTTCCTGGTCAGCGGCCGTGAGTTCACCCTGGGCCTCAGCGGGCGCAACCTGCTGGATGAGGCGCACGAGGAATTCCAGCTCAATGAGGGCGAGCTCGGCAGGACCGAGTTCAACACCTATGATCGCGGCCAGAGCTTCTCGGTCAGCCTGACAGCAAAGTTCTAGAACAGAACCAGCTCTTTTCGTCCCGCACCTCCGTCTGTTCGATGCAGGCAGGGGTGCGGGATATTTTTTGCGCGATGTATCCGGTCCGCGCCGTCGGTGGGATGGGCTGCGATGACCGCACTCACAATCAGTGAGGGTCCGGTCATTTTGCAATCTCGGGTAATCGGAAAAATCTCGACAGGATGCAGTGGACGCGACTTCGAATCCTCGCCTATAGTTTTCTGTATGATCGGTGATGATGGCCGTGTGGGGCATGGGTGGTCGGTCCGACAAATTTCCGGAGCCGTGAGGCGATGAGCCGGAAGCTTGGCGAAATCAGGAGCGGGTGTCGGCGTGTCCGAACAAAAGTCGGGAGGACCCCGGCCAATACCACAGCGGCCCGTCGGGGGGGCACTGCTGGACCGGCTTTACCGGGACCACGCGACGACACTTGTCGCCTGGTTGCGCCGCCGTTTCGGGGACGGTCCTCCCGAGCCTGAAGACATTGCGCAGGCCGCTTTCACGAAGTTTTCAAGTCTCGTTTCTGTGGAAGACATTCAGAACCATCGTGCGTTCCTGTTTACGATCGCGTCGAGCATGGCGGTATCGGCCATTCGGTCAAATGTCCGGGCAAGAGCATTTCTTGACGCCGAAATGGCAGAATCTGCAAATGGAACTGAAAATATTACACCCCTGCGCGTCTATGAAGCGAAGGAAGATGTTGCGCGTCTGCTCTGCCCCACCGAGTTGGTCCACCGGCTTTGTTAGCCCGGCGGTTTCCACGTAGCGGCGTTCATGCCGCTACATCCACACAGTAAG
>MRWG01000753.1_pt1 | contig 27522 bp, 17 predicted proteins | sample 1013341 | NCBI WGS metagenome assembly MRWG01 (sample SAMN06117577, study PRJNA244670) | biofilm metagenome | biome: Water; feature: Cathode Biofilm; material: Biofilm; isolation source: microbial consortium enriched at the cathode of a solar microbial fuel cell | place: USA: District of Columbia ... | reverse complement strand
CGCAAGGCGCGCGAGCTGACCCGGCGCAAGGGCGCGCTCGACATGTCGTCGTTGCCGGGCAAGCTCGCCGACTGCCAGGAGAAGGATCCGGCCAAGTCGGAACTGTTCATCGTCGAGGGTGATTCGGCGGGCGGCTCCGCCAAGCAGGGCCGCGAACGCGGGTTCCAGGCGATCCTGCCGCTCAGGGGCAAGATCCTCAACGTCGAGCGCGCGCGCTTCGACAAGATGCTCAGCTCCAACGAAATCGGCACGCTGATCGCCGCGCTCGGCACCGGCATCGGGCGCGAGGACTTCAACATCGAGAAGTGCCGCTATCACAAGATCATCATCATGACCGACGCCGACGTCGACGGCAGCCACATCCGGACGCTCTTGCTGACGTTCTTCTTCCGGCAGATGCCGGAGCTGATCGAGCGCGGTTACCTCTACATCGCGCAGCCGCCCCTCTACCGCGCCAAGCGCGGCAACAGCCAGGTCTATCTCAAGGGCGACACGGAGATGGAGAACTACCTGTTCGACACCGCCATCGACGAGGGCGGCGTGTTCGTCAACTTCGAGGGCCACCAGATCGCCGGCCAGGACCTGCGCAGTCTCTGCGAGGAGGCGCGCTACGCCAAGACGCTGCTGGAGCGGCTGTCGAACCATGTGCCGACCTCGATCATGGAACAGGCGGCGATCCTCGGCGCGCTCAACCCGGATATCCTCGGCAACCCGGAATACGGTGCCCAGGTCGCGGATTATATCGCCAAGCGCCTGGACGCACTGGCGCCCGAGCACGAGCGCGGCTGGGCCGGGCGCGTGCTCGGCGACGGCGGGCTCGAGTTCAAGCGGCTGCTGCGCGGCGTCACCGAAAGCCACATCATCGACGCCGCCATCATGGGCTCCAAGGATGCGCGCCAGCTCGACGAGATCGCCGGGCGGCTGCAGAAGAACTACGCCAAGCACGGCACGCTCGAAAGCAAGGACAAGAGCTATCCGATCACCGGACCCGTCGCGCTCGTCAACAAGGTCAACGAGCTCGGCCGCAAAGGCATCTCGATCCAGCGCTATAAGGGTCTGGGCGAGATGAACCCGGAACAGCTCTGGGAGACGACGCTCGACACCGAGGCGCGTTCATTGCTGCAGGTCCGCATCAACCACGTCGACGAAGCCGAGGAGGTGTTCTCGACCCTGATGGGGGACGTCGTCGAACCGCGCCGCGACTTCATCCAGGACAACGCGCTGAAAGTGGCCAACCTGGACGTGTGATGGGGTAGTCGATCGAGAACTCTCCTGTCAATCCGAGTAAATGGCTCGGCAAGAACCGGCAGGCGACAGGTTCGGTCATGCATGTGGATGACCGGGGCTTGACTCTTTTCTTTGAATTAGAACAAATCAAGAACAGGTATGTAGCCCGGAGGATCACCCGTGCACCCGGCCGGCCCCGAGAAATTGTCCGCCCTGCGGCAAGAAATAGCGCGATTACAACGAGGTACGCTTCCCGGCGTGGCTGGGGACGCGGTCACCTTCGGGGTCCCGGCGATCGACCGGGCGCTGCCGTGGGGTGGGCTCAAGCGTGGTGGTCTGCATGAAATCGGCGGGACGGGCAGCGCCGGGTTCCAGGCGGCCCTGTTACGCCGTGCCGCGGGCACGGACGGCCCAGTGCTCTGGTGCCGGCACGCGCGTAGCGAACGGGAAACGGGGCTCCCCTACGGCCCCGGGTTGGCCGCCTTCGGGCTTTCCGCGGCGCAGTTTGTGTTCGTCCGTGCGGACAAGGCGACCGACGTCCTCTGGGCGATGGAGGAGGGGCTCAGGGCCGGCGGGCTCGCCGCCGTGATCGGCGACGGGGTTGCCGCCGATTTCACCTCGACCCGGCGGTTGCAGCTCGCCGCCGAGGCGACGGCGACGCCGGCGTTCATGCTGCTACCGTCTTCCGGAACGGGGAAAGCCGAACCGCTGTCGGCGGCGCTGACCCGCTGGCGGGTTCGCACGGTGCCGGGCGGGGCCCTGCGCTGGGCCGTCGAACTCACGCGCTGCCGGGGCGGTGCGCCCGGGAACTGGGATGTTGAATGGGATGAACAGACGCTACGTTTCCATCTGGCTGAAGCACTGGGCGGCCGAGCGGCAGCGGGCTGACGGACGCCGCCCTGCCGGACCGCTGGCGCTGGTGCACGCGGTCTCGGGCGGGGTGCGGATCAGCGCGGTTGATACCGATGCGGTCCGGCATGGGATTTCCCCCGGCATGACGCTGGCCGATGCCCGCGCGCTTCAGCCGGAGATCCGGACCATCGCCGCCGATCCGGACGGCGATGCCCGCGCGTTGGCCGGCCTTACCGACTGGTGCGGACGTTACACGCCGTTCACCGCGGCTGACGGGCTGGACGGCATCATCCTCGACATTACCGGTTGCGCGCACCTGTTCGGCGGCGAGGCGAAAATGCTCGACGACCTGGCGCGCCGGTTCCGCCGCATGGATCTAACGTTCAGTGTCGCCGCCGCCGATACGCCGGGTGCGGCCTGGGCCTGGGCGCGCTTCGGGCGCGGCAATGCGATACCTTCCGGGAAAACGCGGGACTGGCTCGCCGATCTGCCGGTGCCGGCGTTGCGGCTTCCGGCGGAGACGGCCCGGAAACTCGGCGAGTTCGGTCTCGGCCGCATCGGCGATCTTTACCGGACGCCGCGTGCGTCGCTTGCCAAGCGTTGCGGGATGCAGGTGCTGACCCGCCTCGACCAGGTGCTGGGCCATGCCGCCGAGCCGATCTCGCCGGTGCGTCCGGCGCCCGAGTGGCGCAGCCGGATGACGTTCCCCGAGCCCATCGGCAGGGCCGAGGACATCGCCGAGGCGGCCCGTCGCCTGCTGCAAGAGCTTTGTGCAGAACTGGAGAAGGGCGGTCGCGGGGCCCGGCGGCTGGAACTCGTGTTCTATCGGGTCGACGGCGGCACGCAGCGGATCGGTATTGGCACCGGCCGCGCCGGACGCGACCCGGCGCACCTGATGAAGCTGTTCCGGGAAAAGCTCGACAAGGCCGAACCCGGGTTCGGGATCGAGCAGATGAGCCTGGAAGCGACGGCGACCGACCGGCTCAGGCCCGGGCAGATGGGGCTCGATGCGGCGGCCGGGGAAGGGCGCGCGGGGCTCGACCCACTCATCGACCGGCTCAGGAACAGGCTCGGCGGCAACGGCGTCTACCGCATCCAGCCGGTCGAGAGCCATATCCCCGAGCGCGCCTTTGCCGTGCGCCCGGCGACGGAGCATTTGAATTGCGACGGTTGGATCGCCGATCAGCCACGTCCGGTCAGGCTTCTGCCGTCGCCCGAACCCATCGACGCCGTGGCGCCCGATCCCGATGCGCCGCCGGTCCGTTTTACCTGGCGCCGCCGCGCGCACCAGGTCCATCGTGCCGAGGGGCCGGAGCGGATCGGGCCCGAATGGTGGCGGCGGGGGTCGGGACGGCGGTTCCGCGACTATTACCGGCTCGAGGATGAAGAGGGACGTCGCTTCTGGGTGTTCCGCGACGGCGCCTACGGCGCGGGCGCGCCGGCGGACTGGTACATGCACGGGCTGTTCGCATGAGCTATGCCGAACTGCGGGTGACGAGCAACTTCTCGTTCCTTCGTGGCGCGTCGCACCCTGAGGAACTGGTCGAGACCGCCAAGGCACTGGGTCACGGTGCCATCGCGGTGACCGACTGCAACACGCTCGCGGGCGTGGTGCGGTTTCATGGCGCCGCGGCAGATGCGGGGATCAGGCTGCTGGTTGGCACGCGGCTCGATTTCATCGACGGGCCGGGCGTGCTCTGCTTTCCGGAAGACATTGCCGCCTACGCACGGCTGTCGCGGATGCTGAGCACCGGCAAGCGCCGTGCCGAGAAGGGGCACTGTCACTTATATATAAACGACCTGTTCGATCACGCCGAAGGGCAGGTGGTGATTGTGCTTTCCCCAGACCGCGCCGATGACGCCTTTACGGATCACCTGAAGCGGCTTCGCAAGGGTTTCGGCGGCAGGCTGTATCTCGCCGTGCAGCATCTGGCCAGGGGCGACGACCGGGCGCGGATCCGGGCGCTCGGCCTGCTCGCCGACGCCATGGACATCCCGCTGGTGGCGACGGGCGACGTGCTCTATCACACGCCGGCGCGCCGCCCGTTGCAGGACGTGCTGACCTGCATTCGCGACGGCTGCACCATCGACCGGGCCGGGGCGCGGCTGAACGCCAACGCGGAGCGGCATCTCAAGACGCCCGCGGAAATGGCGCGCTTGTTCGAGGATCGCCCCGACGCCATCGCCAACATCGCCGCCATCGTCGAACGCTGCCGGTTCTCGCTCGATGAATTGAAGTACGAGTATCCGAGCGAGCCGGTGCCCGACGGTTCGACGGCGCAGGCGGAGCTTGCGCGCCTGACCTGGATCGGTGCCGCCAAACGTTACCCGGACGGGATCCCCGAGAAAGTGCGGGTTAACCTGACGCATGAACTGGAGCTGATCGGCAAGCTCGACTACGCGCCCTATTTTCTGACCGTCGACGACATCGTCCGCTTCGCGCGCAGCCGCGGCATTCTCTGCCAGGGTCGGGGCTCGGCGGCGAACTCCGCCGTCTGCTACTGCCTCGGCATCACCGCCGTCGACCCGGACGTCATGGACCTGCTGTTCGAACGGTTCGTATCGGCGGCCCGGGGCGAGCCCCCCGACATCGACGTCGATTTCGAGCACGAACGCCGCGAGGAGGTGATCCAGTATATCTACGGCAAATACGGCCGCGAACGCGCCGCGCTGACCGCCGAGGTGATCTGCTACCGGAGCCGCAGCGCCGTTCGCGAGGTCGGCAAGGTGATGGGCATGTCGATGGACACCGTCGATGCGCTGTCGCGCGCGTCCAGGTGGGAGCGGGGCGGTATCAGGGAAGACAACATCCGCGAGATCGGCCTCAACCCGTCCGACCGCACGCTCCGCCAGGTGATCGCGCTGAGCCGGCAGTTGTCCGGGTTTCCCCGGCATCTGTCGCAGCACGTCGGCGGCTTCGTGATTTCCGAACAGCCGCTGCACGACATCGTTCCCATCGAGAACGCACGCATGGTGGATCGTACGGTCATTGAGTGGGACAAGGACGATCTGGACCGGCTGGGTATTCTGAAAATCGACGTGCTCGGCCTCGGCATGCTGACGTGCATCCGCAAGGCGTTCGAGCTGATCGCGCGGCATTACGGCAAGACGTTCGATCTGGCGACGGTCCCTCAGGACGATCCCGCCGTTTACGACATGCTGTGCGCGGCCGACAGCATCGGCGTCTTCCAGGTCGAGAGCCGTGCCCAGATGAGCATGCTGCCGCGCCTCAAGCCGCGCACGTTCTACGATCTCGTCATCGAGGTCGCGATCGTCCGCCCGGGCCCGATTCAGGGCGATATGGTGCATCCGTATCTGCGGCGCCGGAACGGCGAGGAGAAGGTCGCGTTCCCGAGCGGCGAGCTGGAACAGGTGCTGGGCAAGACCCTCGGCGTGCCGTTGTTCCAGGAACAGGCGATGAAGATCGCCATCGTCGCCGCCGGATTCACGCCCGAGGACGCGGACCGCCTGCGCCGCGCCATGGCGACCTTCAAGCGTACCGGCACGATCACCCATTTCCGGGGCAAGATGATCCGGGGCATGGTCCGGAACGGCTACGACGAAGACTTCGCCGAGCGCTGCTTCAAGCAGATCGAGGGCTTCGGCGATTACGGCTTTCCGGAATCCCATGCCGCGTCGTTTGCACTGCTGGTCTACGTCTCGGCGTGGCTCAAGCGGCATTACCCTGCGGCGTTCGCCTGTGCCATTCTCAACGCACAGCCGATGGGCTTCTATGCCCCGGCGCAGCTTGTCCGCGATGCCCGCGATCACGGCGTCGAGGTGCGGCCGCTCGACGTCAATCACAGCGAGTGGGACTGCACGCTCGAGGACGCCCGGACGGGCCGGGCGCTGCGGCTCGGGTTCCGGCAGGCCAAGGGGATGCGCGAGACCGACGTGGCGCGTCTGCTGGCGGCGCGTGACGACGGCTACCGGACCGTGCGCGAGGCCTGGCGCCGCGCGAACCTGGATCGCCGCGCGCTGGAAACCATGGCCAGGGCCGACGCGTGGGGCTCGCTCGGCCTCGACCGCCGTGCTGCGCTCTGGCAGGTGCGGGGGCTGGGCGAAACGCCGCTGCCGCTGTTTGCCTATGCCGAGACACAGGCGCGTCCCGGTTCCAACGCGCCGCCGCCGGAGTGGGGAATAGAGCCGGATGTCGATCTGCCGGCGCTCGGGATCGGTGAGCAGGTGATGGCGGATTACCGGTATCTGAGATTGTCGCTCAGAAAGCACCCGTGCGCGCTCTTGCGCGATGAACTCACCGCCGACGGCATCGTCGCCAACGAGAAACTCGCCGACATGAAGGACGGCGCGTGGGTCGCGGTCTCGGGCCTCGTCGTCGTCCGGCAACGACCGGGGACCGCGTGCGGCGTCATCTTCGCGACGCTCGAGGACGAGACCGGCGTCGCCAATGTCATCGTCTGGCCCGCCGTGTTCGAACGCTACCGCCGCGATCTGCTGGAAAGCCGGCTGCTCCGGGTGGCGGGGATGCTGCAGAAGGAAGGCCGGGTCATTCACGTGGTGGCGCGGCATCTGCTGGGGCTGAACGATTGCCTGCGTGCCCTCTCGGCACCGCCGGATGTTCTCGAGGACCGGGGCCTCCGAACGTTCGATGTTTCACACGATATCCCGGACGGGCGGAATTTTCGTTAAGAGAGAGTCGTTTATCCTCAGCTCGCCAATCCTGCAATTCGAGGTTGTTCGGGTACTTGTTGAAGGACTCAGAACTGTGATCGATACAAGGCCAAAACCTGAACAGAACTAACTTCTGAATGAGGATAAATAGGGGTTCACGTCACCTCCTAAAATCTGACCATACAAAAAATAGTAGAACCCAACGGCGATTCAATGCCACTATAGCGGGCGTGAATATATATGTGCACTGGATGCGCGTGTGGGTGGGGTCTAGTGATGACGATAGCGGGCAAGTACAAGAATGACCGTTTCGGCAGATTATCGAAACTGTACAACGCATCTCGTGACGTCGGACTTTCTCTTCTGCTGACAGCGTTTGTCCTGACGGGAAATGCGCATGCCCAGCAATCGGCGAACAGTGAAAACGCCAAGAATGAAGTCGGGACAGAAGACGCGTCATACGAGTCAATCGTTATTGACCTGTCGCTGGTTCAGAAGATCATCGCCGACGAGGCTTTTATTCGTGGCGAGGCCTGCAAAGTTCCCCAGGTCGAACTGAAACGCGGCGAGAGTTTGGCAAAGCTGCGGTCTGTCGAGGTTATATGCAACGAGGCGCGCGCCGAACTCACCAAGAAACCTGCAGACCGCAAAGGTTCCCTCTCAGCCGAATGCGTCCAGACGAAGATCGCTTATTGCAAGGCATACGATACGCTAGAGAAGATCAACCCGGATGACGTTCGACTGCCGGTCTCAAAACGGAACACGCATGAGCTGTTGAGAAAGGATGTCGCTTACCGAATGTTTCTGCTCGATCAAGGGGTCCCTTTCTGGGGTGGTGCCCGATCGCTAGTGCCTACGATACCAATCAGGCACATCCGGGTGATGAAAAACTTGCTTGTGGATTTCGAGAAGCAGATTCTCGAAATGCTCGCGTTTACCGAGTCCATCAAAGGCGATAAGGACAAGATCGAACGGCTGAAAGCTTATTCGGAAGAGGTACGTGGTCGTTTCCGTGCGGAGAAAATCAATGAAACAGCGGCTGTTATTCGGCGACGAGACAGCGATGTCAGTCTGACCACTTTGGAAGCCCGTTTCGACCACCTGGAGAGGCAGAGAGCGACAATCAATAGCGAAGCCGAGGCACTTCGCAAAGAGGCCGACAAGATCGCCAGCGGCGCGGAAAAACTGATAGCCGACGCGGTGATGAGTTCGGTCGGTGTGCCGCCTGGCGTCGTCAAAGCGGCCGAGTCGGGCGATCTCGAAGAAGGCATCAAGCAAGCGGTATTGGATACAGTTAGCAAAGATCTTACGGATGGCAGCGGTACGATCGGCAAGCTTGCCAAAGACATGGGCAAGTCGCCCCAGGAATTCGTGGCGCTCTACCAGCAGGGCAAGGAACTTCACGACAAGTTTCAGGAAGGAAGGAAAACCCTCGAACACGCAAAGGGCCTTTTGCGAAAGCCTAGCCTCGATCGGTTGCTCAATCTGGGGTATCACATCTCGGATCAACTCGGTCCCGAGGACAGGAATAATCTGGTCGCCGAACTGGACAAAGTGGCGCCGGTGGCAAGTCTATATGATGCCATCAGGACTGTCCGCTCGAAGCCCCCCTCGGAAGCATGCAAGGCCCTGCTTGACAATCCGCTGATCGCCGATCAACTCAACTACCATGATTCCTCGGCTTGTGGACTAATCGACGTTACACTGCCGCAGTCCTGCGAGCCGAGCACAATCACTCAGTTTGAGAACGCGTGCTCGAAAGTAAGCGGAGGCGCCGAGCAATGCGGGAGCCTTCGACGAGGTTGTAAAGTCAAGAACCAACTGACGACCGAGGTCAATCGACTCTCGAAGGAGTTTGATGACATCTCAACACTGGTCGATGAGGCACTGGTCGCTGTCATCGACCAGGCCGGCGACGAACTCATTGAGATTTACGCAAACCTGCTAAACGAAATCGCGAAGGTCGAGTTGAGCGATGACGTGCTTGTCAGCGTGTTGGATGAAACAGCGACAGTCTGGTCGAAAGACATCATCGTTTTTCTCGTCGACAAGGCTGGTGGGAACCGGGGAGCGACCCTTGAGGCTCTTGCGAAAGCGCTGAAGTATGATCTGGCCGGTGATGAAGCTGCCGACATCCACCAGATGGCCAAACGCCTTGCCGAGCACGGGTTGTCGCGTCTGAAGGTCGGGACCGTTGGCGGCGGTGCCGCCGTGCTGTTCCGGTTGAGTGACGGCAAGCTGCAGATCAACAATCCTGCCAACAGAAACAAGCCCTTCGTTGACGATATACAGGTTAGCGAATTGCTTGGGTTGCCGAACGTGGAAAGCGCAAAACGCGCCCTCAGGGAAGGGGTGCTTGGTGATCTGAAGGCGAATATCCGGTCATCCATGAAAAAACTGATTAGGGACAAGGATCAAATTCGTCAGCGAATGACACATTTACTCAAGCCGGGTTCTGTCGAGACGGTCATCGAGAAAGGGCTCGCGATGGAGAGAAATCCTCCGGATGCGGATGGTATATGGTACTCAAGCCCTGTCGTGGAGCGGAACCGCAAGGCATTGTGGAAGAGGATGACGAACAATGCCGAAACGGATGATTCCGCAAAAGCCGTCCAGGATTACGGTGTTGGACTGCTGGTTGGCGGCATGGCGGCGACGGACCTTCGCGATACGGTCAGCACCGAGACGAACAAGTTCGTGCCGCCCCCGGCACAACCGGTCGCTAATGCCGGCGGTGCACCGAGTTTGAACGACGCCCTTACGGAGCAAGCACTAACCCTGGCACTCGATGCTGCGCTGCCGGGCGCCGGTGTTGCTTTTAAGGTTGCCCAGTCGCTGGTTGCGCTGGATGTGAACATCAAGCGTCAAACCCGTCTCGCCGCAGACAGCGTTCGCCTGGCAATGAAAATGATCGACGCACAGGATGAAGCGGACAATGAGCTGGTGCGTCTCGTCCTAGCGCAAAAGGATGAAGAGCTTGCAAAAGTTCTCCAGCAGGCTGCGGAAAATCAATTGCAGATCTACGATTTTGGAATTGAGGAAGCGGCAGCGGATGCCGCGTTGTCTCGGGCGAGAATCAAGATCCGGCGGGCGTTGACTTTCTACGTCGCAGAGCGACTTCGCGAAGAGTTTGATCTTTTCAATCGCTCTATGGGGCTTTGGGCTGGGGAAGCAAATGAACCGAGCAGATATGCCATTCGACAGATTAAGAGCGATCCCCGCAATCTGCGGTTGGCGCTGGATCCCGAGATTCATCTGTTTGATTGGTTGGAGCGCGAGGGTGAGGCGACCCGCACCGACGTCGATTCCCTGATGGTCCATTGGCGGCAATTGGTGCGACTTTCGATTGACCTCTGTCAGGTTCGGGGATGCACGCCCGGTGGCGGTCGCCTGGGTCAAACCGCGCAGACCGGGTTGTTGCTGTTATCCGATATTGTCAGTGGTTCCGAGTTTATCCGTTTCAAGCATTGGCAACAGGACCCTGGTGATCATCCTTTCGAAACCGAGTTTTTGGTTCATCCAGATATTCCCGGGTTCCCGCCATCATACTTGAACCTCCGTTATGTCGAGATGCGGTTGGGTCTGATTGGGGCTGACGGCACTTACACAGTGCCGCATGGCGTCGTCGTCGAGCACCCGGGGATGGGTGTCGTCGCCAGCCGTAGTCAAACGGGGGTGCCGGAATTCCGTCGTGAACTGCTGCTCAAGCGCCGAACCTCGACGTTTAATCTGCCCTATCCGTTCTCGCTAGAAGATCTACGCAACAGGTGGGAGAATAACAATGACCGCGAACCGTCCGTGTTTGAAGGCTATGGCCTGTTCTCAAGGCTGCTCGTAACGATTCATCCGACACGGGACTCGCTCAACGCTGCCGATCTCGGGATAAGGATCGCCTACTCCTACACCGACCCCGAGCATGTTGTTACAGAGCAGGACTTCGTCAAGTCGATCCAGTCGAAAGCCTCGTACAACGGTTTCTATGAAGTTCAGGTGGACAACGAGGCGGACAAGAAGGGACAGGAGTTTATCGTCGATCCCTATTATGACGCCCTATGTATTCGTTCAAAAATGGTGCCCCAGCCTTATGAATGCACCGAGAGTCATGAACCGAAGATACCGGTTATGTCTCAGTTCATCACGGGCAAGTTGTCGACCGTGAATCCGGGCAAGGCCGATCGGTTCTTTTCGCGGAAATGCGCTCGGCCAATTGTTGAACTGGAAAAGCTTTTGGCGATACAGATCACGCAGGAGAGACTTGACGAAATGCGCGCAGCTGCGAAGAACGATAATGATTTCGTACTGGATATCGACGCATTGAATGATCAAGTCGCTGACGATGTGACGGCAGAAATCGCGCGGATCAGAAAGAGCTTCGAGACGAACAAAGAGTGGCTGAAAACCTGCCCAAAATGGGAGAAGGATGCTTAATCCCATGCGCTTGCAATTGCGAAATCCGTTACATCAGCTTCGCGCGGCCGGTACAGCGTTATTTGTCGGCTGCACGTTTATCTTTTCGATTGTGAATGCAGCTGACGCGGCCGATCAGCCGCAGTGCGAGCGTGAAGGATACGTTACCAATGCGACCGCCAGTGGTGCCTTGGTATCCGGCAGCAAAAAATCCGGTCGGATATCCGTTGAGCACGGTAGCTTCGTCCCGATGTCGGCGGATGTCGCCGGATTTCGGGTCGGCCACAAGGTAACCCTGGGGGTTTCAGGTAAGATCGACGTCAACCGGCGGTACTGGGAAGAACGGAAGTGCAAATACTTCGGCCTGAAGTGTTGGTACGAGCCACGCGAGGCCAGCAACTGGCAGAACATAAATGCCAGGTCGATCGAATACCAAATTTGTCCGGATGGGATAGAGAAGAATAGCTGCAAAAGCCCAAAAAGCATCAAGTCGTCAGGACAGCTTCTGAACGACGACTGGAAGGATGAACTGAATATCACCGCCACGAATTCTTCAACTGTGCCCTTGATGCACAAGAAGTACGAGTTCCGGGGGTTTGTTTATGGGAACGACATCAATCGCGCGCGCTGCACCGGCGCCCGGCCCAGCACATGCAGTGACGGCACGTACAGCGTGGAGTTCTCGGTCGATGTTCTGCCGCGGCTAAAGAAAATCCAATCTCTGCTTATGAAACGTCAGGTTGCCGACGAGATTGTGCATCCGGATTTTATCGACTCGTTCATGGAGGCACAGCCCAATGCCAGGAAGGCCGCGGCATGCCTGATATTCAAGCATGCGCAGGAATTCTATCCGGCGACGGGCGGCAGTCGGCTTTCGCGCAGCCGCGAAACACTCGTTCGCCGCGCGATTAAGCTCGAACCCCATCTCGAGTTCCGCCTCGCATTGTCGTCGCTCATGATTGCCAATGGCCGCATTGACGAAGCCAAAGTCGACATCAAGAAGAATCTGGCAAGCGCTGCCGAAGCATATGCAAAGGATAAGAGTAACCCGGATAACGCGGCTAACTACGCCAATGCGCTTAAGAATGCGGCAACTATCTGGGTTAAAGATCGCGTCGGCAACGAAGGCGCGGATCTCGAAATTGCGGTAAGTTTTCTCGACAAAATGGTTCGCGTGCGTCGCGATATCCTGCTGACCAATCGTTCCAACCAGAGCTTGTTGCTGGAGTTCGTCCGTAGCCAGCAGCACCGCGCGCGGATCATGACGATGATCCGGTCGCGCACCATGTTGGACGCTGCGGAGAAAAGTCTGAGCACGGCGTTGAACTGGACACCTAAACGCGAGAACGCGGAAATCACCGGCACCAATCATCGTCTTGGCGAGTTCGTCGCTTACCTTCCCGGGCAACTGCCCATGCCACTGATCGTGCCGCTCAGAAGCGATGCGTCAGACGTATCGGCCCTTCCCGACCATGAACAGCAGATCGGATTATCAGTCGTGCGCATGCCGAGCTGGACCGCACGGGTTACGCGGTTGCCCGGCTCGGCCCATGATGACCCCGTTTTTCTTTACAGGGACGACACGCTTGCCAGGCATGAAGGCGCGAGGGGCAAGAAATGGACTGAGCCCAAAATCTGGCGCCCCGCAGTCAGGGGCGCGGCTGAGCCGACATGGCGCTATCTCAAAGATTGCAAAGATCCGTACCTCGAATATCTCGGCGGCCACGTGGTGCCCGGCAATTTATCGGTCTCCGTTGCAGCGATTGCAAAGGGCGAGGACGCGGTCCTGTTTGTCTCGAAAGACAAGTGTAAGGAGTTGCCCAAAGCGCCAAAAAATATCGACGGCAACCATTTGGTGGTTCTTGAGAACGGCACAGTGATCGCATTGGACAGTGTTGCCGACTCGAAACTGTACGTGATGAAGCTCGATGGTACGTCTAATGATTTTGAGGTGAAGACGATCGAGGACCAGAAAAACAAATTGTTGACGATCGCCAGTATCCCGTCGATTGAGCGGATCGTGCCTTTGAACGGCACGGAGCAGGTTTTGCTAGTCGGTCCGGTCACCGAGAGTGAGCCCACGAAGTATGTTTTATTGACGCCATCCGAAACAGGATACACTGCATCGATAAATCAAGCCGACGCCGGTACCCGATTGATTTCGGCCACCGGTGATCATGTCTTGGTTCAAAATAGCGCGGTCGCCGGTTTACGGACTTTGGATAAGGACGGCAAACTTGGGGCCGATTTGCTTCACGGCTTTCCGCTGAATGAGAATGAGGCGGGTTGCGCGATCGATGGCCGGATTTTCACCGGTAACGCTTTTGCCGCCATGACCTTTAACGAGTGTAAAGGTGTGGCCGCGACGCAAGCGTCTCGTCTGACTTTATTCGATCCCAAACGTGGGCGCTATCAGGCCACATTGCCGGATGCCGTATCGGTTACGGCGTCGGGGTATACGGTCTTCAGGGCCAAGGATCAGGATGTTTATCGCATTAGCGTGATTGCCGCAGCGGCGCCCGGACGCATCTGGCGGCACGACGGTGCCAATGGTGCAAGGCTCTCTGACGCGTTTGCTCACCCGGCATTGACGAGCGCCAACCATCAGATCTTGCCGATGACGCGTGCGATTGTCTCGACGGGCCTAGTGTATGTTAAGAAGAAAGGGAACAGGATCAATCTTCCGCTGTTCAACGGCAGTGCGCCAAGTGGGGTCCCGGATGATGCGTCCAAGATACTGGGTTTTTGCTCTTTATCGGATTGGGGTTGTGAGATCGCGCCTTTCTTTGCCCAGACCCCGTCTCCGGATGAGACTTGTCGAGGAGCGGGAGAGGACACTGTGCTCTTGGTCGCCCGCGGCGGTGTCGGTGAAGACGATAAATTCGGTCGTGTCAAAATTGCGTGCAGCAGTTCTGGTCAGCTTACCTTCGGTACCGTCGTAAGGGTCGACGAAGGCGATGGCTGGGCAGCGATTGATCTTGTGGGGCCGGCGGGCCAGAAGAGAGAAAGCCATTGGCGCCTGATCGACGACGCTCTGGTCGCCCCCGAACGCGTGACCCACGTCGCGATGCGAGTGCCGGTTGATCCGCCGCAGGCCGGCAAGGCTCTTGAATACGACGTTCCGGTCGCAACAGTTGGCCCGAGCGACGCTGTCGTTGTGGAACACGTAAATAAACTGTTCCTTAGCGGAGATGTCCGCGCCGCCGCGGCCATACGTAGTGCCGGTGCGGCCAAGTTTGCACCCGGTCAGGTCGCGGTTGCCATCGTGACACCGGGCGGAATGACCGTGTATCGCAACGGCGTCAGTTCCGAGGCCGGCGATACAATCGCCGCCAAGCAGGACGTCTTGCTGGATGTGCAAGTTGCGGCGCAGGATACCGGCCTCCTGATCGGACACTTGAACCCCCTGAACGGCAGCGCACTCATTCGGAGGATCGCCTACGTGGGCGGCAGTTTCAAAGTCGGTACGGTGAAACTCAATGCGACTTCGGAATCCCTGGTTCGGGAATGGACCGCCGCCAAACGCCTTTCGCGGAGCACACCGTTTAAGTTCTTTGGCGCAACGGACGACCTCAGCAAGGGGTGGGTGGTTAATAGCGGATGCGGACGCGTCTACGATCTTGGGGCGGGTACGCAAGTCGAAGGACGGGAGTGGGTGTCCGGGCGCCCTGGGAGTCTGAAGTTCCTGTTTGATCTCGCGACACCGAGTAAAGACATGACACCAGGGATCGTCATTGAGCGCACTGCCGCTGAAGTTACTGCGGCCTCAGATCTGTCGCCTGGGGTCGGCTATCTTGAGTTCTGGAACAACGTGCCAGACGTTAGCGCCGGGGCAGATCAGGGAAGTAAGAGTGCCGGCAATTGCGTCGTCAGCGTCAACTGATGCCAAGCTTGGCGGCGATGCGGATTGTCCAACCTCAGGATGGAGGATAGTGATGAAGACGTTGCTTATGGTCTTGGTGCTCGTGGCGGGCATGATCGGCCCCGCAGGTGCGCAGGAGGAGTTCAAAATAACCATTCTTCGGACCCACAGCGATTCGAATTTGACGTACGGCGCATTGGGGGTGAATGGCGTGAATATTGGTAATACATATGAACGCGCAGATAAGCACCTGAAGCCCGGAACGTATCCGGGATACATGCGTTATGTATCGGCGAACGGCAACGTCGCCGGACCTTTTGGAACAATCGGCCAAGAAGGAGATTTCTATCTCGAGATCGGCAATGCTGAGTTCAGCAACGGCGCCAGCGGCACCAATGTTCTTTTCCACGGTGGCAACAAGAAAGAGCATTCCAAGGGATGTGTCATGCTCGGCGCGGTTCCAAGGGATGCCAACGGCAACCGTTATCTTCCTGCCGACCATACGCTGTCGAAGTTACGAAAAGCCTTTTACGGCACGGACAACCCGAACAGTTCTCCGAACAAGAAGATTATCATCGAGGTCGAGGGCGACTGACACTCGCCGCTGACCGAGTGCCGCAGAACACATGATCGGCATACAGATTATTGCTATGCGCTCCAGCGGCATTGTTAGATTAATTGGCTGAAGTGAAGCCTTGGCTCTGGTATTCATCTTGTTGTTTTGTAGACACGGCGACCTATCAAGATATCAGCACGTCAATCCGAAACAACCTCATCCGCGTGCGGCTGGGGCAGTCTATATTCCTGTGGTTTCATATGGACGGACCTCTGGCTAATCGTATGGAGTAGTCACGCGGGGGTAGACAAGCGGCTGAGGGCGTGAAAATGAATTCAACCTCATAATCAATTGAAATTTCTTAGTTTTTTTATGATGAGAGATTTTCTCTTTTTATGCGTTAAATCTCGACGATTTTCTCACGCTTAGAGTTAATTTGTTCTCATGTTATGCGTTAAACTCCGCCCCAAAGCGTTGGATTCCTGGGGATGCCATTCTCATGTTATGCGTTAAGGCACAGTTCGCCGGCGCGGGGGCATGGCGCCGGTGAGATACTGCTACGTCTACGTGCTTGGTGAGATCGGTGGCGACGGTCCACGGACTTACGTCGGCTGGACCACGGACCTCGAGCAGCGGCTTGCCCAGCACAACGCCGGCACCGGTGCGAAATCGACGCGCGGCCGGCGCTGGCGGCTTCTTTATGCCGAACGCTACAAGACCCGGTCGGACGCACTGAGCCGCGAATGGCATCTCAAGCGCGACCGGGCGTTCCGGAAAGCCCTTGGCCAATGCCTGTCTGGCCCGCCCGTTCCTTGACCGTCCCCCAGCCGCGCCTAAACTGAGCCCCAGCATGCAGGGGGGCAATTCATGAAAATCGCATCCGCGCGCGTCGCGTTCGTGCAGGTCACCGACGAGGATCGTCTCGCGCTCGCCGACGCCCGCAAGCCGACGACGCGCGACGTCGTCGTGGTGCATCTTGCCACCGACGACGGCCTCGACGGGCTCGCCGCCGGGTTCCTGTTCGGCGGGCTGACCGACGCGCTCAATTCGGCGACGGAAGAAATGGCCGAATTGCTGGTCGGCATGGACGCGGCCCGGATCGAGGCGGTGCACGAGAAGCTCATCAAGCACGTCGACAAGCTGCGCCACGTCGGCATCTTCCGGGTCGCGCTGAGCCTGTTCGACATCGCGCTCTGGGACATCGCCGGCAAGGCCGCCGGACAGCCGCTCTGGAAACTGTTCGGCGGCGCCAGGGACCGGATGCCGGTTTACGCCAGCGGGCAGATGGACCGCAGCCTGTCGGACGACGTGCTGGCGCGCTCGGCCGCACAGGTCGCGGAGATGGGCTTCAAACACGCCAAGCTGCACCTGGGCCTGCCCGACGGGGCCGACCCGGCGCGCGAGATCGCGCGGGCGAAACTGGCGCAGGACGCGCTCGGTCCGGGCGTGCAGCTCCAGGCCGACGTCAACGACCGCTTCGCCGTGCACCGCGCCGTCGACATCGGTCACCGGCTGCAGGACGCGGGGGTGCGGCTCTCGATCCTCGAAGACCCGGTCGACCACACCGACCTGGACGGCCTCGCGCATGTGACGCGCGCGCTGACGACGCCGGTCATGGCGGGCGAGAGCAACTGGGGCGTGGCGCCGTTCCGCCACATGATCGAAAAGCGCGCCGTCGACATCCTGATGGTCGACCTGTTGCAGGTCGGCGGTTACACCGCCGCGCGCAAAGTCGCCGCGATGGCCGAGGGCGCCAACTTTCCCATCGTCACGCACCTGCTGCCGGAATACTCCGTGCACCTGGGCGCCGGCGTCCCGAACGGCCTGATCTGCGAGCACAAGGAATGGCTGTGGCCGCTGTTCGACGGCCTGCCGACGCTCGAGGACGGCGTAGCGCATCTTTCCGAACGCCCCGGCCACGGGCTTTCGCTGGCGCCGGCATACAAGCACCTGTTCTGAGCGTGGCGTTCGCCCGCCTTGCCATCCGGCGCCGAAATCCCCTTATTAGAGACGTAGACGACACCGCACTTCCGCTGACTGGGGACCCCGCACGTGTTCGAAACCATGCCCGAACCCGCTTTTCTCGCGGTCGCGCTCCTCGCCGTGCTGATCACCGGCATTTCCAAGAGCGGCCTCGGCGGCGGGCTGGGCCAGCTTTCCGTGCCGCTGATGGCGATGTTCATCTCGCCGGTCGCGGCGGCGGCGATCATGCTGCCGATCCTGTGCACCATCGACCTGTTCAACATCTGGGGCTACCGCCGCGATTTTCACCGTGGCAACCTGATCGCGCTGCTGCCGGGCGCCATGCTCGGCATCGGCATCGGCGCGCTGACGTTCAAGCACGTCGACGAGCACATGATCCGGCTGTTGCTGGGCGGGCTCTCGCTGATCTTCTCGCTGACGTACTTCCTGCAGCAGAACCCGGTCAGCGCCGACAGCCGGCTCGGCCGCTGGTTCGGCCTGGGGGCCGGAGCGCTCGCCGGGTTCACCAGCTTCGTTGCGCACGCCGGCGGCGGACCGGTGAAGATCTTCCTTTTGCCGCAGCGCCTCGACAAGAAACTGTTCGTCGGCACCCAGGTGTTCTTTTTCTTCGTCGTCAACCAGGTGAAGATCTGGCCTTACCTGTGGCTCGGGCAGTTCTCGGCGGAGAACCTGTCGATGAGCCTGATGCTGATGCCCATCGTGCCGCTCGGCGTCTGGCTCGGCTGGAAGCTGCTCCGCGTCATCGACGGCGAAACGTTCTATCGCATCTGCTACGCGCTGCTGTTCTTCGCCGGCGTCAAGCTGATCCATGACGGCCTCACCGGCATGGGCTTGATCGCCCTATAAAGCCGCCGTACCGTGCTGCGACCCCGCGCGGGAAAATAACAAAAGGGAAGGAAATCCAGCATGCGTGCCAACCATGCCGACATCGTCTGGCGGTCGCTCCTCTACGTGCCGGCCAACAACGAGAAATTCATCGCCAAGGCGCACACGCGCGAGGCCGACGCCATCATCCTCGACCTCGAGGACAGCGTCCCCGAACAGGAGCGCCCGCGCGCCCGCGAAATGCTGGCCGACGCGGTCAAATCGGTGACGCAGTCGGGTGCCGACGCCACGGTGCGCATCAACCGCCCGCTCCGCCACATGGTCGCGGACGTGGAAGCGGCGGTGCAGGCCGGCGCGAAGGCGCTGTTCGTGACCAAGGTCGACGGCGCCGGGCACCTCAAGCTGGTTGCCGAGCTGGTCGCCGAGGTCGAGGCCGAGGCCGGCCGTCCCGCGGGCGACGTCCGCCTGGTGGCGATGATCGAGACGGCGGACGCGTACTTCCGGGCGCACGCCGTGGCGCGCGCCTCATCGCGGCTGGTCGGCATGAACCTGGGCGGCGAGGATTTTGCCATGGACATGGGCATGGAGCCCGATTCCGACACCCTGGCGATGCCCAAGCAGCAGATCGCCATCGCCGCCAAGGCCGGCGGGCTGATGGCCATGGGCTTCATGGGCACCGTTGCCGATTACACCGACACCGAGGGTTTCCGTGCCAACGTGCGGCGCTCGCGCAAGTTCGGTTTCGAGGCGGCGAGCGTCATCCACCCCTCCGGCATCCCCATCGTCAACGAGGAATTCACGCCCACGGAACAAGAGGCCGATCTGGCGCGGCGCATCGTCGAGGCCTACGCGCAGGCCGAGAAAGAGGGCTCCGGCGCGATCAAGATCGACGGCAAGATGATCGACGTGCCGGTGGCGATCCGCGCTGAACGGCTTCTGGCGCGCTACGAGGCGATCAAGACCAAGGCTTAGGCCGAACGCGGTTTGCGCCGTCCCTGCCGTCGATTTAAATTCGATACCGAGCACCGCAAAAGCGGGCCAACAAAAAACAAACGCACACTTAGGGAATACCAGAAATGCAACTCCGTACACGGCCCTTGAAAGAGACGTTCGGTCTCGAGGTCCTGGACGTCGATCTGTCGGCGCTCGACGACGCGACGTTCGACGCCATCTACGCACTCTGGCAGCGCGAACCGCTCTTGCTGTTCCGCCGGCAGAGCCTGAGCGAACGCCAGCAGGTCGAATACTCGAAGCGCTTCGGCGATCTCGATGTGCTGGTGCGCGACGACATGATCTCGCCCAAGCATCCGGAAATCATCTACATCACCGGCCTCAAGCGCGAAGACGGCACGCCGCTCGGCGGTCTCGGTACCTATGAAATCTACTGGCACCACGACCAGATCTACCGCCAGCGCCCGGCCAGCGGCTCGGTGTTCTATGCGGTCGAGATGCCGGAGAACGACGGCCGCACGTCTTATTGCAACACCCGGCTCGGCTACGAGACGCTGCCCGACAACCTGAAGAAGGCGCTCGACGGCCGCCGCGCCACGGCCAAGTACGGCATGAAGAAGGAGTCCTCGACGCAGCGCGACTTCAGGGACAACCCCGGTCAGATGAAGAAGATCGACGAGAAGACGCCGCCGGCGACCCACGACATCGTGCTCGAAAACCCGGCGACGGGGCAGAAGTCGATCTATCTCGACCCCAACAAGACGCTCTGCATCGAGGGGATGACCGAGGAAGAAAGCGCCGAGCTCATCGACGCCGTGAGCCGGCACCTGCTGCAGGACGATTTCGTCTACACTCACACCTGGCGCAACGGCGACGTGGTGATGTGGGACAACGCGCGCCTCTGGCACAAGCGCGACGCCTTCGATCCGACCATGCCGCGCTTCGCGCGCCGCACCACGATCTTCCTGCGCCCGAACGATTTTGCGGTGCCGGAACCGGACGCGGCATGAGTGCGGGCGAAGATAGCGGGGACGGGAAGGCACCGCCGCTCCGGGGGCTTCGCGTGATCGACGCCTCGACGGTGATCGCCGGGCCGACCATCGGCCGCATGATGGGCGATTTCGGCGCCGACGTGATCAAGGTCGAGCATCCGCGCGGCGACCCGCTCCGCAACACCGGCGAACAGAAGGACGGCGTCGGGCTGTGGTCGAAAATGGCCAACCGCAACAAACGCTGCGTGACTCTCAACTTCGGCAGCGAGAAAGGCCAGGCGATCTTCAAGGACCTGATCAGGACCACCGACGTGCTGATCGAGAATTTCCGCACCGGCACCATGGAGAAATGGGGCCTCGGCTGGGAAGACCTGAAGGCGATCAATCCGCGCCTCGTCATGGTGCGGGTGACGGGCTATGGCCAGACCGGACCTTATAAAAACCGCGCCGGCTTCGGCACCATCGCCGAGGCGTTCTCCGGTTTCGCCGCCATCACCGGCACGGCGGACGGCCCGCCGACGTTGCCGAGCTTCGGCCTCGCCGACGGCATCGCCGCCGCCTACGGCACGTTCTCGGCGATGTTCGCACTCTATCACCGCGACGCCAGGGGCGCCGGGGTCGGGCAGTATATCGACCTTTCGATCTACGAGCCCTTGTTCCAGCTCATGGGGCCGCAGCCGTTGCAGTACGACCAGTTGGGCGTGGTGCAGCAGCGTTGGGGCAACCGCTCCAGGGCCAACGCGCCGCGCAATACCTATCAGACGAAGGACGGGCACTGGGTCGCGATCTCGACCAACGCGCCCAGTATCGTCAAGCGCGTGCTGACGCTCTGCGGCGGCGAGGAAGCGGCAAACGACCCCCGGTTCCAGACCCCGGCCGGCCGGGTCGAGCACATCGACGAGGTCGACGGCATCGTCGCCGGCTGGATCGCCGAGCATGACCTGAAGACCGTGCTGGACGAGTTCGAGCGGGTCGAGGCCGCCATCGGCCCCGCCTACACCATCGACCAGATCTTCGAGGACGCGCAGTACCGGGCCCGAAACGACATCATCGAAATGGACGACGAGGATCTCGGCAAGATCCGTATGACCAACGCGTTTCCGTTCATGTCGGAAACCCCGGCGGCGGTGCGCTTCGCCGGCCCGCGCCTCGGCCAGCACAACGAGGAAATCTTCTGCGATGAAATGGGCATATCGGCGGAAGAGTTGAAAGCGCTCAAGGACGAGGGCGTGATCTGATGGCGTATCTCGAGACCGGCGACGGCCGCATCTGGTTCGATGCCGTCGATATCACCGCGCCCTGGGTGACGGCACCCGAAACCATCCTGTTCCACCACGGGGTCAGCACCGACAGCGGCCTCTGGAGCGAATGGCTGCCGCATTTGGTCGACCGCTACCGCATCGTGCGGTTCGACCTGCGCGGGTGCGGCCGCTCCGACGACCCCGGCGCGGGGTACGAATGGGCGCTCGACAAGCTGATCGACGACACCATGGCCGTCGCCGATGCCGCCGGGTGCGGGCGGTTCCACATGGTCGGCGAGTCGACCGGCGGCACCGTTGCCGTCGCCGCCGCGGCGCGCCGGGCGGACCGGCTCCTGAGCGTGACGGCAAGCAACGCCGCCTACCGCGGGTCGTCGGTCCGGGGCGTGCGGGGAAACTGGGACCAGGTCATCGAACGCGACGGCCAGGACGCCTGGGCGGCGGAGATGATGAAGGGCCGGTTCTTCCCGGACGCGCTGCCGCCCGAGAAATTCGACTGGTTCGAACGTCAGCACGCGACGTGTTCGGCGCACGTGACGCTCGGGCTCGCCAACATGCTGCTGGCGACCGATCTCTCCGCCGAGGTCGGCGGCATCGACATGCCGATGCTCTTGCTCAGTCCGGATTCCAGCCCGTTCGTCGCGGTCTCCGAAATGAACGACCTGCGGGATGGGGTGAAGGACGCCGAGCTCAGGGTGTTCCCGCACGCGCGCCACGGCCTGCCGCTGTCGCACGGGGCCGAATGCGGCGCCGCGCTCAGGGAATTCCTGGACCGGCATTTCCGGGCTTAGGCGTTTCCGGATTGGACAATTGAAAAATTGGCGCACCCGATAGGATTCGAACCTATGACCTCTGCCTTCGGAGGGCAGCGCTCTATCCAGCTGAGCTACGGGTGCCGCGTGCTCGTTCGAGACGCGCGGAACATACCGTTCGGGGGTGCGGCGCGCAAGGTTTGGATGTGGCCCCCCGGCGACGGCGCCGTGCCGTGGTGGCGGGCGGCCCGCCTTGCAGGCGGCGGGATGAGGGCTACCTCCATATCGGAAAGCCCGGATGAAATCGATCCGGATGTGAAGGACGTTACGGAAACGTGAAAGGAGGGAACACAGATGCCGTACGCCGCCACATATCCTGACCGATGTTACGACGATTTCTACCTGACGCGCGCTTCGGACGTGCCGGCCCTGTACCAACGGCTGGATCCGGTGGTTCATGGCCCGGTCGACGGAAACCACGTGTTCACGCCCGAGGACGCAAAGACGTTCGAGGAAAACGGGTTCCTCGTCTATCAGTCGCTTTTCGACGACCACGAGATCGCCGCATGGCAGGCGGAGCTGAACCGGCTCTGCCACGCCTACCGCGGCACGGCTTATCCGGAAGTGGTGACCGAGCGCGACACCGGCGAGGTCCGCTCGATCTTCGCCATCCACGAGTTCAGCGACGCGTTTTCGGAACTGGCGCGCGACCGCAGGCTCGCCGGCCTGGCAAAGGCCATCCTCTGCGACGACGTTTACCTGCATCAGTCCCGGATCAACTACAAGCCCGGGTTCGGCGGGCGGGAATTCGCCTGGCATTCGGACTTCGAGACTTGGCACGCCGAGGATGGCATGCCGCGCATGCGGGCGGTCAGCATGTCCCTGATGCTGACCGACAACCATGCCTTCAACGGGCCGTTGATGCTGATTCCCGGTTCGCACATGACCTTCGTTTCGTGTGTCGGCGCGACGCCCGACGATCACTACAAGACGTCGCTGCAACGCCAGGAGTTCGGCGTTCCCGACCGTGAAACGCTCAGCCGCATGGTCGACCAGCACGGAATCGAGATGCCGACCGGCAAGGCGGGCATGCTGCTGGTATTCGACTGCAACACGATCCACGGCTCGAACGGCAACATTACGCCGTACCCGAGATCGAATGCGTTCTTCGTCTACAACGCCGTCAGCAACGCACCCGCCGCGCCGTTTGCGGCGCGCAAGCCGCGGCCGTATTTTCTGGGTAGCAGGAACGCCACGCCCATCCGGGTTCACTAGCGGGTGGTGTTACTTGGCGCCGGCGGCCTCGCCGAGACCGAATTTCGCGGCGTCGCGGTCGAGAACCCGGAGCGCCGCGTCGACCACCGCCGGTTCGTAGCGGCTGCCGCTGCCGTCCCTGATTTCCTCCAGCACGCGCGGCCATGGGATCGACGGCCGGTACGGACGGTTGGTGCCCATGGATTCGATGACGTCGGCGACGGCGACGATCCGCGCCTCGGGGGCGATCTCCTCGCCCGCCAGTCCCTGCGGATAACCGGAGCCGTCCCAGCGTTCGTGATGCTGATGGACGATCTTCTCCACCGGCCACCCGAAGTCGATGGTCTCGACGATGTCGTGGCCGATCTTGGCGTGCCGGCGGATCAGGGCGATCTCCGCGTCATCGAGCCGGCCCGGCTTGCTGAGGATCTCGGTCGGTACGCCGATCTTGCCGATATCGTGGATGCTGGCGCCGATGTAGATGCCTTCGAGGCGCTCGCCGGATATGCCCATCTCGGCGCCGATCGCGACCGATAGCTCGGCGACCCGCTGCTGATGACCGGCGGTGTAAGGGTCGCGCTTTTCCACGACCTCGATCAGCGCGGCGATGGTGCCGTGCAGCGCGGTCTCCAGGCGGCCGGCGATCTGCTGGCGCGCGCTTTCCGATTGTGCGAAAAGGAAATTCAGATCGAACGACTTCAGGGCCAGCGACAGAACCCGGCCGACCAGTTCATAGGTTTCCATTTCCTCGGCGGCGAACGAGTCCGGTTCGGCGCAATTCAGTTGCAGGACGAATGTCGGGCCCTGATCGAGAAGGATCGGGATGCACACCGCCGAGCGGATGCCGAATTCGTCCAGTAGCGGCCGCCAGGTGTTCGCGCGCGCATCCTCGCGGGTATCCTCGACGACGGCGGGATTGCCGGTCTTGATACAGGTGCCGGAGGGGCCTTTGCCGTGCTCGCTGTCGTCCCAGGTGATCGTCGCGGAATCGAGGAATGCCGACGCCGGGCCGTCGGCGGCCACCGGCACGATCCGCTTTCCCGCGTCGACGGCTTCGCCGACCCAGACCAGGGAATAGTCGGGGTCCTCGGCAAGGGCGTGAACGAGTTCGGCGAACACCTCGTTTTGTGTCCTGCCGGTGGAAATGGCGCGATAGGCGGCGACGAGAACCATCAACGCCCGGTTGGCACGCGCCAGTTTCATCTGCGCCCGCTTCAGGCCGTCGATGCTGAAGTGCGTTCCCTCCATGCGCCGGACCGTGCCGTCGGGGCCGCGCGAGACCACGTAGCCCTTGATCTGGAACCAGTGCCAGCCGCCGTCGCTGGTGCGGAACCGTTGTTCGATCTGCCAGTCGTCATTGCCCGGCGTGGCGAGCGCCTGCAATTGTTCCGTCACCGAGGCCCAGTCGTCCGGATGCACGATGGCGCGCCAGCTCTGGGTATCGCGGATGGTGCCGGCGGCGGCCCAGCCGACTTCGGCATCGCCGCCGGGGGTGGCCATGATGCGGTCGTTCTCGACATCCCAGACCCAGAGCCCGCCCCGCGACGCAGCAACCGAACCCCGCAGCCGGGCTGCCATGTTCAGTTCGCGGTTCTGGAACGCCCTGAGCACGGCATAGAGCGCCAGCGCTGTCAGGGCCACGAACAGGAACCCTTTCGAGGTTTGCAGGAGCGCTTGCGTGTCGCCTTCGGGAAGGGCCGTCTCGACGAGAAAATCGGTCGCGAAAATCCAGAGCAGCGCGACGACCGCATAAATGACGCTGGTTTTAAGGGCGATATTCCCGGGGGGTTTCCGTGTCAGGTGTTCGGCGAGGTCATTCTCCGCCGGCGGGGCATCGCGGCGCGAGATAGATGAAAGCCGGTCCGCTGTTTCGGCGGAATCACGGTTCGCCGTGTCTTCGTTTATGTGGGACGCCATCGTCGGGCACCTCGTTTCCGAAAGAACCGTCCCTCTCCCTCCCGAAAACGCTAGGCCTGAAGGTCAGTTCGGCCAAGGGAATTCCGGTTTTATTTGAAGAAAATAGGTTGAGCGCTCTACTCAAACGAGAAAATTTCGGTTTAATTGGAATACGTGTCGGCGATGGCGGGACCGGGTGCGGTCTTCAAGACCCACAAGAACTCCTGATGTTTCACCCGGTTTCCGGAAATTTATCGCAACATGTGACGGATATCGCAGTATATTATTACGGTTGCATGTAGAATACGCCCTCAAGCGCCACGAATAGGCGCGGAAGCGGAGTGTGAATGAGCGAAGAACAACCCCAAGCGCAGGGCACGGGCGGTGCCGGCCGCGTTCTGAACGAGGACGGCACGACCAACTGGACGGTGGTTTTCGAGGACCCGGAGCAGGGCGTTCTGCCTGCCGTCAACGCAGTATCGTCCGAGGCGCAGTTGCGCGCGGTCATGGACCAGGTGGCGCAGCTCCTGTTCAAGCGGAAACGCGACGAGGGGCCGCGTGCCGAATTCAGGGCGCGCATCGGCGCCATCATCGAAAACGCCAGTGACGCGGGGTTCGAGGCGGCGCGCGCCGCCGTGCTGGCCGAATTGGAGAAGGAAAAGAACCTCCGTATCCAGAAGGCGCTGCTGCATATCAAGAACAAGCGCGCCAGCCAGGCCGTCGAGCGGCGGCGCGACGAAAAGGCCGAAGGGCCGTTCGCCTTCATCGTCGAAAATCCGTTGTTCGTGGGCGGCGGCATCGCCGCGGTCCTGGCGGCGATCACGGTCGTTCTGCTGCTGGTCGTGCTGCCCGGCAGCATCGGCAAGGATCAGGCAGAGGAAGCCGGGTCCGCCGAAACGAAAAAGGAAGAGACGCAGGAAAAGGCTGCCGCCGGCGAGGAGAAGGCGCCCGAGGCCGTGACTGCAAAGAAACCCGCGCCCGCGGCGGCACGGGCCAACAAAGTCGAAGTGATTGCTTTCAAGCCCGTCGTGACGGAGGTGATCGTCGGGGGACAAAAACGCCGGGCGTCCTACGTGCCCCTGATCGAGCTGAACGAAGACGGCAGTATCAGCCTCTTGTGCACGCTGACACCACGCATCGTCGAGAGTGTGCTGATCATGATGCAGCAGGCGACGGCGGAGGGAAAACCGATGGGGCCGGGCGTCGCCAGGAAGATCGGCGAGACCATTACCGAGGATATCAACGCGCGCTCCAATCTCGTGAAGATCGACCGGATCGTGCTTATGCCGATGCACGACCTGCCCCGCGACGTGATTTCCGCGTCGAGCCGGGGCTGCGAACGGGTCGAGGTCGACCTTCGCCCCTGATCCGCGCATTGCCCCGGCGCCGTGGGCGTTGCATCCTGTGGCCCGGCGGGATGCGCTGGCGGTTGCGTGTCCCCAAAACAAATCGATGACAGGGAGGAAACAAGACCGTGTACGAGGACATACTTGCGGAACTGAGCGAGCCGGGGGTGCTGCGCGTCGGCGTCAATCTCGGCAACATCCTGCTGGTGACGGGCGAGGCCGACAACGGCGACCCGGTCGGGATTTCCCCCGACATGTCGAAGGCGATCGCCGACAAGCTGGGCGTCGAGGTGCGCTACGTGACCCGGCCCCGGCCCGGCGACCTGGCCGACGCGCTCGAGGACGACGCCTGGGACATCGCGCTGATCGCCATCGAGCCGAAGCGCGCCGAGACCATTTTCTTCTCGGACCCCTACGTCGAGATCGAGGCGACGTATCTGGTGCCCGAGGGCTCGCCGCTCAAGACCATCGAGGACGTGGACCAGCCCGGTATCCGCATCGCCGTTTCCGAGCGCGCCGCCTACGATCTGTACCTGAGCCGCACTCTCGAGCACGCGACCCTGCACCGGGGCGTCGGGCTGCCGGGCGCGTTCGAGCTGTTCAAGACGGAAAAACTGGATGCGCTGGCGGGACTGGTGCCGGCGCTCAGGGAAAACGCCGAGGAACTGCCGGGCTCGCGCCTGATTCCGGGTCGTTATACCGCCGTGCAGCAGGCCATCGGCACCAAG
>MRWG01000750.1_pt1 | contig 27639 bp, 28 predicted proteins | sample 1013341 | NCBI WGS metagenome assembly MRWG01 (sample SAMN06117577, study PRJNA244670) | biofilm metagenome | biome: Water; feature: Cathode Biofilm; material: Biofilm; isolation source: microbial consortium enriched at the cathode of a solar microbial fuel cell | place: USA: District of Columbia ... | reverse complement strand
GGCCCGCTTCCCACGGCACCTTGCCCGTTCGGCGAGCGAGAGGAAATCGAGCCTGCCGGCGTCGCCGGGGAAAGCGAGCCCCAACGCGCAAGCCTGGCGGTAGAGCTCTAGGAGCCGCGGCGTGCTGTCCAGGTCTGCGGCCTGGATGTCGCGGATGTTCGGCTCGCCCTTCGGCGGGCGTTTGCCCCCCCTGCTCTTTTTCCTACTGCCCAAAGTCGAGCCAGGCGAGACACCAGAGCGTTCCCGTGTGGGGAGCTTTCTGGTTTTTATATCTCCCGTAAGGGAGAGAGAATTTGTTTGATCAGGGCTAGCAGATTCGGCGTCAAAATCGCCCGTGGGGCTAGCAGATTCGGTGTCACGCTGAGCCCCCCCCACTGCTGGCTGGTCGCCAGTCGGGAGCGTCCAATCGGTTACGATGCGATCGCGAAGGCCCCATCGGTTCATCTCCCACTGGTTGACGTCGAGCGGCTCGATCCAGCCGAGCTCGACGAGCTTCGCCCTCGCCTCTGTGGCGGCTCTCCTGCTGATCCCGAAGTGCTCGGCGATCCACGAGAGCTTGTAGCGACCATCCGTGCGGTAGTCGCCGGTGTTGCGGTGCCAGAACAGCCCGCGGATCAACACGGCCGTGATCATCGCCGTGACCGCCTTCGAGAACCCCGCCGCCAGGGCGCGGAGCAACCGTCTCGGCACAGGGACCGAGCGATCCGGGTTCGGCATCTCCCGGTACATCGACCAGAAGCCGTCGAGCTCGTCAACACGGAGCTGATCGGCGGAGACGGCGAAGGTGATGCGGTGCTTGCTCACGGTGACAAGGCCGAGACGATGAAGGGCCCTCAGATCGCCTCTAAGCTCCCGGAGAGCCCGCTGGTCTCCACGGCCCCCGACGAGCCGGGCGATCTCTGACATCGTGTAGAGCGGCTTTGAGCCGCGATGCTCGGGGCTGGTGTAGCGTCGCCGCTCGGCGAGCTCATGAGCGGCGAAATAGACCCGGTACTGCCTTCGGGTCATATGACCTGATCGGTAGAGCCACCAGGCCATGACGAGCTGGTGGACGGTGATCTTGCGGAAGCTGCCCTCGATACGGACCTCCCGCTCTCCGATCGGTCGGCGGGGTTTGACCCCCCCACTCCTGGGTCTGGTTGTCGAAACAGCCATGCACGGACTCCTTTCCGTGCGTAGGCACAGCAATACCGCTGACCGCAGAGGGTTTCTCTTGACGGACAACGAGGATCGCGCTACCTTGGAAGTGCAAATTCAGAGGTAGCCGGCGATTCTCCGTCCTTGGAGCTCTCCGGCCTTGAAGACCGCTCAGGGCATTGGCGTGCCTAGGAGCGGTTTTTCAATATGTGAGGCATCACAGGTGTCTACGCCTCCTTGCTGATTGATCTCCCCGTCCAAGTCGCGAGCCGACCAGGACATCTTGGGGGTTGGTGTATTCTCAACCCCAATATGTCGCGAGTCGGGGAGCCCAGTCAAGCCCCCAAGGCGCGCGCAAACAAGCACTTATGGACTGCATCGGGGGCTTTCACAGGGTCATATGGTCATATGACTAGAACAAAGCGACCCGATTGAACAGGCCATAACGGCATATGCCCATATGGTCAAGAAAGATTGTGGGTAAGCGCGAGGTCTTGCCGAAGGTGGGGTTGCGCCCTATAACCAAGACGCGATAGGGTCATATGGCCACAATGATCCGACCATTTTGAAACGGTCATCAGGTCATATGGTCAACAGGTCATATGACCTGATCAGAAAACAGGAAAAATCTGGGGAAGGAGCCAGTTATGCACAACCAAAATCGCCCTACGCAGGTCATCGCGGTGGGGAATCAGAAGGGGGGCGTTGGCAAGACGACGAACACCCTGCACCTGGCCGCCGCGTTGGGCGAGCTGGGCAAGAAGTCGCTTGTGATCGACCTGGACGGCAACTGTGGGGCCACGAGAGGCCTCGGAGTGGGCACGGACTGGCTCGGGACCTTCGAGGTTCTCCTGGGCGATCAGGAGCCTCTGGACGTCGTTGTGACGACGGATCAGGCCGAGGGAACCGATCTGCCCCAGAACGTGGAGCTGATGCCCGCTCGTCGCAATCTCGAAGACTTCGAGAGCGAGTACAGGAAGCGTAACAAGTTCGCTGACCCGACGGGCACGCTGGCGCCGGTCCTGGAGAAGGTCAGGGGCCTGTACGATTTCGTGTTCCTCGACACGGCCCCGAACGCCTCTGCACCGACTATTGCCTCCTACCGGACGGCGGAGTGGTTCATTCTCTCCACGGAGGCCTCAAAGCTTTCTGTGGACGGGCTGAACGACGCGCTCACGGACATCGTGGCGGTTCGCGAAGCCGGCAACGCCCAGCTCCGACTTCTGGGTGTGATCATGTGCAAGGTGGACAGCCGCACGCGGATCGCGACGACGTATGTGGACCGCATCCGCAAGGAGTTCGAGTCCGCGGGCGAGCTCGGGGCGTTCGACACGTTCATCACCCGGGCCACAGCGGTCGAAAGAGCCCAATCGGACGGGAAAACCCTCTTCCAGACGCAGCCGGACCACAAGGTGGCTGAGCAGTACCGCTCGCTCGCCCGTGAGGTCCTGGCCAGACTCGAGACGGCCTCCAAGATCAATGGAGCCGTGGAGTTCAAGCCGGAGGTGAGGGAGGCGTCGAATGCCTAAGCGAGCCGCCTCCGACGACACGATTGATCCGGTCCGCTCCCGGCTTGCCGCGATGGCGGCCGCCCCGCAGACCAGCAAGCCGGCCCCTGTGGCCGAAGAACCTCCGGCAGAGAACGGCGAGGCGGAAGCCGAGGATTCCCAGCCCCCGGCGCGAGCAGTGGGGGAGGGGCGTCGCCCGGCGGCCAGAGAGCCGCGGCGTCCCAACCGCACGCACACCCGCCCGACCTCTCGGATCATGTCGGTGAACCGGAAGATGATGGTCTCGGAAGCCGAGGCGGACCGGATGGACGAGACCATGGCCGCGATCTCGGCGGCCTTTGGGAGCAAGGTCAACTACAGCCAGGTCACCCGGGCGCTCTGGTCCGTACTCGCCGGTGCGGAGGATGCGATCCGGGCTGAATCAAAGCGAGCCCCGAATCTCCGTGTTCCCTCGAAAGGGGATCACGTGGGCATGGCGGAGTACGAGGACGCCATCGCGGACTTCCTCGCGATGGCCCTGAAAAGGTCATAAGGTCATATGGTCATATCAGACGAGGAAGGTCAATCCTCCTCGTCGAAGAGCTCGTCCTCCGGAATCGAAACGACGGCGATCAGGGTGTTCATCACCCGGACTGGGAGGTATGTCTCGTCCACCGGCAAGCTGCGGGTCTGATCCTCGTTGTACAGGCGAAACCAATCGCGAGCCCAGCCGCTTCGCGGCGCGATGACGGTCTCACCCTGCTCGAACTGCTCCCACGCGGCCTGTGCCCCGGGCGATCTCGCCGGCCCTCGCTCGCCGGGGTAGACCTTGGCCTCGATCAAGGCCTTGCTCACTCGGCTCCAGATCACGGCACCGTTCTTGATGGCCACGACGGCCCCGCAGAAATGCGAGACCTCGGCCGCCCGCAGAGCTGCACTCACGAACGATGCGCGGAACGCGTCCGCAACCTCAGAAATCATCTCGACGGAGAGCTCTTCCTGGTTGACGATCGGCTTCACGAGCGGATCAGGCATCAGCAGGTGAGCGGCGAAGCAGTCGGCCTGTTGCTCCACGGGTGTTGCTGTGACGAACTCGCTCCGTGACTCGTGGCTCTTGCCGCCGGACCGCAGATACTCGTGATGGTCCTCGATGAAATAGTGCCCGAGCTCGTGAGCAAGCGAGAACCGCGTTCGCGGAGCGTGTCCCCGTCCGTCATCGCGGTCGTACTTCGTATTGAAAAAACACACGAAACGTCGCTTGTCGGGGTGGTATTCGAGCCGGCCATCGCAGGCGTTGCCGTAGTTCCCTCTGCACAGACGCAGGTGCTTCCGCTCGGTGTGAGCGATAGCAACCGGATCAATGGGCGCGGAGTTGATGCCGAGACGCCGGATCAAGAACTCGGCGTCCTGGCGAGCGATACCGAGACGGTGCTCGATCATCACCCGATCAGGATTCGTCGGTCTCCTCGTCATCTTCCTCCTCGTCGTCGTCCGCCAAGGCCTCTTCGCGCTGCCGTCTCATTTCCTCCTCGACGTCGGGGTCCAGGTCGCCTTCGTTCCTGTAGAGCTCGACGACCTCGCCGACCTCCTTCTCGATCTCGGCATTCGGCTTGTTGGTGCGTTCGTTGTAGCTCGGTTCGCGAGGAACGGCGGAGCCGGCAATGCGTGCGAATTCAGCGATTTGTTCCTCGGACAGCGGGACTTCCGGCGCTTCGTCGTACTCCCGAGCGGCCTCCTCGTCGGTGAGCGGATCGAGATAAAGCGCTCGCCGCATCTCTGGCTCCATCTCGTTCCAAAACTGGTCGTCTCTCGGATCGGTCATGGCCGTGTGTCCTTGCGGTAAATGCCCCGCCGTTCGAGTTCCTCCCTGAGCTTCTTCTTCGCGCGGGACCGAGCCTGGTGAATGGCGTTCTCATTCGTGTCCCAGGCGTCGGCCAGATCACTGGCCGCGGCCTTGCCGTCGGGGTGAGCGAGGTCGGCCAAGATGACGCGCCGCTCTTTCGGGGGAAGCGCGGCGATCGCCTCCCGTATCTGCTCTGCGCTACGCTCGGCCTGCTTGCGCTGCTTTGGGGATTGTTGCTCCTCGGGCGGTCTCCTCTGGTCTCTCTCAATGTCCTCGTGCGCTTCGGCGCACGGGTGCTTCTGCTCGGCACGCAGGATCGAGCGGGCACAGTTCTGCGCCAGCTTCATGGACCATGTGCTCAAAGACCCTTTCTCCGGGTCGAAACGGTCGATTCTGTCCACGAGCCGGATCAGAGCCTCTTGCCACGCGTCCTCCCATATGGGGCGGTACCTCGATTGGAGGAAGCCGATGATCTTCGGCCCGTGCTGCGCGATGAAGGCGCGGATCGCCTCATCGTCGCCGCAGGCGATGTTGAGAGCGAGCTCCAAATCCGACTGTGTGGGTGCGTCTTCATCCATCAGCACGCGTCCTCTTTGTCCTGGGCCGGTCCGGGATGCACTACGCGGGGCCCTTACGTCACCACGATTATGCCGGATACGTGTCATCCGTAAGGGGTCCGCGTAGTGCTTTCTGAGGGGCAAGTTTCGCCCCGCGTCAGTCGAACCGGGCATCTCGCCCCAAACAAAGGAGGCCGAAATGGCCAAAGGAAAGAACATCCACGTCGTGCCGAACGGCAAGAACTGGCAGGTCAAGCCCGCGGGCGGGAAGCCTGTCTCGAACCACAAGACCCAGACCGCCGCGACGAAGGCGGCCAAGCCCATCGCTCAGAAGAACAAGAGCGAGGTCGTGATCCATCGCCCGAACGGGAAGATTCGGGATTCGGACAGCTACGGCAACGATCCGAACCCCCCGAAGGACCGCAAGCACTGAGCACACCGCGGCGAGAGCCCCGCGGCGCGTGGCCCGGGGCAAGCCGCGATCTTCACGGAGATTCATCATGTTTCGACCCATCAACAGACCGGAAATCCCGATGCGACCGCAGGTGCCCGAGGTTCCCCGGCCTCGACCGATCCCGGAGCGCCCGTCGTTTCCGCCGGTGAACCCGAGGCCCTACCCGCCTTCCAGGCCGGATCGGCCGATCATCACGAAGTAAGCGGGCTCAGTCCAGGGCGTGCTCGATGCCGTGTCTGCGACACAGCTCGCGGAGGCGGCGTCGTTGCCGGCGGACCCAGTTGGACTTGTCGAAGCGGGAGCGTTTGAGCTGACGCTCCGCGATCGCTGCGGAGTGGCGATCGAGGAAGCAGCGGACCGCCAGAAGATGCCACCGGCGCCCTCGGGTCCAGCCGGTGTTGTCCGCGGCGTTGTGCTCTTTGAGCCGCCGGCGGATGTCGCCGGTGAAGCCGGCGTAGACCTCGCCCCGATCCGAGAGCAGCAGATAGACATAGAAGCGCGGCAGGCGACGCATCAGCCGACGCCCGGCCCCTGGTCGGGCGAGAGCGGTGGGGGGGTTGTCGTTCGGAGGACGTCGTTCCAGTCCGTGCCGCGAACAGGCGGGCGGTCGTCCCGGAGCTCAAGATCGTCCCGATCGGCTCGGTGGAAGGCCTGTGCGAGCTGCTCGGCAATGCGGTCGCCGCCCTCGTCGTTGTCCATCGCGAGAACGACCAGGCTACCACGGGGAAGGCTCGCGATGGCCGATGTGACCAGCTCGGGCTGCAAGGGGTTGAGCTCGCCGGCGATGCTCACGAAGCGAGCGCGGTGGTGGCCCGCGAGAACGGCGTGGCTCAGGGCGTCGATCGCGGTCTCCGCGATCACGAGTCGGTTGTCGTTCTCGCCCTTGCGGCTGCCCCACAGGCCCTTGGTCCCACCCTTGGCGAACCCGGTGAAGCCGGCGTTCTTGACCTCGAAACCGCTCACCCCGTCTCGCGTGAAGTGCGGAAAGAGCACGTTGCCCCTGGGATCGACACGGACCCGATCGTGAAAGGCCGGCTGCGAGAGCAGCTCGACCGGGATGCGGCGGTCATCGGCGAGGTACGGGTGGTGCGTCGTCAAGGGGCGAGCTTCCTCGAAACGAGCCCGGACCTGTGCCAGGTCGCGGGTGATGGGGTCCAGGGAAACGGCGTAGGCCTGCGGATCGGGCCTTGGGGAGCCGGCGGTGATTGGCGATCGAAGCCAATCGCGGAGCCGGCGGCGGGTGTGCCCGAGGTTCTCGCCGGTCCGGCGCTGCACGAAATCAATGACGGTGCCGTTGTCGCCGGGGTCGCGCACGGAGAAGTAGACCCAGTGCCCGTCGCGGCCGCGAGCCACGATGAGCTTGTCCCCGTCGGGGTGAACCATCGAGGCCGAGTTCCTGGATGAAGCCTTTCGGTCGAGCTGGTAGCCGAACGACGCCATCAGCTCGGAGAGATTGATCTCCGTCTTGAAGGCTTCGAGCTCGTCCGGGCGCGTGGTCATCGTGTGTCTCCTGGTTCAACCTAGCGCAGTTTCACGCCGCCGTGAACCCACGCGCCGTGCTGCGGTGCAGCGTCGAAAGTTCTTGACGCCGCCCGATGTCTTATGGCAAACAGCCGCCATTGTCATAACACGAGCTAGGGGGCTTGCATGGACGCTGTATTGAACGGAGTCGCTGGCCGTCCGGGGTAGGACGGCGATGGCGTTGGATGTCTACAAGGCGGTCACAGACCGCATCGTTGAGTTGCTGGAGCAGGGCACCGTGCCCTGGCGGCAGCCCATTCGGAGCAGTGGGGGAGAGGGCGCGTTTCCGACCAACCTCGCCTCCGAGCGTGCCTATCGAGGGATCAACATCTTCCTCCTGGCGGTCACGGCGTGGGCGGAGGGGTACGAATCCCCGTACTGGCTCACGTTCCGCCAGGCGAAGGAGAAGGGGGGCCACGTCCGCAAGGGCGAGAAGGGCTCTCTCGTGATCTTCTGGAAGCAGTACGCGACCAAGGACCGTGAGAGCGGCGAGGACATCACCGTTCCGGTGCTGCGCCACTACACCGTTTTCAACACCGAACAGTGTGAGGGGATCGAAACGCCCTCGCCGGCAACGCCCGAAGAGGACACCGGCGAGCAGGCGTTCACACCGATTGAGGCGGCCTCGGCGATCGCCGAGGGGTACCGCGGCGGGCCACGGGTCGAACACAAGGGCGCACGGGCATTCTATCGACCGAGAGAGGACCTGGTTCGGATCGCCGAGCCGGAACGGTTCGTCGATCCAGAGTCCTACTACACGACGCTCTTCCACGAGCTGGTTCATTCAACGGGACACAGCTCCCGGATCGACCGGGGCCTCGATGAGAACCTGAGCCCGTTCGGATCGGCCGACTACTCGAAGGAGGAGCTCGTCGCCGAGATGGGAGCCGCCTTCCTCGCCGCGGCATCGGGGATCAGCCAGGCCACGATCGAGCAGTCCGCCGCGTACATCGACGGCTGGCGGAAGAAGCTCAGCACCGAGACCAAACTCGTCGTTCACGCGGCGGGCGCTGCTCAACGGGCGGCGGATTGGGTGCTTGGCGAGCGTTCAGAGCCCTAAACTGGCAAGCGATGAGCGAACTATGGGATGCTGACTTGTGCCGAAGGGCCGCTGAATTCGCCGCCGAAGCGCACGCCGGACAGACGATGCTCGGTAGTGATGCGCCGTATCTTCTTCATGTCACCTCAGTGGCCTTCGAGATTGCGCGTGCTACGGCCCAACCCGGCTCGTCCCTCGTCGGCGATCTGGCGATTCCTTGCGCTTGGCTGCACGACACGATCGAGGATACGGAAGCAACGGTGGAGCAACTGGAAGCGACCTTTGGATCGGCCGTTACCCGCGGCGTAGAGGCGCTGAGCAAGAAGCCCGGGCTGACCAAGGCGGAGGCTCTCGCCGATTCTATCGACCGTCTGAAAGATCAGCCTACATCTGTTCAAGCGGTGAAGCTGGGGGATCGGATCGTGAATCTCCAGCCTCCACCGGAGAACTGGTCGATCAAGAAACGGATGAGATATTCCGAGCAAGCGGAGCTCATTCTCGACCAGCTCGGAAATGCAGATGCGCACCTGGCGCAGAGACTACGAGGCGCAATCGATCACTACCGGCGCGAGCATATTCCCGAATGATGCAGGAAGGAGCAGAAGCCAACCGAGCACTTGAGCTCTACCGGCCGTATCAGCGTCGCCAAGCCCAGCACGGCCTGGATTCACCTCCTGGTGGAGGCGATTTCGGCCTCGACCGCTGATGAGCCTCGGCGGATTCCGCGTAGAATCCGCCTATGGAAGCACTCCCACCAAACCTGCTCGGAACGGCCGAGTGGATGGCTCCATCGGAGTTGTCCGCGAAATTCCCGTATGAAGACGGAAAGTTCTGGCTTGGCCGCTGTCCCGCGTCCGGTGCTCCGCTTGGATACGTCGATGATCGGCACATCTGCCTCGTGAGCGGGAACCGCGCGGGCAAGGGCACGACCAGCATCATCAACAACCTGTGCCTTTGGCCTGGCTCAGTGGTCGTGATCGATCCCAAGGGCGAGAACGCCACGGTGACAGCAGAGCGCCGGGGAAACGGTAACGATCACTGCAAGGGAATGGGCCAGGCGGTTCACGTGCTCGATCCCTTTGCCGTCGCGTCCATACCTGACCATCTCCGCAGCCGCTACAACCCGCTCGACGCCCTCGACGCCAACGATCCACGCTCGATCGATGATGCTGGCCGATTGGCGGACGCGATCGTCGTGCAAACGGAGCACTCTTCGGACCCGTTCTGGGAACAGTCAGCCCGCGCGCTGATCAAGGGACTGATCCTTCACGTGCTCACAGATTCAGCATACGAAGGGCGGCGGAATCTCGGGACGATCCGCGACCTGATCACAAGGGGCGACCAGGCGAGCGTCGAATCGCTGCGCGCCCTGAATATCGAGGACATCCCGAGTGGTCACTCGTTGCTGTGGGAGGGGGTCGCGGCCAACGGTCATTTCGGCGGCGTGATCGCGGGCGTCGGGGAGACGTTCGCGAACATGGCCGAGCAATCGCCCAAGCAGTTTCAGAGCGTCCTTCAGGTCGCGAACCGCAACACCGAGTTCCTCGACAGTCCGGGCATGCGGCAGTGCGTCGAGTCGTCGGACTTCCGTCTCGAGGAGCTCAAGACGAACGCACGCGGGATGAGCCTCTATCTCTCGTTGCCACAGCGGTACATGGGTGAGCACTTCCGGTGGCTGCGGATGATGATCACACTGATCATCGGTGAGATGGAGGCCGTCCAGGGCAAGCCCGCGTCCGGGCATCGTGTGCTGATGGTGCTCGACGAGTTCGCGGGCCTCAAACGCATGGAGGTCATCGAGAACGCCGTCTCTCAGGTTGCTGGGTACGGACTCACGCTCTTCTTCGTACTCCAGAGCCTCGTGCAGCTCAAGGAGGTCTACCAGGATGGCTGGGAGACCTTCATGACAAACGCCGCGCTCAGGCTGTTCTCCGGGATCGACGACGATTTCACCCGCGAGTACATCGTCAAGCAGGTCGGAGAGACGGAAGTTATCCGCGATCTGGACGCGTACGCCGAGAATTTCGGGTGGTCCTTCCAGAAGTCCACGAACACCTCAAGCTCGAAGCAGACGAGCCAATCTGCGACCACATCAGAGAGCTGGGGGTCTTTCACGAACCGTGGCACATCGAGCGGAGGCTCGACCACCGACTCATGGGAGTCCTGGCCACTGTTCCTTCGGAACACCGCTGGTCTGTTCGCCGGGATCGTCGGCGGAAGAGGTTCTTCACGTAGCACAAATTGGGGATCAACGGCCGGCGGCGGGGAGAATGAGGGCGGTTCAATCGCGACGACTGGCGGCGAATCAACCAGTGAAACAACCGGGGATGGTGAGACTGACGGGACCTCCGGCAGCGAAACCTGGACGCGCAGCCAGAGCCTTCACAAACGCCCACTGATCACAGGAGACGAGATCGGTCGGTACTTCGCGAGGATCGATGACAACAACGATCCGTTCTTTCCAGGCTGCATGCTGGCGCTCGTCAGTGGGCGGCACCCGAGCGTGATCCAAAAGACCGCGTACTTCGATGATCGGCAGTTCTCCCGTTCATTCACGCCGCATCCTGACCATCGCCCATTGACAACGACACGGGCTCTTGAGCCTCACGGCTGGGTCAACTTCACGGCACAGAAGGTCCCGGGCAAACCGCCTTCGGCTGATATGTGGCATCACCTGATGGGGCCAGAGCACTCGTGGATCGAGTGGAAAGTCAAGCACGGCTCAGAAGTTCGCGTGAAGGACTTCATCGCATACTGGCACTTCAAGGCCTATCTCGAACCGTTCGGACGCTCTTCCGAATGGGCAGAGTTCTGTGTGGCTCTTACGGCATCCGCTGCCGGCAAGCTGCACCACAACAGAGACATCTATCTAGACCCAAACGCGCCGCCGGAGACACTCACCAAGATTCCCGCGTCACTGATGCCAGGTGTTCCCTTCGCGTACATCGAGCCGGTACCAGGACTGCACGAGAGTGAAGTGGGGGGGAGAGGCTTTCGGAACGCGCTTTACTCTGAGACATCACTGAGCAGTGTCGTAGACAAAATCGTGCAAGCAGCGAGCGAGCGGTGCCCCGCGCGTCAAACCGTCCCGTTCATCACCGATGACAACTTGATCAACTACGGCTTCTCTAAGAAGGAAATCGAGAGCGGCACGGCACGCTTTCGCCTAGCGGTGAGCATCGGAGACCGGGTACAGGCCGGACAAACAATCGCAACGATTCAGAGTCGCAAACAGGGCACGCTTTGCGTGTACGCACCAATCACGTCTGTGATCACGGGCGTACGAGATTCCGACGGGAAGTTCCTTGTCCAGACCCGCAACGGGGTCGAGGACATTCAGCAGATCTTCGCCGACTGCTACGAGCGTTTTGGGATCAAGCCATTGACTTCGAGCGGTGTACCGCAAATTCGCAACCTGTACAGCCATCGAAGTTGGAGCCGCTTCGGATCGGGCAACGGAGATCTGATCGAATGCACGGCGATCGATGGCTCCGCAGGAAATCCGATCGACCCGTACAAAGATTTCACGTGGAAGGTGCCGTCACGTCTAGGCCGCATGTTGCAGGGCTAGGCGGGCGGAAATCCGTCAACGAGGTGTGTTCTCGTTGATCGAGCCGAAAACCTCCTCGGTGTGCAGCCCCCAGCATCGACGCACGACCAAGGCGAACATCTCCTGGAGGACCACCTCGAAGTCGGGTGAGCCCTCAGGATGCTCCGCGAGCGCTTCGGTGTACGCCCACGATTCATAGTCACCGGCAACACCCAGGCGTGCATCAAGCTCGTCGTATCCAGCCCAGATACGAGAGGGAAGAGTCACAAACCGGCGTTGTCCATCGGGAAACCGAACACGCCGCGATTCCGGCGCCCGCATTGCAGCACGGATGCTAGAGCTCGCTCCCTGGATCGTGATCTTTCCCATCCTTCATTCTCTCACGATCGGCCGCTTCTTGTCGAGCTTTTTGTGCTTCGTAGAGTTGCTGAGCCCGTTCGTTGTGGGCGATGCGATCCACGTCCTTTGAGACCGAGGCTGGGGGAGTTGGCGAGGGCGCTGGCTGCGGTTGGAATGCCTGATCCTGGCTGCCCTGCTGTTTCGTGTCGTGGGGTGTGCCGGCGGCCGACCGCTCGAAAGAAGCCTGCATATCTGGGGCGTTCTCGAGCGATGTACCTTTGATCCCATCGCGATCGTACTGATGAGCAGCGGACGTCCCGCCCGATTGTTTGAGCTGCTCCAGGGCACGCTTTGCTTGTTCGCGACTCATTCCGGCGCTCCCGTTCAAGGAAACAGCTTGCTGTCGCCGTCACATCGCCGCTCTCACCCCGCACCGAGCGGCGATTGACGGCAAGGCAAGCGCCCAGGCCTGCTGGAGCCCGAGCTGAGCTGTTCCCGCCTGGGCATTCTACCGCTCGCGGTCTTCTTGGCCTCGATCGTTTCCCTGCTCTTTGGCTCGTTGCTGTGTGCCCTGACGACGCTTGTAGGAATCGAGCAATCGCTGGAGATCTCGTGATGGTTTGGTCGTCTGGTTGCCTGAGGGTCGCTTCTCCTGATCTGGCCCCTTGGGTATGGTCCGAAGACGAGATCGATTGAACGCCGCCTCCCGTTCCTGCCCACGGTTACGCCATTCGGCGCGGTTGCCGGCCCGCTCTAGCCCATGACGCAGGTTCATGGTCGCACGCTCGGCTTTGAAGAGCGATCGTTGCTCCGTGAACCTTCTGCTCACCTCGGCCTTCACCTTCATTCTTGCGGTGTCCTCGGCCGACCGCTGCTGACGTTCGAGATCGCGATCGCGGGCAACCTGGGATCGTTTGAAGGCCTCAATACGCCCGCCGCTTGAGCTGATCGTGTTGTACGCCTCCACAACGGCCGCCTTGCGGTCCTTGCTGGTGAACACTCGGCCAAAGTCGATGGACCTGAGCGCGTTGCTCACACGGCCGAGAAGCTGTTCCTCACGCTGCTCGAAAGCCCGTAGCTCCGCCTGGTGCTCGTGGAATCGCTCCTCCCAACGCGGCCGGAACTCAGCTCGCACACGATCGCGAGCCTTGAGTTGCTCACGCTTGCCCTGCGTTTGAATATCGGCTCGTTTCGCCCGATGAGCTGCGACCAAATCGGCCGTCTGTTTCGCGTGTCGCTCCTTGAGCTCTCGGGTCTTTCTGGCGAGTGCCAGGTCGAGCTGCTTCTGCTCGGCCTTCGTCTTGCCTGCGTCGGGCGCGTTGTCGTTCGCGGCCTCGAGCTCGTAGATGTGGCGGGGCTTGTCCGGCTCGCCTCGCGTGTATTCGTCGCGATCCCGAGCGGCGTTGTTGATGACGCGCTGCCCACAGAGGACCTCGCCCCGTTCCTGCTCGTACTCCTGCGCCCATCGCGACAGGTTGAGCTTCTCCTTCGAGCTCGGGAGCATCCGGCCATCGGTGGGGGAGACGCGGTTGATCAGGATGTGGAGGTGCGGCTGAGGCTCGTCGTCGTGCGAGACGAATAGTGCCTGGCGGTCCTCGGCACCGATGGCTCGGATCGCCCCGTGGGCCGCCCGCATCATCTCGTCTTTGCTCAGGCCGTCCGCCTCATCGGGATGCCACGAGAGCGTCATGTGGAGCACGGAATCCACCGACTTCCGGCCCGTGCTCTTCACGCCGGCGGCCTGCTTCAGCCGCCCCTGATCCATCGCGGTCGCCGCCATCACCCGCCACGCGGCGTGCGGGTTTGTGGTGGCGAGGTTCCGGGTCGACGTCCAGGCGACGCGATCGCTCGAGCTCGCCCGGTCCTTGTCGTGCAGGAGGTAGTTCGCGGCGCCGCTGAACGAGCGGCCTTTCTTGTGGACCTTCGGGATCATGGCTCGCCCGCCTCCTGGTCGATCTCGTGATCGACGAGCTGCTCGAGCACCTGCTCAACCTCCCTGCCGATCTCCTGCCAGTAGCGGACGAACTCACGCCCGGTGTGGGTGGCCAGAGCGAGCTGGTTGACGTTGACACCCACACGGTTGAGCTCCGAGATGAGGGCAGGATCGGTGCGCCGAGAGGCACCGCCGGCGGGCACGGTGTAGCCGAGGGCACGGCGTCGGAGATACTCCGACACGTCGAGACCCGCCGCGTCCGCCTGGGAGCGGATGTGGTCGATCTCGGCGAGCGTGAAACGGAGGTTGTGACGCTCCGTTCGCTTCTCGTGCTCTTGCAGTCGTGGCCGTGCCATGCGCTGTCTTCTTTCTCCTATCGCCCCGCATCCAAGGACGCTCCTTGGTCGCGAGGGGTTGGTCCCGGAGGGGACGGCGAGCCGTCCCCTAGCCGGGTCGATGGGGTTTCCAGGGGAGAGCGAAGTCTCCCTTGGATCGTGTCCACCGCGAACGGTGGCGGCATCCAACCCGCGCAGGGTTGGTCGGTCCCCCAAGGACCGAGACGCTCATGCATACACCCACGGCCTAGTGGGTAGTGATGCGTGAGCGGAGCCGTTGAATGCCCCCTCAATCCCAAGAGGGAGGGGTGCAGAAACGGCTCATCGTCTACAGGGGCGAAACCCTGTCCAGACCACCGCAGGTGGCCGCATAGCGGGAGTTTTTGGGCACCAAAAACACATCTGGCTACTCGTTGATCGCGTACAGTTACCATAATCGCACCTGTTATGCAAATTCGGCTCATCCGCGGGCCACATGCTCCCGCCGATTCATCCGCTTCGCTCAGTGGTCGTCAGTCCATCGCCGTCGACTTCCGCTTGCTCCCGGAGCCGGGCTTCCTCCCCGATCGCTTCGGGGCGTCGCGTGCTTCCAGCCGCACGCCGAGGGGTCGGCAGAGCTCGGCGATGGCCTCCGCCGCTTCCCGCTTTCTCGCCCGAACGGCTTCGGCCTCGGCGTCGTCCAGGGCCTTCATCGCAGTCCGAAGTCCGTCCGCTTTGAGAGCGCCGTCGAGCTCTCCCATCTGCTGCCGCATCTGAGCGATCTTGGCCGTCGTCTCAGACGGGCGGTCGAGCCACGGCCCGAGGTCAGTGACGAGGCGCTCGATCATCGCTTTCAGGTCGGCATCCATGCCACGATCATAGAAAAGGGCCAGCCCCCGGTAGGGGGCCGGCCCGCGAGGACTAGTGCTCGGAGGGCAGGTAGAGCGTCCAGTGCTCGCCGTCGAATGCGGCCCAGATGTCAGCGTGATCGAGCGGGAAGTCCGTGAACGGGATGTCCTGCCGGATCGCCTCGGGCTCGCCAGAATCCGCCCGGCAGAGGACCGTGGCGGTCGCGTCGGAGCGAACGTCCAGATGCCAGAACTGCATCTCTCCGAGACGCGGATCGGCCTCGATCGCGGCGTTCATCTGGGACGTCCCGATGTAGCTCGCGATCACGTCCAGGAGCCAGTAGGCCCCGGCCCGCTCCGCGAGATACTGCACGCCCGGTGTGTAGATGACGCGGTGGTTCAGCGGGTGCCGGAAGCGCTCAAGGCTTCCGGTCAACTCGCGGAGGTCGCCGTGCGAGAGGGGGCTCATTTGGCACCCCCGTTTTCATCGGCCCGAAGCTCGGCGGTGCGGCCGTAGGCCTGATCGGCGAGGCGGGCGACCCGGAGCAGCTCGCTCCCGGAGAAGCTGTCGCTGTCGTGGTAGTTGCCCTGATCGTCCGTGTACGTCCGGGTGATGCGGACGCTGTAGAACGGGCCTTTCTCGCCTTGGTTCTTCCAGATGGAGGCCTTGAGGGCTCCGTCGCGGATGGTCTCGATGGGTTTGCTGTTCGTCTTCTGTGTCATCGGTGATCTCCTTTCGTGGTTGGTTGACCGATGCCCACCGACGAGCAGGCGGGACAGCCGAGGCGTCCAGGGGTTGGTGCGGGCAGGAGCGCAGCGACAACACGGCCCCTTGACGACCCGGCGACGGCTGCCAGGTTGGGCAGCTCACAGGTCAAGCGGCGCACGAAGGCGACCCCGAATGGCGGACGGATGGCGGCACCCGGAGATCAGTCCCGGAGGAGCGAATCAGGGCGTTCTGGAGGTGGCGAGAAAGGTATTGATAAAATACATTATCAAGAGTAATGTGGCCGATAGGAGGGGTCATGGAAGACCACGACATCACCACGCCCTCGAGGGGCGATCTCACCGTTCGCAGAGCACCTTCCCGCGCCCTGACGGCCGAGCAGTTCCACCAGCTCGCCGACGTCCCCGCGGCGGCAGTCTGGCTCGCGAACATCGACAACCCCAATACCCGGCGGGCCTACAAGGGCGACGTCGAGCACTTCGTGGCGTTCTGCGGGATCGAGCACGCCGACGAGTTCCGCCAGGTCACTCGTGCCCACGTGATCGCCTGGCGGGAGCTTCTCGAGTCCGAGGGGCTCGCCCCGGCGACCGTCCGCCGGAAGCTCTCCTCGGTCAGCTCGCTCTACGACTACCTCTGCAACGAGAACGCTGTTGAGAACAACCCGGTCGCGGGCGTGAAGCGACCGACCGACGGCTCCAACGAGGGCAAGACCCCAGCCCTCTCCGACGCCCAGGCTAAGGCGCTGCTGCAAGCGCCTGACGGTGATGATCTCAAAGCCGTGCGAGACCGGGCCATCCTGGCCACGTACTTGTTTCATGCCCTCAGACGGTCCGAGGTCGCCCAGCTCCGCGTCATCGACATGCGGGAGCGCCGCGGCGTGATGCACTTCACCGTGTTCGGCAAGGGCTCAAAGACGAGGTACGTCCCGGTCCACCCCGCCGCTCTCTCAGCGATCGAGGACTACCTGAGACTCGCGGGCCACGCCGACGACCGGCCCGGCGCGCTGTTTCGGCCCGTGAGATCCCCGACCGGAAATCTCGACAACGCCATCACAGGCGACGGCATCTACAAGATGGTCAAGAGGTATGGCACCATCGCAGGCATCAAGCTGGATGGCCTGTGCCTTCACGCATTGCGAGCTACAGCCGCGACCAACGCACTCGAGAATGCTGCCGACATCGCGTTCGTTCAGTCTTGGCTCGGGCATGCGAACATCGCAACGACCAAGCTCTACGACCGCAGACGCTCGAGGCCCGAAGACTCACCCACATTCAAAGTCAGTTACTAGAGGCGAGATCCGGCCGTTGGTTCAGGAAGTCCCGGATCATCAATGCCGCCGCCGCGCCTTCTCCTGCAGAGCTGGCGGCCTGCTTGGTGCTACCGGCTCGGACGTCGCCGGCCGCAAACACCCCTTGGACATTCGTCTGCATCGTTCCATCAGTGATCAGGAACCCAGCATCGTTCCGCTCATAGTCATTGGACAACCACTTGGTATTGGGCTGTAGACCAATGAACAAGAACACGGCCGCGACCTCGAGCGTCTCCTTGCCACCTGGCCCGTTGATGACGACGCGTTCGAACGCGACGTCACCTTCAAAACGCTCCACCGTCGTGTTGAAGCGGATGTCAATCGAGTCGTGATCGGCGACCTTCTCTGCGACAATCTTGCTCGCGGTCAGCTCATCCTCTCGCACAAGCATGGTGACACGATCAGCAAAGCGCGTGAGGAACAAGCTCTCTTCACCCGCGCTGTTGCCGCCGCCGACGACCGCGACATGCTGTCCCCCGTAGAACGGCCCGTCGCACGTTGAGCAGAAGTGGATCCCGGCGCCGATGAACTCCTCCTCGCCGGTCACATTCAACCGGCGATAGGTGGAGCCAATCGCGAGCAGGACGGAAGCCGCGCCATATTCCTTCCCACCTGCTACCCGAACAGTCCGGCACGATGGGCCTGACTCTACTGCCGTGACCTCAGTTGCCGTGAGGATCTCGGCCCCGAACAACTGAGCCTGGTCGCTCAGGCGTGTCGAAAACTCCCGGCCCGTGATGCCCTCCGGGAAACCCGGAAAGTTGTCCAGGCGATCGGTCGTCGCGACCTGGCCGCCGACTGCCGCCCGGTCGATGACCAACACCTCCTGCCCCTCACGCGCGGCGTAGAGCGCAGCGGTCAGGCCCGCTGGGCCGGAGCCCACGACGATCAGGTCGTAGAAATCACGTTTCGCGTTTCGTTCGATACCGAGCGCATCTGCCAGCTCCGCGTTTGTCGGGTTGATGAGCACCCGACCGTCCGTGAGCTCGATCGTCGGGATGACCCGCTTCCCGTTGTTGAGCGCCGCGATGCGCTCGTTCGCTGCGGCGTTCTCATCGACATCGACCCACCCATACGCCACGCCCATCTCGCCCAGGAACACCTTGGTGTTCCTGCAGTCCGGGCACCAATTGGCGCCAAAGAGGGTCAGTCGATTGTCTGGCATGTGTTTGTCCTGCAGCTAGGAATGTCGTTGTCTCACATCTGGGCGGGGTCGTAGTAGAACTTGATGTGGCTGGCTTTGCCGTTCTTCCAGGTTGTCACCTGCACCTGATCCGGGTTGAACGTTGACCCGTCCTTCATATCGACACGAATCGAGTACTCGGCGAACGTCACGCCATTGCCGGGGCTGGTCTCATGCCCACCGACGCTGTGAACGTTCACACTGTGGAATGCTTTGACCCCTTCGAGCACCTTCTTCTCGTTCTCGATAATGGCCTCGCGCCCCACCACCTTGGCTCCCGTGATCTCTTCGTTCACAGCGTCATCTGCGTAGAACTGCTCCATCCCAGAGAGGAAATCTCCCCTCTTGAGCTGCTCCATCATGGTGTTGGTGTTGTCGATGATCGAAGACATAGCTGGGCTCCTCTTCAGTAGGCCGGATCACCATTGTGACCCGCATAAAACAGCCGTTGTGGTGTGTCCGGGCTGTGTGTCTCGGTTACGATTTTGTGTCGCAACTGCGCGACACCGGACGAACTTTAGGAAATGGCGCTGCTCGACTCCAACCTGGTTGATCTTCTTCTGGCGCCCGCGGTCTTGATCCCTGCGGGTGGCCTTCTTGCGATGTCCACATCGGCGCGACTCTCGGCCATTCTGGCACGAGTCCGCGACCTTCACAAACAGCGCCTCGAGTCGTACGTCGCTCACACTGCCGACGACGCCCGCACGGAAGAGGTGCGTCGGATCCGTCTCGAGGGCCTGGAGAAACAGGCGCACTGGCTGATTCGACGAGCGGCTTTGACGAGAGCCTCACTGATGCTGATATACGCCAGCATCGCCACGTTGCTGCTGAGCTCGACCGTGTTGGGCATCGCCATCGCGTGGCCACCGGCTGAGTACGCAGCGTTAGCCCTGTTCGCGCTCGGGCTATTGATCTTGCTCGCCTCGGTCGTGATCGCGATGCTCGATGTCCGCCAAGCGCTCCGCTGGGTCCGCTACGAGCACGAGCGCGTAGCCGGTCTCGATGACCAGCACGCTCGCCGCTGACTTCAGTCATCCTGCTCGTATCGAGGCGCTGCCAACGCCTCAACGCATCGGCCAACTAGTCAGGACGTAGTCATTGCCAGGTGCGTGGCAGCTCACGCATCCCTGGACGCCGTTGCCGATGGCAACCGGGTTGGATCCATCGGTCGTGCTGATGACCTCGTACCAGTACCAGCCGTTACCCAGGTCTGAATCGGCCTGGGTCTTTGTCTCCACCGCCCAGCCGAGCAACGAGCCGTCCTGATCGAACATCTCCTTGACTGCGGTAGAGCCAACCGGGTGCTCGTTGTTGCCGTCGCGCATCGAGGCGGCGAGCGTGTCGTTCATGAAGGTCCGAACAGGGGCACCGATCTGCGTATGCGGCCCACGCCCACGGTGACTGGCGGACTCCTGGGCGTCCCAGTCTCGATAGGTCAGCTCCCGCAGATACTCGAAGACGGCTTCCTGTGCCGTCGGCACCTCCGTGCCAGGAACCGATGCGGGCGTAGCCTGCGTCGCTCGCCACTGCCTGTCGCGGCCCGACTGATCGAACGTGATCTCGCCGGCGCCGGCACCTCCGCCCATCATGCCAGAGTGGCCCTGCCGAGCTCCCTGATCACGCGGTGTGTTCTCCGGCGCACCGGCGCCGAAGTTCTTCGCCGCTCTCAGGATCGGGTAGTGCTGGGTGAAGACGAAGTCGTCTGCAGCGTTTCCCGCGTGGCACTGGTTGCAGGAGTTGGTCGGCAACGCCGCAGCCGCCGCAGCGATGTTGCCGAGACGTCCTTGACGCGCCGCCTCTTCGTCGGTGTAGCGGAAGTACGCCCAGTTGCCGGGCTCATCCGGGAAGTGCTCGGCGCTCTTGACCGTCGCTTCGAGCCCGATGAACTCACCCATGAAGTAGCCGTTGCCCGAGACCGCCTGCTTGCCGGCCACACTGACCAACTCTTTCACCAGGATCGTTCCTTCACGCCATTTGCCTGTTCGCTTGTAGTGGCCGTAGCTGGCGGGATCGATATAGACGTTGTGGAACTCGGGGAACGGTGCCGCCCCGTTGTTCATGTCGTTGGGTGTGACTGGGGTGCCCACATAGACCCAGGTGCGGTAGTCCGTCGGCCGGACAAGCTCGTTGTCCGCATTGAACTCCACCACGTCCACTGCGACGCTCGAACGTCCCGCGCCGCTCATGGTTGCTGCGCACGCGGTAATCAGCGCGCCCATGCCAACAGCGCCGCTGATCATGGCCACTTGGTATGCCTTCTTCATCGTTTGTGCCTCCTACGGTCCTGGTACCCCTTGCTGAAACAGTCCCCTGAAGATATACCGAGTGTCGCGCCGCTTGCGTGCAACGCCGTAGGCGGACGGCGTCGCACGAACTATGCGCCACCACATAGCGCGGCATTCCGTCATATCTGGTGGTACAATCAGACTTGTGCACAATGACCCAGACATCACGCCTGTCGTGACACCGGCCAAGGTCCTTGATTGGATCAGCCCCTTTGTCTGGAATCTGCTGGGCGCCGACCGCATCGGACTCGCCTACTGCCCCCCCACTAGTGCTCAGTTTCAGATGTGCGCCGTGCAATGCCGCGCGAAAGGCCCGCTCGAAGCCGGCTACGAATTCGAGCGCCTCGGTACCGCGGGCAACTGGGCATGCGAGAACCGTTGCCCGCTCGTCGGCCACCGCAGGGACGACATGCTCGCGTACCCGCGCACTCTCGACTACCTAAAGCGTGAGGGCTTTCACTCGAACGTCGTCATTCCCCTCGACGTCGGGCGCTTCGGCTCCGCCGCTCTCTTTATGGTCTCGCGTACACCGTCGCGCTTCGATGGCGATGTCTTGGCCGTGTCAATGCGGCTTCGCGATGTTGTCGAACCTGCAACGCGCACCTATCTCGCCTGCGACGAGTTGCTGCACGGCGGCGTGCTTCCCGACGGGGCCTCGCCACCCCCCACTTCTGCGATCACCGGCGTCATGTCTCTCGATGAATGTCAGCGCAGCCACATCGAGCGCGTGCTCTCGCACACCAACGGGATCATCGAAGGCCCGCGGGGCGCCGCTGCCCTCCTTGGGCTTCACCCGAGCACGCTGAGGAATCGAATGCGCAAGCTCGGTGTTCTTCGCGACCACAACTGATCTCGCCCGCTTCGCGGGGGCAGTAGGAAAAGAAGATCACGCGACGTGGGGTGATTCAGCCACTCGCATCATTTGCTCAAAACGGTTGTACCCGGCATCGTTGGCCATACAAACCTGGAGCACCTTGTCCATCCCGCCCATCTCAAGGTACGCGTGCAGCGATGCTCCGTTGAAGACCACTACACCCGAGAGCTCACGCGCGGTCTCGAGCATCGCCAGTGCGTCCTCGATCATGCCGGCATGGCTCATGGCTTTGACCGTCGTGACACATGCGTTCGCTTGGTCTGTCTTCTGATCGAAGTTCTCAATCTCTGAGCGCATCACTTCGACCATGATCCTGATGGTCTCCATGACCTTCGCCCGGATGACGGTGGCGAGTGCAGTAACCGAGGAATTCGCTGCATCATCCGGCCAGGAGTACCTGGCCGGATGATGCCAAAGACTCACTCTGCGGTTGGCACAGGAAAGGGTACAAGCGCAAAACCCCAAGGCTACCAGTCTGGATGTGGATCAGAATTTGGGGGGCAGGTCACATTTGGCCACCGGCTGAACGCTGACCCACGGGGGGGACGTGCCCTCAGAAACACATATTTGAGTTATTTCTTGACATAACACCGCGATCTGTGGCATGGGTTCTCTGTGACAGGAAGAAGCCATGAAGCACGACATTTATGAGATGGAGGTGACCACGACGAGCAGGAGCGTCCATCGCGTTCGTGCGACGTCGAAGGAGCAAGCAGCCGAGATCGCCCGATCTGCGAATAAGCTCGGAGGCTTCCGGGCCGAGCGGAAGGTGAGTCGGTGCATCGAGGTGCGAGAGATCAAGCCGTGAAGAGCGTCACCGTCAACATCGTCCGGGCGTTCACGATCGCTCACGATAGGACCCCGAACCAGAAGCGGAAGTTCAAGTTCCAGCCGAAGGTTCGGACGGGTCCCCGGCCAGGAGGCGGGCGACGTCGCCGGCGTCATCCGCGGCCGAAGCGTTGAAGCGTATTACGCTTGCGGCGGATGTACAAAATTGAGCACCAGACGTACATGAGCCCTCAGCGCATCACCGTCGATTGGTGGGTGATCCTCGATCGCTTGCCGAGCTGGTCCGTGGTAGTACCTTTTGACATAGTCGTTCACATCCTCAAGGTCCTCGATGTCTGACCACAGCTCACGCAACGGAGAGTCTTCTTCGGCGTCACGAATCAGGCCGATCATGTCGCCCAGCCAAGACGCGTCGGACAGCGCAGTGCCGTGTCGGCGTCGGAGATCGTGCTCCAAAGTCTGGCGAACATGCAGGATGACATCGAGCGGCTCCCCGTCACCATCGAGGTCAAAGTTGCGGAGCTTCTCGAAGTGTTTCTCGAAGGTGGACCGTCTCGCCTCGACAATATCCCAGGGCACAATGCGGGAACCGCCGCGTGGTCCGCGTTCGATCTGCAATAGACGGCATTCGAGCCCAGCGTCGCGGTATCCGTCATGGACACGGGCAAGGAACTCATTGGAGTGTGACAGAACCACGACCTGCTTCACATTCCCCGTGAGGCGGCGGATCTGTGCCGCTGTTTGTTCAAGGCGGAAGGCGTCCATGCTCGAAAATGGATCGTCGAAGATGACCGCCAGGTTCTCCTTGTCCGGGTGCGCTTCGATCTGCGCCATGAAAAGTGCGTAGGCGAGCGCAGATCGTTCTCCCGCGCTGAGTGTGCAGCGAAATGACGGTGTTCCGGCCTCTTCGTCGGGATCTCCAAGTGCGACCGGGACCCGGTTGATCTCGATCTGGTACATGGCGTTGGGTGAACGCCCACGCTCTGATTTGCGCAAGTCGCAGATCCGAAAATCTACGCCAAACCTGGTGAGGCGACCGTTGACGTTACGGCTATAGCTTGGCATCACCGTCTCGTTGTACTCGTCGAGCGCTGCCTTTGCCTCGTCGCGTGACTCGACGATGCCCTCACGCTCACGACGCAGGCGGAGGATCGTCTCGCACTTCTCGGCGCATTCCTCTGTATGCCGCACTCGCTGAGCTTTCAGTTTGGCAAGGCGATCCTTCGCTGGTTGCAGCTCATCCGCATCCAATCCCGCCTTGAACTGAGCGATCGCATCGTTGATGCCGTCGATTTCCTGGTTGTATGCCTGCCATGTGCTCCGCAACGCACGAAGCCCCCCCACTGCTTCGCGGTACTCATCCGTCGGAGTGGCGACATCCAGCGGCGCCGCCTGCTTCTCGCTGATCAGCGCGTCCGCTGCATCAAAGTACTCAGCCATGACAGCGCCAGCCTCCTCCAATGTGCCAGGAGTCGGCAGGTCGATCGGAACCCCAGCCTCGCGCCAACGAGCGGCCGATGCTTCGTTGTCAGAGATGGCCTTCTGCACCGCAGGCAAGCCCACCGCTCTACGAGCGGCGGTCGTTGCTTGTGCTCTCTCCTCGATTGAACTGCGAAGCCTGCGGTACGCGTCAGAGAAACACACGCGGTATGCGGCGACAAGCTCATTGCCGGTCAGTCCTTGACCACAAAACGGGCATTCGTCCGTCTCCTTGATCAGACCAAGACCGGTCGTGATCCACTGCTGCCCTCCACGCTGCATTTCATGCTTTACGATATGGGCCTTGAGAAGACCCTCGGCATCCGCTGCAACATCCTCGATACTGGACTCGAGGACACGTCGCAATCCAGAAACGCCACGCGGAAGTGTTAGTGCTTCGAGTCCTGGCGCGGCCTTGAGCTCACTGGCACGGCTCAGGGCTGCGACACGTTTCTCGGCATCTTCGATCTTCTGATCGATCTCTGCATCTTCTTCGAGGGCCAGGAACTCATCGAGGGCAATCGTGCTGCGATCAGCAACGACTTCGCGTTCTGCATCACGGAGCTCCGTATCCTTTGCTCGGAGGCCCTGGTCTCCACTCCGCACACTCCCCGCCAACTCCACGCCCCGCCGGCCGAGTATCACATCGAGCAAACTCCTCCGATGACCGGCGGTCACGTGATCGCCCGTGAAGACATGCTGGTGGATGAAGGTGGAGTCAAAGACCATCAGTGCGGGGGACTCACCCTCCCAGCCGCCATTCTGGAAGCGGCACTCCCCTCCATCGACCGTGATATGGACCTCGGGCGCAAGGACTTCGTCCGGGTCGAGTGTGGTTCGTTCTAGAACGAGTTCTGGACGGTTCTCAGCGAGCGACCGGACGATTGCACAGAGGGTGCTCTTACCTCGACCATTCAGCGCGGAGATCAAGGTAAGACGTCGAAAATCAACCTGGCCGACGCACCGGTAGTCCAGATACTTCGACACATTCTTGATCTGGACGACTTTCCGGATCACTAGCAACTCTCCCGGCTTGATTCAACTTCCGTACGGACCGAGGAATCGCTCACCATTGAAATGGATCAGGTGCCCTGGTGCGTCAGCAACCCATACCTCAGTCTCCCACGCGATCTCAGGGAGATACTGACGCATCGCCTGACGATCGAGGAAGGCTGTCACGAACACCAAGCCCGATTTTGATCCAGCAAAGAGGTCCTTGAGCTGGTTATGCCGGAGTAGATTGACTGGACCGTGGGACGTCACTGCTTCGACGAGGATCAGCCAATCCCGCTCGGTGTGGTGAATGACCACATCGGGCATCCTCCCGTGTGATTCGATCTCGACCCCGAGGCCGGCAAGATACTCCGTGTCATTGAGAAGATGCTTCTCGTTCGCGTCACCTACGTAGAGAACACGGCCACCGGGCGTGAACCGCGGTGCGAACTGCTCGATGATCTCTTTGATGAGCACGTTCTGCCCGCCAGCAGAGAGCTCAAGCGTCGCCCCGTCCGGCAAAGTAATCGGAATTCGGTCCATCTGACGAGCCCGCACCCGAAGCCGGTTCTTGCCTTGCATTGATTGCAGATAGGCCGTGAGTCGGTCTTTCCAGGAGTCGGTCTGATATGACCCGAGCAGCGCCAGTGCCGATGGCTCGATCTGATACACATTGTCTGGGCTGTTCGTCGGCCGGTCAGGCTTGTCGGGGTTGTAGAGAACAAGGCCCATCTCGATGAACTGGTGCAGGGTCTGCCGCCTGATCGTCTCCCGCGTGTTGGGCGCGTACTTCTTGCCGTAGTGCTCCGCCATCCAATCCATCAACGCCGTCACCCCACGGAGGGGGGCGGATGCGTCGCTCCACGAATCGCCGGCCTTGAGATCAAGCAGACCGAGCAAGGTGAGAGCCGACCGCTCGTTCTGTTGCGCCCTCGGAGCCTCAATGTCTTTGAGGACTGCAAGAGCGTGTGCCACCTTCTGCTTCGCGGCGATCGGGTCGTCACCTTCTGTCATGTCGAAAATCTCCTCTCGTAATTGTCTGTTGATCTCTCCCTCTGGCGGCATCACTCCATTCACGGATTGTCCCAAACGCTCGAGGGCATCACGGTCAGGAAAGCGCATCCCGCGGATGTCGCCGGCATTGACCTGGGTATGCCCGCTGAACTGCCTGAAGTAGGCATCTACAAATGTGCTATTCAGAAAGACGGCGAGCCCCTTGGCGAGCTGCTCCGAGACACCGGCGTTGTCTACGTGTAGGACGTTCAGCTTGTTGTCGAAGCCGAAGAGATCGCCCTTGATACGACCTGGGTCCGCCAGCGCCGCAACGATCCTGCGCTTTTCTTCCTTAGCGCTGAATCGCTTGATGAGCACGTACCAGCCTGATGGGAGGAGAAGAGGATCAGGGGAACCATCGACCCTGATCGCATTCGGCTTCTTGCCGTTCGGATTGGGCCACGAGACATAGCCCTCAGAGAAATGATTTGCGTAGATGAGAGGAGCGTCTCCGCTCCCCGACTGCGACCGTAATCGCTCGCGCGCTCGAAAATCGACGACCCGCCCGGTCGAAACCGATACGCCCAAGTCAGAAAGGGTGCACGGGAGTGCTCGCATCGCCGCTTCGATCTGCGCGTCCGTTTCATCCGGCACCACATGGACGATCGACTCAGGATCGCTCGGCGAGACAAGGTGATGCTGGTCGATGTTTCGTATCGCCATGCCCTCGTCATCGGGACCGTGCGATGTGCTGATGGTCACAGATTCATCCCCGCCGCCCTTGCAGGCGTGGATGATTGCGTTCTCCTGGAGAACATCGTCACCGGCGAAGGCCTTCTTTCGCGAGCCATACACATGGACACGACGGATACTCATAGACTCGATGAGCCGTCGTCTGAACGGACGGAAATATGTCCCGTTCATGTAGCTCCGCGGAGTGATGGCCACCAGCTCGCCACCATCGTCGAGCAGCTCGATCGCGAGCCACACAAACGCGGAATAGAGATTGCTCGTTTCGATCCCGACGGAGCTCAACCTGGATCGTTCGTCGGTGTCGCTTCGGAGTTTCCGGTACGGAGGATTGAGGATGGCGAGGTCGAACTGTCCACGAGCAGCGAAGAGGCCTTCGCCCCCAAGTGCTGCGACGCCGGCGTGGATGAAATCCTCGTGATGGACGTTGGCAACAAACCCGACACCTCGTGCCGCACATAGAGCACGGCAGAGAGACATCGTGTGTCCGATGTCATCGGCGAGTGTTTCGTCGATCTCCCAAATCGACGCTTCAATCGTCTCAGGTACGACAGAACGCCCAAGAAGCTCCACAACGGTCGCGGCCGTCAGGATGCCATTGCCGCCACCCGCATCGAGAAGTCGAACCGATCTCTGATCCCGATCGGCGAACAAGCCCGCCATGAATCGGGCGATCTTCGATGGAGTGAAGAACTGACCGAGCTCAGATCGCCGAGCGTCATCGGCCGCGATGCGGCTTGATGCTTCAACACGGCTGAGCTCAACCCGCTCGATCACTTGCTCCGCGTCGAGCGGAGCAAGTTGAAGGTCTGAGAGAAGAGCGGGTTCTGTCGTCACGGCGTTTCCAGGTCGTTCATGTTGGTCCTAGCACACTGATATCGTATCGGTCAATCGGGTTGGTATGCCTGTTGCTGCGAGCTAAACCGCTTGGACTCGTATGCGGCGAGGGCAGCGTCCCACCGGTCTCGAGTCCAATCCTTCGCCTGTTGAGCGGCGCGGAAGGGGTCATCGATGCGGCGTTGCTGAGACACACGGATGCAGGCCATGACGACTTTGTCATCGGCCGTCCACTTCGGCTCAGACCGGCGCGGCGAGCCCCCCCACTCCTCTCGATCACGGCGCTTCGGTCGGGGCCCGTTGTAGAACTCCCTGATCCGGCGTGCCGCCTCGTCCTCGTCGGCATGGGTGATGAACGCGGTCTTCTTCTCGCGGAGCAGCCAGAAGAACAACGCCCC
>MRWG01000748.1_pt1 | contig 27667 bp, 13 predicted proteins | sample 1013341 | NCBI WGS metagenome assembly MRWG01 (sample SAMN06117577, study PRJNA244670) | biofilm metagenome | biome: Water; feature: Cathode Biofilm; material: Biofilm; isolation source: microbial consortium enriched at the cathode of a solar microbial fuel cell | place: USA: District of Columbia ... | reverse complement strand
CGGCGAGATGAACGAGAGCATGCCCCAATAGAGCACGAACATGTGCACCGCCATCGGGTTCATGCCGACCTTGACCAGCGCCGGCGCCAGGATAATCGCCAGGAAGATGTAAGCCGCCGTCACGGTCATCCCCATGCCGAGGATGAAGGACGTCAACGCGCCCATGCAGAGCAGGACGATCGGCGCGTCGCCGGCGATGTTGACCAGGATGTTCGTGACCGAGCCCGTCATGCCGGTCGCCTGCAGCGCGCCGACGACGAGGCCGACCGCCGCCAGCAGGCCGCCGAGCTCCGCCAGCAGGCCGCCGGTCGAGTAGAGGTAGGTCTTGAACGTCTCCCAATCCAAGCGGTGCTTCTTGTTGAACTGGTTGACCGCCAGCAGCACGACCGTCGCGTAGAACGGCGCCTGCGCCTCCCGCCACCAGACGACGAGCAGGAAGACCAGCAGCGCGAAGGCGAAGATGTAGTACCAGCCGTCCTTGATGACGGAGCCGATCGTCGGCAGCTCCGACTTGTCGAGGCCCTGCAGGTCGTTCTGGGCCGCGTAGGCGTCGATCTGCATGAAGAGGCCGAGATAGTAGAGCAGCGACGGCACCAAAGCGGCCAACGCCACGTCGACATAGGAGACGGAGAGGAAGTCCGCCATGACGAAGGCGGTCGCGCCCATGATCGGCGGCATCATCGTGCCGCCGGTCGAGGCGCAGGCCTCGATCGCGCCCGCCGTCTTGGCGCGGACGCCGATGCGCTTCATCGCCGGGATGGTGAGCGCGCCCGTGGTCAGCACGTTGGTGATCGGCCCGCCGGACATGGAGCCAAAGAGGCCGGAGGAGAAGATGGCGACCTTGGCCGGTCCGCCGCGCACATGGCCCAGCAGCGCGAAGGCGAGGTTGATGAAGAACTGGCCGCCGCCCGTATAGACCAGCGCATTGCCGAACAGGAGGAAGCCGAAGACCAGGAGGGCGAAGGCCTGCATCGGAATGCCGAGCACGCTCTCCTCTGAATAGATGTGATAGGAGGCCGCCTCGAAGAAGGTGGACTGGACCCCCGAAATCGCCTGCGGCACCTGGCCCGCATATGTCGGGAAGAGCGAGATGATCAGGCAGACGAAGAAGACGGGCCAGCCGCCGCCGCGCCGCCCGGCCTCCAGAATCAGCGCCCAGAAGATGATCGCCACATAGCCCGCATGCGCCGGCGCGTTGAAGTCGTACTCCCACGACTCGATGTTGATCAGCCGGCCGAAATAGGTGAAGTAGAGCGTCAGCCCGAGCGATATCAGAAACAGGACGAGATCATAAAACGGCACGCGCCGCATCGGCGCGCCCTTGTAGGCCGGCATCAGGACGAAGATCATCGACAGCATCGTGCCGAGGATCAGATACATATATTGCTGGGTGACGAGGACGTTGCCGGTCGTCGCCTTGAAGAACTCCAGCCGGAAGATCTGATTGACCGCCAAACAGAGGGCGATCACCGTCATCAGGAAGACGACGGTCGTCCAGAAGCGGCCCGGCTTCCGGTAGCGCGCGAGCTCGATGTCGTCGACATCGTCGGTTTCGTAGGCAGGCTTGGCGGCCGCATCGGCCATGGCGCGACGTCCTTATGCAGGCGGGAGCTGAAAGGAAATCGGGCCCGGAACGCGCTTGGCGTCCCGGGCCCGAATTCGGCCTACCAGGTCTCGAAAACCGGTTCGAGCCCGGCGTCGGTCAACGCCTTGGCCCTGGCCGCCATCCAGCCCTTGTCGAAATCGTCGCCGGGCGACGCCTCATGCGCCTTCCAGGCCTTCATCAGCACGTCCTGCCGTTTCATCATCTGGTCGTGGTTCGCCTGGGATTTGGCGGACCACTTGCCGGCTTCCTTCAGGAAGCGGATCGCGCCCGGATGGGTCGGCAGGTAGAACTCCTCAAGCTGCTGCTCGAGCGCCCAGCCATAGGCCCCCGGCGCGCCTTCCTTGTAGTCGTCGATGTTCTCGACCATCGCCTTGGTCATCGCGTAGGCGATGTCGTCGGAGAGGTCGGCCGTCGAGACCAGGATCGGATAGACGCTGGCGACGCCCGGCTGGCCGCCTTCGGCGTTGCCGGGTCCGTCGATGCAGGTGCTCTTGTAGTACCAGGGCACGATCTTCTGGATGCGCGCCCAGCCTTCTTCGTCCTCGAACGGAATCGGCGGGTGGGTGACGCCGCGCGGGCTCGCGTCCATCTTCAGCATGAAGGTCGACTGCGTCGCGGTGATCGCCGCGTCGATGTCGCCGTCGATGATGCCGTTGATCGATGCGGCCCAACCGCCGACCTCGACCTTCTCCACCTCATCCAGCGAGACGTTCGCATAGGCCAGCAGGGATTCGGCCGCCTTGTTCAGCGCCGGCGAACCGCGCACCCAGGCGATGCGCTTGCCCTTCAGATCCGCCATCGACTTGACGCCGATGTCGTTCGCGACGGCGAAGTTGGTGCAGCCGTTCGACCGGTTCACCAGAAGGAGACGGATCGGCATCGGTCCCCACTTGTCCGTGCCGAACGTATAGACAGCCTCCTGCGCATAGACGCTGTCGGACCCGGTCGCGGTGAACTGCGCCTTGCCCGCCTTCACCGGCGAGAGCCGGGAGACGTCGTTCTTGCCAGGCAGCACCCGAAGGTCGACGCCGAGCTTGTTCTTCAGCATCGCGCCGACGGCGACCATCTGGCTATAGCCCGATGTGCCGGTGTTGTAGGCGGTCGTGACGAGCGTCGATGGCAGCTCCGCAGCCTGGGCCGCCGCGCCCGTCAAGGCGGCGCCCGCAAACGCAGCCGTTAGCAAGACGTGTTTCAGCAAGTTCGTTCCTCCCTTGTTTTGCCGCTTGCGCGGGGGCCAGCGTCCCCGTTTCCGGCGGCCTGGAAGGCAACTGTGTCATATGGCCGCGCGAGCGGAAACCCCTTGTGGTTATGGCCGATCGAGACAGTCAGGAGAAGCGCGCGTCGAGGCCCGCCAGGAACACGCGCAGTTCCTCCGGACGCACGCGATAGCCGCGGTCGATCGCCAGGGCGGCCAGCGCCGCCGTCAGGTCTTCGGGCGGCGTCAGCCGCAACACCTCGTCCAGAGCCCCATCCGACGAGATGTCACGGGTGAACCGCGCGAGGCTTCGGTCCTCGTTCACACCGTGATGTCCTTTTCTCCGCCACACGTAAGATGGGGAGAATCGGCTGCACGGGTCAGTGATGGCCGTCACACAACGCGTGTCGGCGATCACACTTTCGGATTAAGCCCAGATGACCGGCCCTGTCAGTATGTGCGGAAACCTTCCGCGAGGCCGTCCGGCGCCGAGACGCCGGCGCCCAGCAGCAGCATCAGCAGGATGCGCGCTTTCTGCGGGGAGAGATTGTCGGCAACCACGACGCCTTCCGGCCGGTGACCCGGTATCTCGACGACGCGGCCGGACAGCGCCCGCGTCGCCTGCACCACCGCGACGCCGGCCGCGACCGCCTCCGCCATCGCCGCCTTTTCCGCCGGCGTGACGAGGCCCGGCGCGAAGCCGCCGACGACGATGCCGGCCGGCTTCAGGCCAAGCAGGCTGCGGATCTGTCCGCCGTCGGATCCCGCATAGGAGATCGCGATATCGACGCGCGGCAGCGGCGTCTGGGCGCTGAAGTCCGTGTCGGGCGCGTGCCGGCGGATCGGGCGGCGATAGAACGCCACCCGATCGCCATCCGCTTGGCCGAGCAGGCCGAAATCGGGCGTGCGGAAAGTCTGCAGGCGCATGGTCGAGGTCTTGGTGACCTCGCGAATGGCGTGGATTTCGTCATTGAGGCACGCGAGCACGCCCATGCCGCGCGCCTCTTCCGACGCCGCGACGCGCAGCCCGTTGACGACGTTCAGGAAGGCGTCCGTCGAAAGGCCGGTCGGCGGACGCTGGGCGCCGACCATAACGACCGGCCGGTCGGTCTTGAGCGCCAGATTGAGGTAGTAGCCGGTCTCTTCCAGCGTCGCCGTGCCATGGGTGACGACGGCGCCGCGGATCTCCGGGTCCGCCGCGAACGCCGCTTCGATGTGCCGGGCGAGTTCGGGCCATTCGGCCGGGCCGATCGCGGTCGAATGCACCTGGCGGAACGGCGCGCGCACCACATCCGCGACCTTGTCCGCCTCCGGAATCAGCGCCAGGAGTTCGTCGAGCGCGTAGACCTTGCCCGTCCGGGCGTATCCGGTGAGGTCCAGGCTGTCGACGCCGACGGACGCAATCGTGCCCCCCGTTCCAACAACAGCGATCTTGGGCAGGGCCATGGGCGGCTCCTTCTTCGCAAACAGAGCCGACAATCTACCACGTCGGTCGCCTGTCAGGCGCGCCAGTCGTGGATGAACAGCGCGCTCGCCGGCTTGCCCGCCGGATTGAGCGCGCGGAAGGTGTCGGTCCCCCGCGCCTCAAGGTCGAGCGCGTCATCCCAGAAGATCGGCCGAAGGAAGGTCGCTTCCACGTCGAATGCGGCGGCCGGCCCCATGCGCATCCGTTCCGCCAGCAGCAGCGTGAAGCCCATCAGCCCCTGGGCGATCGGCGCGCGCATGCCGATTTGGGCAGCGGCGACCGGGTCGTGATGGCCTTCGAGATGGGGGAACTCGAAGCTGTAGCCGGAGACCATCTCCGGCGTCAGCTGCACCCGCCGCAGATGGCGATAGTCGTCGTTCGCCGGTTGGCCTCCCGGCTTCGGCGCGCCCAGCGGCGGGTCGGGGTCGAGGATCAGGCTGCGATGGTCGATGCGGATCGGCGTGGTCCCGTCCTGCAGGCTGAAGGCGAAGTCGATGTGGATGTAACGGCCGCGTTTCGCCGGCGCGATAGCGTCGACCCGCGCCATGACGGTCAGCGCCGCGCCCAGGGGAACGGGCGCCGTCTGCCGGACCCGTACGCCCGCATGCAGCCGTTTCGCGCCGAGCGCATCCCGCGGCCGCGCGCCGTGCAGGCAGTCGTTGGCGAGGACGGAGGCGTCGACCGTGGCGCCGAAGAGCGCGCCGTCGACGCCGGCGGCCGCGTGGTAGCGCCGCTGCCGTTCTTCATCGACCGACGTCCGCCAGATCGGCAGAACGTGACCGACGGTTTCGTGCGCGGGCTCGGACATGGCGAAGCGTCTCCGGCTGGACCGTTTGGTTCGGACGCGGCAGTCTAACCGCAAAAGAACATGAGGAGACGCGCCATGGTGCGCACCGAGATCTGCGACCTGTTCGGGATCGAGCATCCGATCCTGTTGGCCGGCATGGGCACGGCGAGCACGCCCGAACTGGCGGCCGCCGTGTCGAACGCAGGCGGGCTCGGCGTCATGGGCGCCGCGAGCCTCGGGCCCAAAGGCCTTCGGGAGTGGATCGCGCGCTGCCGCTCGCTGACCGACAAGCCGTTCGGCGTCGACACCCTGCTGCCGGCGTCGGTCCGCCGCGGCGCAAACCTGAAGGCGATGAGCAACGGCCCCCTGCCCCAGGACCTCGTCCCCGAATACCGCGAGATGGCGGCGGCGTTCCTGCAGCGGGAGGGCATCGACCCCGCCGACCCGAAGGACATCTGGCCGGAGCCGGACGGTCCGCCGCTGCTCTCGAAGGAGTTCTTTGAGGCGCAGATGGACGTCATCATCGAGGAGAAGGTGCCGGTTTACGCCTCCGGCCTCGGCAGCCCCGGCCCCTGGATCGAGCGGCTGCACGCCAACGGCACCAAGGTGTTGGCGGTCGTCGGCACCGTGCGCCACGCCAGGCAGGTGACGCCCGCCGGCATCGACGCGATCGTGGCGCAGGGTCACGACGGCGGCGGCCACAATTCGCCAATCGGCACGATGGCGCTCGTCCCCCAGGTGGTCGACGCGGTCGGCGACCAGATTCCGGTGATCGCCGCCGGCGGCATCGTCGACGGCCGCGGCGTGGCGGCGGCGCTGATGCTGGGCGCGTCCGGCGCCTGGATCGGCTCGGCTTTCCTCGCCTCGATCGAGGCGGGCCTGTTCGACGGACAGAAGCAGGCGATCGTCGAGGCGACGGAGGAAGGCACGACCGTCTCCCGCTCCGTTACGGGCAAGCCCGCCCGCATGATAAAGTCGAAGTGGACCAAGCTCTGGGAGGAAAGCGGCAAGGACCCGCTGCCGATGCCGTTCCAGTCCCAGGTCTCGCGCCCCGCGCTGACCGCGGCCAACCTCGCCGGCCGGTCGCAGGACGTGAACCCCGGGTTCGCGGGACAGGGCATCGGCATGATCAAGGCCGTCCGCCCGGCGGCGGAGATCATGGCCGACATCGTGGCGGGCGCCGCCCGCACCCTGGACGAACGCATGGCCGCGGTGCGCGGCTGAACGACACGATGCAGAAGGAATCACCATGACGACCGCACGCGATCTGGACGTCATCATCGTCGGCGCAGGCGTCGGCGGGCTCTACGCCATCCACCGCCTGCGCGGTCTCGGATTCAATGTCCGCGCCTACGAGGCTGGAACCGGCGTCGGCGGCACCTGGTACTGGAACCGCTACCCCGGTTGCCGCTGCGACGTCGAAAGCCTGGAATACTCCTACTCCTTCGACCCGGACCTCGAGCAGGACTGGCACTGGCCACAGCGTTACGGCGCGCAGCCCGAGATCCTGGAGTACGTCAACCACGTCGCCGATCGGTTCGACTTGAAGCGCGACGTCGTCTTCAACACCCGCATCAAGCAGGCGCGCTACGACAGCAAGGCCCGGCGCTGGACGGTTGAGACGGATAAAGGCGAGCAGGCGTCCGCCCGCTACGTCATCATGGCGACGGGCAATCTTTCAACGCCCCGGAAACCCGATATTCCGGGCATCGACAGCTTCAAGGGCGCGCAATATCACACCGGCCTCTGGCCGCATGAGGGCGTCGATTTCACTGGGCTGCGCGTCGGCGTGATCGGCACAGGCTCGTCGGGCGTGCAGTCGATCCCGATCATCGCGAGCCAGGCGAAGCAGCTCAACGTCTTTCAGCGGACGGCGAACTTCAGCCTGCCGGCGCGGAACGAGCCAATGACCGACGCCCGCGAGCAGCCGCACAAGGCCACATACCGCGAGCGCCGCCGCGCCGCTTACGACACGCCCTTCGGCATCGCGGGCTATCCGCCGCCGACTCAATCCGCCCTCGACGTGTCGGAGGAGGAGCGGAACCGCATCTACGAAGCGAAGTGGCAGGAAGGCGGCAGCATCAGCTTCCTCTACGCCTTCAACGACCTTCTGACGAACAAGGAAGCGAACGACACCGCATCGGAGTTCGTGCGCAACAAGATCCGGCAAACGGTCAAGGACCCGAAGACGGCCGAACTGCTCTGCCCGAACGACCACCCGATCGGCACCAAGCGCCTGATCCTGGATACGAACTATTACGAGACCTACAACCGCGACAACGTCAAACTGGTCGACATCCGCTCGCACCCGATCCAGGAGATCACGCCCAAGGGGATCCGCACCGAAGAAGGCGAGTTCGAGTTGGACGCCATCGTCTTCGCAACCGGCTTCGACGCCATGACCGGCGCGATGAAGGAGATCGACATCCAGACCGACCAGGGCGCCCGCATCCGGGACAAGTGGCGCGACGGGCCGGCGACGTATCTCGGCATCATGATGGCGGACTTCCCGAACCTGTTCATGATCACCGGCCCGCAGAGCCCCGGCGTGAAGAGCCAGATGATCCTCTCCTGCGAACAGCATGTCGACTGGATCGCCGACTGCCTGACCCACATGCGCGACTCGCAGAAGTCCGAGATCGCGCCGGAGCCGGAGGCGGAAACCGGGTGGGTCCAGCACAACAACGCCGTCGCCGACGCGACGCTCTACCCGCTGGCGAACTCCTGGTACATGGGCGCAAACATCCCGGGGAAGCCGCGCGTCTTCATGCCCTATGTCGGCGGCGTGCATACCTACAAGAAGCGCTGCGACGCGGTCGCGGCGAACGACTACGAAGGCTTCCGCATGGAAGGCTGAAACGCAAAGGAGCGGCCGCGGGCCGCTCCTTTTCATAACGCTTATCGAAGAACGGGGCGGCCAGCGGCCGCCCCGCTTTCTTGTCTACAGAATGAAATCGCCGGCCAGGAGGTCGGCCTGCACGACGCCGTCGATCTGCACGCGGTCGGCGCCATCGTCGCTGAACCGGATTTCGGCCCGGCCGTTGACGTCGTCCGTCGCGGCGAGGACAGCGTCGAAGTCGGCGAAGCCGAAGGCGGAGACGTCGATCTTGTCAACGCCGATCTCCATGTCGCGGATGACGTCGATGCCAGACCCCGGCGCGAAGACGAAGGTGTCGCTGTCCTCGCCGCCGGTCAGGTTGTCCCGGTCGGCGCCGCCGATCAGCACGTCCATGCCGCCGGCGCCCGCGAGGCCGTCGCGGCCTGCGCCGCCGAACAGGATATCGTCGCCGCTGTTGCCGAACAGACCGTCACGGCCTTCGCCGCCGAACAGGCGGTCGGCGCCAGACCGGCCAACCAGACGGTCGTTGAAGTCGCCGCCGGCGATGTCGTTGTCCCCGTGGTCGCCGTTCAGGCGGTCGAAGCCGCCGCCGCCTTCCAGGTTCTCGACGTTCATGACCGTGCCGCGGTCGCCGTTGGCGTGAATGATCACGCCGGTCAGAAGGTTGACCGTGACGCCGCTGCCGAGGCCGCCGAAGAACAACAGGTCCTCGCCGCCCGCGCCGTCGACCATGTCATTGCCGCGATGCGGTTCGAAGAAGTTGTCGTTGTCGTCGCCGATCAGCATGTCGTCGAAGGACGAGCCGCGCACGCCCTCGACGCCGAACAGCGTATCGACCCCGCCGAAGCCGTCCTCCGTCGCCACACCGGCGGCCAGATCGACCTTCACGCCGGTCGGCGACTGGCTGTAGCTCGCGCGGTCGAGGCCGCCCTGGCCGAAGATCAGGTCGTCGCCGGCCATGCCTTCAAATGACTCGAACCGGCCGAGCAGCGTGAACGGCGACGGCCCCGACGGGTTATCGTTCGAGCCGAACAGCTGGTCGCCGAACTCGGTCGCCCGGACGGAGGCCATGCCGCTGACGCGGTCCTGGCCGACATTGCCAGCGCCGCTGATGAAGCCGCTGCTGAAGTCCACGAGGACGGAAGTCGTCGCCGTTCCGTCATAGCGCACCTGGCCGAAGCCGCCGCCGTCGAACACATCGTCATTGCCTGTGTTGATGAAGACGGTCCCGGCCGCCGGCTCGACGCTGATCGAAACCGTGGCTTCCGACTGTGCGCCGTTCGCGTCCTCGGCGATGTACTTGAACGTGTCGACGCCGTCGAATTCCAGGTCGGGCGTATAGGTGAACGCACCTTGCGCGTTGAGGCTGAGTCCGCCGTTCAGAGGCGCTTCGCTGGTGCGGCGCACGAAGAAGTCGTCGCCATCCACGTCGACGTCCGCGCCATTGCCGTTGTCGTCGAAAACGCTGCCGGTCAGCGCGCTGCCAACCGGCGTCCGGACGGCGTCGTCCATCGCGTCCGGCGCGTCGTTGAGGCCTTGGATGCGGATCACCGCCGCCTGGGACACGGCGCCGCCGCGCCCGTCAGTCACGTCATAGCGAAGGCGCAGGACCTCCGTCTCGCCCTCCGCCAGGAAGCGGTAGGCAGCGGGGTCGATGTCCAGCATGGCGCCATTGAACGTCGCGCCGCGGAAGTCGCCGGCCACGATGCGGACATTGTCGACGCCAAGCGGATCGCCGTCGGGATCGGTCGCGCCGGCAGTCAAATCCAGGCTGAACGCAACGTCGTTCTGGGATGGGGCGGAGCGCACTGCATCGCCGATTTCTGGCGGGTCGTTCGCGTCGCCGATCAGCAATTCGACCGTCGCCGTGTCCGACAGGCCGTCCGGAGTCCGGACGCGATAGACGAACGAGTCGCGCCCGTTGAAGTTCGCATTGGGCGTATAGGTGAAGTCGCCGTTCGCAAGCAGCGTCAGCGTCCCGTTGGCCGGCTGCACGAGCGGCGTGGTCGCGACCGTGAGCGCCTCGCCGTCGAGGTCGCGGTCCGGCCCCGACCCGTTGTCCGCCAGGACGTTGCCGGTGATGACCTCGTCCTCGTCGCCCAACGCGACATCGTCCATCGCTTCCGGCGGATCCTCGACGCCCTGGATGCGGATGATCGCGGCCTGGCGCGTCGCGCCGCCGAAATCGTCCGTCACGTTGAAGACGAAGCGCAGCGTTTCCGTATCGCCCTCGTCCAAGAAGTCGTAGGCGTCGGGATCGACCTGGAGCGTATCGCCCGTCTGCGTCACGCCGCGCTGGTCGCCGGCGACGACGCGGAAGTCGGCGACGCGAATGGCGTCGCCATCGGGGTCGCTCGCGCCGTCGAGCAGGTCGAAGACGACCTCCGCCGTATCCTCGACCAGCAACCCGCGGATCGGGTCGCCGACCGTCGGCGCCTGGTTCTGGCGGTTGACCGTGATCGTCGCCGTGCCGGTGTCGGAGCCGCCGGCGCCGTCCTGGACCACATAGTCGAAGCTGTCCGTCCCGAAGAAGCCGGCGTTGGGCGTGTAGTCGAACGTGCCGTCGGCGTTGAGGGCCAACGTGCCGTTCGTCGGGCCGTCGGCGGCGGGCGTCACCACGGTGAGCGTATCGCCGTCGATGTCGCTGTCGGCGCCGGAGCCGTTGTCCGCCAGCACGTCGCCGGAGATCACGGTGTCCTGCTGGCCGGCGAATGCGTCGTCCGCCGCAACCGGCGCGTCGTTGGCCGGATCCACCGTGATCGTGACGGTTCCGACGTCGGTTCCGCCGGCGCCGTCCAGCAGCGTGTATTCGAACGTGTCCGCGCCGTTGAAGTCCGCATCCGGCGTGTAGGTGAACGTGCCGTCCGCATTCAGGACGAGCACGCCGTGCGCCGGCGCCCTCGCCGGCGTCGTCGCGATGGTCAGGGCATCGCCGTCGAGATCGCTGTCGACGCCCGAGCCGTTGTCAGCAAGCAGCTGGCCGCCGAGCGCCGCGTCTTCAGTGACGACGAAGGCATCGTCAGCCGCGGCCGGCGCATCGTTCACCGGATTGACCGTGATCGTGACGACCGCCGTATCCGCGCCGCCGCGGCCGTCGGAGATCGCGTATTCGAAGCTGTCGACGCCGTTGAAGTTGGCGTCCGGCGTATAGGTGAAGTCGCCGTTGGTCGCGAGGACCAGGACGCCGTTCTGGACGTTCTGAACGGGCGTCGTATTGACGGTCAGCGTATCGCCGTCCGCATCGGCGTCCGCCCCCGCGCCATTGTCGGCGAGGACATTGCCGTTGAGCGCAGCGTCCTCGTCCGTTTCGACCGCGTCGGCCGCCGCGACGGGCGCCGTGTTGTCGACGCCGACCGAGATGCTGACAGCGCCCGTATCCGTGCCGCCATTACCATCCGTCAGGGTGTATTCGAAGGTGTCGACGCCGATGAAGCCCATGTCCGGCGTATAGGTGAACGTGCCGTCCGCGTTGATCAGGACCGCGCCGTTGGCCGGCGCCGTCGCAGGCGTCGTCAGGACGCTCAGCGTGTCCGCCGGCGCATCGGCGTCCGTATCCGGCCCGAAGCCGTTGTCCGCCAGGAGATCGCCGTTCACGGCCACGTCGAGCGCGGCCATGAAGGCGTCATCGGCCGCGACCGGAAGGTCGTTCACGGCGTTCACGACGATATTGACCAGGCCTTCGCTCGCCCCGCCATTGCCGTCGAGCAGCGTGTACCGGAAGCTGTCCGCGCCGTTGAAGTTCGCGTTCGGCGTATAGCTGAACGTGCCGTCGGCGTTGAGGACGAGCACGCCGTTCGTCGGGCCGAGCGCAGGGGTCGTGTCGACGGTCAGCGTGTCGCCGTCGACGTCAGAGTCCGGACCGAAGCCGTTGTCCGCCAGGACGTCGCCGGTCAGGACCGTATCCTCGTCCTCGGCGAATGCGTCCTGGACCGCGACCGGCGCGTCGTTGACCGACGTCACCGTGATCGAGAAGAGCCCGGTGTCCGCGCCGCCATTGCCGTCGAACAGCGTGTACTGGAACTGGTCCGTGCCATGGAAATTGGCGTTCGGCGTATAGGTGAAGTCGCCGTTCGCGGCGATGGTGACCGTGCCGTTGGAGGGCCCGGCGGCCGGCGTCGTCGCGACGGTCAGCGTATCGCCGTCGACATCGCTGTCCGGCCCGCCGCCATTGTCGGCCAGCACGTTGCCGGTAAGCGCCGTGTCCTCCGCCGTCGCATCGGCGTCGTCGGCCGCGACGGGCGCGTCGTTTACGGCATTGACGGTGATCGTCACCGTCGCCGTATCGACGCCGCCGCGGCCGTCGGAAATCGCGTACTCGAAGCTGTCGGTCCCGTTGAAGTCGGCGTCGGGCGTATAGGTAAAGTCGCCGTTCGCGGCGAGGATGACCGCGCCATTGGTCGGCCCCGTCACCGGCATCACGCCGACCGTCAGCGTATCTTCGTCAGGATCGGCATCCGCCCCGCCGCCATTGTCGACCAGCACATTGCCGGAAACGGCCATGTCCTCGTCGGTGAAGGCCGCGTCGTCGACGGCGGTCGGCGGATTGTTCGGAACGCCGACCGTGATGCTGACCATGCCCTGGTCGCTTCCGCCGGCCCCATCGAGCAGTGTGTATTCGAACGTATCCGTGCCGACGAAGCCCATGTCGGGCGTGTAGACGAACGTGCCGTCGGAATTGAGAATCAGCGCGCCGTTCTGCGGGCCGACGGCCGGCGTCGTCGCGACCGTCAGCGTGTCGCCGTCGACGTCGGAATCGAGCCCGAAGCCGTTGTCGGCCAGCACGCCGCCCATCAGGTCCGTATCGGCCGCCACGGAGAAGACGTCCATCGCCGCGACCGGGTCGTCGTTGACCGGCGTCACGTTGATGGTGACCGTGCCGACGGCCATGCCGCTATTACCGTCCGAAACCGTGTAGTCGAAGCTGTCCGTGCCGAAGAAGTCGGCGTCCGGCGTATAGGTGAAGTCGCCGTTCGCGGCGAACGTCACCGACCCGTTGGACGGCCCGGCCGCCGGCATGGTCGCGACCGTCAGCGGATCGCCGTCCGGATCGACGTCGGGTCCTTCGCCATTGTTCGCGAGCACATTGCCGTTGAGCGCCGTGTCTTCCGCCGTCGTGAATTCGTCGTCGATCGGGATCGGCGCGTCGTTGACGGCATTGACCGTGATGCGGACCGTCGCCGTGTCGGTCAGCGAGTTGCCGTCCATAAGGCGGTAGGAGAACTGGTCCGGCCCGTTGTAGCCGGCGTCCGGCGTATAGGTGAACGTCCCGTCGGCGTTCAGGACGACCGTGCCGTTGGCCGGGCCGGAGATCGGCGCCGTTTCGACGGTCAGCGTATCGCCGTCGATGTCGGAGTCCGCGCCCATGCCGTTGTCGGCGAGGACGTCGCCCCCCAGCATGCCGTCTTCATCGACCGTGAACGCGTCGTCCTGGGCGACCGGCGCGTCGTTCACCGGGTTGACGGTGATCGTGACAGTTCCAACGTCCGTGCCGCCATTGCCGTCCTGCAGCAGATACTGGAACGTATCGACGCCGTTGAAATTGGCGTTCGGCATGTAGATGAACGCGCCGCCCGAATCGATTGTCGCCGTGCCGTTCGTCGGGACAGTGACCAGCGTCGTCGCAGTCGTGAGCGTGTCGCCGTCCGGATCGACGTCGAAGCCGGCGCCGTTGTTCGCCAGCACGAAGCCCGCGCGGTTGTTGTCCTCGTTGACGGCGAAGGCGTCGTCCGCGGCGACGGGCGCGTCGTTCACCGAATTGACGGTGATCGTGACCGTGCCGACGTCGGAGCCGCCATTGCCGTCCTGAACGAGGTACTGGAATGAGTCCGTGCCGTTGAAGTTGGCGTCGGGGACATAGGCAAACGTGCCGTCCGTATTCAGCGACAGCGTCCCGTTCGCGACGTCAACCACCGGCGTGGCCGAAACCGTCAGCGCGTCGCCGTCGATGTCCGAATCCGGCCCCATGCCGTTATCCGCTAGGACATCGCCGTTCAGCGTCACGTCCTCGTCCGTCGCGACCGCGTCGTCCGCCGCGACGGGCGAATCGTTGGCGACGCCGACGGTGATGGTCGCCGTCGCGACGTCGGTCCCGCCGTTTCCGTCCAGCAGCGTGTATTGGAACGTGTCCGTCCCATTGAAGTCGGCGTCAGGCACGTAGGTGAACGTGCCGTCGGAATTCAGCGTCAGCGAGCCGTTCGCGACGTCGACCACCGGCATCGTCGCGACCGTCAGCGTATCGCCGTCGATGTCGCTGTCCGGCCCGGCCCCGTTGTCGGCCAGCACGTCGCCGTTGAGCGTCACATCCTCGGTGGTCGAGAAGAAGTCGTCCTGCGCCACCGGCAGGTCGTTGACCGCGCTGACGGTGATCGTCGCCGTCCCGACATCCGTGCCGCCGTTCCCGTCCTGGAGCAGATACTGGAACGTGTCGGTCCCGTTGAAGTTGGCGTTCGGCGTATAGGTGAACGTGCCGTTGGCGTTCAGGACGAGCGCGCCGTTCGCGACGTCGACGACGGGCGTCGTCGAGACCGTCAGCATGTCGCCATCGAGGTCGCTGTCGACGCCCATGCCGTTGTCCGCCAGCACGTCGCCGCCGAAGCCGGTCGAGTCCTCGGTCGTCGTGAAGGCGTCGTCCTGGGCGACGGGCGGGTCGTTGACGACGCCGACCGCGATCGTCGCCGTCGCGACGCTCATGCCGCCATTGCCGTCCAGCAGCATGTACTGGAACGTGTCGGTCCCGTTGAAGTTGGCGTCCGGCGAATAGGTGAACGTGCCGTCGGTGTTCAGGACCAGCGTCCCGTTCGTGACGTCGACCACCGGCGTCGTGGAGACCGTCAGCATGTCGCCGTCGACGTCGCTGTCCAGGCCCGCGCCGTTGTCCGCCAACACGTCGCCGTTCAGGACCATGTCCTCGTCGGTCGTGAACGCGTCGTCCTGCGCGATCGGGTCATCGTTGACGGCGTTGACGGTGATCGTGACCGTCCCCGTAGCTTCCCCGCCATTGCCGTCCAACAGCATGTACTGGAAGCTGTCGGTCCCGTTGAAGTCGGCGTTTGGCGTATAGGCGAACGTGCCGTTCGCATTCAGCGTCAGCATGCCGTTGGCGACGTCGACCACCGGCGTCGTCGATATCGTCAGCGTGTCGCCGTCGACGTCGCTGTCGAGGCCCGCGCCATTGTCCGCCAGCACATCGCCGTTCAGCGTCACGTCTTCATTGGTCGCGACCGCGTCGTCCGCCGCGACCGGATCGTCGTTTGTCGCGTTGACGGTGATCGTGACCGTGCCGACGTCCATGCCGCCATTGCCGTCCAGCAGCGTGTACTGGAAGCTGTCCGTCCCATTGAAATCGGCGTCGGGCGTATAGGCGAACGTGCCGTTGGCGTTCAGCGTCAGCACGCCGTTCGCGGCGTCGATGGCCGGGGTCGTCGCGATCGTCAGCATGTCGCCGTCGATGTCCGAATCCGGCCCCATGCCGTTGTCGGCCAGCACGTCGCCGTTCAGCGTCACGTCCTCGTCGGTCGCAACGGCGTCGTCCTGGGCGACCGGCGGATCGTTCACGGCGTTCACGGTGATCGAGACGGTTCCCACCGCAGTGCCGCCGGCGCCGTCGTCGATCATGTAGGAGAAGCTGTCCGCGCCGTTGTAGTCGGCGTCGGGCGTGTAGTCGAAGGTGCCGTCCGTGTTCAGGACCAGCGTGCCGTTCGTAACGTCGGCGTTGAGCGTCACCCAAAGGACGTCGCCGTCGTCGTCCGTATCGGCGCCGCCGCCGTTGTCGACGAGCACGTCGCCGCCCACCATGCCGTCTTCCGCAACCACGGCGGTGTCGGCGTTCGCCGTCGGGGCGCTGTTGCCGGCGACGTCGATCATCTGGGCGCGGTCGCGGAGGACCACCGCAAGGCCGTTCGTGTGGGTTACGGTCGTCGCGTCCTGCGCCGTCGTCGTCCAGCCGCCGTCCTGGAGCGAGACGGTCGAGCTCGCCACGCCGGTGACGCGCACGCTGTTCGACGTATCCGAGAGGTCGAGCGTCGAGAGCCGGTCGAGCACGACGCTGGAGCTCGTTCCCTGAAGCGAGATCTGCTCGATGCCGCTCACCCGCTGATCGCCGATCGCCGTGAAGTCGGCGACGACGCTTGCGCCGTCGATCTGCAGGATGTCGTCGCCGCTGCCGCCGACGACGCGCTGGAAGTTCATGTCGCTGACGACGAGGGTGTCAGCGCCCGCGCCGCCGCGCAGCACGTCCGCGCCGCCCTGGCCGACGAGGGTGTCGTCGCCAAGACCGCCGATCAGCACGTCGATCGCAGCCGTGCCCGTCAGCGTCTCCGAACCGCCCGTGCCCTGCTGTGTGACGTCGCCGGAGTCGGCGCCGAAGATCACATAGGCCTCGCCGGCGTTCGTAAACGCCGCATCGGAGCCCGGCGCGCCGACGATGACGTCATCATAGCCGTCGCCGTTGATGTCGCCCGCGCCCGAGACGGAAACGCCGGTCTCGTCCAATTCGGAAATGCCGCGGATGCGGTAACCATCCGTGCCGTCCAGGTTCACGAGATCGATGGTCGACGGGAAGGCGCCGCCGTCGCCGAAGACGACATAGGCCTCGCCGGATCCGCCGGCATCTATCGCGCCGATGATCAGATCGTCGTAGCCGTCGCCATTGACGTCGCCCGCGCCCGAGACGCTTTCGCCCGCACGGTCGCCATTGGTGATCCCGTTGATCGCGAAGCCGTTAGTTCCGTTGAGCGTGCCGAGGTTCGTCGTGGCCGGGAAATCGGCCGCCATGCCGAAGACGACGTAGACGTCGCCGCCGCCCGCCGTGTTCGGCGCCGAGACGGCAAAATCGGCGAAGCCGTCGGCGTTCAGGTCGCCGACCGTGCTGACCGAGAAACCGGCCTGCTGATCGCCGCCGGCGCCGGTGAAGGTCGCGCCGTTCGCGCCGTTCAGGTCGGAAATGTTGACCGTCGCGGCGAAGCCCGCGGTCGTGCCGAGGATCAGCGCCGCCTGGCCATTGTTCGCGGCGAGGCCGTCGAAGCCGCTCGCGCCGACGATCAGGTCGTCGACGCCGTCGCCGTTGACGTCGCCGGCCGCATGGACCGCGGCGCCGGTGAAGTCGTTGGTCTGGACGCCGACGACGCGGAAGCCGTTCGTCCCGATCAGCGAGGACAGATCGAGCGACGCGGCGAAGCCGGCGCTCTGCCCGAACACCACATAGGATTCGCCGGGCTGTCCGCTAATCGGCGAGCCGACGATCAGGTCCTCGATGCCGTCGCCATTGACGTCGCCCGCGTTCGCGACCGATTCGCCCGCATAACCGAAGTCGACGCCGCCGAGCAGACGGAAGCCGTCCGTCCCGTTCAGCGTCCCGAGATCGATCGGCGTCGTGAAGGTCGCCTGGCCAAATACGACATAGCTGGCGCCGTTGTTCGTCAGGCTGCCGTCGTCGACGCCGGGCGCCGCGACGACGAAATCGTCGATGCCGTCATTGTTGATGTCGCCGATGTCGCTGACGGAGAAACCGGCTTCATCGCTCGTCGACACGCCGTTCAGCAGGAAGCCGTTTGCCCCCGCAAGCGCCCCGGCCGACAGGGTCGGCGTGAAGGCGCCGGCCTGGCCCAGGATCACGGCCGCGCCGCCCGTCCCGCCGTTCAGCCCGGGGCCGCCGACGAGAATGTCGTCGAAGCCATCGTCGTTGACGTCGCCCGCGCCGCTGACGCCGAAGCCGACCTCCTGGGCCGCATTGGCGCCCTGGAAGCGGAAGCCGTCCGTGCCGTCGAGGGCTGCGACGTCGATCGTCGCCGGCGCCGGCACGGCCAGGTTCGGCGACAGCATGACGTCGAGATCGACGACGATCACGGCGTTGCCGTTGGTCAGCGTGACCGTTTCGTTGGTCGATTCGGTCGCCATCCACATAGCGCCGTCGTTCAACGTCAGGGTCGAGGTGTTGTCGCCGGTGATCCTGATCGTGTTGCTGGTGTCGGAGAGCTGGAGCACAGCTTCCTTGTCGAAGACGACCTCGAGGATCGAGCCGGCGAGGTCGATGGCCTCGATCCCGGTGACGCCCTGCGAGCCGGCGGCCGTGAAATCGAGCGACTGGTCGACGCCGGAGAGCCTGAGCGTATCGTTCCCGAATCCGCCGTCGAGGCGCTGGAAGCCGAGGTCGGCCACGTCCAGGATGTCGTCGCCCTGGCCGCCGCGCAGCACGTCCGCGTTACCGCCGCCGACGAGTTCGTCATCGCCCTGGCCGCCGATGATGATGTCGATGGCGGCCGTGCCGGACAGCGTCTCAGACGCGCTCGTGCCCTGCTGGGTGACCGGCCCCGTATCCCGGCCGAAGACGATGTAGGCGGCGCCCGTGTCGCTGCCGTTGCCGGTGGCGCGAACCGCACCGACGATGATGTCGTCGTAGCCATCGCCGTTGACGTCTCCAGCAGCGCCGACCGAAACGCCCGCGTAATCATAGGTTTCCGCGCCTTCGATGATGAAGCCGTCGGTCCCGTCAAGTCCGGAAAGCGCGACGTCCGCGGCAAATCCGGACGCCCTGCCGAAGATGACATAGGCCTCGCCGGCGACGACGGCGCCTTGCGGATCCGCGTAGGGCGCGCCGACGATCAGGTCGTCGAAGCCGTCGCCATTGACGTCGCCCGCGCGCGAGACCGAGCGGCCGCTGTAGTCGTAGTTGTCGATCCCGTCGATGCGGAAGCCGTTTGCGCCGTTCAGCCCCGCGAACGAATTATTGGCCGCAAACGTGCCTGCCGGCCCGCCGAAGACGACATAGGTCTCGCCGGGGTTGGTCGCGCCGCCGTCGGTGTAGCCGCGCATCCCGACAATGACATCCTGGTAGCCGTCGCCGTTGATGTCGCCGGCGCCGTCGACATCTGCGCCGGCGCGATGGTTGTCGAGAGCGGCGACGCCGTCGAGGCGGAAGCCGTTCGTCGTCCCGTCGACGCCAGCGAGACCGAAGAAGGGGGCGGCCGCTCCGGAAGCGCCGAAGACGACGTAACCTTCGCCGGCGTTAGGACCGCCGGCGTCGCCGCCGGGGGCGCCGACGATGACGTCGTCGATATCGTCGCCGTCAATGTCGCCGACCCGTCCGACGCCGCTGCCGGCAAGGTCGCCCATCGTCGCGCCGCCGAGCTCGGCGCCATTGGTTCCGTTGACCGTCAGCAGGTTGAAGACGGGCGCGGCCGCGCCAGCCGCGCCGAATACGACATACGCCGAGCCGGCGTCGGAACCAGTCCCGATATTCGAGGGCGCGCCCGGCGCGCCGACCAGGATGTCGTCAATGCCGTCGGCGTTGAAATCGCCGGCAGCGGCGACCGATCGGCCGATATCGTAGCCGGCCCCTCCGGTCAGACGATAGCCGTCCGCGCCATTCAGGGCGCTGAGAGTGATCGAAGCGCCGGGCGAAACGTCCGTTCCGAAAACGACAAAGGCCTCGCCGTCCGATCCGCCCGCGCCTTCGCCGCCAATGATGACGTCGTCGAAACCGTCATCGTTCACGTCGCCCGCGAAGGCGACCGAATTGCCGGAATAGCCGTAGTTCTGGTCGCCGAGCAGCGCGAAACCGTCCGTCCCGTTAAGCGCCGACAGATCGACGGACGGCATGAAGGCGCCGGGGCCGCCGAAGACGACATAGGAGGCGCCCGAGTCGGTCGCGAGACCGTCGTCGCGCGCCGCGCCGATGATGAAGTCGGCATAGCCGTCGCCGTTGAAATCGCCGCCGCCGGCGACCGAACGGCCGGTATCGTCGAAGGCGTTGACGCCGTCGAGGCGGAAGCCGTCCGTCCCATCGAGGGCGCCAAGCAAAACGCGGCTGATGTTCGGCACGGCCAGGTTGGGGACCAGCGTCACCGTGTCGTCGACGATGACGGTCGCCTCGCCGTTACGGAGCGTGCGCCCTTCGTTGGTCCGGTCCTGAACGATCCAGTCCGCGCCGTCGGCAAGCGTCAACGTCGTGCCGCCGACGCCGGTGACGCGCAGCGTGTTGGTCGTGTCTGAGAGATCGAAGACGGTCAGGTCGTCGATCGTCAGCGCGCTGCCGGTCGTGGCGAGGTCGATCGTTTCGATGGCCTGGACGCGCGGCGCGGTCGCCGGCGTAAGATCGAGCGTGAAGGCCGCGTCGAGGCGAAGCGTGTCCATGCCCGCGCCGCCGGCGGCGCGGAGGAACGTCGCGTCCGAAACGCCGATGATGTCGTCGCCCTGGCCGCCGCTGAAGGCGTCCTGACCGCCGGCGCCGACCAGCATGTCGTCGCCGAGGTCGCCGACCAGGACATCGACGGCGGCGCTGCCCATCAGGCTGTTGGGCATCGCGTCGCCCAGCTGGGTGACCTCGCCCGAATCGAATCCGTAGACGACGAAGCTGTAGCCGGCCCCATCGAATGCGAACGGCTCGCCGATGATCAGGTCGTCGAAGCCGTCACCGTCGAGGTCGCCCGCGCCGGAGACTGAGGCGCCCGCACCATATCTTGAATTGGTCAGCACAGACCCGTTCAGCCCGTCGATCGTGCTCACGTCGAAAATGCTGCCGAACGCCGGTCCGCCGAAAACGAGATAGGCGCCGCCGGAATAGCCCGTCGTCGGATACCGGCCGGGCGAGCCGACGATGACGTCGTCATAGCCGTCGCCGTTGACGTCGCCCGCGCCGCTGACGGCGGCGCCGATATTGTCGTAGCCGGCGCCGCCCTGGATCGCGAAGCCGTTCGGCGCTGTCAGCCCAGCGACGTCGATCGAGGGGTTGAAGGCCGTCGTCTGTCCGAAAATAACATAGGCCGCGCCGGCCTCGACGGCGCCGCCCATGCCGTAGCGCGCCTCGCCGACGATCAGGTCGTCGATGCCGTCGCCGTTGACGTCGCCGGCCGCCGCGACCGCGTCGCCCATGCGATTGCCCGGCCGCGTCGAGCGGATCTCGAAGCCGTCCGTCCCGTTGAGCGTCGTCAGATCGAATGTCGCGCCCAGGTTCGCGGTCGTGCCGAACACGACGTAGGCGGCACCCCGGTCGTTGCCGTCGACGCCCGTCGAATACGGGGCGCCGATGATCAGGTCGTCGAGACCGTCGCCGTTGATGTCGCCGACGATATCGACGGTAAAGCCGGTCCGGTTGCCGGGATCGGTCGCATCGCCGACGAAGCGGACGCCGTTCAGACCGTTCAAGTTGGCGACATCGACATCGTCCCCGGCCGCCGAGCCGAACGTCAGGATCGCGCCGCCGGCGTTCGTGGTGTTGTAGGCGCCGATCAGAACGTCGTTGAGGCCATCGCCATTAAAGTCGCCCGGCCCGCCGGCGCTGATGCCGATATGCGCATTGGGCTGGGAAGCGCTCGTGCTCGCGATCTGAAAGCCGTTCGCGCCCGGATTGAGGTTCGCGTTGAACGTGGCGCCGAACGTGGCGCCGCCGAAAATCACGATGGACCCGCCGTCGTCGGCGCCGTTGACATTGGCATAGGGCGCGCCGATCAGAAGGTCGACATTGCCGTCGCCGTTGACGTCGCCGATCCCCGTGACCGCAAAGCCAAAGGTCGACGTGGCGTCGGTCGGGCCCAGGATTTCGAAGCCGGTCGTCCCGTCCGGCGGCGTAGCGCTCAGGTCGAACACCGCGCCGGGCGACGTCGCGGACCCGTATAGGACATAGGCGCTGCCGGAGCTCATCGTTCCGGCATCGGTCGAATACCGCGCGCCGATCAGGAGGTCGTCGAAGCCGTCGCCGTTGAAGTCGCCGATGATCGAGACCGAAAACCCGAATTCATCGTTGGATGCGCTGCCGACGATGCGGTAGCCATCCGCGCCGTTCAGCGCCGAAAGGTCGATGGTCTGCACGTTGCGCCTCGCTTTCGCGGATCACGCGCGCCTCGCCCAAGGTTAGCATGACCGGTATTCGGTGGCCGCAGTCGCCTACGGCTCTTTAAACGAATTCTTATACGCGAATCGCCCCTCCGGGCAAGCCGACGGCCGGACAGTCGCCCATCCAAAATTTCGCCGATCCGCCTGAAACAAAACAAATGTTATCCAGCACACGCCCGCTTCCGACCCGACGATATGCGATCCGAGAACCCGGCGATTGCGACCGGCGTCACGCGATCGGCAAATTGCGCGTCGACGCCGGCGTCGCGGGCGCGTCGGATCATTGCTAACCTGCACGCCGGAGAGTGCGGAACAGAGGACGCTAGGCAGATGGATTTTCTCAGCCCCGAAGGGTGGCCGCGCGCGCCCGGCTTCTCGTGGGGGACGGCGGCCGCGGGCCGGCAGGTCTTCGTCGCCGGACAGATCGGCCGAGATCCCACGACCGGCGACCTCGCGAAGGGCGACTTCGCCGCCCAGACGACCCAGGCGTTCGCGAACATCGTCAAAGTGCTGGCGGCCGCGGGCGCCGGGCCCGAAAACATCGCGCACATGACGTGGTACGTGACCGACATCGCCGCCTACAAGGCCGCCGGCCGCGGCATCGGCGAAGGCTATAAGGCGCACATCGGCAAGCATTTTCCGTCGATGACGCTGGTCCAGGTCGGGGCGCTGCTCGAGCCGGACGCGCTGGTCGAGATCGACTGCGTCGCCGTCGTCTGACACGCGCCTCCGCAGGCGCTATGCGAGATAGCGCCGCCGGATGTGCGCCTCGAATGCGTCGGTCGAAACGGGGCTCCCGGTCGCGGCCCGCAGCAGCGCGTCGCTCGATTCGTGGAACCGCCCCTGTTCGTGGATCGCGCGCGCCATCCAGGCCGTGAGCGGCGCGTAGTCGCCGCGGGCGAGCGCGCCGGCCATCGCGTCCGGACCGATCTCCTGCTCCGCCGCCTGGAAAAGCTGCGCGGCGGCGAGCGCGCCCAGCGTGTAAGTCGGAAAGTAGCCGAACGCGCCGTCGTACCAGTGAATGTCCTGCAGACAACCGTTCCGGTCGTCCGGGGCCGGCAAACCGAGCCCGTCCTCCACATGCGCATTCCACGCGTCGGGCAGGTCGCGGGGCGCAAGGTCGCCGGCGATCATCGCCTGCTCCAATTCGAACCGCATCACCACATGCAGCGGATAGGTCGCCTCGTCCGCCTCGACGCGGATGTAGCCGGGCTCGACCCGGAGCAACGCCCGGGCGACCACGGCGTCGCCCGGCGCCCGCCCGCCCGACGCCTGCCGCAGCAGGCCGGCGAGGAAGCCCGCCATCTCGTGCGTCCGGCCGGCCTGCATCTCGTAGACCAGCGACTGGCTCTCATGCGCGGTCATGCCGGCGTCTTCGCCGACCATGTGGCCGCGCCACGCCGCCGGCTGGCCGCGGGTGTAGGCCGCATGGCCGGCTTCGTGCAGCACGGCCATCAGGCCGGACAGCGCGTCGCCCTCGTCCCACCGCGCCGTGATCCGCGCGTCTTCCGGCGTGCCGGTGGAGAAGGGATGCAGGCTGTCGTCCAACCGGCCGTGCTCGAAATCGAAGCCGATCGAGCGCAACAGCGCATCCGCCGCCTTGCGCTGCACGGCGGCCGGCGCGCGCACCGCCGGGTCGTCCGGCCAGGACGCCTGCCGGTCGACGATCTCCGGCACCGTGTCAGCCAGGAAGTCGCGCAGCCGGTCGAAGATGGGCGCCACATCGGCGGACCTGCGGCCGGGATCGTACTGCTCCAGCAGCGCGTCGTAGGAATTCAGCCGGAACGCGTCGCCGAGGGCGGCCGCCTCTTCGCGCGCCAGCCCGACCAGGCGTTCGAACGCCGGCAGAACGTAGTGAAAGGCGTTATCGGCTCGCGCGTCGCGCCACGCGGCTTCCGACGCCGCCCGCGCGCGGGCGAGCGCGCCGACCAGGTCCGCCGGAATGGCGGTCGCCGAGATGTGGCGGCGCGCCATCTCGCGGAGATTGGCGCTGCGCCAGGCATCGCCGCCGGCGTCCGCGGCCGACAGCAAGTCCGCCGTTTCCGGCGCTGCGATGATTTCGTGGATTACTTCGGCAAGGGCCGCCGCCTGTTCGCCACGCGCCTCCGCGCCGCCGGACGGCATTGTGACGCTCTGGTCCCAATGCAGCCAGCCAGCCGCCTCATTGACCCGGATGGCGCGGGCGAAGCGCTTTTCGAGCGATTTATAGGCGTCGTTCGGTTCAGTCATCGCCGGGGCCCCCGGATTGGCCGGACTTCGGCGGCGTCACCCGGATCTGCGCGATCTGATTGCGCAGGCGGCGCAGGATCCGGAAGCGGTAGCCGTGAAACTCGAAGGTCTGGCCCGCCTCCGGCAGCAGCCGGGCCTCGTGCATGATCAGGCCGGCGATGGTCGTCGCGTCGTCGTCGGGCAGGCGCCATTCGAATTCCCGGTTCAGGTCGCGGATCGCCGTCGCGCCCGGCACGACGTAGCTGCCGTCGGCCTGGCGCCGGACGCCGGGCAACGGCAGGTCATGCTCGTCCGAGATGTCGCCGACGATCTCCTCCAGCACGTCTTCCAGCGTCGCGATGCCCATGAAGGCGCCATATTCGTCGACGATCAGCGCGAAATGCTCGCGGCGTCGGCGAAAGGCGTGCAGCTGGTCGAGCGCCGTCGTGGATTCCGGCACGAACCAGGGATCGGCCGCGATCTGGCCGATGTCGATCTGGGAAGCGTCGCCGCCGGCGGCGCGCACCGCCCGCAGCAGCGCCTTGGCGTGGATCACGCCGACGATGTTCTCCTGGGCCTCGCGCCAGACCGGGATGCGCGTGTAAGGGCTGGCGAGCACCTCGTTGACGATCTCGTCGGACGGACGGTCGCCGTCGACCATCACCACGTTCCGGCGGTGCGTCATCACCTCGGCGATCTCGAGCTCCGCAAGCTCCAAGATGCTGCGCAGCATCTGGCGTTCCGCCTGGGTTTCGGCGTCGTCGCCGTGATGCAGCTCGATCGCGCCGCGGAGCGCCTCCTGGCGGGCCTCCTCCATCTCCTCCTTCATGCCGGCCTGGTTCGGCCGCTCGCCAAGCAGGCCCAGGACCTGCCGCACGATCCACTGCACGCCCTTCGAGATCGGCGACAGCGCCGCGACCACGACGCGGACGACGGGCGCGACCGCGAGCGCCGAGCGGTCGGGATGATTGATCGCGAACGTTTTCGGCAGCACTTCGGCAAAGATCAGCACCAGAAAGGTCATGCCGAGCGTCGCATAGGCGACGCCGGCCTCGCCAAACAGGCGGATCAGGACGCTGGTCGCGATCGAGGCGGCCAGGATGTTGACGAGATTGTTGCCGAGCAGCAGCGCGCCCAGCAGGTCTTCCCGCCGGTCGGTCAGCCGGCGCACTACGGCGGCCCGCCGATCGCCCTTGCGCGCCAGATGCACCATGCGCGGCCGCGACAAGGCCGTCAGCGCCGTCTCCGATCCGGAGAAGAAGCCGGACAACAGCAACAGAAAGACCACGGCGAGAACCGAGAGCCAGAACTCCCAGTCGATCGCGGCGGCGTCGGCGACTTCGTTCATCGTCGAAGCGCCTCCGCGAGCGTTTCGCGGATCGGGGCGACGTCGGCGTCCGGCTGCACGAAGGACTGGCCGATCCCGCGTGCGAGGATCAGCGTCACCTTGCCGTCGAGCGCCTTCTTGTCCGCGCGCATGCGCTGCAACAATGCGTCGACGGTCGGCGCCGGCCGGTTGCCGGACAGGTCCGGCCGAACCGGGAGGCCGCGCGCGGCCAGGCTCGCCTCGACCCGTTCCGCCTCGGCGAGCGGCAGGAGGCCCAGCCGGACGGAGTGGCGGAATGCGAGCGACATGCCGATCGCGACCGCCTCCCCGTGCAGCAGCCCGCCGTCATAGCCCGCCTCCGCCTCGAAGGCGTGGCCGAAGGTGTGGCCGAGGTTCAAGAGCGCCCTGCGGCCCGCTTCCCGCTCGTCCGCTGCGACGACCTCGGCCTTGGCCCGGCAGCATTCCGCGACCGCCTCGCCCATCAGCGCGAGATCGCCGTCAAGCGCGGCGGCGCCGTTCGCATCCAGCCACTCGAAGAACGCCGGGCGGTCGATCAGACCGTACTTCACCACCTCCGCATAGCCCGCGAGCAGCTCGCGGCGCGGCAGGGTCCGAAGCACGTCGAGGTCGGCCAGAACCAGACGCGGCTGATGGAAGGCGCCGACCAGGTTCTTGCCGGCCTTCGCGTTGATCGCGGTCTTGCCGCCGACGGAGCTGTCGACCTGGGCCAGGAGAGTCGTCGGGATCTGGACGTAATCGAGGCCGCGCAGCAGGACGGCCGCGACGAAGCCCGCAAGGTCGCCGACGACGCCGCCGCCGAAGGCGACGACGGTCGTCCGGCGGTCGATGCCGAGCGCAAGCACGCGTTCGACGAGATCGCCGAAGACCGCGAAGCTCTTGCTCGCCTCGCCGGCCGGAATTTCCAGGAGATCGGCCCGATAGCCCGCGGCGACCAGACTGCCCATCAGGACAGCGCCGTGCAGACGGGCCACCGCGGCGTCGGCGATGACGACGAGGCGGTCGCCCTTGACCGCCTTCCGCAGGTGCCGCCCGGCGTCCGCCAGCAGGCCGGGGCCGATCAGGATTTCGTAGGCGCGCGCGTCGAGCGCGACGTCGACTGTCTGCATCGTCGTCATGCCGCCACCGGCCGGACGGCGCCCAGCTGGATCAGACGGCTTTCCGCCTCCATCGCCGCATCCTCGGGCGGCGCGTCGCCGCACCGGATCATGATGTCCGCCTCCGCATATGTCGGCGTCCGCTCGGCGAGCAGCTTCTCCAGCTGCGCCCGCGGATTGTCCACGAAGAGCATCCGCCGGTTCGCCCGCCGGGACACGCGCCGGAACAGCACCTCAACGTCCGCATTCAGCCAGATGGCCGTGGCCTTCGCCCGCGTCAACGCGCGCGTCTCCGGATCGACGAAAGCGCCGCCGCCCATGGCGAGGACGTGCGGCGGATCGTCGAGCAGGCGCGCGATCACGCGCCGTTCGCCGCTGCGGAACTCCGCCTCGCCGTACGTGCTGAAGATTTCGGGGATGCTCAACCCCGCCGCGAGCTCGATCTCATGATCGGCGTCGACGAAGGGCGCGCCCACGCGCTGCGCCAGTTTGCGCCCGATCGTGCTCTTGCCGGCGCCCATCATGCCGACGAGAGCGACAGTGCGCACCAGCCTGTTTGGAACTGTAGGTGAGGTCATTCCGCCTCGACATTCGGCCTTCAAAACGCCATGGTTCTGACGCCTTATACCACTGCGGCGGAGAAATTTGAGAGCCCGCCCCGCCGGCGACTGGGAGAGTCCTTTGCTCGGCCGATTTTTTGGATTTTTGATGGCCGCCCTTATTGTCGTTTCGCTCGGCGGCGCGATATTCCTGGCCTACTGGGATATTCCCGCGCCGACCCAGACTGTCGAGAAAGTCCTGCCGAATGAACGCTTTCCGGACTAGCCGCGGGTTCAGGCTGGCTTTAGGCCTCGCCGTCGCGCTCGCCGCGGCGCCGTTCGCCCGCGACGCGGCGGCCCAGGGTTCGATCCGCACGCTCGATCTGAATAGCGGCATCGACCCGGCCGCGGCCGGCGCGCTCGACCCCGGCGCCGCCTATCTGCCGCGCGACCTTTGGGACGGCACGGACCGAGCCGAGGCGACGCGACTGGTCGCCGCACTGCCTGCCCGGATCGCCTCCCCGGTCCTCGCCGACATCGCCCGCCGCGTGACCGCGATCGCGGCGCCGCCGCCGGCCGGCCCGATCGTCGCGCCAAGCTTCAGCCAGACGCGCGCCGAAGCGCTGCTGCGCATGGGACGGACGGCGCTCGCCGCGAAGCTGATCGCCTCCGTGCCGCGGGCCGAGCGCGGCGAGGCTGACGACCTGCTGTTGATGCACGCCGAGTTGCTGACGCAGGACCGTTCGGCCGCCTGCGCCG